>Ga0066850_10000944_pt1 | contig 15424 bp, 11 predicted proteins | sample ETNtaG_4_FD_67282 | JGI IMG/M metagenome (GOLD analysis project Ga0066850, IMG submission 67282) | Marine microbial and viral communities from oxygen minimum zone, Eastern Pacific Ocean - ETNP201406SV67 | ecosystem: Environmental > Aquatic > Marine > Oceanic | place: Pacific Ocean: Eastern... | reverse complement strand
CTTTCAGACTTTTTTATTGTTGCTGGCCCTGTCGTGCGAGAGGTTGAAGGCGGCGATATTTCAGGAGTCGAGGTTGTCGAATTGGCCATCTTCGCAGACGTTCCCGGAGTTACAGCCAAACTTTCCACCGCAATAGAGCTTTCGGTCGATGCCACACCAGTCGTGGCAGTTGACGTGACTTCAGGTGCTGAACTGTTTAGTAGTGATTGCGTACCTGAAAACAAATTGCCAACCAGAGACACAGCAAGGCTTCCGATCCGGAAACCTGCCACCGATAAATCTGGTGTCGTGGATTGCCTAAGCGTTCTGCTAGCGGGCTCAGGGGGAGCCTTCTCGGCATTGGGGTTTACATCACTTATCGCCAACGTCGCTACACCTACAACAGCTGCCCCTAAGAGCAACAGAACGGTAGTTCTCTGCCAGCTCTTTCCAAGCACAGGTTGCACTGCCATCCATCCAATTTCACACCTATTTCATTGAGCCTACTGATAGAGGAGGTTTCTCTGTTCACTCAGGGAGTCCGTAGAATTTTGAAGCGTTACTCCAAGACTCTGCAGCGACTTCTTCAATTCCGACTCCCCTAGCCGCCGCTAGGCCCTGCCCTACGAGTGTGACCCAAGAAGGACGGTTCCTTTTCCCTCTTTCGGGAACTGGTGCGAGGTAGGGGGCATCAGTTTCAACCATGTAACGGTCCGATGGAGTCAAAGCAGCAGCTTCACGCAGTTCTGGTGCGTTTGGGAACGTGATTATCCCGCTGAATGACAGGTAGGCACCTCGTTGCAGTCCAGCTTGGGCTTCTGCTGGGCCACCTGTGAAGCAGTGAAATACGGTTTTGCTCGGAACCCCTTCAGAGTCGAGGATGTCGAAGGTGTCCTGCCATGCTTCCCTTGTATGAATAACTAATGGCAAATCATATTGGTGGGCAAGTTGAATTTGTTGGGTAAAGACCTCCTTCTGGGTATCTCGTGGGGAATTGTCATAGTGGTAATCGAGGCCACATTCCCCGACCGCTACCACCTTCGGAGAAGTTATGAGTTGTTCTAGGCCTTGAATTCCATCTTTTGCGTCGTGAGGGTGTACCCCAGCAGTGGCCCACACCCCTTCAAATTCATTCGCACGGGCGATGCAGTTGACACTGTGCGTTATTGAAGTTCCTACATCAATAAGCCTATGAACGTCCGAATCTTTAGCGTTTTGTACCACTTCAGATGCAAGGTCCATGTCATCTGGTAAGTGACAGTGGTTGTCGGTCCAGTTCATTGTGATCATTTAATCCGTGGAAATAGTGGGTCCCCTTTAAGCACCGGAAGTCCCCCTGGATATTGCCCCCATTTGATACTGGCCGGCAGTCGTTCTTGGGTATGGTCCTCATCGAGCCCAATCCGGCGACGAATTTCTTCGCATGCATTTGGCACGGCAGGCGAGGCGAGAATTGACACTATCCGCAGAACCTCTAGCGCATCTCCTAAAACCGCATCAACGTCTGGACCTGGGTCCGACTTCCACGGTTCTGCATTTTCGAGATACGCGTTAGTTTCGCGAATTATCTTCCATGTCGAATCAAGCGCTTCAGACGGCGCGATCTGGTCCCATCCGTCAGAGATCTTTTTGTATTCCTCAGCGACGATGGCCGCTAGGGGACTATCCGGACTTGCCGATGGGCCCACTCCACCACATTTCGAAGTGACCACCGTTGTAACTCGACTCAGCAGATTTCCCAGATTATTGGCTAGGTCTGCGTTGTAGCGGGCGGTCATTCCTTCATGACTAAAGTCACCATCGGGTCCAAAAGTTTGGTCGTGCAAGAAGTGGTGTCGCACTCCGTCAACGCCGAAATCCTCGACCAAGTCCCCAGGGGCGATCTGGTTTAATCGAGTTTTCGACATCTTCTCTCCCCCGACCAGCAAAAAACCATGCACATGAATACGTTCAGGCGGAGCCAACCCGGCGCTCATCAGCATGGCTGGCCAATAAACGCAATGAAAACGGAGAATGTCTTTACCGATAAGGTGAACTCCGGGCCACCGGGCATCGAACTTCTGGGGGTCGTCGACGTACCCCGCTGCGGTTATGTAATTGGTCAAGGCATCGAACCATACATAAGTGACGTGTGCTGGATCCCAAGGAAGTGGAATACCCCAGTCGATAGAGGTCCTACTGATAGAAAAATCTTGTAGACCTTGGTTTATAAATCCCAGAGCTTCATTTCGTTTAGTTGCAGGCACAACGAAATCAGGATGAGAGGCGTACCAGTCTTTGAGCGGTTGCTCGTATCGACTCAACTTAAAGAAATAGTTCTCTTCGGTTACGTGCTCAACAGGTCGGCCATGGATCGGGCAGTCTCCATCATCTAGGTCAGCTTCATTGAAATACGCCTCACAGCTAACGCAGTAAAGACCTTCGTAGGTTTGAAGGTCAACATCCCCGTTGTCGTAACAGGCCTGCAGCAGCTTCTGCACTGCCGAATAGTGACGTTCTTCGCTAGTCCTGATGAAATCATCATTCGATATTTGAAGTTGGTTCCAAGCATCTTGGAATCTGCCTACCGTTTGGTCAGCCCATTCGATTGGTAAACAATTGTTTTCTTCGGCTGCTCGCTGGACCTTCAGCCCGTGTTCATCGGTACCAGTAAGAAAGTGGACGTCCCGACCTAAAAGCCGATTCCACCTAGCTACAGCATCGGCAGTAATAGTCGTGTAGGCATGGCCGATGTGAGGCGCATCGTTTACGTAATAGATGGGAGTGGTGACGTAGTAGGGGGTGGTCACGTCTGCCATGGTACCGACCAGGCTCTCGGCAACCCGCAGGGTTTCATAGCAGAGGGTTTATTCCCGGATCTCATGGGCAAGTGAATAGACACGATTTCGTGCCACACCGAGGTCAGAGGCGACTTGACTTGCCGCCCCGCTTTTGGTGACACCCTTTATTAGCTGAGCTTTTAGGGCACCAACAATAGCTTCGTCACTTACGTCTTCTTGGGGTGCAGGTCCAATAACGATGACAATTTCACCCTTCACATCATCGGAAAATTTTGTTGACAATTCGGCTAAAGACCCACGAACAGTTTCCTCAAACAACTTGGTAAGTTCGCGCATGACTGCAGCTTGTCTGTCCGAACCACACGCTTCGATCAGATCGACAAGTGTTTGCTTAAGTCGTTTAGGCGATTCAAAAATGACTGTGGTTCGATCGTCAGAAGCAACTGCCCTGAGACGGCTCGCTCGCTCCTGGCCTTTTCGAGGAAGAAAACCTTCCATCGCCCACCGGTCGGTAGGAAGTCCTGACAGTGTCAACGCCGTTGTTACAGCATTGGCACCTGGCACAGCCGATACTCGATGCTGATGCTCGACAACGTAGCTAACGAGTCGCTGCCCCGGGTCAGAAATAGAAGGCGTACCGGCGTCGCTCACTAGGGCAACGTTTTGTCCTTGGTCAAGCAATGCGACGATGCTTGCTCCAGCAGAAGCTTCAGTGTGTTCGTTGGCGACCATGAGTCGGTGCGCACGTAGCCCGAGGAGTTCCAATAGTTTTCCCGTTCGACGAGTGTCTTCGCATGCAATCACCTCAACGCGTTCGAGCACCTCACACGCGCGCCGTGAGATATCTCCCAAGTTGCCAATCGGCGTGGCCACTAGGTAGAGCGTTCCTTTGTCGAACTTTTCGGGAGATTCATTCATCAGCCACAACCTAAGAACATTTTGTCATTTGAACGACAGCCTCAAGTGCAGAAGGCGCCGAAAGGCCTCTTTAGCGATTTCAAGATTTCTTGCCTCTAGACATTGAAGCGAAATTCGACGACATCTCCATCCCGCATTAGGTAGTCCTTGCCTTCAAGTCGAAGTTGCCCGGCATCTCGCGCCGCAGACCAGGACCCCAACGTAAGCAGTTGATCATGCCCAATCACTTCAGCTCGTATGAATCCTCGCTCAAAATCTGTATGGATTCTGCCCGCGCACTGAGGTGCCTTCCATCCATCCTTGAAGGTCCAAGCTCGAGATTCTTGTTCACCAGTCGTCAAAAAGGTTCGAAGTCCCAACATGCCGTGAGCGGCGCGCACGAACACGGGAAGAGCGCCCTCTCCTAACCCCAAACCTTCAAGTAGTTCAGCTCTTTCTTCACCGGGTAACAAGGCTGCTTCAGCCTCTAGTTGCACTGAAAGCGGCACGACTTCTGCACCCGGCAGCTCTGTTCCCAGAGCCGAAGCAAGATCGTGGGCCTCTGCTAACTGGTCTTCCCCGATGTTCAACACGGCCATGACAGGTTTGTTAGTCAGCAAGAAATGCTCTCGCAAAGCCGTCCGCCGCTCATCAGAAAGGTCTGAGCGATACAGCGGAGTTCCCTCCGAAAGCAACACCAACGCTTCTTCCAAGGCATCAACTTCTGCGACTAACGCAACGTCTCGGGGCTCAGCGCGCAGCGCCTTGCGGCGACGGTCGATTCGACCTTCTACAGACTCAAGGTCGGCAAGTGTAAGTTCGATTTCTACAACGCGAAGGTGCTCCATGGGGTCACTTGGACCCGGTACATCCTCGTCAGAAAAAGTTCGTAGAACCAAGACCAAGGCGTCTACTTCTCTTATCCCAGCTAGGAACTTGTTGCCGAGTCCTTCTCCTTGGCTCGCCCCTTCAACCAGTCCCCCTATGTCAACGAATTCTGTTGTTGAATTAACAACTTTTCGACTTTCACTCATTTCAGCGAGAGCATCTAGTCGTTGATCAGGAACCTTTACAACGCCCACATTCGGATCGGTGGTAGCGAACGCATAAGGCGCAGCAAGTGCTCCACCTCCAGCTAAAGCATTGAACAGAGACGACTTACCAGCATTGGGTAGGCCGACGAATCCGAATCTTTCCATTGGCAGGCGAGGCTACCGTCGCTCACAGTCAAGTCACCCATCAGCCGTCAAGGTCATCTCACACTGTGAAAGAATCTGGAAACTAGTTCTTCGGGGAGGATGTTGTGGGACCGCTAAGCGGAGTCAAAGTAGTCGAGTTAGCTGGCATAGGACCAGGGCCTTTTTGCGCGATGCTCTTAGCTGATCTAGGAGCCGACGTCGTGCGGGTAGATCGCATGACTCAAGTAGACCTTGGAATAGATAGAGGACGAAAGTACAGCGTTCTGAATAGAAGTCGCCGGTCAGTGTCAGTCGACCTCAAGAACCCAGATGGCGTCGAAACGGTTCTCAAACTTGTTGAGGGAGCAGACGCCTTGATCGAAGGCTTCCGACCAGGCGTTACCGAGAGACTTGGTTTGGGCCCAGACGAATGTCTTGAGCGAAATCCAAAACTGGTTTATGGCCGAATGACCGGTTGGGGACAAGATGGACCAATGGCACATGCAGCAGGTCACGACATCAACTACATCGCCTTGACCGGGGCGCTCCACGCGATCGGCTCAGCGGATAAACCATCGCCTCCCCTCAACCTTGTCGGCGACTTCGGAGGCGGTGGAATTTATCTTGCCTTCGGAATATGTGCTGCCCTACTCGAGGCTAAAGCATCAGGCGAAGGTCAGGTTGTCGACGCTGCGATGACTGAAGGTGCGGCGTCCTTAATGGGATCTATTTATGGCATGCATGCCTCCGGTCATTGGTCAGACAAGCGTGAGGACAACGTCCTTGACGGTGGCTCTTACTATTACGGCGTCTACGAAACCTCAGATCAGAAATTTGTCTCCATCGGCTCTATCGAGGGCAAGTTTCATGACGAACTCGTGGAACTTACGGGGTTAGAGGACGCCTCAACAGAGGCTCGCAATGACCAGGACAGTTGGGCTGAGAAGAAGGCCCGACTTGCAGAACTAATTAAGTCCAAGACTCGCGATGAGTGGGATGAGATCATGCTCGGCAGCGATGTTTGTTATGCCCCGGTTCTTGATTTATCTGAAGCACCGGAACACCCCCACAACGTGGCGCGGGGTTCATTTGTGGAGGTAGACGGTGTAATGCAGCCGGGGCCGGCTCCAAGGTTCAGTCGAACTCCCGGCCAGGTACAGATGCCTCCGCCCGCACCCGGCCAACACACCCTCGAAGTGTTGACAGATTGGGGATTTTCAAGTGAAGACGTCGAAAAATTGAAGGATGTGGGAGCCGTCACTTAAGCGCTCAAGTTTCTTAACTCTAGGGAATTCGTTAAGTCTCCGATAGCCTTGTCGACATGTCGAAGCGCAAAAAGAAACTTAGGTTACGAGCGCGTCGCAGTAAGGCTAATCACGGTAAACGGCCGAACTGCGGTAGGGGCTGACCTTCCGATTCAACTGGTCAATCACTTCTTTTCTCTATAGCAGCGACCACCGCAGATGTGATAAGTCGGGCCCCATTTGATTGGTAGTGGGTACCGTCGTCCGTCCGCACTTCAATCGCTTTGCCGTTCTCGTCTGAAATATGCTTGGTCCAAATGCCCTCCGGTGAGACGATTGCTGCTGCATCTATCCAAGCAGACCGTTCACCATTATTAAATACCCGTCGGGTGATCGGGTTCACTACATCAGGCAGGGGCATCATAAAAGGGATTCGAAAGTGCGGCATCCCAACCCAGATAACCAAACGGCCAGGCCGGTCGACGGTCTGAAATATTGTGTCGACCCTCTCTTCATATTTCTCGATCCACTCGGCGCTTCCCTTATCTGAGGGGCCTCCATGAAACCCCTGCCAATCGTTGCCCCCTATCGAAAGCACGATGACCTCGTAGGGGCCATCGGCTACGTCCTCCTCTAAATATTTGATCCAATCGAAATACCACTCACTAACAACACCTGTCGACTTTTTGACATCCTCGGTGTAGAGCCAACGGTCTTCTTCTCTCGCTAACTCTCTGAAACCCAGTGCTGCACCGCCTGCTAGGGAGTCTCCGCCAACCCAAACATTCAGTGGGCTGGCCTCCGTTCCTTCAGACAAGAGTGATCTTCGGTCATCGCGACTCCAGTAGTAGTAGGCCTCCTCTTGTCCTAAATACGAAGTATGCAATTCGGGCCACCGGTGATGAGGGGCGCGCCAGGGGTCAAACTCGGGGGCCTTGGCGATGGTCTCCGGCGATGAATCACCCTCTTCCTCTTCTGCCGCGCTTGGAATTCCGACGAGCCAACTCGTCACTACTGTCACGAAAATGCACAGGCTTAGACGAAACTTCACTGGTTCCAGAGCTCTTCAAGGTCTGGCGACTTCTTAATCTCATTGAGAAGAAATTTAGATAGCCACTCACCACCCCAGTGGCTCAAGTGCACTCCGTCAGTCAACCTCACATCTACCAATTTCTCAGAGGAGTTAGGAAGATATCGAGCGTAATTCCCCGAATCGTCAGTAAACAGTGATCGAAGATCGAGATAGTGGACACCTTGTCGTTCGTCTGCTTCTGCCCGGTATAGGTCATTTAATTGCTGCATACGTGAGTCGAATCCTTCCTCGCGCATTGGAGGCTGCCCTACCCAAAGCACAACCCTTTCCTGATTAGCTGCCGCAAGATCCATAACAACAGCTATTCGCCTTCGGTACTCCTCCTCCCATTGCGCACCGAATCGCTTAAGCCATCTGCCGTCATCGGTTCTAATGTTTTGCGCGTCATTTCCCCCAAACATAAGGATCACGGCGTCTGGGTCATGGGCAGCCATCACCTCAGAGATTCGCGTCGGCCAATCAAAGTAGTCGGGTCGACTCAATCCACTGGCTAACTTAGGTTCAGCGATAGCTGAGACCGAAGAAGACCTTTCAGCCATCATCACAAAGGTCTCACCGAAGAATTGGACCATCGAGTCCCCCAACACCCAAATTGTGAATGGGTTGTCAGAGTTCCATGCTGAGTCCAAGATCTCGGTCGGGTCTTCATCCGGATGAACTTCCAAGAATTGTTCCTCCTCGATTGAAAGGACTAGTCGTTCCTCCGTTTCCGATTCAGATGCCGATGCCATTTGTTCACGGTGAAGACTTATATGTTCTTTATCTTCTGACCGGCCGAGTAGAAAGTCAGTTGCTGTTCTCGGCCACGTCAACTTAAGCGTTGAAGCTATTGCCTCGATCGGAGTCCACACAGCGACCGACAGCGAGCGGCTCCTACCATCTGGAAGGCGTTCGGCATCGGCCAGTAAGGCCGAGGAATTAATGAAAACGGCGAGCGCTAGACCAGCAATCCCACTGAAAAACACTTTGCCTGCCGGAAAGCCATTGGCCTTCGACTGAGAGCTGAGTTCGGGGCGAGTGTCGTCTTCCATCAGAATTGGAAATAAATAAAGGGCGCGACTCCCTCGGGTCCGAAAATGTCAATTAAGACAAGACCGACGCCGAAGGCCAACCCCTGAGTCAATATTCCACGACTATTCAACCACTGCTTGAAGTCCTCGGATCTAAATTTTGGAATGAACTGAGCAGTTAGCATCGCAGCAAGAATAAGGATTAAGAGGACATCAGCTAGCTCTGTGGGTCCTGGTGATGTGACTATGGCTTGAAGCACGTCCATCGCTGAAGAAAAGGACTCTGCCCTGAAGAAAATCCAGGCAAAACAGACAATATGAAACGTTGCGATCCAGCGCACCACCGGGTGGATCTGCCAGTTCGGCAACAGCCGCTCAACCACTAGAGCTACTCCGTGGATAGCGCCCCAGATTACGAAGTTCCAGGTGCTGCCATGCCACAAACCTCCCAAGATCATGGTGATCAGCAAATTACGATAGGTGTCCGCGTTCTTGCCGCGATTCCCTCCCAACGGGATGTACAGATAATCACGTAACCATGATGACAGTGTTATGTGCCACCGCTTCCAGAACTCTCGTAGCGAAAGAGCGCTATAAGGCCGGTCAAAGTTGGTCGGGAATCGAAAACCGAGAAGCAGTGCTACACCGATCGCTATATCGGTGTAGCCAGAAAAGTCGGCATATATCTGAATCGCGTAGCCATAGACACCGAGCAACACATCTTGGCTGCTGTGGCTCTCAGGGTTAGCGAAAACATCATCAACTATGGCACTCGCTAGCCAGCTAGAAATGACAACTTTCTTGAATAGACCTCGAAGTATTAGTTGGAAAGCCTCACCTGAAGCCACCTGTCTGGGGTCCGGCCGTTGACTGATCTGGGGAGCCATTTCAGAAGCCCGAACTATCGGCCCAGCCACAAGTTGAGGGAAGAAGGAAAGGTACACGGCGAAATCAAGGATCGGCATTGGCTTGATAAGCCTTCGATGCGTGTCAATCACGTAACTCATTGCCTGAAAGGTGAAAAAGGAAATTCCGACCGGCAAGGTCAGTTCCAGCAACGGAATTGCAGTTCTGCTGCCCAATAGATTGGATAGTTCTACTGCAAAGAAGTCGTAGTACTTAAACACGCCTAATAGGACAAGATCTCCGACTATCGCTGTGCGCAGCCATTTTGTGGCTGACTTTTTACTCCCAACCAGGAGGTACTTGTCTATCTGGGCTCCCGCGTACCAATTCGACGCAATAGCCCACAAAAGAAGGAAGACGAAGCGCCAATTCCACCACCCATAAAAGAAAAGACTCGAGCCAAACACCGTGATCTTCCAAATCAACGGGTGCGGGCGCGTCAACCAGTTGAGGAGGAAGATGGTTACGAAGAACAGGCCAAAGGCCAGTGTGGGAAAGAGCATTTGTTTATCAATGGTGAAACGGCAACGCTAGCGTGCCAGATGAGGCAGGATGGCTTAGTGAGCGACGCTTCATCAAGACTTTTAGTCCAACCCGAGGCTTGGATTGATGCCGATCCTGACTCAGGCACGCGGTCTGCGGTCGAGAAGTTGTCTTCTAGCTCTAACCTTCTTGCTGATCACTTCAATGCCAAACTGTCGTTTGGAACAGCTGGGCTTCGAGCCGAGCGCGGTGTTGGGCCATCCCGAATGAATCGCGTATCCGTTCGCGTGGCAGCGCGGGCAATCGGTGGTTATTTAAGCAACCGCGGGTTAGCCCACAAAGGTGTCGTCATCGGCTACGACGCTCGCCCTGATTCGGATGTGTATGCACTTGATTCAGCTCGTTTGTTGACCGCGTTAGGCGTTAAATGTTGGCTAATCGATGAGCCTTGCCCCACTCCGGTTGTTGTATACCATCAGATGACTCGCTCGGCAGCGGGGGCAATAGTGGTGACTGCTAGTCACAACCCAGCAAGTGACAGTGGCTACAAGGTCTACGGACCTGACGGAACTCAAATCAGGCCCCCGATTGACAAAGAAATCGAGCTATTAATGGATTTCAGTTCCCTGCCTACAGAGACAGACCTCGCTACTTCAGACGAAGTTTCGTTCTTGAATGGCCAAGATTCAATTTCTGCCTACGTTCAAGCAGTCATCCCTCAAGCGGGCGTCATACCTGCGGCCGAATACTTAACGGAGTGGGTCTATACACCGTTATGTGGAGTCGGAGGCACCGCATTGGAGGCTGCTTGTTCTCGTGCTGGCATTTCTTCTCCTATACGAGTCGATTCTCAATTTGAGCCAGACGGCTCGTTCCCAGGACTCCCGTTCCCCAATCCGGAGGAAGCTGGAGTCTTGACCGAGGCTTTCGCTACCGCTGATAGGCACAACGTGAATCTGGTTCTTGCTAATGATCCAGATGCGGACCGATTAGCGGTAGCCATCAAAACCAAAGCTGGCTGGAGCCAATTATCGGGTGATGAGTTGGGCCTGTTGCTGTGCGATTATCAGCTCAACACGACTATTGGAGAGAATCGGCTGACGGCAAGTTCAGTTGTCTCTTCTGAAGCTGCTGCTGCCCTTTGCGCTCGCCACGGAGTCGAACACATTCGGACGCTTACTGGCTTCAAATGGATCATGGAGCCGGCTGCGTCAAGACCTGACAGCAACTGGATCTTCGGCTACGAGGAGGCCCTTGGCTACTCAGTAAATGACGCCGTCTTAGACAAGGACGGGATTTCTGCTGCAGTTAAATTTCTGGAAATGGTTGAAGGTCTCCGCTCAAGGCGTGTAGGGCCGTTGGAACGACTAGATGAGCTCGCTCACGAAATCGGTTTGTTCGTGACACATCAATCGAGTGGGCAATTCGAAACTATGACGATCGAGTCGGTTCTGAACGCGTTGCGTTCCGTCCCACCCAAAGAAATCAATGGAAGTCAAATAGTCGCCATTATCGATTGGCTCGAAAAGCCTCCTCCCCTTTCCACAAATTTGATCGAGTTTCGATCAAAGGACGATGTCCGTATCGCAATCCGACCTAGTGGAACTGAACCAAAGGTAAAAATTTATTTGGAGCAAACTATTTCGGAACCAGTTGGCGATTTAAGAGCACTTCGATCATCTTGTTCCAAAAATTTGGAATCGTTGGGAGACATCGCACTGTCGTGGTTCGGCTAGATACTCCGACTAAGCAAGTTCTCCTGCCAGGTCCTTAAGCGAAACCTCTGGCCTAGGGCCGATGTGGGCGATCACCTCTTCTGCCGCTAACGATCCTAACTGACCACACCTTTTTAGGTCGTATCCTCTCGCTAACCCATATAGGACCCCTGAGGCATATAGATCCCCAGCTCCAGTCTTATCGACAACACGCGCCACCGGATCAGCCGAAATTGTTGTTCTTCCATCTGAGGTGACGAGCACAGAACCCGAAGCCCCCATAGTCACCGCTGCCAAGTCGACCCGCTCTTGAATTAGGTCAAGTGCTAGTTCAAGGTCGTCAACTTCGAACAGTGACATCACCTCATGGTGGTTGGCGAAAAGCACATCAACGTGTTCGTCTATGAGGTCCATGAAAGAGGACCTGTGGCGTTCGACACAAAACTGGTCAGAAAGCGTAAGAGCAACCCGCGTCTCATGACTAATACCGGATGCTGCGTAGACCATTGCAGCTTTTGCCTCAGGTGGGTCCCAGAGGTATCCCTCCAAAAAGAGGATTTTTGCCCTTGCTACTAGCCCGAGGTCAACGTCTGAAGAGGTCAGTCCATTGGAAGCTCCGAGAAAGGTATGCAGTGTCCTCTCACCATCAGGTGTAATAAAAACAATGCATCGGCCCGTTGGGTCATTAGCTGGCGCCCGAGGGGTCGTGTGCTCTATGCCTAGCCGGCTCATATCGGAACTGAATACCTCGCCAAGGTCGTCGTCGGCCACTCTCCCGACATATCCACAAGTACCTCCAAGGGAGTTGACCCCAATCACAGTGTTGGCAGCCGATCCCCCCGAGACCGTCACTCGATTTCCTATCAGCCCGTAAAGTTCTCCTGAACGCTGCGCGTCAATAAGGTTCATCGCACCTTTGGTCGAACCAATTTGATTAATGAACTCGTCTTCTTGGTGAGACAAGACATCGACAAGAGCGTTACCAAATCCAACAACATCAAGGTCTAATTGAGATTCAGGAGTGGTCATAGGTCTTTTCTTCACGGACTGCAAAGCACCCTAGCGACTCAACCCCTTTAAGTCTGTATTAGACCGCTAGGGTTCGGCCTGTGACCGCGCAAAATCCCTATCGACTCCCTGGACATGTGGTGCCGAAGCACTATTCGATCGAACTGGAACCTGACTTGAACGACGGTTCCTTCGATGGTCGGGTTGTAATAGAACTTGAAGTCATAACCGAGACTGACACGATCGTTCTAAATGCTGCGGAACTAGAGATTGAAGAAGTTCAAGTTGACCAAGGCGACTCTGTCCCGGCAAGCTCGATCGTCTTGGATGAGGACCTCGAGCGAGCTGAGTTCGCCTTTCCCATTGTTCTACAGCCCGGACCTGCGCGACTTTCTTGCTCTTTCAAAGGGATTCTGAACGACAAGCTTCGGGGTTTTTATAGGTCAACTTGGAGCGATGATGCGGGCATCGATCATGTGATCGCCACCACCCAATTCGAGTCAACAAATGCGCGCAGGGCTTTTCCTTGTTTCGACGAGCCAGATTTAAAAGCCTCCTTTGGTGTGATGTTGCGTGTTGATAATTCATTGATGACTGTGAGTTGCGGTGAATTAGTCAGTTCTACTGAACTTGAAAATGGTCTTCGTGAGGATCGCTTCGCTGACACTATGGTCATGTCCACCTACTTGGTCGCCTTCATCGTCGGAGAACTGGAAGCAACTGAAGCGATTGACGTTGACGGGGTACCGCTTCGAATAGTGCACGTTCCAGGCAAGGGCGACCTAACCAAATTTGGATTATTAGCTGGTGAGTTCAGTCTCAAATGGCTGGTTAATTACTACGACATTCCCTATCCAGCAGGGAAGCTTGACCTCATTGCCGTGCCCGACTTTGCGTTCGGGGCTATGGAAAACCTAGGTTGCGTTACTTTCAGGGAAACGCTCCTGCTCTCAGACCCAGAGCGAACAACTCAGGCAGAGCTAACTCGCATCGTTGATGTAATTGCTCATGAGATCGCGCATATGTGGTTCGGCAATCTGGTGACCATGGATTGGTGGAACGGGATATGGCTCAAAGAGGCGTTCGCAACATTTATGCAGGTTGCAACCACGGATGCTTTTAGACCTGATTGGCGAAGGTGGGACGGGTTTTGTGTTGAGCGCGGAGCGGCTTTCGACACTGACTCCCTGGCCTCTACACGTCCGATCGAATTTGAGGTTATTTCACCGCAAGACGCTGAAGCGATGTATGACGTCTTGACCTATGAAAAGGGTGCTGCGGTGGTGCGGATGCTCGAGCAGTTCTTGGGGCCAGAGGAATTCAGAACCGGTGTCAAGCATTATCTAACTGCCCACAGTTATGCCAACACGACCACCACAGACCTCTGGGACTCTCTGGAAGTAGCTACTGGGGTACCAGTCCGAGCTGCTATGGATACATGGATCTTCCAAGGCGGTCACCCTGTCATCTCTGTTCAAAAGTCTTCTCAAGGAGTCACAGTCCAACAGACGCGGTTTGGATATACCGACATAGAACAGGCCTCTTGGCACGTTCCGATAATTATTCGCGCTCAGGTCGGGTCAACTCAAGTGGAAAGTCGGTTACTCCTCGAAGACAATGAGGCCACGATTGATCTTGGTGGTGCACCTGATTGGGTCGTAGTGAATGCCGGTGGCCATGGCTTTTACCGCGTTACTTATGACACGGGTCTCCTTCAAGCCTTGTCGGTTCAAGCCCTTGACGTACTGTCTCCGTCCGAGCGTTACGGACTTGTCGACGACACTTGGGCATCTGTGCTCGCGGGCCAAATTGATGCTGAAACACATATCTCGCTGGTTACAGGCCTGGCAGCAGAAACTGATCTAGCGGTCTGGCAACGCATGCTTTCGTCTCTTGAACATCTGCATTCAATTGCTGATGAAGAGGGTCGCACCCGGTTGCAGGTACTAATTAGAGACCTGTCGACCACAGCCCTTGGCGTTTTAGGTTTAGAGCCATTGGACGGAGAACCTGATTTAGACAGGGAGTTACGTGCTTCACTGTTCGCTGCTGCAGGAACGACAGGTAACGACAACTCAGTACGGCAACTAGCCAAATCTATATTCCTCGATAGCAACACTGGCCAAATCACCGAACCCAATCTCACTGCCGCCGCTATTCGGGTTGTGGCAGCAGCAGGCGATGAAAAAACCCATTCCGAACTAGTGGCTCTCTACCGTGAGGCGCCAACCCCACAATTAGAGGTTCGTTACCTAATGGCGCTATTAGAAATCCAAGGAAGCGAACTCTTTGAACAGACTCTCGATCTCTTCATGAACGAGGTTAGGACTCAAAATGCCCCATACCTTCTGGGGGCTGCGATGGGCCATCGAAGTCATGGCGTCATAGCTTGGGAATTAATTCGAGATCGCTGGCAAGAATTGAATAAAAAATTTCCTCAAAATTCAATTCCGAGGATGGTCGGTGGTATTCGTTCGCTATCCACGCCCCAACTCTTCACAGAAATCGGCGAGTTTTTTGAACAGCACCCAATTCCGCAGGGACAACTTACGCTCGACCAACATTTAGAAAAATTGAGCGTGAACGTGGCACTTCGCGAACGAGAAGGCACCAGAATCGGGCGCTGATTCCGATCTGGCTAATTTGCCTGACAGAATGAAGACATGTTCGGACGTCCGACACGCAGAAAGCTGGGTCCACGCTACACAGTGTGGTCATCCTTGATTTCAGTTGTTGTCGTTTTTGGTTTGGTCTGGGCTGTCGTCTACTGGTCGGGGTCGGTGCTCGATTGAGCTAGATCATCCGATGGTGGGATCACACCGCTTAGGCGCCGGGCTTCGGCGCTTTCTAGTCGACTAACTTCACTCCACCGGTACATCAGAACGGCAATAGTGCCCCAAACAACTGGAATTCCTCCAAGCTTCATTACCAGACCAGCCAGCTGCTGGTCGGTAGTAGCTCCTAGCCCATGAACTCGGGGAGCCAATTCATAGGTCGCGTAGAGCGGGAAACTGGCGAAGGTCAAAAAACCGCCTGGGACTGCGGGTATGACGCCTAACGCCAGAAAGAGATAGGCCATACGCCCTGGGTAGCTTGTCATTCGATGTTCGGGAATGGGAGACGCCAACGGA
>Ga0066850_10000942_pt1 | contig 15452 bp, 13 predicted proteins | sample ETNtaG_4_FD_67282 | JGI IMG/M metagenome (GOLD analysis project Ga0066850, IMG submission 67282) | Marine microbial and viral communities from oxygen minimum zone, Eastern Pacific Ocean - ETNP201406SV67 | ecosystem: Environmental > Aquatic > Marine > Oceanic | place: Pacific Ocean: Eastern... | reverse complement strand
TTGGCTGGCGATGGAATCACTTGAAAAACTTGGTGGGGAGACTTGGTTCAACCTTGGGGACAGAGATTTAGCAACTCATCTGTATAGAACTGGCAGACTGGCTGAAGGGGCGGGCTTGAAAGAAATAACTAGCGAAATTACTTCTGCCATGGGTATTTCTGTAAATCTTCTTCCCATGACTGAAGATCGAGTTGAAACAATGGTTACCTTGCTTGAAAGCGGCGATGAAATTTCATTTCAGGAATACTTTGTGAAGCACCGTCATGACATATCTATCTCATCGGTGCGTTTCAATGGTTCCGCAGAAGCGCAAGCCACCTCAGGGGTTGTTGACTCAATAAAGGAAGCGGAAATCGTAATAATCGCACCTTCAAATCCGCTTGTTTCTATTGCTCCTATCTTTTCTGTTCCTGAAATTTCTAATGCTGTAAAGGCACGGAAGGAAGATGTAGTTGCTGTCTCTCCTATAGTTGCGGGCGCTGCTCTTAAAGGTCCTGCTGATCGCCTTCTTAACGAACTCGGGTATGAAGCATCTGTTAAAGGAGTTGCAAAATATTACCAAGAGTGGATTAGCACTCTGGTAATCGATACAGCAGATTTTGACAGCGCTAAGGATATTGAGTCTCTGGGAGTCAACTGTGTAGTAACTGAAACAGTAATGGCTGATTCTCAAATAGCTGCCTCTCTCGGTTCAACTCTTTTAGGATTGAAAAGATGAATTCTTATAACAACGATGGCATCCATGTTATTCCTGTAAAAGGAATACCTGAAGTCTCTCCTAATGATGACCTAGCCGGAATGATAGCTAGTTCAATTGATCTCGTGGATGGAGACGTTATAGTCGTGACTCAAAAAATCGTGAGCAAGGCTGAAAATCGTCTTGTTGAGATAAACCCTGAAATTGGACATAAGCCTATTGTCGAACAAGAGTCTGTAAGAATTGTCCGGAGGCGAGGCGACTTAATTATTAGCGAAACTGAACATGGTTTCGTTTGTGCGAATGCAGGTATTGACCTATCTAATGTGGAATCAGGTCAAGCTGCTCTTTTGCCCAAATTTCCAGATAAATCAGCTAAAAGAATTCACGATTCTCTCCTTCATAAACACGGAGTGCGTGTCGCTGTGATAATCAGTGACACTTTTGGTCGTCCTTGGAGAAGAGGTGTCACAGATGTTGCCATAGGGTGTTTTGGTTTGTCGCCTATCATTGACCTCCGTGGGACCCATGATGCCTTGGGGCGTGAGTTGCAAGTTACTGAAGTTGCCTTAGTAGATGAGCTCGCTGCAGCGGCTGAACTTGTTATGGGAAAAGCAGAGGCAATCCCTGTAGCAGTCATTCGCGGGATTAATCCCGAATGGCTTGGCGATAAAAAAGGTGTTGTAAGCGAGATTGTAAGGAATCCCGAAGAAGACCTTTTCCGTTAGGAGTTTTCTTCCCTGTTCGACTCGAACCATCCCAAAGTGGAACGGATTCCGTCTCTAAGGCTGGTTTTAGGTTTCCAACCTAAAATTTTTTCAGCTCTGGATGGGTCTAATGATGAACGTTCTATCTCACCTGATCTCCCTGCCTCTTTTCCAGGGTCGATGTCAATTCCGACAGCAAGTGCCATTTCTTTATACAAATGCTGAATTGACGTTTCAATCCCAGTTCCTATATTAAATAATTTTCCATCACCATTTTCGATTGAAGCCACAAATGCCAAAGCGACGTCTTCGACGTAAACAAAATCTCGAGTCTGCATTCCGGTTCCGAAAATGGTGCAGGGTTCTCCGTTTAGGAGTTTTCCTGCGAAGATCGCTACTACCCCAGCTTCCCCGTGTGGATCCTGTCGAGGTCCATACACATTTGCCATTGCAAGCGTTGTGCCTTTTAAGCCATGCAGAGAACTATAAACGTCGACGTACAGTCCTCCAGCCAATTTAGATACTCCATAAGGTGACATTGGATTCAAAGGAGTGTCTTCGTTCAATGGCAGTTGTTTTGCTTCTGGTTCGCCATAAATAGTTCCGCCAGATGAGGCAAAAATCAACTTTTGGGTTTTCGCTTTGCGAGCTCCTTCTAAAACTCTTAATAATCCAAGGAGGTTTGTTTCCGCATCAGCTAAGGGGTTCTCAACAGAAGCCCGGACATCCACTTGTGCTGCTAAATGAAAGATTGTTGATGGCTGATAATCAGTGATCAACTTCTCTGTTTCAATGTTTCTTATATCACAATTTTCGATAACAAGATTTTCACCAAAACCATCTTTCGCTTCTTCCAGGTTTTCTTCCCTCCCAGTGGAAAAGTTGTCAATTACTAATACCTGATCACCACGTTTGACAAGTTGCTCTACAAGAGCTGAGCCAATGAAACCTGCTCCTCCAGTTACTAATACTCTCATCTAAACAGCCGATTGAGGCAAACGAGTGGATCTAAGTTGACTTCCTTTTGCAACAATTTCTTCATGATTTATTATCGTTAGGTCCAGAACCTGAGAACTTTCCTCCACTTTTGCCTTTTCACCAACTATAGACCCTTCGATCCTTGCATTCTTTTCAACCTCAGCTCCTTCCATCAGAACTGAGTTTTCTACATATGCACCATCGCCGATTACTACTCCTCTTCCCAACATTGATGACTTGACTACAGAATTTGGGCTCACGGAAGATGTCTCGTGAACGCCCTCAATCTTTTTCTCTCTATTCCCATTTAGTAAATCAAGATTTGCTCGTAAGAAAGATTCTGGTGTTCCGGTATCAATCCAATACTTGTTTGATGGAAACGCAAAAAGTCTTTTATCTTTAGCAAGTGTTGGAAAAATCTCAGTTTCTACTGAAACCGGTCTCTCAGTTTCGATTCGATCTAATAATGATGGTTCCATAACGTAGCATCCAGCATTAATAAGATTTGTTTGAAAATTAGGTCCGGGTGGTTTCTCTATAAAACCGGTAACTTGCCCACCCTCATCCATTGGAACAATCCCATATTGTGAAGGGTTCGCAACTGGAGTTAATGAAATTGTCGCCTCGGCACTTACATTTTTATGAAAATTTATTAACTCACTTACATCAGTTTCTGTTATCACATCTCCATTGCAAACCAAAAATGTCTCATCCACTCCGCTCTTGATAGCTGAAAATGCAATAGCTCCCGCTGTATCTAGTGGCGTAGGTTCGACAACATATTTAAGAGGCAACCCTGCACACATCTCATTTGAATAAGTATCAACAAAAGCAGCTGGTTGAAAGCCCATGGAAAGTATTATCTCAGTGATCCCATGTTCTGACAAATGTTCAACTACGTGTTCTAACATCGGTCTATTCCCTACAGAAAGAATCTGTTTAGGTCTGTCGTTAGTTAACGGACGAAGTCTCGTTCCAAAACCTCCAACGAGAATAATGGCCCTCACGGCCTACCCTTAACCTGTTGTGTCGTCCGTTTGAAGTTCAAGTACAGGATTATCAGAGAGTAAAGCTCTTGGGTCAACTGTCTCCAGATATGTGAACCTCTCAGGGCGAGGTGGTGGTGGTGTAAAATCTTCTGGAACGAAACCGATTGTAAATGCTTCTAGATTTTTTAGGAAAGTGACATCTGCTAGATTCTCTGTGTAAACCTGAGGATCTCTACTCCGATCTCTTACGTCATACCTAGCCACTTTTAGAATCGCAGGTTTTCCATCGCACAAAAAGCCTTCTGTTATAACCTCACCTGTATCTAATTTCACAGATGAATCGGTTATATACCCTCCAAATGCTTTGAAGAACTCTCCTATTTGTGCGTCTTTACCACTGGCCAGTGAATTAAATGGGTGAATATGTATTAGTCCATCTCCATGGGTGTGGAGGCCATTTGGGTCTCTTTCAACGATTATCTTTCCTCTCCAACCTCCTCTGAAAGTGAAATCATTGAGTGGTACTTCAGATTCTGAACAAACATAAATGTCGTATGCTGAATGCCAATGATCTCCTACTCTTGGTGCGGAAGTTGCTTCTCTATTAGATCTTGACCATCCGATTAGTAAAACACCGAGAATCACTACACACGCCATAGCAATGGGAAAACCTAAACGTCGACGATCTGATGACCCTCCAATTGAACCTGCCTTTTCAGCCTGAGCAATCTTTTGCGCTGAATTTCCTTTTACCATGCGAGACCACGTTACAGCAAATAGCTAAATTAGAGACTCATTGTTATTTGTTTTTAGTTCATTAATCCTTTCCATATACAAATGACTAACTGCTTCTGAGGAGTGCCATTTGTTTGCCCAACTCAGAGCCGAAGTGCCCATTTTTTCTCGCAGAGAAGGATCATCTGAAAGTTTTTCAATAGCTTCATGAAAAGCCTCAGTCTCGTTAGGAGGAACTACAAAACCCGCTTGAGCATCTAAAATAATCCTCTCCACTTCGGTCCCAGGATCGACACTTGCTACCACAGGTTTACCAGAGGCAAAAATATTGTAAATCTTTGAAGGGACGCTCACGTTCCCTAGGCCAGACTTCAACAATAACAAATGAATGTCCGCTGAAGAAAGGACCTGAGGCAAGTATTCGAAAGGTTGATAGTCGACGAATACCAGATTAGTAATTTTTGCTGCTTCACTTTTTATGTATTCAGTCTTTACTCCCCCTCCGTTAACTACATAAAGCAAATTTTTCTTATCAGCATGAGCTATAGCTGAATCGACTATGAGTTCCAGTGGTTGTGAATAGCCAAGATTTCCCGCGTACATAACCACAATTTTTCCTTCTAGATTATTTTCCCTCCTGTATTGATTTCCTTCTCTTGCATTAAAAAATTCCGTATAAGCAAAATTCGGTATCACTGCAGTTGTTGGCGCTTTTTTCTTCTTAGATAATTTACGATTTACGTTGTCTTCCATGTCTTTTGATAAGACTGTCAGCAAATCCGAGGAATTGTAAGAAACCTTTTCAAACTTTTTTAAAGCTCTGATTATGGATTTAGATCGTAACATCCCAGTTTCTATAGCTGCATCAGGAAAAATATCCTGAACATTAAAAACAAAGAAGCATCTGTGTCTTATGGAAGCAAATTTTCCAACGGGTCCGAGTGTTATTGGTGGAGAAAGACTTAAAACGGCATCAAACGGGCCTTTCGAAAACAAAGAAACTATTAACGTAAGAAAACTGAAGCTCAGAAAGCCGAGTCCTCGAATAAACAGATTAGATTTTTTGTTTGGAAATGGATAGACCCTTGTTATTTTCATTGGCCCATCTATTTCTTTATCAATAAATCGATTCTTCCAGTCGGTTTCCACTTCATGATTTTTGTACCAAGGTAAGGATGTGATTACGTGGACTTGATGGCCTTGAGCACACCAGTGCTTAACTAATTCAGTGACAATCGTTCCTGTAGGTGCTGTATCAGGAGCAAAATGTGGAGTTATAACTAAGAGACGCAATTTTCATCTTTCGTAAGGCTGTTCAATTTGTTCCAGCTTAAAATCAATTGCTCAGCAGAAAAGTCCCATGTGTACCTTTTAGCAATCTCAATGTTCTCTTTTGCAATTTCCTGTCGTAATTGGCCATCAGCAAGCAATATTTCTAAAGATGCAACCCAGTCATCAACCTCGTAAGGTTCGACTTTTAGACTTTTGTCTCCCGGTAGTTTTTCTGCTGGTGTTCCTTTCGCTACCACAACTGGCACTCCAGAAGCCATAGCTTCTAAAACTGGAATACCAAAACCTTCATATGTGGAAGGAAAAGCTAACACTGCAGAACTTTTCAAAATTGCTTCCATTTCCATAGAAGAAATTCTGCCAGTCAAAAATATCCTTTCTTTTACGGGACTAATAGATACAGATTTTCTTACCTCTTCCTCTGCTCTTCCTTCCCCTCCAGACATCACCAGCCGGACATCCGGATTTGTTTCAGCTATTCGATTAAACGCATTAATTAGCACTCGATGGTTTTTATGTGGATATGTAGCTGCAGGGTAAAAAATTGTCAAAGGTTCTTTTGGTGAATTTGGCTTTTCAGCCACCTCTTCAATTCCAGTGGAAACAATATGTATTAGTTCTGAATTTATTTCAAAAATTTCTATTAATTGTTGTTTAACAGAATCGCTAATAGCAACAAGCATTCCAGCTTTTTTTATGGTTAATGGAAGCGTATAACGGAAAAAAAATCGCTTTATAAGGGAAAAATTATGCGGTTTTTCCAACGGTTGAAGATCATGGATAGTAACTAAGTTAGGTTTTTTTGACCATAAAGGCAGCCGGCCACCAAAGTGATGAACAGCATCGCATCGGCGTGTTTTAATTTTCAGCCAAGTGGATTCAGCGATAATCCTCTTGAACCTATTATTCCCATTTATTTTGCAAGTTACTGTTTCGAATCTTTCGCAAAGTTCGGTATGTGCTTCTTGAAAACTTTCCAATACAAAAAGCACTGGCTCTATTTCTATCGAGCGATACCGGTCAACTGCTTTAAGTATCTGAATAGAGTAGTTCTCACTACCGCCCACCTCTCCAGGGATGACATGAAGGAGATTCAATCCGATGCGAAATTTCACTTTCACTAGTTAAGCACTTCTTTATAAGCCTTAACGGTCAGTTCAGCTGAACTTTTCCATGAGAACTTTTTTGACCGCTCCCTTCCTTTTCCGGAAAGCTCTTGCGACAGATCACGATTTTCAAGAATCTTTAAAATTGCCTCGGCTATTTCTTCAGCTTTTTGTGGATCAACTAATATTCCTGAGTCTTTTACTATTTCGGCAGTTGCCGTAGTGGCAGAAGTAACAACTGGAGTTCCGTGCGACATTGCCTCGACCACAGGCAAACCAAAACCTTCTAAAAGGCTAGGAAAGCAAAAAATGTCTGCTGCTTCAAGCCAGATATGCTTTACTTCTTCCTCTACTTTCCCGACTAACCTGACACGGTCTTTTATAGGTTTAATAATTTTTTCCACATCAGCTTTCCATCCATTAGGCCCTATGAGCACTAAGTTAACTTTCGGAATCCTGGAAATAGCTTCAATAAGAGTTGGCAAGTTTTTTCTTGGTTCTATGGTGCCCATCCATAAAACAAAACTTTCCTCCAATCCATATGTTTGGCGTAAATGTTGAATACTTTTATTTTCAACTTTTCTTTGTTTTACCCCTAAATGCACGACACGTATTTTTTTGGAATCAAAACCTGCTTCAACTAAATCCTGGCGTGTGGTTTCAGATGGACATATTATTAAATCAGCTTTAAAGGAACTCTCTAACCATTTTTCAGCAAACCGGCGGCCCCTTGCAGGAAACCAAGAAGGGTTATGTCGCCAAGACAAATCATTAATTGTTGAAATGAGAGGAAGCCTCGTTGGCGGAATAGCTCCTCCTGAAGCATGAACAAGGTCAACGCCTTCTATTAAACTTTCTACTTTAGGTCTATTTATAGACTGCCAGGAACTGTAAAGCAGTTGTCTGGGCAGTTTTGAATGGGTTACATGCAAATCTTTCGATAATTCAATTTCTGACAGGCTTTTATGCCTAGCAGCTATTCCTTTAAGCTCAACATCGTCTCTTCGAACTAGAGCATTTGCTATTTCAGCAGTTGCAACTGCTGTTCCACCTGGCACACGATGCCAGCACTGCTCAACGAGGTAGGCAACTCGAGGCACACTCATGAAGAGCCACTAACCACACTTGGTACCAATAGGTGGCTGCCCATCTATCTCTTTAACTAATTTCATTGGTGACACTTCCCCTTCTCTTCTAGGCAAAATTTTCTCATCTAAACTATTGAAATTAAAAGCTTGTTCATTATCAGCTAAAAGTTCTTCTGATACAGGCAATGAGGCTCGTGCCTTTATGTCGACTTCCTGAACAGTCTTTGATATCAAAGGAAATGCTTCAAAATTGTTGCCCAAAAATAAAATTACTTCACCATTTAACTTGTCATCGAAATTGAAATCTGGTGTTGGTTCAACAAAACGACCCAATAAAACAGCTGCATCATAATTTTCGATTCCTGCGTAGATAATTGTTCTCTCCTGAGGTTCACCCTGCTTAACTTCAACAGTAAAGCCTTTTCGTCTCAACTCTTCAAGTGCCTCTTCAATATCTCCAGTCTCATCACGAGCATCTACTGCTGTAATTGAGAAACTGTCAGGTGCGGCAGATTCACCTCGAAAAACTCCAAAGAATGAGTTAGCGTTTTCAGCCAATTTAAGAACTTCTGAAGTGCCGACCATTGCATCTTCAACTGGTAAAACATGACGCTCTAAACTACTTGGTTTAAAGTCTGAAAATGCGCTACCTAGTTTCAACAGATCTGCAATTGTAAGTCGGTCGTCAAAAACCACTGCCTCTGCTCCTGCTCTAATTAAGTCATCTCTAATCAGCACAGATCGTGCACCCTTTGAAATGGCCCTCTGAATAGTGCTAATCAAAAAATCCTGTTGGCGCTTATTGCGCTCTAAATCGTTCCAAACTCCTACCCGATGCCAGTTCCCATCGAGAAATGCCTCCATTTTACGGCTACGAACAAAAGCTAGAGAATCTTGTCCATCCAGTACGAAACACCCTGCTTCTTCAACTAAAAGTCCTGATGCTAAATCTCTTACCGGATAAGGGAACCATAAGGGAACCCCTGACAATTCGTCTACAAGTTTCTCAAATCCGAAAAAATCTACTACTGCAAAATTGTGTATCGGTATGTTGAAATTGTTGGTAACCGTTTCGACAAGAGTTGGTGCACCTTTTTCTATACCACCTACAAGAAGTGCAGAAGCCAACTTTTCAGAACGGATTTGTGACCCATCGCTATAAATAGAAACATAAAGATCTCTCGGCAATGACATCACTGAAGCTTTAGGTAAAGCGGGATCTAAGCGAACCACCATTATCGTGTCAGCCAGTCCTATCCCTGCTGAACGGTCTCTATTCGCTGCGGGATCATCTGGATCTAGCCCTACAGCACTATCTGTTCCAACCAAAAGAAAATTTCGTGCCGGCCCTGCGGGGTGTGGTTCTATATCTGATTCAATATCTTCATTGTTTTCTGACTGTGAATTACTATTTTCAGAGCTTGAATCATTTGAAAGTTCTGGCAAATCTGACAACACACCTACAGGTACTTCTATTCTAACTATGCTCTCAACTGCGTCTTCAAAAGAACTCAGCCTGAGGCTTCCTAGAATAAGGAAAATGCCAAAAAGCAGGCCAAAAGAAATAAGGAGTCTTTGTTTCCAAGACCTTTTTTTATTATTTAATAAATCATCAAGCACAAAAGCCGACATTATCAGTGCTTACGCTAATGTTTGTGAGCAGCGGATGGTTTTAATATGAAACAACAATTTTCAGTCTCAGAAATTAACACTTGTTGGGTTAATGGAGAATTGTTTACACCTACCGAAAAAGCTGTTTCTGCAATCGACCATGGAATAATCGTCGGAGATGCCGTCTTTGAGACCATCAAGGTTGTGAATGGCTCACCTTTTGCTGTTACACGCCACTTGAAACGTTTAGTTGAATCCTCGCAAGGCATGGGCCTGAATGCCCCCGATTCAAATGAAGTTCTAAAAGCAATTGAAGAAGTTTTAAACGCTGATCGTGGCGCTGAACGTTTAAGGATCACATGGTCAAGCGGACCTGGTCCTCTAAGTTCTTCACGTGGCTACGATAAGGGCACCCTTCTCATAGCAAGCAGTGAGGGAACAAACTGGCCTTCAAGTGAAAAAATTCATCTATCCAAATGGACTCGCAATGAAAATAGTGCTCTGAGAGGAATTAAAAGCACTTCTTACGCTGAGAATGTAATCGCACTTAAAGCCGCTAATGACTTAGGTTGCTCTGAAGCAATTTTTTTAAACACCAAAGGTGATATCTGTGAAGGTACCGGAACAAATATTTTTTTCGTTATAGATGAAATTTTGATTACCCCGAGTCTGGACTCAGGTTGTTTGGCTGGGATAACTAGGGATCTAATTATTGAATTAACTCCAGTAGTAGAAAGAGATATTTCTCTTCAAGAGATCTCAAAAGCATCAGAGGCTTTTCTTACATCTTCAACCCGAGACATAAGTGCTATTTCAGCGATTGATGAACTGGTTTTACCTGAAACTATAGGAAACCTAACGAAAAGTTTAAAGAAGAAATTTGCAAATTTAATCGAATCAAATATAGATCCTTAATATCAATTTTTCTTTCGCAAATTAACAACGTCTCCAACGCTTATCTTCAAATCTTGCTCTCCATCATTTACGACTAGGAAACCTTCCTCCGTAATGTCTTTTGCAAATCCAACGATTTTATTGTTTGCTGTCTCAATCCTTACTCGATTTCCGATTGTTGCCGAGTGTTTAATGTGATCATGTCTTAGATCAGATAACCCATTTAATTCTTCTAAACTCTTTAACTGATTTTCAAAATTTTCAATTATTCCTAACAAAACAGTCCACCTTGTGTAGGTTGCACCAAGCATTTTTAAAGAAATCGCGTCCTCTGGTCCTTCGCTACTAGAAGACGGCCATAACACATTTAGACCTATTCCAACGACGATTCTTTCAGTTTTACCTTCTACTTGCTCTGCGAGTATTCCTGAAATTTTTTTTCCTTTGTTTCCAGGGATTACTATGTCGTTTGGCCATTTAACCTGGGCGTGAATATTTATTGATGAAAGATACTTAACGGTTCCTATTGCTAAAGAGGAAGTAACTAAAGGATTCCTATTCTTGACCCATTTAGGAGTTAAAAGGAAGGAACAAAGCAAATTAAGCCCTTTAGGAGAGTCCCATACTCGCTCTAGGCGGCCTTTTCCAGCTGTTTGATGGTCTGCGACTAATACAAGGTTATCTAACTGTTGAGAAGCGCTTATAACTAGGTCCGTATTGGTTGAACCAGTCTCTTCAACATGTATAAATTCCTTAAATCTTGTGCCCTTAAGAGTTTTTTCAATTTTTTTTAAAGGAATATTTTTGTCTTCAGTATGTGAATTGCTTTTCATTCGAGTAACCATAAAGGATGCTTTCAAAGATTTTAGTAGCGAACCGTGGAGAAATCGCAGTTCGTGTGATTAGAACCTGTAAAGAAATGGGTGTCAGCACAGTTGCTGTCTACTCCGATTTAGATCATGATGCCTTGCATGTACAAATGGCTGATGAGGCTTACAGGCTAGGAGGAACTGCTCCTAGTGAGTCATATTTAAATACTGAAATAATTTTCGAAATTATCCAAAAAGCTAAAGTTGATGGTGTTCACCCCGGCTACGGGTTTCTTTCAGAAAATGCAGAATTTGCTAGATCCATAGAGAATATGGGGGTTTCTTTTATAGGCCCTTCCGCTGAAACAATCGAAATAATGGGTGACAAGATTTCTGCCCGTGAGGCAGCTGAGAAAGTTGGTGTTTCGGGAGTGCCAGGTTCCACTGATTTAGTTACTGAACCTAGACAAGTAATGGATTTCGCTTCAAAATTTGGTTGGCCTGTCGCCATTAAAGCGGTCTACGGGGGCGGTGGACGCGGAATGAAAGTTGTTCAGGATGCTGAAAAAGTTGAAGAATTATTAAATTCAGCTCGAAATGAATCGAAAACATCATTCGGGCGTGATGAACTTTATCTCGAACGTTACCTAGCTAATCCTCGTCATATTGAAATTCAAATTCTTGCAGACGGAGAAGGAAATACAATTTATTTAGGAGATAGAGATTGTTCGGCGCAACGTAGACATCAAAAACTTGTTGAAGAAGCTCCGGCCCCCGGGCTTACAGATGAGATCAGAACAGCTATGGGCAATGCGGCAGTAGCAGTTGCTAAGGGGTCTAATTACTCCAATGCTGGAACTGTCGAATTCCTTTATGAGGACGGGAATTTTTATTATTTGGAGATGAATACCAGATTGCAGGTAGAGCACCCTGTAACAGAAATGGTGACAGGAATAGATTTGGTTGAACAACAGATCCTTATTGCTTCTGGCGAATCACTGAAATTTACACAAGATGATATAGAAATAGACGGTCACGCTATCGAATTCCGCATTAATGCTGAAGATCCAAGCAACGGCTTATTCTTGCCTTCACCTGGCACTATAACTTCGATCAATGTGCCTGACGGATTCGGAGTTCGCTTCGATGGAGGTTATGAAGCAGGAGATGAGATAAGTCAGTTTTACGACAACCTAATCGGGAAACTAATTGTTTGGGGTAAGGATAGAAAGTCTGCAATCCAAAAAGGTTTACGTGCACTTGCTGAAATGAAAATTTCTGGAGTTCCGACCACAATCGTTTCATCCGAAGCGATTCTCAACCATTCCGATTTTCAAAATGTTAATCATTCAACGAAATGGGTTGAAAATGTTTTAAATCTTGAAAGTCTCGATATCGAAAATAACGATAATGATCTTGAACCATCAAATAATGCTTCTGAACGACATGAATTAACTGTAGAAGTCGATGGAAGGCGTATTGAGACTGCAGTCTGGATACCAGTGTCTCCTACTAATAGACCACCAAGAAGAACTCAAAATAATCAAAAGTCGAAAGGGTCGGGAACCGGAGAGATTATGGCTCCCATGCAGGGAACAATAGTAAGAGTTATGGTCGAGATTGGAGAAACAGTGGAGGCTGGTGATTCTATCTGTGTTCTCGAAGCCATGAAGATGGAAAATAATGTGTTAGCAGAACGATCTGGTTCAATAAAAGAAATACACATAACAGAAGGTGATTCAGTAGGAATCGGAGACCTTCTAGTCATTATTGAGTGAGACGTGTCCATTACTAGCTGGGCTCAACGTCATCTTTGGAGTCGTAGATTTGTAACTGCATTTAGACTTTTGTCGGCAGGTCAGTTTTTACTTTTATTTAATCGATTAAGACTTTTTATTCTTAATCGTTTAATTCGAAAAAAGCCTCCAAAATACTCCGAATGGCGAAATAAATGGGTAAAAGTAAATCAGTTAGAACGGATACAGGTTTTAAAAACCATAGAAGAACTACCCGATAAGCCACTTTTCACTTTTTTAATCTCTTTCAAAGAAAAATCTCCAGAATTACTGGAAAAAACCCTAAAGAGCTTAGTCAATCAATTATACGTAAATTGGAAAGTCGAAGTTTTAGCTTTAGACAGTCAAGATCATTCGCTTATTTCATCTGTAAATAATTTTGACGATAACCGTGTAAGTATTAGTAAGTCGGAATCTGAAATTGGCAAAGGTTGGGTTTGTAAAATTGATCCAGGAGTTATTTTGCATGAAGCCGCTCTTTTCACTGTCACCAGTTCAATAAGAAAAAACCAAGAAGCATTAATAATTTATTCAGACCATGATCATATATCTGAGACCAATTGTTTTATTGATCCCTACATGAAACCAGATTTAAACCCCGACCTGCTGAAAGGAACAAACTATTTAGCACCATTTGTGATTTTCAAAGACACAATTTGGGAAAAATACTCTGACTATCACAGCAACCTGCACGACCTGTCGATCGCTGCTACTAACAACCTTAGTTCTAAAAAAGTGATCCACTTGCCACATGTTTTAGCAAGTATCCAAGTAGGAAGAGACAGGTCATACCTGCTTCCCGAAATGAGAGAAATAGAATTCCCAGTTCCAGAACCTTTGCCTTTAGTCTCAATTCTTATACCTACAAAAAATCAAGGCCATTTGCTTGAAAGTTGCCTAAATAGTCTTGTGAATGAGACGAGCTATCCGAATTTTGAAGTAATCGTCATTGACCATGAAAGCACTGAAGAAAAAGCTAAGAAAGTCATAGAAAATTTTGACATTATGCCGAATAGTTATGTGCTTCCTTTTACTGGCCAATTTAACTTTTCAGCGATGATGAACCATGCTTCTTCTGTAGCCTCAGGAGAAATTCTTGTACTACTAAATAATGACACCGAAATTATTGAATCTAATTGGCTCACAGAAATGGTCCGACAGGTAACCCGGCCGGAAGTAGGAGTTGTAGGTGCACTGCTATTTTTTGCCAATGGGAACATTCAACATGCTGGAGTTACCCCTGGTGTTGATGCTTTCATGGGTCATAGCCATAAAAACTGGTCTGGTAAAAGTGCTGGCTATTTCGGCAGACTACGAGTTGCTCATGATGTTGCTGCAGTCACAGGTGCCTGTCTAGCGATAAAAGTTTCAACCTGGAATTCATTTGGTGGACTAGATGAAAATCTCGCTGTTGCTTATAACGACATCGACCTGTGCATGAGAGCACGCAAAGCAGGACTAAAAGTCATTATTGCCCCTAAAGCTAAACTAACCCATCATGAATCCATCTCTCGCGGCTTCGATGATAAGCCCGAAGAAAAAGAACGTTTAATTAAAGAATTGGAAATTATGAAAGACAAATGGGGAGATTCAATATTCGAAGATATTGCTTACAGCACTAATCTGAGTCTTGAGGGTAAAACCTTTGTTTTATCCGAAACTCCGAGAGTTACGCCTCCCTGGCAAATAAACTAACAACATCCGACTATGTTATTAACGAGGTATAAATTGCGTTTCTTAAAAACTTTTTCACTTATTTTCATTGTAAGCATTCTTTTAAGTTGTGGATCAAAAAATAGTTTGGATGGAATTATTGGATTCTCCACGAATCAACACGATGGAGGCGATTGGGATATTGCCTTAATGGAAGACGGAGCAAAATTATCAATACTTACAAGCAACTGGGCTATGGACTGGGGTCCTGATTTCGCCCCAGATGGCAAACGTTTTGTTTTTGCTAGTGAATACCTGTCAGGTGAGATTCAAACAGTTCAAGTACCATCTGATGCTGACCCAAACGTGTTTACGGAAGTGAAAGAAGAAATTACCAAAAATAGGGACTTAATCATTATGGATATTGATGGCTCTAACAGGACTCAACTTACAGATGACGGTGGGGTTGATGACTATCCAACTTGGTCTCCCGACGGAAAGAAAATTGCATTCATTAGCGACAGAACTAAAGACGTCGAAATTTACACTATAAACGTTGATGGAAGCGGAGTTAAACAACTGACAGATGAACGTGGCGAGGATTGGATGCCAGACTGGTCTCCTGATAACAAACACATCGCTTTTTCTAGCGTCAGGTCAGGGGATTGGGAAATTTACGTAATGGATGCTGATGGTGAGAATGTTAAACAATTAACCAGCGAACCTGATATGGACTGGGGGCCTAGCTGGTCGCCAAATGGCACCCAAATCACTTTCGCTAGCAACCGTTCAGGGGATTGGGAAATTTACGTAATGGATGCTGATGGTGGGAATGTTAAACAATTAACTAACGAACCCGGTGAAGACTTCGAACCTGTTTGGTCTCCAGATGGGAAAATGATTGCTTACGCTTCAGAAAACGGAAAACAAAAGGAAATACGTATTATAGACCTCGAAGGGAATGATGTCGAAATGGATTATCCAGTTTGGGGAATTCCTTCAGACTGGATTAACCCCTAGTAGATCGCTCTCACGAGGAATGCGGCCATTTCTGCTCTTGTGATTTGTTGATTTGGGCAGAATTTGTGAGTTTCGCAAC
>Ga0066850_10000935_pt1 | contig 15512 bp, 27 predicted proteins | sample ETNtaG_4_FD_67282 | JGI IMG/M metagenome (GOLD analysis project Ga0066850, IMG submission 67282) | Marine microbial and viral communities from oxygen minimum zone, Eastern Pacific Ocean - ETNP201406SV67 | ecosystem: Environmental > Aquatic > Marine > Oceanic | place: Pacific Ocean: Eastern... | reverse complement strand
CTTTTTACTGCAGCTTTTCTTGGAACCATTTGTTCAATTTTTCCTGTGAATTTCTTTACTGCTTTTTTAATATCTGACTTTGTGACTTCTTTATGTAGGTGCATGTTTGCTCGATAGATTTTTTTAGATAAAGATAATATGCTTGATATCTTATTTCCGCGGTTTAGAAATATTGGTAATACTCCTGTTGTAATTGGATCTAGCGTTCCAGCATGTCCTGCTTTTTTTATTCCTAGATCAAGTAAAAATCTTGTTGCTTTTCTTGAATATGGTCCTTTTGGTTTGTTTAGAATTACTAATGAATGTTCTCTTAGTTCTTCGATAGTTTTCTTTGGAGTTCTCTTGAGAATTTTTACAGATTTGTCTCTAACTAAGATTTTCATGTTTTTTGTAAGTTTTATGTGTATAAAAAATTACTTTTTAGACTTCTTGGCTTTCTTTTTATCTTTCTTCTCGAACTTTGGTTTTGCTGGTTGAGCGAATCCAAGTTTTTTAAGAGCCTTGATTACTGTGTCATGAGTTGCGCCTTTCTTGATGTCAACTTTTGTTCCAATAAATTGTAAGTGTCTTGAATTGACTTTCTTTCTTCTTGAAAATCCATCAATTGTTAGATAACCGTCTTTATGAACTTCGATTACGATTGCTGGTCTTCCGGCGTCTCGTCCCGCAATTTTCATACAAACTTTTCCGATTTCCATATTTTGAGTTTATTAATTTACTTTAAGTATCTTCCGAAAAATCATCGAGAAGAATATTGATAATAAGATATATGTTCCAAGATATCCCATTTCCCATGGCCAGATTGGTGGTCTTAATACAACTGTATCCCCCATTACATTTCGCATCCAAGTGAAGAAAACAATCAGAGGAATCATGTAATACATCATTGGTTTGAATGACATCTTCATTTGTTTCATTGATAATTCCATCATTTTCTTTTGGTGTTGTTGGAATTTTTCAGGATCCTCCTTTAGTGCCTTTAGTTCTTTTCGCATTTTCTTTGAGTCTGCTTTTAATTCACGCATTACATTTTGATCTACAGTGAATTTTTGAACAACTGTGATTAGAAGCGTTATTGCAATTACTGCAAGAGTCATGAAAGTAATTGGTCCTAAACCAAAAGGTACTACCATTTATTTATCTCCTCCCATCATCTTTCTCAATGCTGGGTGTAAATCCATTGCGTGTTCTCTTGAAATGTCTTCATAGAGTTTATACACAATCATAACTGCCAATAAGATTCCTGTTCCTCGACTCAATGCTCCAAGTAAGTCTGCGAATGCTGCAAGTAATCCTACTAATGCTCCACCCATTACTGTAAGTCCCGGGATGTATCTATTTAGAATGCTTTCAAGTACTCTTGGATCTCTTCTGAATCCTGGAATTTGCATTCCTGAAGATAAGATTTGTTTTGCTTGAGATTCCGCGCTCATGTTTGCTGTCTTTACCCAAAGTACGGAGAAAAATGCTGAACCTATGATTAGTAGGAATGAATATACTAGTGCTTGTAGAACCATTTCACTTGTCATGGTTTTGTTAATAAGCGATAGAACTATACTTGGTGAGTCTACCCACTTTACTAGTCCTGATGCTGCAACTCCGTTCTGGAAAGTTCCAAGTAATGGTCTTCCCCAACTTTCAAGAAGTCGTCCCCAAAGTTGAATGTTTGCCATAAGTGCTGCAATTAAAATAACTGGAATGTTGGATGTGTACATGAATTTGAGTGGCCATCTTATTCCGTGACCTCTGATACGTCCAAAAGATAATGGAATTTCAACCTTCATTGATTGTCCATAAACAGATAATGCAAATACTCCAACTGTTGCTACGATTGCTACGATTGCTGCCATTGCTCCAGTTACGTCTCCAGTTCCTAGAGCTTGAACTAAATAGGGTATCCTTCCAACTGGAACGTCCGGATTTAATGGTGAAGGAAATGGACTGAATGCTGCGATGAATATTTCTCTAGATACTCCTGCTGCGATGAATAGTGATACTCCTGAACCGAATCCCCATTTTTGTACGACTCCATCCATAAGAACAATCATGTAACCACCTACGATTAATTGTATAATCAGCATGAGCTGCATAAATCCATATGCTCCCGGTGCTAGTCCTGCGGCAGGCGCTAAACCTCCCATCATAACGTAAACTATTGCTTCAAATACTACGAATAGTAGAATGAATACTTTCTGCATAGATTGGAATGCTGCTCTACCTTCGGTTTTGGTTAGATCGATTTTGAGTATTCCTGAACCGGCAAGTAACTGTAATACGATGCTTGCAGTAACGATTGGCCCGATACCTAAAGATATTAGAGAACCGAAACTTGCTCCTAAAATTGTAGATAATGATTTGAATTGGCTTAGTGCGTTTTGACCAAGTCCATATAATGGAATGTGTAGTAAAATATAGTAAAGAAGTAAAGTGATTCCTGTCCACTTTAATTTTTGATTGAAACCTAATTTTTTAGATGGTCCCGCTACATCCGGGATGTATTTTGAAAGCTTCTGAATTAGACTCATGATTATTATTGCCCTCCGGCTTATTTACTTTCTTCAGTTGGAATTATTCCTTCAACTTTTCCACCTGCTGCTTCCAACTTTTCTTTTGCTTTTGCTGAAACTGATGGAATTGTAACAGTAATTTTGTCTGAAACTTCTCCTTGTGATAGAAGTTTTGTATATTTGAGTTTTGTTAGATTTACTGAATAACCAGTTTTTGTTTTCTCTGCTTTTCCTTCCGCAGTCCACTTTGTGATATTATTTTGTAAATCTGATAAATTTAATACTTGAGATTTTTGAACTCGTTTTAGAACAGTAACCATTCCTCGATTGTCATTTGCGATTTGACCAACCGGTCTCTTTCCTTGAGATAATGGAAGCGTCTTTCTTTGCTGTCCTCTCTTTCCCATACCTGCTCGTCCTCGTCCTCCTCGATTTCCTGCGCCTCTGTGTTTCTTACCTGCGCCCCAACCGTGTGTTCGGGATCCACGCTTCTTTCGAGATTTTTTGTCTGCCATTTTATATCATCTTCAGGATTAACTTACCCATTTCCTTGCCTCGATATCCAAGTGCTCCGCCCGCTGCATACGGATGTTTAATTCCGCCACGTTCGAATCCTCCAATTGGAGGGTGCATCTTGAAGTATCGCTTCAGACCTGGAATGTCTTTCATGGAAGCTTTTCCTTCAACTAAAGATTTTGATAATGAATTGAAATCAGCTTTTGCTTCTTTCTTTAAGTATTCTGCAGAAAGTAATTTGTTTCCTGGAAGTCTTCCTCGCTTCTCAAGAAGTTCTTTTACTATTTCAGCATCAACTTCTCCGAATGTGCAATAATCTTTTACTTTGTTAATCATTCCAATATTTGATGGAGTGTTTTTTATTAGAACTACTCTATTCTTTCGGTGAAGTTTCATCAAGTCCATTGCTTTCTTTATTGGTTCTCGAACTCCGACTTCTCCTCGAATTCTTAACACTGCTATCATACTTCCGCTCATTGATTTCATTTGTTTATTGATCCGTATCTTACAACGGCTTTTTGTTGATCTTTAAGTCTAACTGTTGCTGTTTGTTTCAAAGCTTTGACTGTTGCATTAATTAGATTGATTTTTTGTCTTGTTTGACCTTTAGATTTTGACCAAACATTTTCAATTCCTGCTAATCGGAATAGTTTCTTTAGTTCATTTTCAATAACTAATCCTGTTCCTGGTGGAGCAGGCATGAATGTTACTCTAACAGATCCGCTTCTTCCACAAACTTCGAATGGAATTGAGTTTGGTTCAGGAGATTCACTTTCCCAAGATCCGTTTCCTCTTCCGATTTGCATAATGTTTAGCTTAGCATTTCTCAAAGCTTTATCTTTTGCTGGAACTGTTTCCTTTGATCGTCCAATTCCGACGCCAACATAACCGTCTCGGTTTCCAACTACAGCAAGTGCGTTGAAAGCAATTCGATTTCCGTCTTTTGTCTTCTTTTGAGTTTGTTTGAATATTCTTCTTTGTCCACCACCGAACTTACCTTTTGCTTGTCCGACATTGATGAATTCTGTTTCAAGATTTGGAATTAGTGCATCAACGATTTCTGCTTCAAGGATTTTTCTTCCGGAGTTTAGCGCTTCCTCTATTGTTGTTATTTCTCCTGCCTTGACTTTTCTTCCTAACTCAGTCTTAGGTTTCCAGTCCTCAAGCATTTTGACTCGTGGATCTATTACTTCTCCATCCGGTCCAATTCTTGGTCGTGGAACAAACTTACCTCGCTTTCGTTTAGGGTTTGGATTTCGTTTTCGTTGTGCCATTTTTAGATGCTCTCCTTAAGCTTTTTTAAATCTGCTGAAAGCTTTTCGTTAATATGTGCGCCGTTGATTCTTTCTTCACTTGGCAAAGATTGTTCAGATGCTGCGATCTTTAATCCGCCATCAATTGCTCCCTTTAATATTCCGTAAAGTTTGCAACCCTTTGTTGGAGTATATGAACCCATGTCCAAAATTGCTTCTGCAACTTTTGCTTTCTTGGCTGCTCCTGCAATTGCGATTCCAGTCAAGTATGCTGCTGGAAGGTTTGAACAAGAATGTTTCCATCCTTTTGCCTTAAGTGAACGTGAATTGAATTGTGCTACTGTCTTGTCTCCACCTTCAGTGTAATTTACAATCTGCGCTGTCAAATATTTGTTTGATCGTCTTACAACTAATTTTGGTAGATCTGATTTTGCTAAAGCTAAACGTTTCTTGTAGTTTGTCTTACCAATTCTTCTTCTTCTGAATCTTACGTTGTATCTCTTTCGTGTTGCCATTTACTTCTTTGCTCCTTTTGTTGGTTTCTTTATTTGCTTCAACATCTTACCTTGTTCAATTACTTGAAGTAGGTGTCGTTTGTTACGGAAGAAACCTCCTTTTGCTCTTCGATATAATACTTTCCAATCGCCTGTTGAAAGTCTTCCTGATTCTTTGAATGATTTGATTATTTTTCTTTGAAGCCGGATTCTGTTTATCCACTCTTTCTTTGGTGGACTTCTTGCAGTTGCTCTTCCAACTTTTGAACCTGCACCTCTTTGTCTTCCTTTCTTCTTTGCTGCTGCTCTTGCTCTTGCTCGAGCTTTGGAGTTTCTAACTAGCGGCATGACTTTGATTACATCTTGATCAATTAAGTCTCTGATGTCTGCCTTTGTGATTGCTTCTTTGACTTGTTCTGCATTTGCTGGATCAATTTTTATTCTTCCAGTTCCAACTTTAGCTACTTTTGATGCTAATGTTTTTTGCATATCTAGTTTCATTTAACTGTCTCCTTTTTTGGCTTTGATTGTTTTGGCTTTGGTGCTTGCTTAGGCTTTACTTTAGGTTTTTCTTTTGTTTCAGATTTCTTTTCTTCCTTTGAGTCAGATTTCTTTTCTTTGGCTTCTTCAGCCTTTTTTTCTTCTTTCTTTTTGTCTTTCTTTTCTTTGGCTTCTTCAGCCTTCTTTGCTTTTGCAGTCTTCCGTGTTTTTACTTCTGATCGCTTTTTCTTTCTTGCTACAAGACCGCTTTCAATTTCCTTGATTTTAGCTTCAATCAGTGGGAAGTTTGAAATGTTTACTTTCATCTTCTTTGCTTCTTGAAGAATTGCAAGTCTCTTTCGATTTCCAAGAGTTCTTGGAATTAATGCAATTTGATCCTTAGTTATATTCTTTAGTTCTTCAGGAGTTGTGATTGCTACTTCAAGTAATCCGCTTCTTAATCTTCCACGTAATAGTTTTGGAGTTCTGTATCCAACTTTTACAATTACATCGTAGCCTTTTCTTTGTCTTCGCATCTTTGAGTGAGTTCCTCTTGGTTTTCTCCAACCAGTTCTGCTTAGTCTTGCTTTAACATGGGATTCCTGTCTACGGAATTTAGGCATTTTCTTCTTCATTGCAATTTTTTGTGTTATTAATTCTTTCATAGTACTTTACCTGCCTTTTCAGTTATGAATATTCCGTCTTGGAAAACTCTTCGGTCTCGTTTTGTGACTCGAGTAAGTTGTTCCATTCTTGTTGCAGTCATACCAACAAGTTCAATGTCTCTTGAGGAGAGTTCTATAATATCTCCGTTGATTTTTACATCTACTCCTTGTGGAATTTCTGCTTTTCGAATCTTTTTTCCTCCAAGGAAGTTTTTCAATTCGAAACTGTTTCCTTCTAACTTTGAAGTCATTGGAAAGTGAACTGATGTGATTTTTAGTTTGTATACAAATGGTTCTTCCAAACCTTTTTGCATGTTCTTTAGGTGTGCTGCGAAAGTTCCTACAACTGCACGGACTTTTGCGTTTGAGGTGTTTCCTGAAACTATGAGTTCCTCGCCTTCTTGTTTGAAGGTAAGTAATGCTACTTGATATTCTCTTGTTAATGTTGCTTCTCCTTTTGATAGTGTGATTCTTTTATTGTCAATGTTTACGTTTACGCCTTCATTTAATGGAACTCTTGTTTCCGGTTTTATCTTTTCACCGAAAGGCATTGGAACAACCTTTTTACCCTTACGGAACTTTAGTACAGGTTTGAATTTTCCTTGATGTCTAAAGTGTGTTCCTTGGACTCGAGTTCTTCTTGTTGTTGACATTTTAGTGAACGTATGCTATTAACACTCCTCCTTTATTTGCTTCCTTTGATTTGATGTGTGTGATTATTCCGTCTGTTGTTGAAATGAACATTCTTCCGAAGTCTTTTGCTGGAAGATATCTCTTTTCGAACTTTTCATATGTGCTCATAGTAACTGAAAATCTTGGCTTGATTGCTCCAACTTTGTTAATCTTTCCATTTAATTGTACTGTTGTAACAGTTCCTCGAGTTGTATTTTCTGATTTGAAGTCTGCAATGTATCCTTCTTCTTTTAGTAAAGTCATAATTCGTGTTATTACTTTTGAAGATGGGTAAAGTGTTACTTCAGTTTTTCCTCGCAGTGCTGCGTTATTAATTTTTGACAATGCCTGTGCAAGTATATCATTCATCATTTTATCTGTATTTTGTGAAGCCTAGGTCTTGAGCTACTTCTCTGAAACATCTTCGACAGATGTTCAAACCATATCGGCCAATTTTTCCTCCTTTTCTTCCACCGCATCGAGTACATCGGGATAGATTCTTACCATAATCTCTCTTTTTGATAGAGTTATTTCTAAGGACTTTTCTCTTTCTTGTCTTTGAGAAAGACATTTTCTTTATTCCAGGTAATTTCATTCTACTATTGCTCCCAATTTTTCTTTTGCAAAGTTAATTGCATCTTCTTTTGTGATTCGATGTGATTTTGATATTTTTGCTGGTGATAATTTTCGCTTCTTTACTCTGAATCCAGGTCGCTTCAAAGTTACTGAAACATTTAATCCGATGATTCCAATTTTTGGATCGTATTTTACTTCCGGAATGTTGATATATTCTGAAATGCCAAAACTGAATCCGTTTTCATTGAATTTCTTTGCTGGAACTTCCATGCTTGCTGCTTTTAATAATCTCTTAAGCAATTCTTCAGTTCCGTTTCTGATTGTGACTCTTGAACCAATTGCTAAACCTGGTCTAAGTTTCCATGCTGCAATTCTCTGTTTTGCTAGTGCTTGAACAGCTTTCATTCCTGAAATGCTTGAAAGTAGAGTTACTCCTTTTTCAACATTCTTTGGATCTGGACCTGAACCAATGTTTAAAGTAATTTTTTCTATTCTTATTTCTTGCATTGGATTCTTATTTTGAGTTTTTGTTGCTGTTTCTGACATTTTAGTTTAGTGTGATTGAAGCCTTCTTTGTTCCAACTGTGATTAAGTTGTTCAAAGAGCTTTCAATAGTCTCCTTTCCTAATTCTAGGACTGCAATCTTTTGTCTTCGAAGTACTCCTGTTTCTTTTAATGATTTGAATGTTGCTGAATGTCCTGCTCTCTTACCTCGAACGAAATAAACTTGTGCTCCGTTGCTGAATCCAAAGTTTTCTGTGATCTTCTTCTTCTTCAGATCGAATAATACTGATTCTCCAACTTTGATTTTTGTCTTTGAGTCAGTCAAAACATTCCATCCGTTTGACAGATTGATTTGAAGTTTTCCACCTTTGATAGATTTCTTTTCATTTACTTGAAGTAATAGAGTATTAGCTTCTTTGTCTGAAATTTCGGTTGCTTGAAGTTTTCCAAGAGTTGTTAGAACAACTCGGTAATGTTTCTTGACTGTTGGGAATGAGATTACGTCGAATAATCCAACTGGGAATCTTGTTTCTCTGTAAAGTTTTCCGTTAACTAAGATTTGTTTTGTATTGATTAAGTATTTCAATTCTCTTTGATTTTCAATCATACCAACTACGTCTCGAAGTAGTACAACTAGCGGAATTCCTTCTGCCTTTGTTCTTGGACCTGGCATTGGTTTTGCAATCCATTTAGTTGCTTTACGTGCAACTTGCCATGATCTTGGTGATGCTAATCTGGAAATGTGTCTTTGTTTGCTCATTTTCTAGCTAGTGCCTCCTTTCTTTTTTTGTCTGAAAGTACTGGTGTGATTATTACAACGTTTGATGGGTGAATTGGGTATGCTGAAGTTTGCCCATTTGCTTTTACTTGATGTGCTCCATCTACGTAAATTCTGGTTTTCTTCATGTTGATTTCTGTTATCTTTCCCATTTTTCCTTTGAATTGTCCTCTTAGGACTTTTACTGTGTCTCCTTTTCTAACTACCAGACTTCGCTTGTTGTGTTCTTTTCTAAGTGTTTTGCTTAGCGGTGAAGCTAGTAATTTTCTTTTGATGTGTGCTGGTGCGTTGAATATGAATTTTCTTTGCTTTCTAGCTTGAACGCTTGTTCCCCAGTTTTTACTCCATCGATTTTTCATTATAGTAATATGCTTGCCAACTTGCCAACTTGTGACCATCGCAAGGCTACCTCCTTTGCTACTGGACCTTTAACGACTGTTCCTTTTGGTGTTCCCAGTCTTAAGTCCTTGATTATTACTCCTGCATTATCTTCGAATGAAACTCTCATTCCATCTGCTCGTGCATATTCTTTCTTTTGTCTTATGATTACTGCTTGTACAACTTTGTGTCTCATTTCTAGATCTCCAGTTACAACTGAACCAGTAACTAAATCTCCAACTGCTGCACATGCTAATTTTCGAGTTCTTGATTTGAAACCTTTTACACTGATAACTCGCATTGAACGTGCTCCTGAATTATCTGCAATATTAATTACTGCACCTAGCGGAATTCCTCTTACAGCTTTTACTTTTATTGGTCTCATTTTCCTGCTCCCATGTTTTCGATAACTATGAATTTCTTAGTCTTGCTAAGTGGTCGGCATTCTGCAATTCTAACTGTGTCTCCAACTTGTGCGTTGATTTCAGTCGGATTATGTGCCTTGACTCGAGATCTTTCTGTTTGATATCTTTCATATTTGTACAAATATGATCTTCGTTCCCATTCAACATTTACTGTCTTTGTCATCTTTGTTGAGATAACTTTTCCAACAAAAGTTCTTCCTCTAGTTGGTGAAACTGTTCTCATTTGAGTATTAGATACTTCTTTCTTTGGTGCTGCTTTCTTTACAGTTTTCTTTGGTTTTGTTGTTTTTACCATTTTATTTCTTTATTCTCTCCCACGGACGTCCGACCAATTCAGTTCCTTGAACTTCGACTTTTGCTTCTTTCAATTTGAACTCGAAAGTTGCAAGTCGTTTAAGGATCTTTTTGTCTCCGTTATTTGTTCGAATGGTGAGTGTTTGTTGGGTTTCGTCGATAACTTTTCCTTGGATATTTTTTGACAGTGGGTTAAGTGCTTTTGAAACTCGTGTGTCGAGTCCAATTAACTCATGTCTCAATATGTTTTGTGGTGTTATCATCTTATGTCAATCCCCTCTTCTGGATATCCCATCTTGATTAAAGTTGCCTTTGCGCGCTCACGTTGGTCTCCTTGAAGTTCGATTGATCGTCCTTTCAAGGTTCCACCAGTTGCAAGTCGAGACTTAAGATCTTTAGCCAAAGCTTTTACATCGACTGAAGAGTCGAAACCTTCGATGACAGTCATTGCTTTTCCAAATCTTCGCCGGTCCACTCGGATTCGAATGGATTGCTTTTCTTTGGATATGTTTTCAATGGTGCCAAGATCTTTAGGTAAACCTGTTAATGGGTCTATATCGCTCATTATTTGCTAGTTACCTCCTCTTTGTTTACAGTAAGGATTCTAGCGATTGTTCGCTTAATTTCCTTGATTTTTCCTGGATTTTCAGGAACTCGTCCTGATGCTTTTTGGGAATATAATTTTGCAAGTTCTCTTTTTAGATCTGACATGCTTGCTTCTCGAGCTTTCATTTTCTTTTCTCTGACGTCTTTCACTCTAAGAATTGCCATTATTTTTTAGTCTCCTTCTTTTTTGCAGCGGGTTTCTTTGCTGGTGTTTTCTTAGCTACGGTTTTCTTTGGTGCTGCTTTCTTAGTTGTAGGTTTAGATTCTGATTTTGGTTTTTCTTCAACCTTTTCTTCTTTTACTTCTTCAACTGTTGGTTCTTCTGCTTTTTCAATTGCACTTTCTGAATCAACAATTGTGATCTTATCTGGAAGTGGTGTGTCTGCATGCATTATTGTTACTGATACTCCAACTGTTCCTTTCTTAAGGACTGCGTCTTGTTGTGCTTTGTCGAGTAAATTATCTGAAATGAATCCACACTTCTTCATGTATCCATCATAAAATCTCCACTTTCTTGAACGTGCTCCAGGAATTGGTCCGTCAATAACTATTTCTACTCCAAGTGCTCCGGAGTTCATAATTCTTCCAAGTTCTCGGTAACCGATTCCCTTGAATCGTGATGGTCCAAATCTTTCAAGTTCAGATGCAATCTTTGTTGCAACAACTGCTGCACTTGTGTATGGATCTGGTATTTCTGAAGTTTCGATTTGTGGATTTTCAAGTTTGAATTTGTTCTTTAATTTGTTTGTTAGTCCTTTAATTGTAGAACCTCCTCTTCCAATGATTATTCCTGGTCGAGTTGTACTGATTACGATTCTTTCACCTAATGGAGTTTTTTCTACAGTGACTCTTCCAATTTCAGCTCCTTTGTTGAAATTTTCTCCGATAGTTTCCTTTATTTTAAGTTGCTTCATTCGCTCCTTGATGAATTCACGTTCAATCATTTCTTAGTCTCCTTTGGTTTTGGTTCTGATTTAGATTCTTCAGCTTTCTTTGGAGTTGATTTTTCCTTCTTTGGTTCAGCCTTTTTTGCTGGTTTTTTCTTTTCAACCTTTGGTGCTGCCACAAGTTCAACATGAGTTGTTCTCTTAAGACCTTGGATTCTTCCGTATCGATGTCTTTTTCCAGTCATATGTGCAGCTGCGTGTACAAGTATTAATTCTCCAGTTAGGCCTTTGTTTTCTGCGTTTGCTTTCAATGATTCTAACATTGGAATTATGTATCTTGCTGCTTTTTCTGGGAATCGTCCTGCTGCGAAATCTCCTTTTCTGTGAGGTGTGTCTCTGTTGTACCGCTTATATGGTACGGGAGTTTTCAACTTTTGAACGTCTTGTAACAATGCGATTGCTTTGTCTACAGGTCTTCCTCGAATATGATTTGTAACTTCGTATGCAATTTTCTTGGATACTGGTAAGTTAGTTCCGATTACTTTAGCCATTGTTTTTCCATCGTATGTCTGCATGCTAATTCCTCTTGCCATTATTTCTTACCTTGGTGTTTGGAACTCTTTGTAGCTCCGACTCCGGTTCCTTTGTGAGATGCAATCTTTCGAGTTTGAACGAATTCTCCGAAATAGTAACCAATCATTTCTTCGTTAACCATTAATGGAACAAATTTTCGTCCGTTGTAAACTTCGATTGTTTTCCCAACCATGTTTGGAGTGATTATGATATCTCTTCTGTGAGTTCTTAGCTTTGGTTTTCCTTTTTCTAACTTTTCCATAAACTTTGTTTGATGTTCTGGAACTCCTCTTCGAATTGATCTTCGTTTTCGTGATTTTAGTAATTCACCAAATTGTTGAATGTCTAGCTGTTGAAGCTCTTCAATTGTCTTTCCTCTGAATTTGAATATTTTTTCTACCATTTTACTTCTTCTTTCCTGTTCGTCTTGCTGCGATGTGTCCTACCTTCTTACCTGGAGGTAAGTTTCGTGGAACAGTTGTGGAATATTTACCCATACCCATTTGCTTTGGTCGAGTTCCACCGTGTGGGTGGTCTACTGCGTTCATTGCTGCACCTCTAACTTTTGGATATTTTAATCCTCGAGCCTTCATTGCATAGAACTTGTTACCTGCTCTTACAAATGGTTTGTTTGTTCGTCCAGCACCTGCGATTGTTCCAACTGTTGCGAAACATCGTTCGTGAAGAACTAATTTTTTCTTTGAAGGAAGTTTTACTGCAATTCCTTTTCCTTCTCTTCCAATTACTTGCGCTGAGGTTCCGGAAGTTCTTACGTATTTACCTCCGTCGCCTGGAACTCTTTCAAGGTTGAAAACCATTGTTCCTGCTGGTAAATCTTTGAGCATCATTATATTTCCATTCCCGAGGTTTGAGTCTCCCATGGAAATATTTTGTCCTACACGGACTCCAAATGGTGCAGGCATTAAAGCTAAGTCTCCGTTTGTATATTCAACAACCATTAGTGGGCTGTTGTGCATTACGGATTTAGTTAGATCAATAATTCTTCCGTGAAGTACTTCTCCAGAATTTGAAGGATAGCTTAATCTTCCCAGAGACCGGTGGCTAGGTGTCTTGTGGATTGAACCTTTTCCTCTTCTCTGTTGTCTTAATCGCTTTCCCATTTTATATTAGTCCTAGTTTGGAAGTTACATCAACAGCTAATGTTGATGGATCGAGTCTTATGTAGGCCTTTTTAATTCCTTTCATATCGTTTAGAGTTCGTACGTTTGATACTTTTACTTTGTACTCTTTTTCGATTGCCCATTTGATTTGTGATTTAGTTGCTGCTTTTGCAACTGCGAATATTAATGTGTTTTCAGCTTCGATTGCTCGGACTGCTTTTTCTGTTGCCAGAGGATACTTCAAAATGTCAAAAACGTCGTTACCTTTCATTTTAGTTGAATAAATTTTCCTCCTTTAATTTCTTGATTGCATCTGAGCTCCAAACTGTTGTTCTTCCAGTTTGTCCACCTGGTGCAAGTAGTTCTGCATTCAAATTGTTTACAACTACTACATCAATTCCTGCAAGATTTTCTGCTGCAATCATTGCTGGACATGCTTTGCTGAATATCATAAGCGGTCCGACTTTTGTCTTGTATTTTCTTCCTCTTCGGGTTCCGACTCCTGCTCGAACTTTCTTTGATTTTGCTCTGACTAATTCTTGGTCAAGCTTGTTTGAATTTAATGACTTTTCTACATCTTGTGTTTTCTTCAGTGCTTCAATTTTTGCATCAATTACTACATATTTTGAAGCTGCGATTGCAGAACGAATTGCTTTTCTTCGTTCCTTCTTGTTGATTTTTAATAATGTGTTCTTATCTGATGTTGGTGCGAATGCTTTTCTTCCACCAATTGCGTTTGCTACGTATGCTCCGACCCATCTGAATTGACTTCCTCGAGTCCATAAGTGTTTTCTTCGAATTCTTGAAATTCCTTTACCGTATGTTGTTTTGAACTTCTTTCTTCGTTTTGGAGTTGTATAACCTTGTCTTTTACCTGCCATTGGATCGTGCCCATAAGCTTGTTTTCGACTTAATTGTAATGCTCTGACAGCTTTTCTAATAAGGTCTTCTCGAAGTGGTTCAACAAATTGGATAGGTAGTTCTATCTCGGAGGTTTTTCCACCGTTGACTCTTAATACTTCTGTCTTTTTCATTATCTTTGTTGTGCAATTGTAGAGATTTCTACATTGTCAAGTGCTGGGAAGACATTTGATCGTCTTCGCTTTGCGAATGTTAATCTTACAAGTCTCTTTTTTGGACCCGGAAGACTTCCGGAAAGTAATGCATATTTGCCTTTTACTTCTCCATATTTTACAAATCCACCTTTTGGTGTTACTGGTGTTTCTTCAGCTGTGCCAATCTTCAAGATTTGTTTGCTGAATTCAGTTCGATTGTGGTATCCCATTTGTCCTGGGTGCGGAACTCTCCAAGTTTTAGCCATCCAGTTACCTAGTGTAGCTACTTTTCTTCGTCCGTCACTATGAGATTTTCTGTGTAGAATGGATACTCCAAATCGCTTAACTGATCCTTGGAATCCTTTTCCAGTTGTTACTGCGTGTACATCTACTAATTGTGATTCTGGGAAAATGTCTTCGATTTGAACTTCAGTTCCTAGAATTGATTTTGCATATTCGAATTGTGCATTAACGTCTTTTCCGCCAATTGCTAATTCCATTATATCTGGTTTCTTTTTTGCTATTGCTGTTTCACTTGGATTTGTGTAAGCAAGAACTCTAACTTCAGAAGCCTTTGATAAAAGTTCAGCTAGCTTTTCTGGATTAGCTCTTTGCTTTGGTAAGTCTAATCGCTTTGCTAGTTTCAGATCAAGATTGTCTGCAAATGATTCTGCCATTACTTTCTTACCGTAATTGTCAGATGAATATAATCGGATGTTAAAAATGTTAATTGGAGGTGTTTCAAGAATTGTTACTGGGACTCGGATTTCCTCTCCCTTTGTTGGAGATTTTGGTCGGTTGTCAACAAAATTTATGTGAGTCATACCAGCCTTATAGCCAGCAAACCCTAATAGCTTTACATCAGAAATTCTATTCCAAACTCGAATTCGGGGAGTTTCTCTGTTGGCTTTCTTTCTATGCCAATACTGTAGGCTTCCTCTTCTTGGTCTTCGTCTGAATCCTGCTGAACTTCCCATTTTTTACCTATTCGATTGTAAGGTTGTGTTTTTAAACCTTATGTTGTGTGTTTTTGAGAGTTTGTTTTTTTAATAATCTTGCTTTCGCGACAGAATTCTAGATACAATGTAGGGGTAATATACTTTAGAATAATGTGTTTATATAATTTTTGGTTTAAAAGATTGGGAAAATGTAAACTTCGACATATGCGGCAATTAGTATTATTATCATTCCGCCTGCTGCGAGAACCATTGCATCTTGTAATACATGCCTGAACTCTGTAGATTGAGTTTCATGATTCTCTATTGCTGCCGATAGGATTCCTCCTGCAATAGATGCTGCAAAAAATCCAAGGAATTCTAGGCTTGCGTGAGGTAAGAATTTCCACATGCTTGCTCCTTGTGATGCTAAAAACACTCCCAGTACTGACGCATTCCAAGTTAGTATCATTAATGCTCCTGCTCCGTAGATTAGGGATAGGATTAATGCAAGAATTACTATTTTTAGATTGTTGAATAAAATTGCGTAGAAATGATTCTGGCTTGCAAAACTTCCTAAAACTGATGAAAATACTCCGAATTGGTTTCCAAATAGTGCGTTGTGCATTTGATCAGGTAGAATGAGTGCTCCAACGAAGTATGTTAGGAAGATTCCTGCGTAGAAAAAGAAGAAATATTCCAGTGCGTACTTGTTTCTTGAAAGCATTTGTCTTATGTTGTGCGATGTTTTTTCCGCTCTTTCTTCTTGAACCATTAACGTCCTGAAAAACGG
>Ga0066850_10000932_pt1 | contig 15528 bp, 14 predicted proteins | sample ETNtaG_4_FD_67282 | JGI IMG/M metagenome (GOLD analysis project Ga0066850, IMG submission 67282) | Marine microbial and viral communities from oxygen minimum zone, Eastern Pacific Ocean - ETNP201406SV67 | ecosystem: Environmental > Aquatic > Marine > Oceanic | place: Pacific Ocean: Eastern... | reverse complement strand
CCCGACGACTCCCCCGCTTTCACCATGGCTACGTATAGTGTATTAAACACATCACCATGGTGGCTCATGGCTTCTGAAAGAGAATCGCCTGAGGAGACGCGCTTGTGGATGTCGGTGACAACCTTCTTCAGTTTCGGTGTGGCGGCCTGCCGCTCAAGCACATCGAGAGCCGCCAGAAGGGGGACGCCGGAACTCATCATCGTCCTCAGCTGGTTGGTAAACAGTTTCATCTGCTCCGGAGGTATCTTCTTAAACCGCCCGAGAAGATCATCGAGGTTGAGGTTCAGCCCCTGCTTCTTGGCGGAGAGGAGCTGTTCTTCATTCTTGGAAACAATTTCTGTCACCTCAGTGACAGAACCTGCTGAAATCACACGCTCCATGATGTTTCCCTGTTCAGTGACAACTCTGCAGGTGTAGTTGGGCATCTCTAGAGAACTCTGTGGATTTCTTCTAATGAGGTGACGCCCTGCCGGATAAAATTGTACCCTTCATTCTCAAGGGGCGACATCCCGTTCTTGACGGCCATCTTGTGGATTTCGCTGTCCGGGTGCCGCTGCTGTACAAGTTCGTTGAGTTCCAGCGAGGGGATGAGCAGTTCGTACAGACCTTTCCGGCCCTTGTATCCCCGCTCGCCGCAGTAGCTGCATCCGTCTTCCTTGGCTTTGTAAATCGGATCATCGGTAGGCGGCATATCGATGGTTTCGAACTCCTCTTCTGTGGCGCGGTATTGAACCTTGCATTTGGAGCAGAGCTGCCGGATCAGCCGCTGTGCCAGAATAGCCCGGACGGTGGTGCTGAGCATAAAAGGGTCTGTCCCCATGTCCATGAGCCGAGAATAAGAGGCAGCGGCGTTGTTGGTATGGAGTGTGCTGAAGACAAGGTGTCCCGTCAGGGCGGCGCGAACGGCAAGGTCGATGGTCTCCCTATCGCGCATCTCACCTACCATAATGATGTCCGGATCCTGCCTGAGCATCGCCCTGAGAGCGGCGGCAAAAGTCATTCCAGCCCGCTCGTTGATCTGCCCCTGCACAATACCGTCAAGCTTGTACTCCACCGGATCTTCCACTGTGATCATATGAATATCGGTGGAATTGACAATGTTTAGCGTCGCGTAGAGCGTTGTGGATTTTCCGCTTCCCGTAGGCCCCGTCACAAGAACGATCCCGTTTGGGTGAGAACAAGCGTCCCGCCACTGTGTCATGGTGGAGGTGCTGAAGCCCAGTTTGTCCAACGGAATGGCTCCTTTCGTAGGGTCAAGAATACGCATCACCACTTTCTCTCCGAAGACCGACGGATAGGTGTTTACACGTAAGTCCACATTCTTCTTCCCTACCTGGAAGGCGAAGCGGCCGTCCTGCGGTTTCCGGCTTTCGGCGATATCGATTCCCGCCATCACCTTAAAACGCGACACGATGGCGGCAGACCTGGATTTCGGCCAGCTCTTGTAGACGCGGAGAATGCCGTCAAGGCGAAAGCGTACCCGCACTGATTTCTCCTTGTGTTCGAGGTGAATATCGCTGACGCCGCCCTCCACCGCATCTTTCAGAATAGCATCAGCGATCTCGACGATCTCTTCCTCATTTCCCTCTAACTCCTCCATCGACCTGGACTCACCGTTCCCTGAAGGCGCTTCCTCCTGCCCAACCATAGAGTAAAACGTCTGGATAGCAGATGATACCTCGGAAACAGAGGCGATGGCGAGATACACCCGTTTACCGGTGACACGGCCGATCTCATCCACAGCTTTGATATTCATGGGGTCCGTTATGGCAAGCATCAGTTCGTCATCGATAAAATAGAGTGGAATGGCGTTGCAGTCCCGGACAGTTTCCTTCTCCAACAGTTTAATGGCGTCTGTATCGAAATTGAAATGATCAAGCTCAATTCTGGGGATTCGAAACTGCAAAGCCAATATATTCAATAGGTCCGTCTCACTGATGAGATCGAGCTTTCTGCAAGCCTCCCCGAGCCTCACCATGTTTTGGTTGCGGTAGTCCAGCGCCTTCTGAAGCTGTTCCTGCGTCAGGAGATCCTCCTGAACCATAAGTTGACCGAGACTAAGTGGCATTAGCTGCTCCCTTCTCCCTCTGGTTGTACAGTAGATTGATTACGTTATCCTTCAGCACGTCCAGATCCACAGGGATTGCTGCAGAATAATCGGCACCCACACGGCGGGTATTAAGCATCTGACGAGAATCTTCTTTTTCCATAACCAATATGACGGGGATATGCCGAAAGCGGCTGTCGCTCTTAATAATTTTACAGAGGTGTGTCCCATTCAGATAAGCCAGTTCTATCTCAGCGATGATGAATTCAAAGGTATCCGCCTTTACAGCGTTCAACGCAGCGAGGCCGTCATCTTCGTGAATAACGGTGATACCCAACCCTTCGAAATAGCTGATACACGGAGTATAGAACTCCTCGTTATCCGCGGCAATCAGAATCTTGTTGTTTATTTCCATAAATCTCCCAAACTAATAAACGATGGATGGCGTAATAAATATAAGCAATTCTCGCTGTTCCTTCTTCTCTACCGTGCTGGAAAAAATCTTTTTTAGCAGGGGAAGATCACCGAGTATCGGCACTTTATTGACAGCAAGACTGCTGTCCTCAAAAATCAGGCCACCGATCAGGAGGGACGAACCGTTTTTCACCATGACGGTGGTGTTCATATTCCGTGAAGATACAACAGGCCTGTCAGCATCGGGTCCCACGTAACCGATAATCGCCTCGACGGAAGCGACAATATTCAGGGCGATGAAATCAGCATTGTTGATCCGCGGTGTCACGTCCATGGATATGTTGACACTCTGATTCTCAAAGGTATAAGGGTTGGTACCGAAGACGCTCCCCTCTCCCTGTGGGACGAGAATGGGGATGCTTGTCCCCACCGAGATGGTAGCCATCTGATTATTAAATGTCGTTATATTCGGCTCTTGAAGAAGCTTTGAGGTGTTGTCGGCGACGAGAATCTGCATCAGAGCACTCAACATCGGTGTAGTAAGCTGAACGGCGTTGAACCCTGAGAAATCACCTGCCAAATCAATCAACTGTAGTGCCTGTAACGTTGTATCCGCTGGAACAGGCCCCAACGATTCAAGCCTCAGCGTCCAGTCGATCCCGAGACGCTCCTCTTCCTTGAGGGTGGTCTCCATGAACTTGATGGCGATATTTATCTGAGGTTGTCGTCGATCGAGCTGACCGATCACTTTCTCAATTTGGGGAAATGTGGCGATGCGGTCGACCACCAGCAACAGATCATTGTTTCCACCAGGCCTGGAAGCGAGGGCTGTGGCGGTCCCTTTATCTGTCAAAACACCCGCCAAGGCCGCCTGCACTATAGCGCCGTCCGCATAATTCAGTTCGAATATCTTAGACTCCAGCTCACCAATGAAACTCCTCCCAATCCCTTTGACAATAATGATACCGTCCCTCATGAACCATTCGTAGCCGTTGATTTTAAGGATGGCGTCAAGCGCCGCCTGCAGAGGTACATTGGTAAGCGCCATCGTCACCTCGCCGGCATTCCCAATGTCGTCGCCCAGAATCAGATTGAGATCATTCGCCTCCGTCAACAGCCGCACAACATCAAATAGTGCCGCCGCTCTGAAGTTGAGCGACACTTTCTGGGTTAAAACTGTCTCATCCGTGGAGAGAAGGGCATCGTCGGTTAAATCATTCGGTTTGTCCCATGACAGCACCAGCGCCTTGTCGTTGATTACCTTGACTTTCACAGGCACAGCTTGAGTCAGCGATATATCGATATCAATAATCTCATTCCCGGCAAAGCCGCTACTCGTTCGCAACGAATACTTCACCGCCGGCCGGGCCTGGATCCACTTCGAAAAATTCCCCTTATCCCACATGGCGTTCATCAACTTCACGCCGAAAGACGGCGGTTCATAAGTTTGCGACGTGACATACTCGGGGACACCATCAAATGTCAATGTCAGGTAGTGCTTATCGACGGAATCTTTCTGGGTGATATCCAGCAGATTCACAGATTCGCCGAAGACGTCACTTGCTAGTAAAAATATCAATAGAATGCCCCTGGTAAGTCTCATATTAGCGCCCTCATTATCTCTCGGATTCCCTGTTGAGGCGGGTGTTATAGAGCCGACCCCTGAATTCGAAAGTCTCAAGACCATTATTCCGCGCTGCCCTGAATACTTCGCTAAATTCCCTCAGTGAACCATCATCGGCTCCGCCATTTTCTAGCGTCAGTATTAAACTCTCTCGATTGCCATACAGAATTACCCGGTTCTGCGTGATTTCAATGATTTCGTAGCCCTCAAAGGTGTCGCCGATCCTGACAGGCTCACCGTTTATGATGGCGGAATTAGAAAAAGCTATCCCGGTCAGGTGAAATCGTTGCTCAGGCAATTCTGCCTCCTCGATAGTCATGGTGGTGGCGAACAAGTCTTTGCCCCATTCGTACTTCTCTTCGACAGCTTCCGTCGGGATCTTCGGAATGGCTCTTCTCACAGCAATGACCTTCGTGATGGGATTCTGCGTTGGATCCTCAGTGACCTGCGGAGCATCGCCAGGAGGCGCGTTCAGAACGGTATAGTGAAGAACTGCATAAACTGCCAAAACCCCCAGCACGCCCAACATAATCTTCTCCCTGTTCATTTTGCTACTAGCCGATAGGAATACAGGCCCATAACCGCATACACGTTGGATCCGTTAACTCCCGTGTTAATCTCAAGGCTTCTGATGGCAAAATCGTTCTCCTCAAGATCGTCGAGCATCTGCCCTATATTCAGGAATCGCCCCGTCACTCTCAGGTCGAGTGCGTAACGCTCCACTGTGTATTCTGGATCAGTCAACTCACCTTGCACCGCCGGAAGCGTATTCTCAAGCCGCGGTAGAATCTCATCAATACTTATCTGATACTTCTTTGAGAGTCTGTTCAGTATTTCCAGCGAAGCAAGGTAATCAATCTCGCTGTTGAACACCGTAGCGAGAGATGAAAGTGCCGCTGTCTTATCTTTATAGCTCGTGATGAGCGGAGCGATATCTTCCAACTTCGCGTTTGCGTCTTCTATTTCTAACTGGAGCTTCTCGATTTCTCCCTTGCGACTACTGTTCTCCGCGAGTGTTGAAACGTTGAAATAGAGCAACCCTAACACTGCTACCGACACAAGCCCCAGCAGCATGAAGAAGCTGTTCCTGTAATTGACCGGTTTCACAGATTCAGATCCACCGTAAAGTTTACTGTTCCGCTCTCCCCGCTCCCATCCGTGTTTTGATTTCTATCTCTAAGGGTTACCTGTTTGAGCATCTCGTAATCTCTCAGGTTGAACATCATCTTGTTCAGAACGATATTTGATTCAGCGCCGGAGGAGGAAATTCGCCCTGTAAGTGTGAGTACCGGTGTCTTGCCGTCCTCTCCCTTCGAAAAAACCAAACGATCAAACAGGACGGCTTCCGGGAGCGCTGACGTTAGGAATTTCAGAACCTGAAACACCTTCTTGCTGAGATACTGATCGTATGCCTTCGTTCCATGGATCAGTTCGGTTACAGCAAGTTTGTACGAAATGTCATAGAACAAGCTGTTCTGTTTGACAAGGGTGGAGAGTTCCAACTGGTGACTTTTTAGCTCACTCTCAAGCCGTATTGCTTCGAAGTAGCTGTTAATTGAGACAAAAGAGCCGAGCAGTATCAGGATGGCGGCTGCAATCTTCCCTAAATTGAGTGGATAAATGAATCTGGAGTTACTTCGCTGTTCGTCGGGCAGCAGATTCAGTCTGTCCTTGGGATCAAGAAGAAGCCCTATGTTTACAGAAAAATCTTCTTCCTCGATCTTTAGGGCATCATCTGCATACTGTACCGTCTCCGGTAAAACAAGTTTTGATACTGTTTTTTCAAAGTCCTCCGAGATGTATTCCTCAATGTTGGGAAGGTTCGTTCCGATGCCGCTGACGAGAATATGTTTGCTCAGGTAGTGACCTTCATGCTTGAAATACTTGATGGTGGCATAGATCTCTGATTCCAGTTTCTCAAAAACCGCCCGTGCTTTCTTGTCATTGCGCACATCCAGTGACCGAAGCGCCGAAACCATGCCCTTTAGTCTTGCATCACCCACTTCAAGCCCGCTTATGCTTGATAACTCTGATCCCTCAGCGCCACTTTCATGGACGGGACTGTCCACAAAATCATCTGCACTCACGATCGATCTCCTTGAGTCCTTGATTTCCCAATCATTAATGATTGTGATAGACGTCCGATGCGTGCCGATGTAGACGAGGATGATGTCCCCATGGTCTTCCGGAAAGTTATATCTGTACAGATCAAACTGAATCTTGGCTATGGAAGTGGTGAACCGGGGCTGAATCTTCGCCGCAACGAGCTTTCTGTAATCTTCCTCGATAGGTGATCTGTCACCCACCGATGCGATGAAATACCTCTGAGGGTCATCAGCTCTGCTCTTATACTCTATCCAGTTAACAATTGCACTCTCTGGCTCAACAGAAAACCGCTTACACATACTCGTCTTGATGAACCCGTCTAACTCTTTTCCTTTCAAATCTGGGGTTCTCAGAGGATCCATGTTAAAGGAATACCTGTTGCTGTAATAGGCGAGATATAGTTTCTGCCAGTTCTTTTTCTTGATCTTATTCCGATAAACATATTGTACCAGAGAGGGGAGGTCGACAATGGGCTCACCATCGATCTTCATCGGAAGGTGATATATTTCCTGATCAAGAATTCTGAATCCCCGCTGAGTGATAGACGCCCTCAGATATTTTACTTTCCCGTCAATCTCTGCGAACGTTACTGCATTAATGTATCCGCTGAGTCTTCTTTTCAGGTAGAGCCCCCAGCCAACTCCCTTGGGCTTCTGTACCTCTTCCCGCTCTTTCTCCTCATGAATTTCTTCAGTGGTGAAATCCGCCACTGGTTCATCGCTCTCTCCGGTCATATCGATACGGAGGCGCTCAAGATGGTCTCCTAACGAGCGTTTCTCTTGAAGGGTAATTCTCTTCCCATCCTTTCGCTGGGCCGAACGGACAATATAATCGATCCCGCCAAGAGAATAATCAGCTTCCGGTATCAGATATACAACGTCACCAAGCATGATTGACTCGGTCAACTCCTCAGATGCCGCCGTTTCTTTATACAGAGGTTCTTCCCTGCTGACAGTCGCCGATGAACTTCTTGTCAGAAGTTTGTCCAGGATGCTCTCTCCACTGGGGGTCGGTTTGAGTTCATCAGCATGCCTTTCCACTTGAGCTTCCTCTCTCGGGACTCTCGTTGTACTCTCTTCTGTTGGCTCCTCAGAAACGGGTTCATACTCAACGCTCTCAGCAGGCTCTCTCTCCTCGGAATCACCCTCTGCTATCCCACTTTCAGCAGAATCATCTAACTGATCAGTTCCGCCACCGTCATCACTCTCATCTTCTACCTTCAAGTAGCTCTTCTTCGTGATACCGTTGACGATCTCCGTCTCAGCCACAAATATTAGATTAGCTTTTTCAAGTTTTTTTATATGGTAATAGATCTTTTGTCGAGGAAAATCGATCTGCTCTGCAATATCGTTCGCCGACAACGGCTCACCCCCTAAAACCGTCATTATTGAATTCTGTATTGAATTTTCCACGTCGTCTTACAAGGTTTTAACTGTTTTGATGTCTTTCATGTAGTCAAGCACTTTCCCAAAATATTACCGTGTTGAAGCGAGATTACAACGTAACAAAACAAAATTCAAGCGAAAAGTAATTGCGAATATATATGAATATTGTGTTACTCTTTTATTTACAGTAACTTATGCTATATTTTATAACGTGCTACAACGTTGTAATACTGTGTGATTTTTGTCCTAAACAGCCACATTCACCGTGGCGGCTGAGATTATACAATATCTATTCTTTTCACCTGTATACCGCATAATATTCTACCTTTTCACCCCATACATTTCCTCAATTAAATGACCATACCGTTTTTCAATAACATTCCGTTTAACTTTTAATGTGGGTGTAACTTCGTCGTCATCTTGAGAAAGCTCCTCTTCTAGAATACGGAACATTTTTACGGTTTCATAGGATGCCAGTTTTCCGTTCATTCGCAAAACCTCTGAACTTATCAGATCGTTGATTTCCAGAAGCTGAGATAGTTCTTTGAGGTCTGAATAAATCAGTTGACGATCCCGGGCATATTTTGTTACTTCATCTTCATCAAGTGTTAATAGCCCAACAAGATACTTTCTACGATCTCCAAACACCATGAACTGGCTGACATACTTCGATGTTTTCATCAGGTTTTCTATATTCTGTGGAGCCACATTTTTCCCGGCTGCGGTGATAAGAATATCTTTTTTCCGGTCCGTAATCCAAAGAAAACCATCCTCATCTATTTTACCCATGTCACCTGTGTGCAGCCAGCCATTCTCGTCAATGGTTTTCTGGGTTTCTACTTCATTCCTGTAATACCCTTGACTAACATGGGGCCCGCGCGTTAATACCTCGCCATCTCCTGCTGTTTTCATCTCGGTTTTGGGGATTGCTTTCCCTACTGACCCCAAACGGTTTTCCCACGGCCGGTTGGCTGTAATAAGTGCAGATGATTCAGTCATTCCGTAAGCTTCCACTACATTCAAACCCACGCTCTGGAGCCATCTTAGGATTTCCGAACTGATAGGCGCCGCACCGGAGAGGACAAGCTTCACCTCGCCACCAAGCAGGTCTCTCACCTTCCTTAATACTAACCAATCCATTATCTTTAAAGCCATCTTTTGGTGCAGAGGGAAAATGCCTCCATTCAAACGGGAGTCCATTTCTCTTTGTCCTAAGGCCAGCGCCGCAATGTATATATTTTTTTGGAAAAAGGTGGCGTCATCCACGGTAGTCTTTACTTTTGCATGAAACTTTTCAAACACACGGGGAGTCCCAAAGTGGAATGTAGGTCCTACTTCGCGCATGTTGAACCCCATATCATCCATACTTTCCGCAAAGGCAGTTTTGGCCCCACATCCCAATTTTAACAGTGAACCCACCATTCTCTCAGCTACATGTGCCATGGGAAGATACGCTAGGGAAAGATCATCCTGATTCAAGTCCAGTAAATCCACTATCTGCTGGATAGTGAAAAGAAGGTTTCCGTGAGATAGAACCACACCTTTTGGGGGACCGGTGGTGCCTGAGGTATAGACAATCGTAGCGATGTCAGTCGGTTCTGTATTCTGTCTTAAGGAAACCGGTGATTCAGGTTCCTCGCTCCTTTTGAACCGGGTGAGAAAATCCTGAAAAGAGATTACTTTATCATTTTCCTTCGCTTCAAAGGGTTCATACACCACCGCCAGCTCCACATGAGGTGCATCCCCCCATATCTTCAGGAGTTTATCCAGCTGTTCCTGGTCTTCTAGAAAGATAATTTTACAATCCGAATGATGGATGACATATTCACACTGCTCAGCAGTATTAGATTGGTAAATGGGTGTTGTCACTGCACCGCAACTTAGGATAGCCATGTCGGTAATCACCCACTCCAGACGAGTGGTTGAAAGAATGCTGACACGGTCTCCCCTTTTTACCCCAGCAGATCGTAAACAGCCTACAACTTCATCGACCTTGGACAGATAACCCTTCCAGGTTACTGGTTCCCACCATCCTTTATTTTTGTGATATAGTGCTTCTGCATCACCATAATGTGTTGCCCACCATTCAAGTAGTTGGGGAACGTTCCGAATCTTATCCCAAGGAGGTCGTATTACTGCTGACCCCATATCTTTGCCCTTTTCATGTACTTCCCCTTGCCTTCACCCAAATATGATTCTCTCACCTTATCTTCCTGGCGGATAGATTTTGGTTCACCACTCATGAAAATTTTTCCATTTTTCAAGACAAAGGCGTAATCAGCAACATCAAGTGCTAAATTAACATTCTGCTCAACCAAAAGGATCGTGAGACCATCTTTGTTCATTTGTTTTAAAATTGTGAAAATCTCTTCTACCAGCATCGGCGAAAGGCCCAGAGAAGGTTCGTCTAACAGCAACAATTCGGGCTTGGACATCAAGGCTCTCCCAATGGCCAGCATCTGCTGCTCACCCCCAGAGAGGGTCCCGGCAAACTGGCGGAGTCTTTCTTTAAGCGCAGGGAAATAAGTAAAAACTTTTTCGGTCATATGACTATTTTTTTGTGTAAATGCACCAAGCTTTAAATTTTCTTCCACCGAGAGTTCGCTGAAGATGAGCCTTCCTTGAGGAACATGAGAAATTCCTGATTTGACAATTTTATTCGGATCCATTTTTTCAACCCGTTTGTCCTTAAACATAATCTGACCATATTCTGCCTCGACAACACCGCTGATTGTTCGTAAGAGTGTCGTTTTACCTGCTCCATTTGAACCCAGTATGGTGGCGATCTGCCCCTGTTTTACCTTCATGGTAATCCCATGTAGAACTTTAATCTTTCCATAGAATGTCTCTACACCTAAAAGCTCAAGCATGGTTTCCCTCTGCATAAGATTTTCCTAAAAACACCTCTAGTACAGCTGGGTTTGTTTTAATTTCTTCTGGTTTCCCTTCCGCCAGTTTTTCACCACTGTTTAGGACGATTACCCTATCACAGATGGGCATGACCAGACTCATGTCGTGCTCCACTACTAAAACTGTAATCCCCAAATTATTTCTTATTTCTCTGATAATTCTGGACATTTCAATTGTTTCTTGTTCATTCATCCCTGCAGCGGGCTCATCCAGCAGCAGTAGCCTCGGCTGTACAGCAAGTGCTCTAGCCAATTCCACCAGTTTCTGGATACCATATGGCATGCCAGCAGGACGGCTCTTTTCAAATCCGGAAATTCCCAGAAAGTCGAGCATTTCCAAAGCGAGAAATTCTTGTCGTTGTCTCTCCTCTCTGGACACAATATTCCATAACGCCTGCCTCATAGAAACTCTACAGTGTGTACCTACCAGAACATTCTCCAGAACAGTCAGATAGGGAAACAACTCCAGATTTTGGAATGTTCTGGCAATGCCAAACTCGGCCACCTTGTGAGGGGGAATATTGGTGATTTTTGCTCCATTATATACGATTTGTCCTCGCTCCGGAGATACAAAACCGGAGATGGTATTGAAAAATGTGGTTTTGCCAGAACCGTTAGGACCGATCAAGGCAACAACCTCTCCCTTTTCTATTGTCAGAGAAAAGTCATTCAGGGCAACAAGCCCGTCAAAATGTACGTAGAGATTCTGTGCTGAGAGCAATATCGCGGTGCTGTCTTCTCCACCGGCAGAGCCGGTTGGAGTTTATTCTCCTACAAACCTGGTAACCGGGGATGGAGTACCATCTTTTACCTGTAAAACAATGGTCTTGGATCCGCCAGCCCGATCGCCCGGTCCATAGGTAATTGATGGGTGAGGACTGCCTCTGAATTCTTTCATCTTCTCCATTCCCATCACAAGACCTTCCCGCGTCAGATCTGGGCCAGCCAAATTGAGCCCCTCAACCAGAACCTGGGCGGCGGCGAATCCATAAAAATTGTAGAACCCCATCTGGTGCTCAGGATCATATTTCTGAAGTAGATCTCGGTAGAGAATAGCCGCAGGGTGTTCCGGGTGCTGTGGCGGTACCATGTAAATGTTGCTGATAAATCCCTCTGCAGCAGTACCAGCCTTCTGAGCAATACGCGGATCAGATGATGGTGCAAAACCGAGGAACTGGGGGGAATAACCAACAGCCTCCGCCATTCTTAGAACATGTACTGTTTCAAGTACAAGACCGAGAAAGATGTGTGTTGCTCCCTTGTTCCTCAAGCTGGTCAAATGCGGGCCAAACGATGGGGCGCTGCCGCGTTGGAACGGTTCTGCTCCGACGATTTTCCAGCCGTGGGAGGCAGCACCTTCCTTTACACCTTTCATGCAGTCCTTGCCGAAGTCATCATCCTGGTAGATGATTCCAATCTTAGCATTTTTATCTCCCCGCTGCGCCAGATAGTTACATAGGATTCTTCCCTGAGCATCATAAGGAGTATCCGTGGCAAAGACGTACTTTTTCGGGGGATCAGACATGGAACTTGCGTTTGATGCCGGTGCAATAAATGGAACTCCCTGCTCCTCTACCAGATTGAACAGTGCCGAAGCAGTTGCAGTACCAATAACGTTAAATAGACAAAAAACACCATCTCGGTCGAGCAACTTCTTGGCTGCGGCTAAACTCATGGCTGGATTATATTGATGATCCTCTGTAATCATTTTGATCTTACGGCCATATACTCCTCCCGATTCATTCACATGGCGAAAATAGAGTTCAGCTCCGTGCTTAAGCTCGCCGCCAAGATAGGCCATGGGACCACTTAAATCCTGTATGTTGCCAATGAGTATTTCATTATCAGTAACCCCCGGACTTCCTTTCGATCCAACACCCAGAGCTACGCTGGCAAGTATTAGGAAAAAACCTGCTATGTGGATTGTTTTATTCATGCTCACGCCCTCCTCTTATTCATATGTGTGAGTACCCTACTTGAGCTTCTCTAATTGTAGGCAATGTTATCCATTCTGTCAATGATTCGTTTCACCTCTCTGTTTTGGATTAAACGGAAACATTTTCCAATATATTCTGATTTTTTGCCAGCGACGGTAGAGTCCCAATGGCTCAAAAAGAATGAAGAAGAGCATAACAAGGCCGAATGAAATGGCTTGAAGATCATTGAACTGGGCTACATCTGGAGGTAGGAAATCTTTCGCTACACGAATGAGTTCCGGCAGAAATGTAATGAACAGCGCCCCCAAGACAGCTCCGTAGATTGAACCAATCCCGCCAACAATGACCATTACCAAAAATTGAATGGATAGGAGAATATTGAAATAGTCGGTGGTTATGAACCGAGTTGTGTGTGCATATAACGCTCCACCCACACCGGCATAAAACGCACTAACCGCGAAGATAAGAACCTTATATCTTCCCAAGTGTATCCCTGATGACTGGGCCGCTTCTTCACTATCTCTAATTGCTGCCATAGCCCGACCTATTTTGGTTGTCGTTAATCTCTTAGCAGAAACTGTCATGAGAATGGCGAAGACATATATAAGGTAGTACTGTGAGCGGTCAGTGCTCATTTCCATGCCAAATAACTGTGCTACAGGGACATGCATCCCATCGGATCCGCCAGTCCACACATGAAGCTCAATAATAATCCTGTGTACTATAACACCAAAACCCATAGTAACGATAGCAAGATACAAGCCAGAGAGCCGGAGGGCCGGGAAACCCAGGATAACACCCGCAATCAATGCAATCAGTCCTGCCGCGGGGACTGAGAGAAGAAACGGCCAATCGAACTGAGCTACCAATACAGCGGAAGCGTAAGCACCTACCGCCATGAAGGCCGCATGTCCAAGCGAAATAAGTCCGGTATAACCTGATAGCAAATCCAAACCCACTGCCACTATGATAGCAATTCCGGCTAAGTTGAATATGTAGGTAAAGTAGCTATCCAAACCCAAGGGAATAAGGAGTGTAACACCAATAACAAGCGGTATCCACCAAGTCTTCTCATCAGCATAACGACGCTTCATACTCTCTTCCTCACCGGCGTTCCAAAGAGTCCGTCAGGACGTATGAGAAGCATCAAAATGAGAATGATCCAAGGGAATATATCATAAATACTTGTGGGCAGGTAAACGGTCGCCAGGCTTTCCAAAACACCCAGAATTAAGCCTCCAGCAATTGCCCCTTCCAGCTTGCCAAAACCTCCCAGAACAGCCGCAGGCAATGCCATCAGCAATAAACGTGAACCCAGCATGGGCTGCAGACCAAACTGAGGAATAATGAGCATCCCGGCAACGGCACTTACCAAACTTGAAAGGATCCATACTGCTATATAAATGCGCTTAATAGGAATCCCCATCAGCTGAGCAGCAACAGGATTTTCTGACGTTGCTTTAATAGCAGTACCGAAGCGTGTAAGATTGAGAAAAAGATACAACAACAAAACCAGAATAATGGACACGCCAACGATTGCTATTTGATACGGAGATATCTGCAAAAAACCTACATCCATTGGCTTCATACTTACTGGTGGTGGATACATAAAGAAATCCTCGTGAGTCCAGATGACACCCGTCAAGCTCCGCAGAACAATAGATAGTGCAATCGTGGCCATTATCTGAGCAAATATTGGTTTCCCAATAAGCGGTCGGCTGATTATAGTGTTCATAACAACACCCAACATAACAGCAAATAAAAGTGATCCTATTACAGCTGTAAACAAACCCTTTTCCATGGAATAGAGAGTAAAAAACATATAGGCAGACATCATCATCATTTCGCCCTGGGCAAAATTAACGATCTCTGTTGCCCGGTAAATTAGCACCAACCCCAGTGCTACAAGAGCATATACACATCCTAGTGTGATACCGTAGGTGATGATCTGAGTTGTCATGAAAGATCTAACCCAATTCTGCCGAACAGTCAGTCAACACCTCTTCACCGCGCTGATTCACGGCGCTGAACCGTACGTCTCCTTTAGTACTCTCAACTGCAAATGTTAACACATCCCCGGGAAGAACAGGGTGAGCGAACCGAACTCTGATAGATTTGAGTTTATCGGGATCATCTTGACCAACGAGAAACCCGGTCGCAATCCCAAGTGTACATAGACCTTGCAAAATATTTGCTTTAAGTCCCTGCTCCCGGGCAAACTCTGGATCAATATGAATCAGATTAAAATCACCACTGGCACCGGCGTAGTAAATAGGTAGATACTTGTCAATGGTAAATGTCTTTTTCTTTCTCTTGTTCACCCCTCAACCCCCCGTTGTATTACGGTCCATATTCCTTCACAAACTATCTGTCCATGTTGATTCTTTGATTCAGTCTTCAACACACCGAATTCATGGGTAACTCCGGAATCGCTCTGTTTAGAAAACACATCCACTATCTTTGCTACCGATGTAATAATATCTCCCGAGCGGACTACCTTCCTAAACTTAAACTCCTGCTCCCCGTGGACGATGCGCGGCAGGTCAATTCCCAATTCCTCATCGTAAAACAGTTGATTGAACATCTCTCCGCAATAAACCGCTACAAATGAAGGTGGCGCTACAATTGTACCGTACCTGGAAAGAGCTGCAAATTCCGGTTCAGAATACAGCGGATTATCCTGAAGAGTGGCACGTGCATATTCCTGAATTTTCTCCCGGCCCACCTCGTAGACGACGGGCGGATAGGTTTTACCTATTGTTTCATGATTCATTTCAACTCTCCAAATCCATTATTTCCCGATATAGGTCTAGAGACTCAGGGTTTGCCAGTGCATCCCTATTCAAAACCTCTTCACCGTGTATGATTTTCTTGGCGGCTATTTCCACCTTCTTGCCATTGATGGTGTAGGGGATATCCTCCACTGACAACACCACAGCAGGGACGTGCCGAGGGGAACATTCAGAGCGGATAGTCTTAAGAATTGTATCGACGAGTTCTTCTGTCAGTTCGCTGTCTTCGTTCATTTTTACAAATAAAATCACCCTTTCGTCATCTTCCCATTTTTGTCCTACCACAAGACTGTCCGCCACTTCCGGCAGGGCTT
>Ga0066850_10000928_pt1 | contig 15566 bp, 35 predicted proteins | sample ETNtaG_4_FD_67282 | JGI IMG/M metagenome (GOLD analysis project Ga0066850, IMG submission 67282) | Marine microbial and viral communities from oxygen minimum zone, Eastern Pacific Ocean - ETNP201406SV67 | ecosystem: Environmental > Aquatic > Marine > Oceanic | place: Pacific Ocean: Eastern... | reverse complement strand
AAGAGAAACAGGTCTTGGAAAAGAGAATAAGATTTATAATGCTTGGAAAGAAGCAGGTGAAAGAGTAAAAAAAGATATAGATTTAGGAGTAAAAGAATTTCTTTTATTTTATATACCAGAGTTTAAGTTTGGTGAAGAATCAGATACTCGTAGAGGTAATGAAGGTATAGATGAACACAAAATGGATCAAGTATGTGTAACTGCCGCTAGTCTTTCAGCAATTATACAACCACAATGTAGATTGATTGTAGATGTATGTTTATGTTCATATACACAAGACGGACATTGTTGTATTACAGGTGACCAAGAAAAAACAGATAGATTATTATTAGAACAAGCAAAAAGTATTTACACGGCGTCTGGAGCAACTATAGCACCAAGTGATTGCCAAGATAATACGGTTAAGAATATTAAATCTTTAAAAGGTGGTGGAATAGAAGTTATGAGTTATAGTACCAAATTCCGTTCAACATTTTATAGAGGTTGGCGTAATGCAATGAAGATAGAAAAAGGTATTTACAGACCATATCAATTAGATATTTCAGATAGACAAGGTGCTATTAATAGATCAATTAAATATAGAGAAGATGGTGCTGATGAATTAATGATTAAACCAGGTATGACTGGTATAGATTTAATTAGTGATATAAAACATTTTAATTATAATACTCCTGTTGGTGTATATCAGACTTCAGGTGAATATCTTGGAATAGGAGCACCAGGTAGTTTATTAGAAACATATAAAGTTTTTGAAAGAGCAGGTGCAGACTTTATGATAACTTATGGGGCAAGAGATTTAGTAGGAAAAGTATGATGGATTATAAAATATTAATACTTGCATATCTAATTGGTCATAGTCCAATAGAAACACAACAAACTTTTCAAATGCAAGGTCATTTTAAAACTATGGAAGAATGTAAAGAACATTTACTTGAAAAGAAACCTGATGGAAGATATGAAGTGATGAATGAGTTTGTTATAGATGGAGATTTTAAATGGGATTGGTTAATTGCAGGTTGTAAAAGTGATACAACAGGAGAGGAATTTCAAGTACGACCAACTTACCCTAAAGGTAAACCAAAAGAATTAGAAGGTATAGATTTTGAATTGGAGCATTGGGATATATGAAATATGTAAAAGGTTGGTATCTACCAGATTCAGATACACATTTTGAGAATTATATTGAAGATGGTGGTTATCAAACTATTCATAGAGAAACAATATTAAGATATATTAAGATGAGGAAACCTAAATTAAGATGTTGTATAGACATAGGTTCACATATAGGTTTTTGGTCAAAAGATTTTACTAAAGTTTTTAATCATACATATGCTTTTGAACCTATACCACAAGTAAGAGAATGCTATGTTAAGAATATTACAAATCCTAATTACACATTATATCCTTATGCTTTAGGTAGAGAAGAAAGTAAAAAGATGTTTTTATATAGTCCTAGTGAAACAGGTAATACACACGCCAGCGATAAAGGTAATATAGAAGTAACTATAAAAACATTAGATAGTTTTGCTTTAGAAAATATAGATTATATTAAGATAGACGCTGAAGGATATGAGATAGAGGCATTGATAGGTGCTAAAAAACTTATAGAGAAGTGTAAACCTTTTATACATATTGAAGCAAAGAAAAAAGTAATGATAAAACAAAATATAAGTATGAATGATATTGAAGATTATTTTGAAAGTATTAACTATGAACAAGTATTAACGGTTAAATCGGAGTTATTATATGCACCTAGATAATGAAATAAAATTAGATTATAAAGATGTATTGTTGAAACCTAAAAGGTCAACATTATCATCAAGGCGTGATGTTAAAATGACCAGGTCATTTACATTTAGAAATTCTGGTGAAACATATGAGTGTTGTCCAATAGTTGCGTCTAATATGGATGGTGTAGGAACATTTAGTATGGCGAAAGTTATACAAGACTATAAAATGATGACTACAATCACAAAGACAACAACACTAGAACAATGGAAACAAGCAGTTGGTAATGGAATTAAATTGAAGTATGTATCAGTATGTACAGGTACTAATAAGTTATGGACAGATGACGCTGAAGACTATGCTACAATGAAACAAGTATTAAATAACTATCCAGATATTAAATTTATTACAATAGATGTAGCAAATGGTTATCACACAAATTTCTCATCTTTCATATCAAAAGTTAGAGAAGAATATCCAGACAAAACTATTATTGCAGGTAATGTAGTTACGGCAGAAATGACCGAAGAATTAATTATAAGAGGTGCAGACATAGTTAAAGTAGGTATAGGACCAGGTAGTGTATGTACGACAAGAACTATGGCAGGTGTAGGTGTACCTCAATTTAGTGCAGTAATGGAATGTGCTGACGCAGCCAATGGTGTTGGTGGACACATAATGGCAGATGGTGGTTGTAATATGCCAGGAGATTTAGCAAAAGCATTTGGAGCAGGTGCTCACTTTGTAATGTTAGGTGGAATGTTAGCAGGACATAATGAAAGTGAAATAGAAAGTAAAGATGGCAGGAGAGAATTTTATGGTATGTCTTCCGATAGAGCGAGAGAGATACACGGAAAACGAAAAGATGGTTATAGAGGTAATGAAGGACGAGCAGTTATATTACCAGATAGAGGATCAGTTAAAGAAACGGTTGAAGATATATTAGGTGGAGTTAGATCAAGTTGTACATATATTGGTGCAAGACGATTAAAAGATATTCCTAAATGTGCTAGTTTTGTAAGATGTAATCAACCATTAAATACGGTATTTGAATCATATGATAATAACTCATAAAATAAATTGGGATAAATGTCTATCTCACCAGATATGGCCAGCAATAGAAAAAGGTTGGAAAGATGAAGACAAACCTATACATTTTTTTTGGGGTTTAGCAGGTAATAATATTGCTAAAATAAAAGAGTGTATTGAAAATAAACACGAATATTATTTTGTGGATACTGGTTACATATCTAGTCAGATTACAAGATATCCTGAACCTAAAATACTAGATGAAAAGAAAACATACTTTAGAATTTGTAAAGGTAGTTTTCATACAAATAAAGGTAAAGTAAATACACCTGCTAGATTAGAGATATTAAGAAAACAATTAGGTACAGACGCTGAATTTAAAGGTTGGCGTGCTGACGATAGAGGTAAACATATATTATTATGTCCATCATCACCTACGGTTACCTATCAAATGAATGGTATAACACAAGAAGATTGGATAGAAGTAGCAATACAAGAGATTAAAAAATATACAGATAGAGAGATTAGATTGAGAAACAAACCTAGACCAGGTAATGAATGGTGGGGTACAGATATAAAAGATGATTTAAAAGATTGCCACGCATTAGTAACTAATTATAGTTTATCTGCTTTTGACGCTTTGTTTAATTATATACCTGTATTCGCAGAAGCAAATAGTGTAATGGGTCCTGTAACTAGTAGAGATATAAAGAAGATAGAAAAACCATTAAAACCAGGTAGAAAGACTATGGAAGAATGGTTAAAGTTTGTTGCAGAAAATCAATTTACTTTAAAAGAAATGGCAGATGGTACAGCATACGAAACATTAAAATATCAAAATGACCAATAAAACAATTATTCATATTAATAAAAATATTATACAACAGAATATTAAAAGAGGAACAAAACTTCCAGTTTGTAGAGTTGAACTAAAAGGAAAGACTTGGTATGGCAGTAAAGTTGATATATTAGGTCCTAGTGAAATGATTTATAGTCCAGATAAACCAAGAAAGTGTGGTGCAAGATTATGGATTGAAACTGATTCCGAGGTTTTTATTCATAATAAAACAACATATAAAGAAATGCAAAATGAAAGTTAATGTATTAGATAAAATGGGTGGAGATTTGTCAGTAGTAAATGCTGCTAGAGTTTCCTTTGCAAAGATAAAAGATAAGTTTGATGATAAAGATGAAAGATTAATAAAGTATCTAGCAGAACATAATCATTGGTCACCATTTGCTCACGCCTCAATATCATTTAGAATTAAAGCACCTATATTTGTTGCAAGACAATTAGTTAAACATCAAGTAGGATTAGCGTGGAACGAAGTTAGTAGAAGATATGTAGATGATAAACCAGAATTTTATATACCATTTATGTGGCGTAAAAAAGCAGAAGATAAAAAACAAGGTTCAAGTGATGAGGAAGTTGAATATGATATAATGCACCTAGTTAATGTATGTAAAGAAACATATAACGATATGTTAGAAGAAGATATAGCACCTGAAATGGCAAGAATGGTATTGCCTCAAAATATGATTACGGAATGGATATGGTCAGGTAGTGTATATGCTTTTGCTAGAGTATGTAATTTAAGAAATAAACCAGACGCACAAGTTGAAACAAGAATGGTAACTCATCAAATACATAAATGTTGTCAGGAACATTTTCCTATAAGTTGGAAGTATCTTACAAATGGTTAATGTAGTTTGTTTATATTGGGGAAACAAATACAAAGTAGAGTATGTAAAGATACTTTACAATATGGTACAAAGACATTTAACCGTACCTCATAAGTTTATCATTTATACTGAACACACTAAAATGCAAAAATTAGTGAAAGGTGATAATGTAGAAGTAAGAAAAATACCATTCCACGACTATCAAGGTTGGTGGAATAAACTAACATTGTTTAGTCCTGAAGCAAACCTAAAAGGTGATAGTTTATACTTTGATTTAGATGTTGTTATTACAGACAATATAGATAGTTTCTTTACATTTGAGAAAGATAGTAAAGTTGTGTTGATGAGAGATTTTAATCCAACTACAAAAGGTTTTAATTCTAGTATAATGAGATTTAATAATGAAGTAATGACGCCTTATGTATGGAAACCATATCTAAAAGAAAAGAAAAAATTTAATAGATTGCAAGGTGACCAGAATGTAATAACAGATTGCATTAAACAGGTACCAGACAAGTTTAAGTGTTTTCCAGATGAATGGACATTTAGTGCTAAATGGTATGATAGAGCAAATCCTAGATTTAAACGCAGTACCTGGAATTTCAAACAATACCCAGGTGCTAAAGTCGCAGTATTTCACGGTAAACCTGATCCACTCCAACTCGCAGACCCACATCCACACGAATCATACGACAAAGATACCATTGCTTGGGTGAAAAAACATTGGAAATAAAGGGTGTTCTCCTTTTGTTCTCCTAATACATATCAAAAAATCGCATAAAATAAGGGTTATTAGTGCTTGACTTTAGGGTCAATCTCCTATAATATAAGAGTATATGAAAAACAAAAAGACTAATATAAACACTAACACAAAGGATACACTATGGGACAAGTAAAACAATGGGCAACTGAATGTGCTGAAAACGCAGTAGGTTGTGTAATAAATGATTATCTTAAAAACAAGATTAATACAGAAGACGCAAAAAATAAAATAATGAAAATTGAAAATGTTAACCTTGCAGAAGTAGATGAGAACAATGTTGACGAAGTTTTATTTTATGCAAAAGAAGATTATAATAGTAAAAGAGGAAAAGAATATCACGGAGGTCTAAAACAATAATGCCAGATAAAATAGTTAAAACAGATAAGAATATTATGGTTGAAGGTAAGTCGTTAGATAGTTATGTTAATGGAGATACTTTCAATGTATGTTATTTAAGAGAGTATATGGATCCTGAACACGAAGGTGAGTTTTTCTATGCTTATGAAACGGTATATAGAAATGTACCTAACAAATTTAGAAAGAAATTTAACGATAAAACAAAACTTAAAATAGTTAAATTTTTAGATTGGAATTATAAAGAAACTGCTACTAATTTTGCTAGAACAACTAGAGTAGAATTAATTAGTGAAAACAAATACTATCAAAATTATGGAGATGTATTTGGTGATGTTGCTGATGGTGATGATAATATGTTTAACGATTATGGTCAATCATATGACACAAGACAAGGATTTAGAAAAGACTTTAATCCAGAATTAACATATAAAAGAAATCCTGTTAAAAAAAGAATTGAACAACAAAGAGGAATACATTAATGAAATATGACGAAGACAAAATAATTAAAGAAATATCAGATTATATTAAATCAACCTATACTGAACATTATAGTACAACGAAAGATGGTTTTCAAGTACAAGATATGTTAAGACATTTAGGTATTGATAAAGATTTCTGCCAGGCAAATGCTATTAAGTATCTTGCTAGATTCGGTAAGAAGAACGGTAGAAACAGAAAAGATTTATTAAAAGCAATTCACTATATCGTATTGCTAATGAGTAGTGAAAACAAATAGGAGGACAAATGGCAAAAGTAGAAACAGATGTATATACATTTAAAGATGATGTAGGTAAAAACCTATACAGAAAGAAAACATATTATACACTTGTTATTGAACAAGATGTATTGGCGAATAATAAAGATGAGGCAGATACCAAGTTTACAGACTTCGGTGGTATCAATCATAGTAAAGTTAATAAAGATATAACAGACACCAACGATGGTGTTGAAACATATATGGTTGACGCTAATTATTCTGATTCAGATACAACACAATATATTGGTAAAGTTAAATACGATACTGATACTTACGATCAATCTTTAGAGGATGCTGTTGAAAACGGTGATATTGAAATTGATACTTGGGCAGATGAAGACGAACCACATCAATTAACTAAAATCAAATTAAAAATGACACCTGAAGAAGAAGATAAGAATGCTGGTGTAACTAGAGATAAAGATGGTAATGCTGTTGCAATAGAAACAATTGGTACAAAAGAAGAATCAGATGTAGATATTGCTTTAAATTTAGAAGCAGAAAGTCAAAGAGGTAAGTAGTGGCAATATCAGGATATTCTTCACACGATTGGAGAAAACATACAGACAACGCTGTTGTAGGTACTGGATCGCAGTTGCTACCTGCTAACGATTGTAAGGTATATTTTACGGATCCTAAAGACCTAAAAGATTATGAGGTTGATGTATCCAGGTTGATTAGAGTATTCGTAAACAATATTTCGAGTCATAGAAGGAGTGTTAAGTAATGGATATGCTATTACTAGTTATTTTTATAGGACTGGCTGCTTGGTTTATTTCAGACTATAAGGCAATAATTCAAAAGATTAAAGACTATATTAATACAACTTTAGGTAGAAAATAATGGGTGATGTACTACTAGTGGAAGACCCGAAATGTCAATCCTCGGTCATCCTCGGACGATTAAATATGAGAAAATCGTTGATTTTACTCACTTTTTCTACGCTTGACAATTAAGACGACTTATGATAAGATTAAGACTATTATTAACAATTAACAAAGGAAAAATACACTATGTCATTTAAATACGATAAAGAGAACCTGTTTAAAGAGTTTGATGTTGCAAAACAAAAAGACATTAAACTATCAAAATTAGACACATTAGAAGATAAAGAGAATGATATTTACAAAAACAGAATACAATTCTTTAAAGAACATATTGAACTAAAGAAAACAAATCCATCATACTATTCAGATTTAGATATAAATTTTGAGAAGTTGTTAAATGTTTATTTAACACCTAGTCCTAGAGATACATTTTATAAATTTGTATTCGGGAAATCTTATGCTGAAAAAAGAGCAGAATCAGTAGCAACGAGTGTAAACGATTAATGAGTGATTTTTATACAGAATATTTAAAAAGTAATAACAAGAGAACAAAGTTAGAACAAAAATTAGATGAATATAACCATACTATGGAATTGATTAGAACAATCCTTCCAGTTGTGATTATAGTTTTACAAGTTATTATATTGGTAAAAATTATATGAAATTTAAATCATTTAAAAAGTTTAAAGATTCACTATTAGGTTTTAAATTACCTGATTTGACTTTAGACATTAATGGTCTTAAAAGAAATTCTATACCAACAAGTGATAGAATCCCAGGTGCGTGTGTAAAGAGAACTTTACCAAAAGTTACACTACCTGAAGGCAAAACAATCGGTCTTGCCTACAACAAAGGTAATTATCAAGTTGTGGATAAATCCGATTTTAAATCAATGGGAAGGAAAGTATGAAGAAAATACTATTTGTTTTATTTCTTGCTGCTTGTTTTACTTTTCAGTTTTACGCTGAATCGTTAGCAGATGAGAAGAAAACTATAACTCCACAGGAGTTTGCTACAACTATAAGTGAAGTACCTAGTAAATTAGGTAACTTTATTTCAAGTGAAGTAGATAAGACAAAGGCATATCAAACAAAAGTTTGGTCAGAAACTATGAAGACTTGGCCTTGGAACAAGATATTCACAAAAAAGGAAAGTGAATAATGTTTGGTGATTTTGTATGTACAAGTGCTAATGATGGCACAACATATTTTAGACCTGTAACTGCTAGAGCACAAACACTCTGGCAGGAACAAAACTTTAATAGATTTGTAATAGATAATAATGAGGACTTTTACATTGTTAAAAGTGTAGATAGTCAGAAAATTTGTGATGAGATTAGAAAAAATAATTTGGATTTCACTAGTTAGTTTATTGCTAACTAATTGTGCCAACATAAACAGATCCGAAGTCGGTGCTGCTTTAGGTACGGTAACCACAACAGGTGCTTGTATTGAAATGGGAGTAAGTGATCCTTATTTAATTGCTGGTTGTGCCGTAACTGGTGCGTTTGCTGGTGCTGAGATTATGTATAATAGTGATTATGATGTACACAATGCTGTATTCGTAGATCATTTAAACAATGGTCCTAGTACACAAAGTTATACAAACTGGTATAATCAAAAGACAGGTAATTCAGGAATAATTAAAGTGACCAGATCATACCTTGAAGGTCCTATTAAATGTAAAGATTATGACGCAACAATTGATATTGCTAATCAATGGCCGTTAATCGGTATAGGTGGTGTGAATAGAAAAGTTGTATTCGGTACTGCTTGTCAATTGCCAGATGGCAGATGGATAGAGAAACCAACAAAGGTAAAAAAATAATGAAAAAAATAATTTTAATTTTAACCCTATTGTTTATAACAACTATAATAGTAAATTATGCTTATGCTTGTGTAGATTGTGATTTAAACAAGAAGGCATTTGAAAAAGATATAAAAGTTGTTTCAGTAGAAGGTGATATTGATACAATTAATTATGATAAGGTCACCGAGATATTAGAGAAATTAGAGAAGGCAGATAATTCTGTATATTATGATAAGATTACAACAATAGAACCTAAAAAAGTTGATGGACAATATTGCTATGTCAAAGTTGTTATTAAACAAAAAGGTGATACTATTGTTAAAGAAGAAATTTTGGAGTGTGCCGATGGTAGGAAAAAGTTTGATGGTCCAAGTTATTGGGAACTATTTGCTCAATTCTACTACCGAGATATTAATACTCCAGAATATTGCCGTTATTATAGACGGCAAAACCACGCTTTTAAGTCGTTCGGAAAAGTGTGTATGAACAAGGACGGTGAATGGGAGGTAAATTAATGATTAAAAATTTAATCATAATCGGACTCTTTGCTATCGTATTTACTCAAACGGACATTGGTATAAATGATGTTTTCAACTATGTTGAACTGGCGCTTGACAAAATACAACAGATGGTATATACTATGAAAAGGAGTGTGTAAAATAAGATGATGAAGAAGATGAAGATATTATCAGTTTTAGTTATGTCAGTATTGCTGACTAATTGTGCTGGTAATTATAAGATCAAGTCAGAAAAAGGTAATGTTGTTGACAAAGTACCAAAGTGGTATATGGCAGACATTAACGAATCAAAGGCGTGTGATAAGAAAATCTTTGGTAAAGACAAAGATAAAGTTTGTATCTACGGTGTAGGTACTGCTGTGTCACCAGATTTAAACCTTGCAATAGAAAAGGCAAAAATGCTTGCAAAAGCGGAACTTGCTGACATTATTAAAGGTGAAATGAACAAGAAATCTAGTCAGTTTATAACTGAATTAGGTAAGACAGAAACTAAAACTATTGTTAGTGAAGTTGAGTCGGTTCTTGTAAACATTATTAAGGATACTAAAGTTAGAGGATATGAAATCTTTGAACAAGATGTAACCTTAACAAAGAATGGTTATTATCGTGCCTGGATCGGGTTAAGACTTCCAATGGGTGAGTTTAACAAAATGTATAACTACACTATTGAAGAAGCGGTTGACGCCTATAATTTAAAAGAAAAGGCGAATATCGCCTACGATAACCTAGTAGGTAATGACAATGACAATAATAATATACAGCAAAACTAATTGCGTCTATTGTACCAAGGCGAAAGGTTTATTAGATAAACTTCGCCTTGAATACACCGAAAAAACATTAGAAAAAGATTTTAACGGTTCAGTTGAGAAGTTGTTAGAAGACATTGGTAAACAGGTAAGACAAATGCCACAAATAAAGATCAATGGAGATTTGATTGGTGGATATAATCAACTTGTTGAATACTTTGAAAAACAAGGGAAAGTAAACTTCAAAGGTGAACTTACAAACAAGTAATATGGCAGACGATAAGGATCCGAATAAAAACATTATTCAATTTCCTACTAATAGGATTGTTTCCAAAAGAAGTAGAGAACTTGACGCTCAAAGAAAAAAAATGGGTGAGAAAGTTGCTAAAGAAATACAGAAACAACAAACCAAAAAGTTTGTTGAAACTGCTGTTGATAATATTAGTATGAATCTATTAAAAAGTTTTGTTGATTTAGCAATGAAAACAAATAATCCAAATTTTACAAAAGACTTAGCATTATTAGTAGATGTAATGCGTGGTATGATTTATAGAGATTTTGAAATGCCACACCCTGCTCAGAAACTAGCAGATAAGATGGTTAAACTAAAAACAAATAATGCAGGTACAATATCAGCAAAATTAGATTATGCTCAAGTATTAGAAAAAGAAAAACCTGCTACAACAAAACCTATTTCGGGTGATGTTAAAAAAGAATTAAAGGATCTAAATGATACATTAGGATTTTTTGAACCTGATGGAGATTTAGATAAGTAAAAGAATTGCTCAAGCAATCGCCGTGTCTGGTTGTAAAATTGACGGAAAGAGAGGAGTTAGACAATAATGTTTAATTTTTTTAATAATAATAGAGAAGGAGATAATGATATGTTATCTAAAACGCAAAAGATTAAGAATCTTTTTAACAAAGGTGCTACGGTTACTTGGAAACAATTAAGAACCGTTTACGACCTTAAATCACCAGCTGCAATGGTTGGTAAATTAAGAAACCAAGGTTTAATGATTTATGAAAATAGATCAAAGAAAACTGGAGTATCTTATAGAGTTGGTACACCATCAACAGCAATTTTAGTTGCTGGTATGAACAAAGTGTTCGGCAAACAAGTTGGTTACTCAGCATAATTAAAATAAGTATTGGGCGCTTAGGCGCCCATACACAACAAGAGAAATTTATGGCAACAAAAACAAAATTAAAATCAGAAATTGAATCACTTAAAAATACAATCAAGTGGTTTAAAAAACAAATTGAACCAAACGATTGTGGTTGGATGTATACCACAATAGACGGTATCAAACATAGAATTAGAGTTTTAAATAAACAATTAAAAGCACATACAACAGGCAAACTATATAAAGAAAAACATTGGAGTGAATATCTGTAATGGATTCTAATCACGGACTAGCATTGTTTTTTATTGGTATGACTTTAACGGTTGTAGGATTTACAATCGCTTATTCAATTGCAAATTACTATTATAAAAAAGAGAATGATAAAAAAAGACCATTAACAAGTGTAGAACAATCACTAAAAGAAATAAATGAAAAATAAAATACAAAAAATTAAGAAATCAGAATACCAAGACTACGCTGATTGTATTAGAAGTGACCAAATATCAGCGGCAGGTGTAGTAGATTTATTTAAAGACAAAGCATTTTATAAATGGTATAAAAAGAAATACTTATGATATTAGTAGACCTTAATCAAGTGTTAATATCAAACCTGATGGCACAGGTAAGAGGTAAAGCAGATGTCAAACCTAATAAAGAAATGATAAGGTTTATGGTACTGAACTCATTAAGAGGTATCAATGTCAAATTTAAACAAGAGTATGGTGATATGGTACTTTGTTCAGACGCAGGTGACCCTTGGCGTAGAGAGTTTTTTCCTAATTACAAACATAGTAGAAAAGCTGCTAGACAAGATGGTCCATTTGATTGGGATAACATCTTTAATATAATTACAGAAATTAAAAAAGAAGTACAAGAGAATTTTCCATACAAATTAATGTATGTTGAGAATAGTGAGGCAGATGATATTATTGCTTCAATTATAAAACTACAAGAAGAAACTATTTACCTTGTAGTGTCAGGTGATAAGGACTTCATACAACTACATCATTATGGTAATGTGTATCAATGGTCGCCTTTACTAAAAGGTTTCATAGGTGAACAAGAGGATCCTATTAAATTTTTAAAAGAACAAATAATTAAAGGTGATAGATCAGATGGAGTACCTAATATATTAAGTGATGATGAAATATTTATAAGAGGTGAAAGACAGAAACCTATAAGAGCAAAACAATTAGAAGAATGGTCTAATATAGATAACATACCATTAGGATCAGAAACAAAGAAACACTACAATAGGAACAAGAAACTTATTGACTTGTCCCAAATACCAAAAACGATAGAAACTAACATTATAAATACATATAAGAACTATAAAGTAAAAGACAGGTCGCTCCTGTTACCTTACTTCATAGGTAAAAAACTGAAGACATTGATAGATAAGATTAATGACTTTTAAATTGGAGATATTATGGCTATAACAAACGCACAAATACAATCAGGTATTGGTAATGAGGGCACAGGTGCTCCTACCGTACACGAGATTTTTACAAAAATCAATAACGCAAAAGACAAACCACAAAAGATTGCTATATTAAAGCAATTTGATAATCAGGCAATGAGGCAGTTATTAAAAGCTGCTTTTGATCCTAATATCAAGTTTGATCTACCAGAAGGAAATCCGCCTTACATTAAAAACGAGGCACCTGCTGGAACAGAACATACAAGTCTTGCTGCTGAAGCAAGAAAATTATATCACTTTATCGTAGGTGGTAATAATACAATAAACAAGTTGAAAAAAGAAACTATGTTTATTCAGATGTTAGAAGGACTACAAGAACAAGACGCTGAAGTCCTAATGGCAATCAAAAATAAAAACCTTAATAATGTTTACAAAGGTTTAACAGCAAATCTAGTTAAAGAAACCTTTAATTGGACAGACGATTTTACTAGAATCAATAAGTAAAACAACACATTTTATAGGGGTGTTCACGCTTTGTTCTCATAGCACACCCCTAAAAACTCAATAAAATCAACACTTTTTATCGCTTGACTTTGGTTTATAAGTCTGATACTATAAATATATGAGAAAACAATTATTATATGTATTTTTAGCATTTGTATATATCTGGTCGTGGAGTATATTTAATGTTTTAAATGCAAACGAGAGAGTACAAAACACGACAGGTCATATTATCGTAGAGACCGTTAAGGGAACTGATATAGACCAAATGAAAGTATTAGAAGGCGAACTACAAAACTTAGCACATAAGTTTGCTTTAGAGATCATACCTATTATAGAGGCGAGTTTGCCTTTAATTATGGATAGAGTTATGACAGATTTGAGATTAGAATTAGATAAACAACACAAATGTTTATTGCTAAAAGATAGTAAGATCAAAGACAAGGATTGTCAATGATAGAAATATTTTTAGAAGCACCGATGGAATTACAAGTAATAATTTTATCGTGTATAACAATGGGAGTTATTCAAAGTATCAAAGATGAAAAAAGCAAAACCAAACACAAAAAATATGAGGATTAAGAAGGTACTCAAGCGTGACCTTGTGAGCAATAGGAAGTATAAAACTACCTATAAAGATATTAAGAAATATTTTGCTATGCTTAACAAAACAATATTTAAAAATGTGTTGCTACCTTTTAATGATATACAATTAAAAGATTTAAAATGGCAAAAGTGTTATGGTCAAGTTATATTGTGGGAATGGAAAGGCAAAGGTACTTGTCAATTTCATTTACAGATGCTACCTACATATAGAAATAAAAAAGAGTTTGTGGAAACACTGGCACACGAAATGGTCCACCTTTATCAAATGCTACATAAGAATGATACTGGTAACCACAACAAATTATTTTATAGTTTTAGACCGAAGTTAAATAGAATCGGTTTAGATTTATAAACAACAAGAGAGATTATATTATGGCGAGGAAAGTGAAAGAGTTAGACCCTTATATTAAGGCAAGAGTAGGTGAGGCATTATTAAAATTGGAAGGTTTAATGAAACCATCAAATTTATCAGGTACAAGTAGATTATATTATACAGGACAATGGGCAAAAGATATTTACGATAACTATACTAATAAACAGGCAGCAGTTATATTCAAAAAAGTTAGAAAGTTAGAACCAGACTTAACATTTTATCAATCAAAATTAGAAACATTTATAGACCACGAAGGTGTGGAATGGACAGGATACGATTATTATGCCAAAAAAAATTAATTGGGACAATGTATTGAACAAGGCGTGGTTATACACGAAGATATTTTTTGTATCTGGTTTAGTCTGTGCTATGGCATTTAGTTGGGGTACATTTAATCCTAACAAATGGTCAAAGGCAAAAGTGAATGCTGAACTAGAACACTTTTACCTAGAGAAGATAAAAGATTTAGATTTAAGAGAACCAGAATTTACTTACAATGACGATATTCAATTTGTAAGATCAATGCACAAATGTATTGACTACATAAATTTCACAACACCTAAAGACAGGAGAGTGCCTTGGGAGATGATTATAGGTCAGGCTGCATTAGAGTCTGGTTGGGGTCAAAGTAGATTTGCAGTAGAAGGTAATAACTTATTCGGTATTAGAACATTTAGCGAGTCAGTACCTCATTTAAGACCAGTAGGTGTAGAGAAGTGGCCTGGTTGGGGTGTTAGAATTTTTGCTAGTAAGTGTGATAGTGTAAAAGAATATATGAGATTATTAAATGAACATCCTGCTTATAAAGAATTTAGAGTCAAAAGACAATTAATGATAGATAATAATAAACAATTAGACTCAATTGTATTAATCAAAACGCTAGACGCATTTTCAACAACAAAAGATTATGACAAGAGAGTGATTAGAATGATTAATAAGATCAAAAAGTTAGAAACTAAATAGACATATGTTTTTAATAATATTAACATTTATATCAGCGATAAGCATATCTTTAATTGCCGCTGGTTATTCTATTATAGGACTAGCAACTTTGTTTGCTGGTGCTGCCACACCTATTATTGCAATGGGTTCGGCATTAGAAGTAGGTAAACTAGTTGCCGCCAGTTGGTTGTATAATAACTGGAATGATAATATACCTAAAACATTAAAGGCATATCTATTCACAGCAATTATTGTATTAGTATTCATAACATCAATGGGTATCTTTGGTTTCCTATCAAAGGCACACCTAGATCAAGTTAGACCAACAGGTAATAATGCAGTACAAATAGCATTAATAGATAAGCAAATAGATCAACAAG
>Ga0066850_10000924_pt1 | contig 15615 bp, 13 predicted proteins | sample ETNtaG_4_FD_67282 | JGI IMG/M metagenome (GOLD analysis project Ga0066850, IMG submission 67282) | Marine microbial and viral communities from oxygen minimum zone, Eastern Pacific Ocean - ETNP201406SV67 | ecosystem: Environmental > Aquatic > Marine > Oceanic | place: Pacific Ocean: Eastern... | reverse complement strand
TCAGATAAGGCATCCATTCCAGGCATTCCTGCATAGTCATATTGTCTTATAAAAAAATATACTTTTTAGAATTTAGGGCAGCCTAAACTATATATACCTGTATTTTTTAGGCTAACCTAATTTAGGTTGTCCTAAACCTTTAAGGAAGCAAAAAATGTTGAAAAAAACAAGTGCATTTTCCCTCGCTATGCTGTTCGTATTCACCAGTTTTACAGGTTGTTTAGACAGTGATGATGGTGACAAAACTCCAAAACAAAAATTAATAATCGCATACGAAGTCAAAGAAGATTATGAGAATCCAGATGAGAATCCTCAAGTTATGGCCGATTATCTAGCTAAAGAACTTGATATGGATATTGAGTTGTATCCTATAACCTCAGAAGGTTCAATCATAGAAGCTTTGAGATTTGGTAACGCCCACATCGCATTCATGGATGGGGCGGCCGCATGGGTTGGTTGGCAACAATATGGACTTGAAGCAATAGCTGCAGATCAAAAGAGTGATGGCCGAACTTTCTATAATGCTCACGCTGTCGTTTTGAAAGATTCTGAAATGGCAGATGCTTATTTGGATGATGATGAAACTACAGATCCTTTCGCATTATTAGAGGGAAAAACCTCTTGTCACACTGGGTGGTTAAAATCTGCAGGTATGTTATTGCCTATGGGGTTCTTAATTGGTAATGGTTATGCAGATATTGTAGGAGATATTGACGATATTGAATCTTTAAGAAACACGGTTTATAATTTTTTCAATGATGATGCAAGTATTCCTGAATCTGGGACAACTTACTACAGTTACTCTGGTGCAGTAAGATGTCTGTCCGAAGGAGTAGGTGATGTTGCTTTCGCTAAAGACTCAACTGTTGCAGGATATTGTGGAAATGAAAATGATTCAGATAATGAAGAATGGTGTCTTCCTGAAGAAGATTATATTCTCTTACCATCTTATGGTTCTGCACCTTCACATCCTGTAATGTTTAATCCTGATTTCATGGATGTAGAAACTCAAAAGAAAGTACAGGACGCTCTCGTTGGAATGAATGATTCTACAGAAGGTACTGAAATACTAGAAAAGATACTAGGCACTCCTGGAATAACTGCAACTGATGCCACCACACATCTTAGTTCTTATGGTGGTTTAATATCAGAAATTCCAGGTATTAGTCAATACTATGATACTAAGTATGAAATTTCAGATTAGGTTATAGAACAGCCATTACGGAGGTTTTTGAGAATATGAATAACATTATCAGTGCTAAGGATTTAAAGATAGGCTATTCATCGAAATCAATATTAGCAAAAATTGATAATCTCAATATTAGCCGTGGTGAAATAATTTCAATTATTGGGCAATCAGGTGTAGGCAAAACTACTTTTCTAAAAAATATAGCTTATCTTGTCAAACCTATAAGTGGTTCATTGTCAGTGTTAGGCTCTTCTTTACCACCAACTAGAGGAGAAATAGGATATATCCCTCAGAAGTTAGGGCTAATCAATCATGAAACAGTATTTTTTAATGTTTTAGAGGGTGCAATTTGTAATGAGTCTATTTTCCGTTCAATTTTAGGCTTTCATGAGCCGAGAATTTTGGATAAAGTTGTGGAGGTAATTAATTTGATGAATCTTTCAGAAAAAATTGATACCTCAGTTAAACGACTATCTGGAGGTCAACAAAGAAGAGTTGCTATTGCTAGAACTATGGCTCAGGGAGCTAAGATTATTTTAGCCGATGAATTTCTTAGTGAATTAGACGATAAAACAGCTAATAATGTGTGGAAAACAATGAAAGAACATGTAAAAACAAATCAAATTACTTTACTTATTGTTGAGCACAATGAGAGGCGTGCCAAATTAGCAGATCGTTGCTTTAAATTAGAAAAAGAAGAAGGGATGCCGCACTCAAGCTTTAAGGAGTTTAATAATGAAAATTGATAAAGAAATGTTGATTCGTAAGAAATATCTAATATTTCTATTATTAGTATTTATTACTACTTATTTTGTATTTATTGATTTGGTAGATGGAGATTGGACTAGTCTTGAGAATAGTTTGCTTAATCTAAGAACATTCTTCAGTGAATCACTCTGGCCTCCAAATTGGAACGTCTTTGAGGCAAGATCTTACCCTACTTGTCAGAAAAGTTGGGATTTTTTGTGTTCACCCGCATATATTGGAATAATGGAAACATTGGAAATAGCCTTTGTTGCAACAGGCGCAGGATTTATTCTAAGCTTACCTTTAGCGTCTCTAGCTTCTAGGAATTTATACAGAGATTCTATTGCAATTCCCTTTAGAATTTTATTATCAGCAATGAGAACTTTACCTAGCTTGATTTGGGCAATCTTATTTGTAATCTTAGTTGGACTAGGTCCAGTTTCAGGTGTATTGGCTATGACCTTCTATACTGTAGGGTACTTAGGCAAACTTCAATACGAAACATTTGAAGGCATATCTAAGGATCCATTAGATGCAGCTAAAGCGATGGGTCTTAGCAAGGTTGAGATTATACAACGTGTAGTAATACCAGAATCAGCAAATAATCTTATTTCTCAATTATTGTTTATGTTTGAGTATAATGTCAGACATGGCTCAGTGATTGGAATTGTGGGTGCAGGTGGAATTGGTTATTATATTTCGACCTATCTTAAGTTTTTCCAATATGACAAGGTAATGGCACTTTTGATTGTAATTTTCATAGTAGTGGTCATTATTGATTTTCTTTCAATTAAAGCTAGGTCATTTTTTGTAGATGATGTAAGTTTCAAATCTCAAGGCGTCATATCAAGGATATTTAGGGGTGAAAGTAATGAATAAGAAAAATTTGCTTTTATCAATTCTTGGATTCACATTAATTATTGTTGGGGCGTGGATTTATTCTATTAGTTTATATGAAGAGGATCTAGGAACTAAGAATGAATTTAGAGCTCAAGATTCAGCAAATAATTTGACCATAGAAAAGAACAATTCACTTTTTGGTTTATCATTTTCAAATTCAGAAGAGCCGTTAGAATGGTCGAAATTGAGAATTAGCATTGATAATGGTACTGAAAGAATAGATTGTTCTAAGGGCAATTTTACTTCTAATAACATAGGAAAAGCTAAAGTTTCTCCTAAATTAAGTTCAGATGCTGTAACATTTACAGTAATGATTGACGCCACTTCAGAGGATGATTTTACTTATCTTGATATATTTAACCTTGTAGAAGGAGATTCTTCAAAATACAATTTAAGATTTTCAAAAACTGATATTTTTTTGTCAGAGAATACAACGGGTGCCATTATTCAAGGTACAAAATTTGAAGAACTGGTTAGGATTCCAGACCAAGATTTTACAGAAAATAGTGATGAAAGATTAGATTGGTATGAGTATAAGCTTAGCACACATCGTGTTGAACCTGAGGACAAAATTTATGTAATTAAAGTAGATAATAATTTTTACAAAATTAAATTTACAAGTTATTACAATGAAGATGATGAGGCAGGATATGTATCCTTTTTGATAGGAGCCTTAGAAAATAGTGCATTTCCAGCACTTTCGAACCCAATTCTTGTGAGTCCAGCTAAATGTACCATTCTTGAAATGAATAAATCAGATTTCTGGGAAGAAACAGAGACAATTGAGATACATGAAAATGATTTTGATATTTGTAATGAAACTTGCATTATTAAAATATTCATAACTTACGAGAATATTTCTGTTAAAGGTACAAAGACAGTTAATTTAGTTTAATATTTTTTTGTTGAGTAGAACATTATTATTCTTCAGGATTCCAATACGGAACAATAAAGTAATCTTGCTCAGGCGTGTTAGATATTGGTAAAGTCAATTTTGCAGATTGGTAATCAACTGTACAGACTCCTGCAGGTGGGCATGGTGGTGGAAGATAGTCCTTTCCCGATCCAGTTAAATCAATTCTAAGTTCATGGCCCGCAGGAAGAAATGCGTCAATAGCGAAGAATTCCATTTTCATGGTTACAGTTTGACCTGAAACAACTACTGGGCTTGGTTCTTCTCCACCTTCATTGTAGCGAATATCCATGGTAGCATGCCCTAATCTTACGTTAGTAGTATCATCATATATTGTTGCAAAAACTTGACTAATATCTCCAGAAGCAGTTACATCTAGATGCAAAGTAGGCATCCCAGAAATGTGCACATCATAATCAAAGCCAGGGTGTGTTAAGTTGACAAAAGCTGTTTCATCAACAGGACAATTGAACACAAGTGGCCACCAATTACCAACAAGACTTTTGCAACTGGCCTTGAATTCTTCTAATATTATTTTTTCACTATTTTGTACAGGATAAGTATCTTCAATTCGCCATAAACCATCATGCCTCTGAACTTGTACATTTAGATCTGGTTTTGACCCTCTATTCTGCAAATAATATTCAAACCATTCAAACAAATCTTGTGCCCAATCCCATCTTGTCATTTGAGGAAATGCAGTTCCTCCATTATCATTATCAATGTCATCATGCTTTTGCCACTGGTCTGGATAGTCATGCCCCCACTGTCCAAATATTCCTTTTACATCAAAACCAGCATCTTTCATTTGCTGGTAAAGAGGGAATATCATATGCGAATCAACATTCCAATCTTGCAAACCTTGGACAAAATAAACTGACCCCTGGTAATTGTCAATGGAGCGTTGTCTGTAATCTCTTTCATTCCAGTAATTCAAGTCAGGATCTACTCTTGGTTCAAGATAGGTTCTTTCTCCTCTTGTAAATCCATCAGCTACATCAGGACAGACATGTTCAGTATCGGACTCATCAAAATCTACTATATTGATGAAATAAGCACCATGCATAACTTGAGAACGAGCTTCTGCACTACCATTTTTGAATAACAGTGTTTTTGTGCTTGTTGTACCGCTAATTGGAACTATTGTTTTTAGATATGGATTTCCAGATAATGCAGCTTCCCATTGAGTTGCACCTTCATAGGACTTTCCATAAAGTCCTACATTTCCATTGCTCCATTCTTGTTCACCAAGCCAAGTTACCGCAGCATCAATACCTAGTTGTTCACCATGTCCTCTGTAATCAAAGCACCCAGTTGATTCTTCAGTACCAAAAACAGCAACTTGAGCAAACGCATATCCCCAAGGAACAAAATTTTCGTAAATAAATTCACCTCTTGCAGCTCCTACAATATTTGTTGGTGTGCTTGCACTTCCATCAGGTCCTCCATAGTCAAAGTAAGGACTTACAATAGCAATAACAGGAACTTTCTCCTCATTCATGGTGTTACTTGGTAACCAATAAGAGAGATGAACCACTGCATCAGAAGGACCAGTTTCCCAGACAGAACTTGTATCTACGTTAATGAATACTTCTTGAATTTCTAAAGATTCATAAGGACCTTTATTCAGAATATAACTATGCGTTCCATTCATGTTCCATTCTAGTTTATGCCTGTCTTTAATGTCAGGATAGTAACTATCATCTTTTGAATCATTAAAATAATCCATACATCCCGTAAATGATGCAGACATCACAAATATAATGCATAGAATACTTTTATTCATAGACTCGAAAACCCTACATTATAAATTATTATTCTTTATTTTTATTTAGGGTGGCCGAAAATAACTTTTAATGAGGCACTCTAATACAATAATATACTAAAGATGTCTAATTCTGAAAGATTGGAAACAATAGATGAGGTTGTAGAAAGATATTGCGTATCTAGTAGCCCATTAAAGAGCAAAATTTATGTTTCATTTGGTTATCTTTTTGTTATTTTTGCACTTATAGGGCTTTTACTTCCAGGATGGCCTACAGTTTCTTGGGCAGTTCCAGCTGCATTTTTATTTTCTTTATCTAATGAAAAACTTTTTCGTTGGTCATTAACAAACAATTTTTTTGGTAATTCTATGTTTGAATATTACGCTACTGGAAAAACATTACCAGCCCATGTAAAATATATTATAGCTTCTTTTATATTTTTGATGTCTTTTTTTTCAACATATTTCGTTTGGTTTGTTTCTACTAAAGGAGAAGGCATATTGCAAGATCCTTCTTCATGGAGTGGTCCAGATCCCGGCTTTGGTTCAGCTACAATTCTTTTTGTTGGTCTTATTGGGGTTTGGTATGTGTTATCACAAGTTAAATCTAGGTAATTTTCTGTTAATTGTATAAACCCATTACTTCTGATGATATCAATGACAGATAGTAAGAGAAAGCACAGGCATAGAATTTATCGTCTTTATGCTCCAATTTATGATAGATTCATGGCTCCCTCTTTTGCAGATGGCCACTCAAAAATGTATAATTCCCTTGACCTAAAAGAAGGAGACAAAATATTAGAAGTAGGTGTTGGAACGGGAATTTCATTAAGACATGTGCCTGATTTTGTCAAAGTAGAAGCTATAGATTATAGCGAACCAATGTTAGTAAAAGCACGGAAAAGACAAGAAAAAGGGGAATTTACGGCAGAAATCAATTTTCAGCAAATGGATGCACATGTTCTTGAATTTGATACAGACCAATTTGATCATTGTGTTGTAGCACATACACTTGCAGTTGTGGCCGATCCTGAGGTCGTTCTTAGAGAAATAATGCGAGTTACCAAATCTTCAGGTTTGATAGCTATTGTTAATCATTATAAAGATAAAAAAGGAATCATTGGTACTCTCTGGAATCCTTTTAGAAAGCGTTTGGGACTTGGAAAGCATGTTGATTTTAAAGAGATAATAGACAAATGTGGATTAGAGTTATTGAGTGAAGAAAGAGTAAATAATTTTACTACACATACTAAGATGCTTGTTTGTAAGAATTCTTAATTCAATTTATGCTTAATCCAGTTTAGTGTATCTCTAACTGAATCTTCTATATCCATAGGATTCCATCCAAGTACATCTCTTGCTTTACTAGAATCGTAATTGGTTATTTTTCCCATGTATTCTTTGACAGTCTCCGATGAAATGGCTGGAGTGTATCCAAACCATGATTTTGTAGTTTCAAATCTAGCATATAGTCTTAATTGCCACATAGGGGCAATCTTACTTGGTACTTTAATTTCAGGATCGACTTCCTTTATTATGTTCATCAATTCGAATCCATCTAAGCAGGTTGTGCAAAGAATATGTCTTCCTTCTGTATTGTTATTTTCATAAGCAAGGATGTGAGCTAATGCGACATCTCTTACGTCTACATAACCAAAAGTTTGTGGAGGCAATCTAGGTAATTCATTCTTTAAAATTTTATCAAATAAAAAAGTACTTGGCGTGTGTCTGTGAAAATAAGGTCCAATAACTGCAGTAGGATTCATTACAACCATATCAAGGTCCATTTCTCGTGAAAAATCCCAAGCTCTTTTTTCAGCTTCGGTTTTAGCATAAGAATAAGGATGCTTGGATTTTGAATTCCAATCTTTTTCAGTAAGAGCTTTACCATTAGGTCCGCTTCTTCCAACTGCTGCAGTACTTGATGTAAAAATTATTTTTTTTACTCCAGCATTATGTGCACATTTTAGAACATTTATTCCTCCAATTATAGATGGATTAATTATTTCGTCTTCAGGATTTTTAGCCCAACTTTTGTACACTGCCGCTACTTGAAAAACACCATCTATATTCTCCATAGCTGGTTCTATGGTTTCAGGTTTCATTAAGTCTAAACTTACAATTTCAACATCAAATTCAGATAAATTTTCAGTCAATTCCTTGTTTTTTTTATCTCTTACACTTGCCCTAACATTATATCCTCTTTCAACGAGTAATTTAGTGATAGTATATCCAACATGTCCGTTTGCTCCAGTTACAAGAACATTTTTTCCAGCCATATTAGATAAATAGTTGTTTCCTATAATATTTCAATTCTTCAATGGATTCTATAATGTCTTCTAAAGCTCTATGATTTTCAGCCTTTGAAGGTATGTCTCGGTCAACATCAGGATACCATCTATTTGCTAATTCTTTTATAGAAGAAACGTCGACAACCCTATAATGTAATCTATTTTCCAAATCATTCATTTGAGCATCTAAAAATCGCCTATCAGTTCCTATTGAATTACCACAAACAGGCGGTTTGTTTGTAGATTTAATGTGTTTGTCAATAAATTCCAAAGTTTCAATTTCAGCTTCTCTTATTGTTAATGAGCTTTTTTTAACTTCATCAAGCAGTCCTGATTTGGTGTGCATATCAGTAACATATGCATTCATTTTACTTAATTCTTGGTCAGATGCATTGATAACTAAATCTGGCCCTTTAGCTATAATATTCAGATCGGAATCAGTTATTATTGTAGCAATTTCGATTATTTTATGAATTTGTGGATTGAGTCCAGTCATTTCTAAATCAATCCATACCAATTCCTTTGCCATATATCCGGATTAGAGGCCTACTAAATAGGATTTGTAGCGATAAAGTACTATAGGCCTTTCTAATGGTAAAATTAATGGCATTTTTCAATCCTGAAAAATTTACAAATGAGGCAGTAGCAAAATTGAAAACTGAATTGTCAGATAAGGCAATAATTGCAGCTTCAGGTGGTGTAGATTCTACAGTTGCAGCAGTATTAGCAGCTAAGGCAGTTAAGGGTAATTTGCTTGCAATTTATGTAGATACAGGATATATGCGTCTCGGAGAATCAGAATATGTATCTTCAATGCTTAGCACTCTTGGGGTTAAGCATAAAGTTGTAGATGCCTCTGAGCAATTTTATGCAGGCCTTAAAGGAGTAATTGATCCCGAAGAGAAAAGGAAAATAATAGGTGAATTATTTATTCGAGTATTTGAAAAAGAGGCTGAAGAATATGGCGGCAAATTTTTAGTTCAAGGAACAATAGCCCCAGATTGGATAGAATCAGGAGGCGGTTTAAGAGATACAATTAAGTCTCATCATAATGTTGGAGGTTTACCTGACGATATGAACATGGTTCTCTGTGAACCTATTAGAGAATTATACAAAGATGAAGTAAGAAGTTTAGCAGAATATCTTGAAGTATCAGTTTCTCAAAGACAACCATTCCCTGGGCCAGGATTGGCAGTGAGAGTGATGGGTGAAGCAACTCCTGAAAGAACAGAAGTAGTTAGACAGGCTTGTCATATAGCAGAGGAAGAGATAGAATTAGCTTCAAAAGAAGGAATTATGGAATTGCCATGGCAGTATTTTGCAGTAGTTTTACCTGTTAAAACAGTAGGAGTCCAAGGGGATGTTAGAGCATACGGCAATACAATCGCAGTTAGGGCAGTGCATAGTTTTGATGCAATGACTGCTAAGGCTGCAGAAATTCCTTATTCAGTATTGAAAAAGATATCTGAGAGAATTACTAGAGAATTGAAATCCGATGTAAATCGTGTTGTTTATGATATAACCGATAAACCACCTGGCACAATAGAGTGGGAATGAAGATTGTAAGTGTTATCTGATCGTCAATATAACTTAGAAACAGAGTACAAGTTTAAGAAAGGAGATCAAGCTAAGTCTGTTTTTTTCCAGAAATTTTATGGAATAGGCATTGCACTCTTTATTTTTTCCATCATTATTTTTGTTTCAGGGGAACCAGCAGTGGCGGTGTTGATAGCTCTAGCCATCCCTTCGATATATCTTTACAGAGCAATTTTTGGACGTAATGAAAGTTGGGGAGACCGAGGCCGCCGTGAGTCTCATAAAACTGCTATTTTAGTTAAGACAAAAGATGGAAGTTATGAGTATAGATTCCGCAAAGATTCCTACATTGTTTTGTTTAATTCATCAAGTAAGTGTAAAGTTTGTAAACAAAAATTTAAGACTGAAAGCAGTCTAGAATGTTATTTTCAAATTTGCACTAAAAACGACGAATGCATTGAGTCCCTCGCAAGAATTAGCGGAAAGAAGCTCACTGATTTTCGACCTTAAATGGTGGTGCCGGGGGCGGGGTTCGAACCCGCGGCCTTCGGATGTCCCAGGCATAGCCGGAACTATTCTTACCCTATGAGTCCGACGCTCTACCAGGCTGAGCCACCCCGGCTCCTGCGAGGTTGACTCGTTAGGGGTTTTAAGTTTAAGTTTCGATGATTCTTTATAATAAGGCCTTAATCACGAAAAGGATGGGTGTTACTGATTCTAACAAAAAACAAGCAAAAACAGGAAATTACAATCCTGTTGAGTTAGAGAAAGAAGTAGCAGAGAGATGGGGAAAAGATAAAACATTTGAAAACAGTATAGAGAATAGACGTTCATCAAAACCATTTACTTTTTTGGAAGGTCCCCCAACGGCTAATGGAAAACCAGGAATTCATCACGTTCTTTCTAGATTATTCAAAGATATGGTTTGTAGATGGAAAACGATGGAGGGACATTTAGTTGAGAGAAAAGGCGGATGGGATACACACGGTTTACCTGTAGAAATTGAAGTTCAGAAACAATTGAATTTAATGTCTAATGAAGAGATAGAAGCTTATGGTATGGAAGCTTTTAATCAAAAATGTAAAGAGAGCGTATGGACTTACGAAGAAGCCTGGCGTGAGATGAGTGAAAGGATGGCATTCTGGGTAGATATGGATAATCCATATGTTACATTACACGATGAATATATTGAATCTGCATGGTGGTCTCTAAAGCAAATGCATGACAAAGATCTCCTTTTCAGAGGTCATAAAGTATTGCCATATTGTCCACAAACTGGAACTAGTTATTCTACACATGAAGTGTCACTTGGTTACAAAGAAGTAGCAGAGCCTGCAGTTTATGTTAAATTCAAATTAAAAAATTCAGAAGGATCAATAGTAGCTTGGACAACAACACCTTGGACATTGCCTGGCAATGTAGGTTTGGCAGTAGGTCCTGATGTTACTTATTGTCGTGTGAAAGTAGAGTCTGAACCCTCAGATAGTTGGGAAGGTAGAGGTGGCGCTAAAGTAGGCGAAGAGCTAATTTTAGCTAAAGATTTAATGCCTGAAGTATTACGCCATCATGCAGATATAATTGAAGAATTTCCAGGTAGTGAATTAGTAGGTGAAGCATATGAGCCTCTTTTCCCAGATGCAATTAATAGAGGAGATTCAAAGACGGCATGGACCGTAGTTGCAGCAGATTTTGTAACTACAACAGATGGAACCGGTATTGTTCATACAGCTGTAATGTATGGGGAAGATGATTATCAATTAGGAATGGAGGTTGGTTTTCCAGCTCAACATACTGTAGGTATGGATGGTAAATTTATCAAAGGAACTCATGAATTATTGGATGGGAATTATGTAAAAGATTGCGATTCAAAAATTATAGATTTATTGGAAAAGGAAAATAGACTATACAGAGAACATACTTACACCCACGATTATCCACATTGCTGGCGAACTGATCATCCATTATTGTACTACGCAATGGATAGCTGGTTTGTAAGAATGACTGCAGTTAAGGACAAAATAATTGACTATAATTCTCAAGTTGAATGGGCCCCCGAATGGACAGGTACAGGAAGAGTTGGAGAATGGCTTAGAAACATCAAAGATTGGGCAATAAGTCGAGAAAGGTATTGGGGAACTCCTTTGCCAGTTTGGATTTGCGAATCTTGTGGTCATCAGCATTGTATAGGAAGTATTGACGAGATGAATTCGCTAAAAACAGAGAATTCACCAACGCCTAAGGAATTGCATAGACCATATGTTGATGATGTAAAATTAAATTGTACTGCAGATAATTGTAGTGGAGAAATGGTTCGTGAACCATATGTTATGGATTGCTGGTTTGATTCAGGTTGTGCTTCATTTGCCCAATGGCATTATCCATTTGAGAATAAAGAAAAATTCGAAAATAGTTTCCCAGTTGATTATATTTGTGAGGCAGTAGATCAGACAAGAGGTTGGTTCTATTCCTTGTTGGCAGTATCAACTACAGTTTTCGATAGTATATCATACAGGCGATGTTTGTCTTTGGGGCATATTCTAGATAATGAAGGTAAGAAAATGAGCAAATCACGAGGAAATGTGGTTAATCCTTGGGATCATTTCAATAAAGAAGGTACGGACGCTATTCGTTGGTATATGACTTCACAAAGTGCACCTTGGAATCCGATGAATTTCGATCCCAATGGAGTTAGAGAAACTTATGCTAAAATGTTCCTAACTTTATGGAATGTTCACAGATTTCACCTAGATTATGCAATACTTGATAATTTTGATTATAGTAAAGAGTTTATTCCCGTTGACAAAAGAAATGCATTAGATAAATGGATTCTTTCTAGAATCTCGACTGTGGCTGAAGATTATCATAATCAGTATGTTTCATGGGAATTCCATAAAGCTTCAAGGGAATTAGAAAATTTTATAATTAATGATCTTTCTAATTGGTATGTACGCAGATCGAGGAGAAGACTGTGGGATGAGGCAGATAGTCATGACAAAAGAGCTTGTCAATTTACACTTCATGAAGTTTTATTGACAGTTAGTAAACTTATGGCTCCAATTGCACCGTTTATGCCTGATAAAATACATTATGATTTGACAGGTAGCTCAGTTCATACTGCAGATTGGCCACTTGGTTCAGATTTAGTTGATAAGGATTTACCACCACAGGATTTAGAATTAGAAAAGCAGATGTCAATTGTAAGAATGCTAGCTGAGACAGGTCGGAAAATTAGAGTTGAAGCCAAGCGTAGACAAAGATTGCCTTGTAAGGAGGGCTGGATTGTAGGAGGTCCCGATCTTAGTGAATTCCATTCAATTATTGCTGAAGAGTTAAATGTCGAGAATTTGACGACTGAAAGTAATTTAGATAGATTCCAGAAGATAGAAGTTTTACCTAATCACAAGGTTTTAGGTGCAAAATGTAGGGCCGATTTACCTAAAGTTCTTTCTGAATTATCACAGACACAACCAGATTCTTTGTTAACAGATATTGAGAATGGTAAAGCAAAACTAGCTGGATTTGATATAACAAAAGAAGATATTAATATCAAACGTGTAGAAAAGGAAGATTACGCAGCTTCTACATTTGAAGTTGAAGATATCGGAGATATTTCACTAGTACTTGATGTAGAAATTACTGAAGATTTAGTTTCTAAAGGTTTAGCCCGAGAAATAACTAGGCGTATTCAATCTAAAAGAAAAGAACTTGATTTAGATTTGGAAGCTTCAATCTCATTAAAAGTATGGTTGGAGGAAGATTCACCAAAATTAAACAAAGAAGATTGGGAATACATAAAATCAGAAACACGTTCAAAACCTGCTGAATTAATTATCGGAGTTTGCAAGGAAAATTTAGATAATTTCCAAGTTGAAGAGAATAAAATTTATTTTAAGGTTGATTAATCTACGACTTTAAACACATTCTTTTTCTTCTTTTCGGTAGGTTTAAATTTTGGAACTTTTTTCTTGTCATCTACTACTTTGAATGCATTTTTATGTTCAGTAGGCTTGAATTTAGGTACATTGTCCTTCTTTATTGAAGGTATTTCTTCAGTCATTTTAAATGTTGGAGCGCTGCCAAAGTTTGATTCACTTCCCCCCATAACTTTGACTCCTCCAGTCCCAGAACTGATTGACATAGAGGCTACACTTCCAGATGATTTACCTAACATACTATCAGTGTCTAACTCATCCAATTCCATAGATCCCGTAGTTTTAGCAGATTGAGTATTAGCTTGGGTGGATGGTTCTTTTTCGACACCTGCAGCATTCATCTCTTTTATTGCATCAGCTGCAGCATCTTTTACTTCCTTAGATCCATCTCCAGTCATGATTAATGCACGATCCATTACTTCAGCTGGCATCTCCCAAGATACACCTTTTGCAATTGATGCTAAACCAGTAATTGCAGTAGCTCTTACTCTTGAATCATTATTCGAAGCCTCAGTCAAAATAGAATTAACAACGTCAGTAAATTCTTGATATGATAATGTGTTAGCTTTAGTCCAGAATTTTTTGGCAGCAAAAATATCACTAGATTGTACCGCTTTCAAGAAAGCATCACTCTTACTGGCGCTAACAGGCTTAAATTTCACAGCTTTTTTCCGAGAGCTTACTTTTCGAATAATTTTTCTTGTGGGTTTATTTTTTCTGATTGTGGCTTTCTTTCCAGCCAATTCTCTTACCTTAAATCCGCTTGAACTTTTCTTCATCGGAGCACTAGGAATAGGGCGTCCTTTTCTTTTTGCAGCTATTGCAGCTCCACTTTCAACTTCTAATCCTACAGGAGGAGTGAAAAGATCGTCATTCTCCGTTTCTTGTGGCATAGTAGCTACAGGTTCATTTTCAGCTCCAAATTCAGCTACAAAATCAAATGTATCTTCTAAAAAATCTTCAGCAGTAATATTTACGTTTGATTCTAGAAGTTCTTTTTCTAGGTTTTCATTACCTAGTGAAAGAATAAACATAAAACCATTAATATTTATGTAATTTGAAATAAATTCAGATATTTTTGTAAATGAACCAGAAACTGCCCTTTCAATCCCTTGTAATGTAATAACTAGTGGTTTTTTCTGTATAGATATTGCTGCTAATTTCTTCATAGAGGAATCAAATTGATGAATCATTTCTACTCTATTTTCGCTTGAAAGAGTAGTAGATAGAATAACAGGTGCACTTTCATTTATTCGATTTACTAAATCAGAAGTTGTTCCATTGCTTCCAGCGTTTACTTTTAGCTCTGTAACTATTTGTTGTATAAGAGGTAAACATAAATCATTCTCAGATAAATAGCGCCTTGCATTAAATTCAATAATACTTAATCCAACTGCTTGGAGATCATTTTCAATTTCAGTAATTGTAGCCTTTCTTTCTCCCAAAGATCCACCATATAATGCTACTAATGAAGGCGGATTTGCCTTGCCAGCCTGCGAGATTATTTTTGCAGTCGTTGTAGTAGACATTAGTAGTTTCCTAAGGTTCGGCTAATATTTTCACGATGAAGCTCTCTTTAAAGGTTCTCTACATGGGTTTTGAACTGCGGGGGTCGCATAGCCTGGCCAATTGCGCCGGACTTAAGATCCGGTCCTTAGTGGTACGAGGGTTCGAATCCCTCCCCCCGCACCATCTAAATATTGTTAATGAGAACGTTTACTCTCCAAAGGAAGATTGTAACTGCAATAATTGCAAAGACTTGCCAATTATTTTTCATTGCATTTGCCCAACTAATTTTCTTAGATTCAAGCAATGGTTCAACAGCAGTAAACCACCCTAAGAAAAGAATTGAAATACAAATTAAAATTAAATAATAAGCAATTCCTGGGCTAAATGTAAATATTTCAGAGTAAACATTACCTTCTTCATCCATTCCTACACAATTTCCTTCACCCCATATGACTGGGGATTTCATCCAACACCCACTTCCAGTACTTTGTTTAGAATCAATTAATGGTTCATCAGCTTCAAGAGCATTTCCAATCAAAGCTGTAAATATTAGTAAAATTGACATTGCAATTATTAAGTTTAATGAGAATACAACAGCTATAATTTTTCTATATTTTTCGGCACGGAAAGCAAGTAAAATTAATAGTGTGCAAAGTAAAATTGAAATAGAAATTATATTGTCCAGAGTGTAAAATAAAGAGGATCTATAATTGCAATTATGTATTTTATCAATATCGTTTGTACAATCAGAACTAATGTATCCTGATGATATTTTAGTTTCATTTCCAGAAACATGTTCTAAGATATTTGAATAGTGTTTTACTTCAAAATCT
>Ga0066850_10000921_pt1 | contig 15632 bp, 13 predicted proteins | sample ETNtaG_4_FD_67282 | JGI IMG/M metagenome (GOLD analysis project Ga0066850, IMG submission 67282) | Marine microbial and viral communities from oxygen minimum zone, Eastern Pacific Ocean - ETNP201406SV67 | ecosystem: Environmental > Aquatic > Marine > Oceanic | place: Pacific Ocean: Eastern... | reverse complement strand
TTTTACTCTTTTATTTCAGTAACAACACCAGCACCTACTGTATGGCCACCTTCTCTAATTGCAAATCTCAATTCTTTTTCCATTGCAATTGGTGTTATTAATTCAATATCTAAATTAACATTATCACCAGGCATTACCATTTCAGTTCCCTCTGGAAGAATGACATTACCTGTTACATCTGTTGTTCTAAAATAAAACTGAGGTCTATAACCTTTGAAAAATGGAGTATGACGTCCACCTTCATCTTTTTTAAGAACATACACAGATGCTTTAAATTTTGTATGAGGTGTTATTGAGCCAGGCTTTGCCAACACCATACCTCTTTGAATATCTTCTTTATCTACCCCTCTTAAAAGAAGGCCTGCATTATCACCAGCTTGGCCTTCATCAAGAAGTTTTCTGAACATTTCAACTCCAGTACAAGTAGTTTTTTTATCAGAGCCCATGCCAACTACATCCATCTCTTCGCCAACTTTAATAATACCAGATTCAATTCTTCCTGTTGCTACAGTCCCTCTACCAGTGATAGAAAAAATGTCTTCAACTGGCATTAAAAAAGGTTTATCCACATCTCTTTTAGGTGTTGGAATAAAGCTATCAACATTATTCATCAAATCCATAATACAATCAGCATCAGCACCACCATTACTTAAAGCATTTAATGCAGAACCTTGAATAATAGGAGTATCATCCCCAGGAAAATCATATTTATCTAATAATTCTCTTAACTCCATTTCAACAAGCTCTAACATTTCAGCATCATCTACTTGATCACATTTATTCATAAATATAACAATAGCAGGAACATTAACCTGTTTAGCTAAAAGTAAATGCTCTCTAGTTTGTTGCATAGCACCATCAGTTGCAGCAACAACTAAAATAGCACCATCCATTTGAGCTGCACCTGTAATCATATTTTTAATATAATCTGCGTGTCCAGGACAGTCAACGTGAGCATAATGTCTGCTTTCTGTCTCATATTCAACATGTGATGTATTGATTGTTATACCACGTTCTTTTTCTTCAGGAGCATTATCAATCGTATCAAAATCACGAACTTCAGCTAAACCTTTATCTGCTAAAGTCTTTGTAATAGCTGCAGTTAATGTTGTTTTTCCATGATCAACGTGACCAATTGTACCAACGTTAACATGTGGTTTGGTTCTTTCAAATTTTTCTTTAGCCATTTTCTAATCTTCCTCTTATTTTTTTATTTAACTTTAATTTTTCCCTGAAATTTTTCAACTATTTTCTCTTGTATCGAACGTGGAGCATGTTGATAATCAGCAAATGATAATGTAAATACAGCCCTTCCTTGAGTTAAAGATCTAAGATCTGTTGCATATCCAAACATTTGCGATAATGGAACTGTTGCATTCAAAACTTGAGTCTTATCTCTAGGTTCATAGCCTTTAACAATTCCTCTTCTAGACGTAGCATCACCCATAACTGCACCTAAATATTCATCAGGCATTACAACTTCTAAATCCATAATAGGTTCTAAAAGCTTTGGTTGACACTTTTTCATAGCTTCTCTAATAGCCATACTACCAGCTATTCTAAAAGCCATTTCATTTGAATCTACATCATGAAAAGAACCATGAAACAATGTTATTTTTATATCATCAACTGGATAACCAGCAAGAGGACCATTTAATATTGAATCCTTTATCCCTTTATCAATCGAAGGAATATATTCTTTTGGAATTGCACCTCCAACAATCTTATTAATAAACTCATATCCTTTTCCAAGCTCATTGGGTTCAACATTCATTACAACATGAGCATATTGTCCTCTTCCTCCAGACTGCTTAACAAGCTTTGTTTCCTGCTCAATAGGTATAGTAATACACTCTCTATAAGCCACCTGAGGTGCACCAACATTAGCTTCAACATTAAATTCTCTTTTTAATCTATCTACAATTATTTCTAAATGTAATTCTCCCATACCAGATATAATTGTTTGCATAGTATCATGATCTGTATGCACTTTAAATGTTGGATCTTCCTCAGCGAGTTTTGCTAATGAAACTGATAAATTTTCTTGATCTTTCTTTGTTTGTGCCTCAACAGAAACTGAAATAACAGGATCAGGAAAATCCATTGATTCAAATAAAATAGGACTTTTAGTAGAACTAAGCGTATGTCCAGTCTTTGTATATTTTAAACCTACCATAGCAGCTATCTCACCACTTGAAACTATTTTTCTTTCTTCTCTTTTATTAGAATGCATAAGCATTAATCTTCCAACTCTTTCTTTTTTTTGAGTACTTGAATTAAAAATAAAATCACCCGTTTCCACTTTTCCTGAATAAACTCTAAAAAAAGTTAATTTACCAACATATGGGTCAGTCATAATTTTAAAAGCAATTGCACTAAATTCTTCAGAATCTCCTGGATTTCTAGTCACAGATTGACTTTCATCATCAGGATTAAAGCCATTCACTGAGCCTATATCTATAGGCGATGGCAAATAATCAATCACTGAGTCTAAACACCTCTGTACTCCTTTATTTTTAAAAGCAGAACCACACAATGTTGGTATAATTGTCCTATCAACTGTAGCTTTTCTCAAAGCTCCTTTTAATTCATCTGATGAAATTTCTTCACCTTCAATAAACTTCATCATTAGATTTTCATCGTGAGTTGCGGCTTCTTCAATCAAATGAGCTCTATATTTTTCAGCTTTTTCTCTTAAGTTATCTGGGATATCACCATATTCAAATGTTGTACCATCATCTGAAGTATATAAAATTGCCTTATTTTGTATCAAATCAACTAAACCTGTAAAATCTTGTCCAGAACCTATTGGCAATACGATTGGAACTGGATTAGCACCAAATCTTTCTTTTATCATATCTATTACATTATAAAAATCTGCACCTGTTCTATCCATTTTATTAACAAAAGCGATTCTTGGTACATTATATCTATCTGCTTGTCTCCATACAGTTTCAGATTGTGGTTCAACACCACCTACCGCGCAAAATAAAGCAATAGCTCCATCTAAAACTCTTAATGAACGTTCAACTTCCATTGTAAAATCAACGTGACCAGGAGTATCAATAATATTAACCCTATGATCATTCCAGAAACATGTTGTTGCTGCAGAAGTAATTGTAATTCCTCTTTCTTTTTCCTGGTCCATCCAATCCATGGTTGCTGCACCATCATGGACTTCGCCCAATCTATGCAATCTACCAGTATAATACAAAACTCTCTCAGTCATAGTTGTTTTTCCAGCATCTATGTGAGCCATAATTCCAATATTTCTAACATTATCTAAGGAAATCTTTTTATCCATGATTTTATCTGAAGTGTGCAAATGCTTTATTAGCATCAGCCATTTTATGAGTATCTTCTTTTTTCTTTATTGATGAGCCTTCATTTTTAGAAGCAGCAATGAATTCTGCTGCTAATCTATTTGCCATGGTTTTACCTTTCCTGCCTCTAGAATATGTTAATATCCATCTCATAGCCAAAGATATTTTTCTTTTTTCTGAAACTTCCATTGGCACTTGATATGTTGCTCCGCCAATACGCTTAGATTTTACTTCTAATACAGGGGATACATTTGAAAGAGCTTTTTTGAATATATCTAGAGGAACATCTGTTTTCATTTGATCAGCTATAATATTTAATGAACCATAAAATATTCTTTCAGCAACGCTTTTCTTACCTTGTTTCATTAAATAATTAATGAATTGAGCAACAACAACATCGTTATATGTCGGGTCAGGTAAAATAGTTCTTTTTTCTGGTCTTCTTCTTCTCATTAATTTTTATTCTTTTGGTTTTTTAGTACCATATCTTGATCTACTACTTCTTCTATCAGCAACGCCAGCTGGATCAAGAACACCTCTAACAACATGATATCTTACGCCTGGCAAATCTTTAACACGACCACCCTCAATTAATACAATGGAATGCTCCTGCAAATTATGTCCTTCACCAGGGATATATGCAGTAACTTCAAAATTATTTGAAAGTTTAACCCTAGCAACTTTCCTTAAAGCAGAGTTAGGCTTCTTAGGTGTAGTCGTATATACACGAGTACAAACGCCTCTTTTTTGAGGGCAACTTTTTAAAGCCGGCACTTTGCTTTTTTTACTTTGTTTCTTTCTGCCTTTTCTAACTAACTGATTAATTGTTGGCATTTTTAATATTCTTCCTTCTTTATCCTCTTCCTATCACAGCCTGTTAAGTTAACAAATACTATCATTCTAATACAAATTATTTTTTGATTATTTTTTTAAATGAGCTTTAGCTCTCTAGGATATCCTCAGTCACCTCTTCGGGAATATTGTCTTCTTCAAGTTGACTTTCTTGCACTTTCTTTGAAGTAACTATCAAGTCTTGGAACTCTTCACGTCCAGTACCAGCTGGAATCAATCTTCCAATTATAACATTTTCTTTTAATCCAAGAAGATTGTCTGTTTTAGCTTCAACAGCTGCATCAGTTAAGACTCTGGTTGTCTCCTGAAATGATGCTGCAGATATAAAACTATTAGTATTTAAAGATGCTCTTGTTATACCTAGCATTAAAGGTTTTGAAGTTGCAGGGCTGGCCTTTTTTGTTTTAACTTGAGCTTTTCCATCTTCTTTCAATTCTTTGTTTAAATCTTTGATATTTTCTTTTGTTACAACATCAAAGACTTCATAATCAGAATCCCCAGGATTTGAAACAACTACATTATTTTTCATTCCACTATTAATAGTATTAAATTCATACTTGTTAATTCTGTCTCCCTTTAAGAAATCAGTATTTCCTGGGTCTACAATCTCTATTTTTTGCATCATCTGTCTTATAATAACTTCAATATGCTTATCACTTATTTTAACACCCTGAAGTCTATATACTTCCTGAATAGAATTCAACAAATAGTTTTGTACCTGTGTTGGGCCACTAATATTTAATATATCTTTAGGAGATACTGCACCTTCACAAAGTTTATCTCCAGCAAATATATAATCATTTTCGTGGACCAATATATGTTTTCCATATGGGATTTTATATGTTTTCTTAATAGCATCATTAATAATAAGTATTTCTCTAATTCCTCTTTTTAATTTACCATATTGAACTTTTCCATCTATTTCAGCAACAACTGCTGGATTAGATGGATTTCTTGCTTCAAAAAGCTCTGCAATTCTAGGAAGACCACCTGTTATATCTCTAGTTTTTCCTGCTTCTTTTGGTATTTTAACAATCACTTGGCCTTCTTTTACACTATCACCATCTCCTACAACAACGGTTGCCTTGACAGGTAATATGCTTACACCACCTAAATCAGTTTTTTTAGTTGATTCTATTTCAATATGAGGACTTAGATTTCTATTTTTAGATTCAACGATAACCATCATTTTTTTGCCACCATCTACAACTTCTTCAACAAATGTTTCACTTTTTATAAAATCTTTTAAATGAACTTTACCTGTAGTTCTTGCTAAAATAACATCCGTATAGGGGTCCCAAGAAAATAATAAATCGCCAGTCTTTATTTTTTGATTATTTTTTATATGCACAGTCGCGCCATATGGAATTTTCCAAGATGCTATCTTAGTATTTTTATTATTTAATAAAACAATTTCAGAATTTCTTGCTTGAGAAACCATATTTTTGTTTCCATCATCGTCCTCTGACTTTATTAGTTTTAAAGATTTAGAAAATTGGATTTTGCCATCAAGTTTTGAAAATCTTTGAGATCCTTCAACTATCCTAGATGCAGTACCACCAATATGGAATGTCCTTAATGTTAATTGAGTCCCAGGTTCACCGATAGATTGCGCTGCCATAATCCCAACAGCGTCTCCTAGTTTAACCTGATCGTGAGTTGCTAAATTCAAGCCATAACATCTTGCACAGACTCCTCGTGGAGCCTCACAAGTTATAATGGATCTTATTTTCATATCCATAACACTACTTTTTGATACTAGATCTACCATAGTCTCATCAATCAATTTATTTTTCTTAAAAAGAACTTCATTGCTAATTGGATCAATAACATTTTCTTGAGTATACCTTCCTAATATTCTCTCTTCAAGTGGTTCAATTATTTCTTCACCATCTTTTATATCTTCTACAAGAACACCTTGACTTGTTCCACAATTTTCTAAAGAAATAGTAACATCTTGAGCAACATCTACTAGCCTTCTGGTTAAATATCCAGCATCAGCTGTTTTTAGGGCAGTATCAGCCAAACCTTTTCTAGCTCCATGAGTTGAAATAAAATATTCGAAAACTGACAAGCCTTCTTTGAAGTTTGACCTAATAGGATTCTCAATTATTTCACCCGTTGACCCTGTCATTGTTTTTTTAGGCTTTGCCATCAGACCTCTCATACCAGCCAACTGTTTAATTTGATCCTGACTCCCCCTTGCTCCAGAATCAGCCATCATAAACAATGGATTAAATCCTTGATTATCATTTTCGAGTTCTACAAACATTTCAGTAGCTACATCACTGGTCGCATGAGTCCAAATATCAATAACCTTATTGTATCTTTCTCCTTCAGTAATAACTCTTTTATCAAACTTTCCTTGAATTTTAGCAACTTCTTTATCAGCAGCTTCTAAAATAGCATCTTTATTATTTGGAATGTGTATATCATCCAATGCTATAGAAAGACCACTTTTAAATGCAAACTCAAAGCCTAAATTCTTTAATTTATCTAAGAAATTAACAGTTTTTGAATTACCACAAACCTTATATGATTTACTTATAATATTAGTAAGTTGAGCCTTCCCAACAATACTATTTATAAACCTTAATTTTTTTGGTAAAATTTGATTAAATAGAATTCTCCCAATTGATGTTTCTTTTATCCATTTACCATCAAAATCTTTAAAATTAATTTCGGCATGCAATGAAATTAAACCATTTACATATGCAATATTTGCCTCTTCATAAGATCCCAGCAAACTACCTTCTCCCATTTCACCTTTTCTTGTTCTTGATAAATAATAGCAACCAAGAACCATATCTTGTGATGGGATTGCAATAGGTCGCCCATGAGCAGGGTGTAAAATATTATGACTAGAAAGCATCAGAACCCAAGCCTCAACTTGTGCTTCTACAGATAAAGGAATATGAACCGCCATTTGATCACCATCAAAATCTGCATTAAATGCTGAGCATACAAGGGGATGAAGCCTAATAGCTTTTCCATCTATAAGCAGCGGCTGGAATGCTTGAATTCCAAGTCTATGTAAAGTAGGAGCTCTATTTAACAAGACAGGATGATTACTTGTAACATATTCGAGTACCTGATAAACTTTTTCATCTTTTTCATCAACTAATATCCTAGCATTTTTAGGAGTTCTTGCATAGCCTCTTTTAATTAATTCATTAATCAACTGAGGCTTAAATAATTCCATTGCCATATCCTTAGGAATTCCACATTGATGTAATTTCAATTCAGGGCCAACAACAATTACAGATCTTCCTGAATAATCAACACGCTTTCCAAGTAAGTTTTGTCTAAATCTACCTGTTTTTCCTTTAAGGGAATCGCTTAATGATTTCAATGGTCTTCTAGTTCCACTCCTAACGGCTGATTGCATTCTACTATTATCTAGCAATGAATCAACTGCTTCTTGAAGCATTCTCTTTTCATTTCTTAAAATTACATCGGGAGCTTTAATTTCCATCAGCTGCTTTAATCTATTATTCCTAATAATAATTCTTCGATAAAGATCATTTAAATCAGACGCAGCAAATCTACCACCTTCTAAAGGAACAAGAGGCCTTAATTCAGGTGGAAGAAGTGGTAGAATACTTAAAACCATCCAATCAGGTTTATTATATAATTTTTTTTCTACTCTAGGATCAAACTTTTTTAATATTCTTAATCTTTTTAAAAAATCTTCTTTTTTTGTAGCTGAAGTTTTATTATCGTTTACAAGCATTAATAATCGAGTAATTTCTTTAGCTACATCCAAATTTGTTAATAATGTTTTAATAGCTGCGCCACCCATTTCAGCATGGAAAAAATTGTCTTCATCAATATCTTCATCTGTAATATTTTCAGAATCTATTCCAAATTCATAATCCAAATCTAAATATTCATCTTCGGATATCAAATCACCAACTTCTCTTCCTGATTTTCCTGATTGCAGAATTACAAATTTTTCATAATATACTAATTCTTCTAATTGCTTTGTAGTATAGCCTAATAAATAACTGATTTTACTTGGAATTGATCTTAAATACCAAATATGAACAACTGGAACAGCAAGAGTTATATGTCCAACCCTTTCTCTACGTACAGCTTTTTTTGTAACCTCTACACCGCATCGATCACATACAATATTTTTATATCTGATTCCTTTGTACTTACCACAGTGACATTCAAAGTCCTTGATTGGACCAAATATTTTTTCGCAAAACAAGCCACTTTTTTCAGGTTTATATGACCTGTAATTTATAGTTTCTGGCTTAGTAACCTCTCCATATGAACGTTCCAATATATTTTCTGGGGATAAAAGGCCCAAAGTAATTGAATTAAATGCACCAAATCTTATATTATTTCTTGGATATTTTTTCAATTTTATCTCCTATTAATTATTTTTTATATTCATTTAACTTAAAAGAACATTCAAACCTAAAGCTTCTAACTCCTTACATAAAACTTTAAATGACTCTGGAACATTCGGATCAGGTGTATTGCTTCCTTTTACAAGAGAATTATATAAGTTTGTTCTTCCTAAAATATCATCTGATTTAACTGTCAGTATTTCTTGAAGTGTGTGAGCTGCACCATAAGCTTCAAGTGCCCAAACTTCCATTTCTCCAAATCTTTGTCCACCTGATTGAGCTTTACCACCTAAAGGCTGCTGAGTGATAAGCGAGTATGGTCCAGTTGAACGAGCATGCATTTTATCAGCAATCAAATGGGACAATTTCAAAAAATAAGTACTTCCATATACAACAGGAGATTTAATCTTTTCCCCAGATCTCCCATCCCAAAGTTCCATTTTACCAGAGCTAGGAAGGCCTGCTTTTTTTAATTCATCAAGAACATCGGTTTCATTAGCACCATTAAAAACAGGAGTTATATAACGTTTATTTTGCTTCCTACCTGCCCATCCAAGCATTGTTTCATACAGTTGCCCTAAATTCATACGCGAAGGAACCCCAAGCGGATTCAAAATCAAATCTACAGTTTTTCCATCTTCAGTAAATGGCATATCTTCTTCAGGAACAATTATAGATACTATTCCCTTATTTCCATGTCTTCCAGCCATTTTATCTCCAATAGAAACCTTTCTTTTTTGAGCAATATACACCTTAGCTAATTTCATAACTCCTTGTTGAAGTTCATCACCAATTCTCAGTTTGAAAATTTCTTTTTCTAATTTATCTTCAAGCTGTTTTAAATTTCTATTATAATTTTGCCAAATCTTTAAAATATTATTCCAATTTTCAGCATCATTAACCCATGGTGATTTAAGAGATAGTGATTCATAATCTAATTTATTAATTCTATTTTTTGTCAATAAAGTTTTTGCCTTTACAACAGTTTTATTAGATGCAATATCTCTAATTCCACCTGAATTTTGACTTATCATATGTTTATATAGAAAATCATTTCTTTTAGTCATTAATTCAACTCTGTCTTTTCTAGCTTGTGCTTGCAAATCTCTTATCATCTTTTTTTCTTCAGCTCTAACAGCAACATTTTTTCTTTCAAAAAGCTGAGTCTCAACAACAACGCCTCTTACACCAGAACCACATCTTTTTGAAGCATCTTTAACATCTCCCGCTTTTTCTCCAAATATAGCTCTTAATAACTTCTCTTCAGGAGTAGGATCAGTTTCTCCTTTAGGTGTTATTTTTCCTACCAAAATATCACCTGGAAAAACTTCCGCTCCCACTCTAACAATTCCTCTACTATCTAAATTTCTAGTAGCATCTTCACTAACATTAGGAATTTCATTGGTCAATTCCTCTTCACCTCTTTTTGTATCTCTTATTTCAACTTCAAATTCTTTAATATGAATTGAAGTCATTGAATCATCTTTTACAAGCTTTTCACTTATAATTATAGCATCCTCAAAATTATATCCTCTCCATGGCATATATGCAACTATCAAATTCCTTCCTAATGCCAATTCTCCTTGATTAGTAGAATGTCCATCTGCAATAACATCACCTTTTTTAATTTTATCTCCTGGACTAACAATAGGTTTTTGATTAATACATGTGTTTTGATTAGTTCTTAGGAATTTTTTCAATAAATATGTTACATATTTTTCCCTAGGATTTAACTCAATTTCTTCAGGCTGACCATCAGTTTCTATAATTATTTTATTAGCATCAACTTCATATACTTTACCTGAATGTTTACTTACAATCGCTGACCTTGAATCCTTAGCTACAGTATTTTCCATTCCTGTAGACACTATAGGTCTTTCTGGTTGCATTAAAGGAACAGACTGTCTCATCATATTTGAACCCATTAATGCTCTATTTGCATCATCATTTTCCAAAAATGGGATTAGAGCAGCTGAAACACTTACAATTTGATTTGGAAGAACATCTAAATAATTAATTGTGTCTTCTGTTGTTAATGGAAACTCAACTCCATTTCTAGCTCTAATCAAATCATTTGAAAATTTACCTTTTTTATCCGTTTTTTCTGCTGCTTGAGCAATAAATGATCTATCTTCTTCATCAGGAGATAAATATTCTACTCGATCTGTAACTTTTCCATCATATTTACGATACGGAGACTCAATAAAACCTAAATTATTAACAACTGCATGTACAGCCAATGAATTAATCAAACCAATATTTGGGCCCTCCGGTGTTTCTATTGGACAAAGTCTCCCATAGTGAGTATAATGAACATCTCTTACTTCAAAACCAGCACGATCTCTAGATAGTCCCCCAGGACCAAGTGATGAAATTCTTCTTTTATGAGTGATTTCTGATAATGGATTAGTTTGATCCATAAATTGAGATAATTGACTAGTTCCAAAGAAAGCATTTAAAACAGTTGTAACTATTCTTGAACTGATTAAATCTTGAGGCGTCAGACTCTCAGCTTCTCTCTGATTCATTCTTTCTCTCACTGTTCTTTGCATTCTTGCTAGAGCAATATTAAATTGATTTGCTAACTGTTCTCCACAAGTTCTAACTCTTCTATTCCCAAGATGGTCTATGTCATCTGGGCCATTTTGTCCATTCCTCATTGAAATCAAATATTTAAAGACTTCTACAAAATCATCTCTAGTTAACACAGGTTCTTCAACAGGAGATTTCAATCCAAACTTTTTATTAATTCTATAACGTCCAACAGAACCTAAGTCATATTTTTTAGTTGAAAAAAACATTTTTTCAATAATTTTAGTAGCTGTATTAACATCTGGAGCCTCACCAGTTCTAAGATGTTGATATAACAACAATACAGCCTCAGATGAATCATTTGTTGGATCTTTTGCCATTGTATTTAATAAAACTTCTATTGCAACTTCATTTTCTTTACAATCATCTAATAATTGAATTTCTTTTAATCCTATTTTCTTTAAAAGATCAAGAGTATCCTTGTTTATTTTTGAATTCTTTTCTATAATGACCTCTCCAGTTGACTCATCAACTATATCATCAAGAATTAATTTATCAATAAGTTTTTTAGAATTAGATATTTTGAATTTATGCGCAAGTCCAAAAGCAGTAAAAATATCTGCATTAGAAGAATATCCAATAGCTCGCAATAAAATTGAAGCTGGAAATTTTCTTCTTCTATCAATTATTGCATATATACAATCATATATATCAGTTGTAAAATCTACCCATGAACCTCTAAACGGAATAATTCTAGCAAGAAAAATTTTTGTACCGTTTGGATGGAAAGAGTGGTCAAAAAATACTCCTGGAGACCTTTGCAATTGACTGACAATAACTCTTTCTGCACCATTAATAATAAAAGTTCCTGATTCTGTCATATAAGGAATATTTCCAAAGAATACATCTTGCTCTATATCTTGAACATATTTACTTTTATCATTTTCATCTGTAATATGTAATATAAATTTAACTTTCAATGGGACATTATAAGATATTCGTCGTTCTAAACATTCTTTAACTGAATGTTTTGGGAGACCTAAAAAATAGAATTTATATTCTAATACATAATTTCTATGATTATCTTCAATAGGGAACGTATTTCTTAATACAGCTTCCAAGCCTACGTTTTTCCTTTTTTCAGGAAGTACATCTTCTTGTAAAAAATCTTTCCAAGAAGAAACTTGGATTGCTAATAAATCAGGAAGATTTATATCAAAATTAAATTTCGTAAAATCATGAACTTTATAATTATCCATATACTAGGCAATGCCTCCGCTTATTATGTTAATAGAGAGTATTTGATAAAATAATGCATGTATTATTTTAATGTTACTGTTGCTCCAGCTTCTTCAAGCTTAGTTTTCAATTCTTCTGCTTCTTCTTTTGAAACTGATTCCTTGATAATACCTGGAGCACCATCAGCCATTTCTTTTGCTTCTTTCAGACCTAAGGATGTAACTTCTCGAATTGCTTTAATAACACTTATTTTTTTATCACCAACTGAAGTTAATTCAACATTAAACTCAGTTTTTTCTTCAGATGCTTCTCCATCCGCAGCAGGTGCAGCGCCTCCAGCAACAGCTACAGGAGCAGCAGCAGATACATTGAATTTATCCTCAATATCTTTTATTAATTCTGATATTTCCAGCATATTAGCTGTTTCTAAATATCCCAAAACATCATCTTTAGTTATTTTTGCCATTTTAACATTCCCCTTGTTGTATTAAATTTTATTTCTTTTGATCCTGCAAGCCAGTTAATGTACCAGCTAATTTTGACATGACTGAATTTAATGCTACTGCAACTTTGGTCATTGGTGAATTTAAACCGCATACTAATTTGGTTAATAATTCCTCATAAGAAGGTAAATTTGCCAGTTCTTTATATTTACTTGGATCATAAAGAGCCCCATCAAAATATAAACCTACAATTTCAATGCAATCAATATCCTTGGTAAATTCTTTCAAAACTCTAGCTGGAGCTGTAGGATCACTACCAGCGTAAGCTATTCCCACTTGACCTGTTAATATTTCATTAAAAGTATCTTCAAATCCTGCCTTTTCAGCAGCAATTTTAGTTAATGTATTTTTTGAAATATGATAATCAACACCATTATCATTGAAATCCATTCTTAGTTTTGTAGCATTTTCAACATTCATTCCTGTATATTTTGTAAAATATAGAGCTGATGAATTTTTAAATTTATCTGTTAATTTTTCTACTTTTTCAATATTTGTTTGACTTGGCATAATTAAACCTTAGTTACTAATTAACAAAATCACTTCTATTTACTTTTAAACCTGGACTCATTGTTGATGACACTGTAAATTTTTTAAAATATGTTCCTTTAACAGAAGAGGGTTTAGATTTTAAAATTGCCTCCATGCATGTTCTTATGTTTTCAACAATCTTTTCTTTTTCAAATGATATTCTACCTACACTAACAGCAATAACTCCAGCTTTATCAACTCGATATTCAACTTTACCTGCTATTACTTCATTAACAGCTTTTTCTATATCAGGAGTTACAGTTCCAATTTTTGGATTAGGCATTAGACCTCTAGGACCAAGCACCCTTCCTAGCTTACCCACTTCAACCATCATCTCAGGACTTGCAATCATTACATCAAAATCAATCCATCCTTTTTTAATTTTATTGATAAGCTCTTCAGACCCAGATTCAATAGCACCTAATTCTTTAGCTTTTTTATTTTTATCATCATCTTTAGAAACAACTACAACTCTAACTTTTTTACCTGTTCCATTTGGTAATGAAACAGTACCTCTTACTAATTGGTCAGAGTGTTTTGGATCAACGCCTAAATTAACTGAAATATCTACAGACTCATCAAACTTAGAATGATCAAAAGAATGTAATAAATCAATAGCTTCTTCAAGATTATACTCATTTTCTGAATCATATTTAGATAAATTTTCTTTATATTTTTTACTTAAAGACATAGTAATTATCCCTCAACTTTAACGCCCATACTTCTAGCCGTTCCTTTAACCATAAGTACTGCAGATTCTATTTTATTAGTATTTAAATCAGGGAGCTTTGTTTTTGCTATTTCTTCAATTTTTGACATAGAAATCGTACCCACAGTTTCTCTATTGGGCTCACCTGAACCTTTTTTAATACCAATAGCTCCCATTATTAACGATGGAACGGGTGGAGTTTTAGTTATGAAAGTAAATGATCGATCCGAAAAAACAGTTATCACAACCGGAACAATCTGACCGCCTTGTTCTTGCGTTTTAGCATTAAATGCCTTACAAAATTCCATTATATTTACACCATGCTGACCTAATGCAGGGCCAATTGGGGGCGCAGGATTTGCTTTACCAGCAGGAATTTGTAATTTAATATAACTTTCAATTTTTTTAGCCATAACTATCTTTCAGCCTCTACTTGAAAATAATCTAACTCAACAGGAGTAGATCTTCCAAAAATAGAGATTATAACCTTAACTTTCTGTTTATCATCATTAGTCTCATCAACAACTCCTGCAAAGTCTATAAATGGGCCGGCAATAATCTTAACACTGTCATCTTTCTTAAATGGAGAAACTATCATCTCTCGGCCTTCTTTTCGCTCAACCTCACCGAATATTTTTTTAATCTCCGACTCTCTTAAAGGAATTGGATTTTTACCCTTAGGTCCTACAAAACTGATAACACCTTGAATGTTTTCTATGAAATATTTGGTTACTTTATTTAATTTCATTTTAATCAAAATATAACCAGGGAAAAAAACTCTCTCTTTAACAACTTTCTTATTATTCCTTATTTGAACTACTTTTTCAAAAGGAACAAAAACTTCCTCAATATTCTCATCAACTTTATTGATTTTAGATTCATACATTATATTATCTTCAACTGTTCTTTCTTTTCCAGAAATAACTCTAAGAGAAAACCAACTAAATTGATTTTCAACTATATCATTACCAGTAATATTTGAATCTTTAGTCATTATAAATTAAATAAAATATTAATAAATTCAGATAATCCGACATCTAAAGTAAATAAAAAAATTGCTACAATAAATGCAAATACCCCAACAATAATAGTAGAATTAACAGTCTGATTTCTTGTCATCCAAGAAACTTTACCCATTTCGACTTTAATACTATTTAAATATTCTTTTATTCTAGCAAACATATATAAAACCTACAAATTTTAAATTACAATTAGCAGGTGAGGAAGGACTCGAACCCTCAACTTCCGGCTTTGGAGGCCGGCGCTCTACCAATTGAACTACTCACCTATTCAAAAACTATTTTGTTTCTCTGAAAACAACATGCTTCCTAACTACAGGATCATATTTTTTATATTCTAATTTATCCGGATGTAATCTCTTATTCTTAGTTACAGAATATCTATATCCAGTACCTGCAGTGCTTTCAATCTGCACAATATCTCTTTTACTATTACCTGCCATTTTTACTCTTTTATTTCAGTAACAACACCAGCACCTACTGTATGGCCACCTTCTCTAATTGCAAATCTCAATTCTTTTTCCATTGCAATTGGTGTTATTAATTCAATATCTAAATTAACA
>Ga0066850_10000915_pt1 | contig 15685 bp, 15 predicted proteins | sample ETNtaG_4_FD_67282 | JGI IMG/M metagenome (GOLD analysis project Ga0066850, IMG submission 67282) | Marine microbial and viral communities from oxygen minimum zone, Eastern Pacific Ocean - ETNP201406SV67 | ecosystem: Environmental > Aquatic > Marine > Oceanic | place: Pacific Ocean: Eastern... | reverse complement strand
CGATGTTATTCTTTCTTCAAGATCACCCATTTCAGTTGATAAAGTTGGTTGATAACCAACAGCTGATGGCATTCTTCCTAATAAAGCAGATACTTCCATTCCTGCCAAAACATACCTATATATATTATCAACAAAAAGAAGAACATCTTGTTTTTGTTCATCTCTAAAATATTCTGCCATTGTAAGTCCTGTTAATGCTATTCTCGCTCTTGTCCCTGGAGGTTCATTCATTTGACCAAAAACTAAAGCCGTAGAATCCAAAACTCCATAATCTTGCATTTCATGCCATAAATCATTACCTTCCCTTGATCTTTCTCCAACACCTGCAAAGACTGAAACACCAGAATGTTCTTGTGCAATGTTACGTATAAGTTCCGTTATAATAACCGTTTTTCCTACTCCAGCACCTCCATATGCACCAATTTTACCTCCTTTTGCAAAAGGAGTTATTAAATCTAAAACTTTGATTCCTGTTTCCAATAGTTCAACAGAACCTGATTGTTGGTCAAAATCAGGAGGTTTCCGATGAATAGGCCATCTTACAGCATCTTTATTTATAGGTTCTCCATTATCTATAGGATCTCCTACAACATTAAATAAGCGCCCTAAAGAATCAGCACCAACAGGAACAGAGACTGCAGCCCCTGTATCTGTAACATCAACACCTCTAGCTAAACCTTCGGTTGGGCCTAAAGCTAAACACCTAGCCCAAGAATTTCCTACATGTTGTTCAACCTCAAGAACTAATTTTTCCCCTTCATTTTCTAACTCTAAAGCGTTAAAGATTTCAGGTAAGTTGTTCTGATCAAATCCAACATCAACAACTGTACCAATAACCTGTACTACTTTACCTTTATCTCCTTTAGCCATTCTATTCTCCTTTTATTTTCCTTCTAATGCAGATATTCCACCTATTAAATCAAGTAATTCTGCAGTAATTGTTTCTTGCCTTGCTTTATTTAGATCCAAAGTCAATTCACCAATTAATTCATTGGCATTATCTGTAGCATTTTGCATTGCAACCATTCTGGCAGAATGCTCACTAGCAAAAGCTTCCAAAATAGCTTGATATATTTGAGACCTAACATATTTCGGAGTCAATTCAATTAAGACTTCATAATCTGAAGGTTCATAAATATAGTCATTGATCTTTTTTTCATTATCTTCTTTATTTGAAATAGGAAGTATTGTTTGAAGTTTTGGGGTTTGAGAAGTAGTATTAATAAACTCACTATATACTAAATCCACTTGATCCCATTTGCCTTCTAAAAAACCTTCTATAGCAAAATCTGAAACACTAAGAGTATCAGATATTTCGGGTTTATCAGGAATTTCGATTTGATTAACAATATCTTGTTCTCTTGAATTCAAAAATCTAAATCCTTTTCTTCCAACTGAAAGAATGCTGTATTTCTCGGAAGAAGTTTGAATAACATTAAGTGCTTTTCTATTTACATTACCCACTAAAGCACCAGCCAAACCTCTGTCAGGTGTAAGTAAAATCATTAATTTATTTTTTACTTCTCTATTTTCTAGCAAAGGTAAATTTCCTGTTTCTAGGTCAACAGAAGAAGATAAATTTATCAGCAAACTTTGTATAGTTTCCGCATATTTTTTACCCATTAAAACTTGCTGTTGAGCTCTTCTCATTTTAGAAGCAGCTATTAACTGCATTGCGCCTGTCACTTTAGCAGTATTCGATACAGATTTAATTCTTGCTCTTAATTCTTTAGTACTAGGCATCTAATTAATTTCCAAAGGTTCCTTTATATGTTTTAATTGCTTCATCAAGTCCTTTTTTTGTAGAATCTGACAATTCTCCTTCTTCAGAAATAGTCTTCATCAAGTCAGGAATATTAGCTGATATAAAATCATACCAGCCTCTTTCAAATTCTGAAATATTTTCAGTTTCAATGTCATCTAATGCACCTTGATTCGCTACATAAAAAATAGATACTTGATTTTCAAAAGGCAATGGTTCATTTTCATTCTGTTTCAAAAGCTCCGTAAGCCTTTCCCCTCTAGCAAGTTGCTGTTTAGTGATTGCGTCCAAATCATCAGTTCCAAATTGGGCAAAAGTTTTCAATGAATCAAACTGAGCCATCTCACCTTTAAGAGAACCTGATACTTCCTTCATAGCTTTTCTTTGAGCAGATGATCCTACTCTTGTAACAGACAAACCAGCATTAACAGCAGGTCTAATTCCAGAGTTAAATAAATCCGGTTCTAAATATAATTGTCCATCAGTTATTGAAATAACATTTGTTGGAATATATCCTGATACATCACCTGCTTGTGTTTCAATTATTGGAAGTGCTGTAATTGAACCTCCTCCATATTTATCATCAAGCCTTACTGCTCTTTCAAGCAATCTAGAGTGAAGATAAAAAACATCTCCAGGGTATGCTTCACGTCCAGGAGGTCTCCTCAATAAAAGTGACATTTGCCTGTAAGCCCATGCGTGTTTACTTAAGTCATCATAAACTATCAAAACATCTTTACCTTTAGACATAAAATATTCAGCCATAGTCACACCAGCATAAGGTGCCAAATATTGCAATGCAGCTGAATCAGATGCATTAGCAGTTACTACTACCGTGTTATCCAATGCACTTTGTTCTTCAAGTCTAGTAACAACGGATGCTACCTTTGAAGCTTTTTGACCAATTGCAACATAAATTCCAATAATATCTGAATCTTTTTGGTTAATCAGAGCATCAACACAGAGAGAAGTTTTGCCAGTAGTTCTGTCTCCAATTACTAGCTCTCTTTGACCTCTACCAACCGGGACCATTGCATCAACTATTTTTAGTCCAAATTGGACTGGTTGATCAACAGATTTTCTTTCTACAACACCTGCAGCAATTTTTTCAACAGGTAAAGATTCAGAAGTAGCAACATCACCTTTTCCATCAATAGGCCTACCTAAAGGGTCAACTACTCTTCCCAAAAGAGTATCTCCTACTGGGACTTCAACGATTCTTCCTGTAGATCTTACTTCATCTCCTTCTTTAATGGATAAGTAATCTCCTAAAACTACCGCTCCGACAGTATCTTCTTCTAAGTTCAAAGCTAATCCTATAATATCATTAGGAAACTGCAATAACTCATTAACCTTCACGCTTGAAAGGCCGTGTATAGTTACTACACCATCTCCTGCTTCAACAACAGTTCCTATATCAACCATGCTGAAATCACCGCCAAATTCTTCAATTTGACTCTTAATTATTGATGCTATATCTTGATTATTTGGTGACATATTTCTTCTCCATACTATAATGCATTTGATCGTAATAAATGATCTTGCAAACCATTTAGTTTATTTTTTGTGGAGCAATCAATTATCGTATCCCCCACTTTGATGATGTATCCTCCAAGAATAGATTTATCTAATTTTTCATAAATTTCAACATTATCTACTTGGAAAATTTCACATATTATTTTTGTAATCTCTTCTTTTTGGGATTTATTTAAATCAACAAATGAAGTGATTGTAGCTGTAACTTTACCTTCAGAAATTTGGTTTTGTTCTAAATATTCATCCATGATTCCTTCAAAAAAATTAACTTGACCTTTAGTTATAAGAACTTTTATAAAATTTATAAAAAGGTTGTCGTAACCCTTAAATAAAGTGTCTATAGATTTGTATTTTTCAGAATTTGGAACTTCAGGAGAGTTCAAAAAAGACAATAAATCTTCATCAAAAATAATTTCTTTAGAATCACTAAAATTTTCAATCCAAATATCTGTGTTCTTTTTTTCTTTTGCAATATCTAAAATTGCTTTCCCGTATCGCTTTATTACTGAACTTGCCATAATTTTTATTTATTAATTTCTTCTTTCAGTGTTTTGTCAATTAAATCTTTATGATCATTTTCGTCAATAGATTTATCAACAACTTTTGTAGCAGCTGAAATAACCAGAGAAGAAAATTCTTTCCTGACACTCTGAATTGCAAGGTCTCTTTCTTTTTCAATAGCTTTGTTAGCTTTTGTAATAATTTCCTGAGATTCTTGTTCAGCTTTTACAATTTCTTGCTGTCTAAAATTCTCTGCTGCTACTCTAGCATCTTGAATAAGTTTTTGACCTTCCTGTCTAGCTGAATTGATTTCTTTTTCTAATTTTTCAGCAGCTTCATCAGCTTCATTTTTTACTTTATCAGCAGCTTCTAAACTCTCTTTGATTTTCTCAGACCTGCTTTGAAGCATTGAGCTTATAGGCCCAAACAAAAGCTTTCTAAGAATCAAAAACAAAACTATAAAACTTACTAACTGAGTAATAAGTACTGATAAATTTATACCTAATGCATCCATATATAATCTCCTATTTTTTCAGCTGAGTTTAGCTCAGCTGAAAATTTTATAAAACGAACAATATCAATATGGCTACAACTAAAGCATAAATAGCAATCGCTTCTGTAAATGCAATAGCTAAAATCATACTTTGCTGAATAGGGCCTCTTGCTTCAGGATTTCTTCCCAAAGATTGTAGAGCTCCGTTAGCTAACATTCCAATTCCAAGTCCTGATCCAACAGCTCCTAGCCCCATCGATAATGCAGCTCCTATTGGTTGCCATTCACTTGCCATTTGTTTCTCCCTTCACTAATTTTATTTTTTTATTCAATTTGCTCCTAATGCTCCTCATCTTCTGAATGAGATGTTACCGCCATTACACCAAAAACCAAAGTTAACATTGAAAAAATCAAGGCCTGAATCATACCTACAAAGATTTCTAATCCCATAAAAGGTATCATACCTATCAATGGTAATAAAAATCCCATAGATATCAACACAATTTCACCAGCAAACATGTTTCCAAAAAGCCTAAATGTAAAACTAATAGTTTTAGCAAATTCACCAAATAATTCAAGTATCCCTACAAAGGCATTAATAGGACCATGTGAAAAATTGATAAATTTTCCGCCATATCCTTTAAAGCCAAGGGAAGAAAAACCCCAAAATTGAATAGCAATCATAGAAAAAATAGCTATTGCAAGAGTAGTATTAACATCCGTAGATGCTCCTCTGAAAAATGGAATTAGCTCTCCAGTATTTTTACCTAGGTAAGATTTAGGGCTAATTGATCCATCAGATTCTTTAGTATATAAATTTACGACTTTACCTTCATGTATGTTATTTTTAATTTGTATAAATTCTTCAATATCTTCAGCAGGAGTTCCATTTTTAATTTTTTTCTTAATATTTGAGATATCTTCTGGGACATATCCACCAATCGAATTAAGAGGAGCTCTTGTTGTTTCTCCTCTACCAAGAGGCATTAAATTAATAGATCCAGAAGTATCAAAAACTACGAATCCATGATTGTAATCCTCCTCAAGTACACATAGTTCAGCAAGAGTTTGATCATATTTATAATCATCTGCACAATGTCCTGAGTGAGAATGATGATGTACCCATTCTTCAACGGTCTCTACTTTTCCTATCGAACCTACACCTGGTAGTATTCCCAACCAATTGAAAATCAAAACACCAAGAAATATAGTTATTACTACTGGAAGAAATCTTCTAGCAGATTTACCTCCTGCTTCATCAGCAGTATCTATCCAAAATTGAAAAATCAGTTCAAATATATTTTGTAGTCCCGAAGGAATAACTTTCATGTTTCTTGTAGCTAGCCAAGATAACATTATTATTAATAACATTGCAATCCACAGCATCACAGTAGAATTTTTTAAGTCATAAGCAAAAGGTGTTGAAATATGAAATATTGTTTCAGCAGCTATTGAAATAAAAGGCATAGGGCCACCAAGAAACCCAAAACCAAAACTGTCACCTAACGCTCCACCTAATATAGATATAACAAAAATGGATAAAACGGCTAAAAGTATTAAAATTATTTTTGGTTTAAAAAACATTTAAAGTATTTTTTCCTTGATTTTAGCTTTTTAAAATTCTAACGGTACAAATGATACCCACAAAAAGTCCAATCATCAAACCCATTAAGGTCATAAAATAGCCTAGATTCAAATGATTATCTAAAAAATATCCTCCAAAAGTAAAAATTACAATTGGAGTTACCATAATCCATCCTAATCCGATATATTTCCCTGCCAAATAAAATGAAGAAATAAAATTACTTTTAGAGTTTTCTTCCTTACATTTATTATTGCTCATCTATATCCAAGCTATCTATAAATGATTCAAAAACTGACAAGCTTTCTCTTTCTTTTTCACCCATAGGAGTATATGTATCATTTTCTTCGCTATCATCTTCAGATTTTTGAGGTGAGTTATCAATATCTAATTTAGACTTTCTAAATCCTGCTTTTTCAATAACTTTACTTACACACATTATCGGGACACCAAGCTTTAAAGCAATAACCATAGCATCAGAAGGGCGAGAATCTAATTCAATATCTTTTCCAGTAACGGATATGATAATTTTTGCAAAAAAAGTACTTGTGTCCAAATTATCTATAATAATAGAGTTGATTTTTCCTCCAATTTTTTCAATTGCATTACAAAAAAGATCATGTGTTAGTGGCCTTGGAACATCTACTTTTTGCATTCTTATTGCTATAGCATCTGCTTCTGCGGCAGCTATCCAAATTGCTAGAAACATTGATCCTTTTTTTTGCTTTAAGATCATTACTCTTTGGCCCATAGAGTTAATTTTTAGACTGTCTACAATCATTTCATCCATTAATATAGAATATTTATTTTAAATTATTGGTCAATAAAAATTAGGGGTTTTTATAATTAAAACAAATATAAATTATTTATTTGGTTATTGATTTCTAAAACTTTTTCTCTAGCTGAGCTACCAAACTTTTTCGGATCATCAGAAGAGTATATTATTCCTCTAGCAGAATTAATTAATATATTTGGATTATCATTAATTATAGAGTTTTCTATAATTTCAAACAAATCACCTTTTTGATGCCCTAATCCAGGGATTAAAAATGGTAAATTTGGGTTTTTATCACGTATTATTTTCAATTCATTAGGGTAAGTCGCTCCCATAACTAAACAGATATTGTCATATTCATTTGATTTAGAAGAAATTTTTGCGATATTTTCATATAAAGTCATATTATTTTTTTCTGAAAAAAAATCCTGTATCTCTCCTCCAGATTTGTTACTTGATTTACATACAATAAATATTCCTTTGTCTTTGAAATTTGCAAAAGGTAAAATCCCATCTGTTCCAAAAAACGGGACAATTGTGATTGCATCAAAATTCCAAAATTCAAACATCGCTTTAGCATATGCTTCACTAGTAGAATCAATATCAGATCTTTTACAATCTCCAATTAACAATTTTTTCTCTGGCAAATTCTTAATGTAGTCAACAGTTTTATATAATGCTTCAAGGCCTTCAAATCCTGCAGCTTCATAATATGCTAATTGAGGCTTATATCCTACAACTAGATCATATGTATTATCTATAATTTCCTTGTTAAATTCAAAGATGTTTTTTATGGGCATTTTTTCTGGACTTGGATCAAGACCAACCACTAGAAAGGTTTTTTTTCTATATATTGATTTAACTAGATTTTTATTAAATAAATTCATAAATTTAAGTTTTTATAAACAAAGCAAAAAACTTTATCCTTATTTTTTAATTGTAATTTATTAAAAATTGCATTATCAAGTGATACCAAATAATCTTTCTCTGATTTTATCTCAAGTAATGATTTTTCTTTAGTTTTAACTATATTATTAATTACTCCTGAAAAATAAAAACCTAAATCTTGATGATCAAAATTTTTCTTGGAAATCATAACACTTTCAGATGAGAAATATTTTTCACTGTATTTTTTAGCATCAGTAAAATTAATCAAGTTTTCATCATCCCAAAAATTCAAAATGTTATCTTTGGTTCTCTTTTCTGTAGCAAGGCCATTATTTACAAAAAGTATTTGGTTATTAGTCCTAAAGATTTCGTCTATTGAATGAGTAATATAAAGAACACATAAATTCAAGGTTTTTGAAAGATCTTCTATAGTCTTAAAAATTTTCCTATTTGAAGTAAAGTCTATAGAATTTATGGGTTCATCTAGCATTAGAACATTACCATTTCTAGCCAATGCTCTAGCCAATGCAACTTTTTGTTTTTGGCCTCCCGAAAGTTGAGTAGGATAAAAATCAATTAAATTTTTTATATCAAATAAATCAATACAATCTGAAGGGGATATTTTTTTTTGAGTATTATTTAAAAATTTATAAGCAAATTCTATATTTTCTAATACTTTCATATTAGGGAAAAGTTTTTCATCTTGTTGAACATATGAAATTTTTCTCTTTTCTGGAGGTAAATAAATTTTTTTCTTAGAAGAAAAAATCAATCGATTATTAATTTTAATTTCCCCAACATTAGGAATTATAAATCCAGCTAAATTATTCAATAACGTTGTTTTACCATTTCCTGATCTACCCCAAATGAAATTAACTCCTTCAGAAAACTCAGAAATAGCTTTTAATTTAAATTTACCGACAGTAGATTCAAGGTTGAAATTTATATTACTCATAAACCAAAACCTCTCTTTTTATTAATCAGATTAAACACAATTATCGTTACTGCTGCTATAAATAAGGAAATTATAGATAATATAAAAATTGAAGTTCTATCTCCAGTTTGAATAGATGTATAGATTGCAGTGGACAAGGTTTGAGTTTTTCCTGAAATATTACCTGCCACAATCATAGTAGCTCCAAATTCGCTAATAGATCTCATAAAACCTAAAAAAATTGCTGAAAGAATTCCAACTCGTATCATAGGGAAAATAACAAAAATAAATGTGTTTTTTTTGTCAGCTCCAAGAATTCTTGAAGTGTTTATCATTTTCTTATCTACATTGGATATTGTTACTGAAATCATTTTATAAACCAATGGTAAAGAAATGACAGCACAAGCAATACTGCCTCCAATCCATTCAAAAGATAGGCTCCCATTAGAAATAAAAACAATAAAATATCCAGAAATAACAGGTGGTAGTGCCAGCGGAAGAGTTGTAATAAAGTCAAAAAACACTGATGATTTCTTAAATTTATTGACAAAAAGAATAATGAACAGAGATATAAAAAAACAAATGAATGTTCCTGTTACAGAAATTTTCAATGTAGTAAAAATCACTTCAGAATAATTCATTTTTCAATCTTAAATCCAAGTTGAGACAAGTTATTTAATACTCTATCTGAAGTAAGTTTATCAACAAAATTATTTATTGATACATTGTTATTATTATTTAAAATTCCAATTTTGTATTCTATTTCATCATGAAAGTTCGTTGGGAATTCGTGAAGTATTTCTAAATTATTTTTTATTGCTTCTGTTTTATAAATAATCCCATAATAATTTTTGTTGTATTTCAAAATATTCGAAACAAATGATATATCTCCAGAAGAAATAACTTTATCACTTTGTATTTTTTTGGAAAGGATTTGGTTTAAAACCTGCTGAGAATATTTTCCAGCTGGTGCAATATTTTGATCTGCTATAACTAATTTTTCTTTATTATTCTGATGCATTCTTTCTAAAAAAACTTGATAAGTCTTATGTTTATTATTAGTGGCTAATACCAATGAGTTTTTAGCTAGTGATTTTATATTGTTTTCGTCTATGATTTTTTTATTTTTCAGTATTTCAATTGAATAATTAGAAGCAAAAATCACTGCCCCAATTTTTTTTTGATTACTTTCAATTCTACGAGCCAAACTAAGTGATCCACCATAATTTATAAAAAATTCATCTTTGTCTTCTGTTTTCATATATTCTTCACTAATAATTTCATTTAATGATGCTGCGACCATGATAATTTTTGAGTCATCATCATTGCAGGCAATTGTAAAAAGTAAAAATAATAATAGAACGGGTGTGTAAAGTAATTTAGTAAATAAATTATTAATCATTTTTATATATATAAAACTATTCGATATACTGTTATTCTAAGTTAAAATATTTATATAAATATAAAAATAATAACAAGTTTAAAGAAATTTTAGATCATGGCTAATCAGACTCAAAGTGAACAATATGCATTCAATGCATTTGCAAACCTACCATTTTACAGTTCAATAAATTCTGAATTTATTGAAATTGCAAACATTTACGATAAAAAATCTATTGTCGATTTAGGATGCGGTACTGGCAACATAACAAAATTGATTTTAAAAAAATTACAATCAGCAAAAGATTCAGTTATTTATGCAGTAGACAGTTCTAAAAGCGCATTAAAAACCGCTACTAACGAAGTCGAAAACAACCCTATAGTAAAATTCATACATTCTGAAGTACAAAACCTTACTGAAGCAGTTAAATATAAAGCAGATGCAATGATTTATTGTAACTCAATTCATTATGTACCTGATAAAGAGAAATTACTTACTGAAATTAGAAATAAGCTTAACCAAAAAGGAGTTTTAGCATTTAATTCTTCTTTCTATGATGGGTCCCATCCTGACGAGTCTTTAGAATTTTATAAAAAATGGATGTTTAGATCTTACAGGTTATTGAAAAAAGACTATGATCTTAAGCCAGATAAAACAGCAAAAGTATCATCTAGAGAACACCTTACTCCAAATGATTATAAAAATTTATTAGAAAAAACTGGTTACACAGTTGAACATATGACTGCCAAATCATATCAGGTTCCAATTGACGGGTTTCACTATATAAGTGAATTTAAAGACTGGATAGAAGGAGTTCTTCCTGGTATTCCCCTTGAGTTCGGTAAAGCCACCCTACAAAAAGCTTTAAAAGAAATTTTCAATGAAATGAACCTAATTACTGTCCCTAGAAATTGGCTTTCAGTAAGGGCTGTAAAAGCTTAGACTAATAATCAACTTATATAATCTTCTACAGTATTAACATTAATGGATTTATTTTTTGTATCCATTATTGTTGCGTAAGCTGTATCAATAGAAGTGTAGCAAGGAATCGATAATTCAGTAGCCTTTCTCCTAATATGATACCCATCCTGAATAGATGATCTCTCTCCTGTCACTGTGTTTAGAACAGCTCCAACATTTCCATTACTAATCAAGTCTATTACTGTAGGAGATTGATTCAAAATTTTATTGACTTTTTCAACCTTAAAACCCATTGATTTTATAAAGTTATATGTCCCTTCAGTTGCATAGATTTTATTTCCATTTTTATTTAATTTCTTAATAAAATCAATCGAATCTTTTTTATCTCTATCAGCTATGGATAATAAAAAGTTTGTATCAGAATCAACTTCTAAGCCTGATGCAATCATAGCTTTTTTCATAGCATTTGGAAGATTTTTATCTATTCCCATTACTTCACCCGTTGATTTCATTTCCGGTCCCAAATATGTATCTACCCCAGATAGCTTAGACATAGAAAAGACCGGAGATTTCACAGCATAAAGGTTTTTTTCTTTAGCTAAACCATATGAAAATCCTAGATTATCTAATTTTTCTCCATAAATAACCTTAATAGCTAAATCAATCATAGGAACATCAGTTACCTTAGAAATAAATGGGATTGTTCTACTCGATCTAGGATTTACCTCAATTACGTAAAGAATAGATTCTTCTGTATGTTTTTTATTTGAGGAATCAAAAAAAGATTTTTTTTGTCTTTTCACAATAAATTGTATATTCATTAGACCTTTAATTCCTAATGATATTCCTAGTTTTTTGGTAGCATCAACAAGATTTTTTTTCTCGTTTTCTGATAAGTCGTAAGCAGGATAAACGGCTGTACTATCACCTGAATGTATTCCTGCTCTTTCAACATGTTGCATTATACCTGGGATTAATATATTTTCTTCATCACAAATGGCATCGACCTCTATTTCAATTCCATCAATATAATGGTCAATTAAAATAGTTTGACCAGGTACAAAATTTTGAGCTCTTTTAAAATATCTTATTAAATCTTTTTCTTTGTATACTATTTCCATTGCTCTACCGCCAAGAACATATGATGGCCTAACCATAACTGGATAACTTACTTTATTTGCTATCTTTATTGCCTCATCTAAATCCACCGTAGCTGAGCCTTCAGGTTGCAAAACTCCAGCTTTTTTACATATTTTTTCAAAGCTACCTCTTTCAGAAGCCAAATTAATTACTTCAGCTGACGACCCTTTAATGGGAAATTCATACATACCTAAGTCTTGAGACATATTTATAGCAGTTTGCCCCCCAAATTGAACTAAGGAATCGACTAGTTCTCCATTAATTGACTCATTCTCAATAATATCCATAACACTTTCTGTATCTAGTGGTTCAAAATAAAGCCTAGAAGATGTGTCAAAATCTGTTGAAACAGTTTCAGGATTAGAGTTTATCAAAATGGATTTAATACCATTAAGTTGTAAGCTTTTAGAAGCATGAACCGAACAATAGTCAAATTCTATTCCTTGGCCGATTCGAATAGGTCCAGATCCTAATACTATGGCTTTTTTCCCTTCTAAAGGAACTGCTTCATTTTCTTTTTCATAAGTACTATAGAAATAAGTGGTCTTTGCTTCAAATTCAGCAGCACATGTATCTACCATTTTATATGTTGGAATTACGCCTAAAGATTTTCTTTTATTTCTTATTTTCATTTCATCCGTTTGTTTAAGTTTTGCAATGTATTTATCTGAAAAACCAAAATCTTTAGCAATTGAAAACAATTCTTGATTTAAATCATTATTGATTATTTTATTCTCTACATTAATAATTCTTTCAATAGCATTAGTGAACCACAAATCAATAAAAGTTCTTTGTGTTTCTTTAAGTGCGTTAGAACCATTTCTTATTCTTTGAGCAATATCCCACAATCTATCATCCATGGGTTTGTTAGAATTTTCATTATCTGGATCCACTAATAAATCTGGTTTATTATTTTCTAAGGATCTTATAGATTTCAATAATGCAGCTTCAAAGGTTCTTTCAATTCCCATTACTTCACCTGTAGCTTTCATTTGGGTTCCCAATGTTCTATCTGCATCAGGGAACTTATCAAATGGCCATCGTGGTATTTTTACAACACAATAATCAAGAGAAGGTTCAAACACTGAAAAAGTTTTACCAGTCACTGGATTTGTTATTTCATCAAGATTTTTACCTAAAGCTATTTTTGATGCAATTCTGGCAATAGGATACCCTGTAGCTTTTGAAGCAAGTGCAGAAGACCTTGAAACTCTAGGATTTACTTCAATAACATAGTAATTTGGATCAGAATCAAAATTATTTCCTAATTTATTTTTAACTATTTGAGAAGGCTTAAGGGCTAATTGAACATTACAACCTCCTCTTATATCTAAATTAGAAATAATATCTAAACTTGCTGTTCTTAACATTTGATATTCTTTGTCATTTAATGTTTGTGAGGGAGCAACAACTATTGAATCTCCAGTATGAACACCCATAGGATCTATGTTTTCCATGTTGCAAATTGTTATTACATTACCAATATTGTCTCTCATTACTTCATATTCAACTTCCTTCCAGCCCACAAGAGACTTCTCTATCAATACTTGACCTACTCTAGAAAGGCTTATTCCTTGACCAGAAATTTCAATTAACTCTTCTTCATTTTTAGCAATTCCTCCACCTGTTCCTCCTAAGGTATAAGCGGGTCTAATTACTACAGGGAATCCAATTTTTTTAGCTGCATCAATAGCACCTTCAATATCATTTACAGCAATTGATGGAGGTGCTGGTTGTTTTGTTTTCATTAAAAATTCTCTGAATTTATCCCTATCCTCTGCTGTTTCTATAGAACCAATGCTTGTTCCTAAAATTTCAACATTATATTTTCCTAAAATTCCTTCTTTATGAAGTTCAGATGTTAAGTTCAATCCAGTTTGCCCACCTAAGGTTCCTAATATTCCAAAAGGTTTTTCTTTAATTATTATTTGCTCAACAATTTGAGTTGTTATTGGTTCAATATAAACTCTATCGGCCATTTCTTTATCGGTCATAATTGTGGCTGGATTTGAGTTAATTAAAACCACTCTATATCCATCTTCTCTTAAAGATTTACAAGCTTGTGCACCAGCATAATCAAACTCAGCAGCTTGACCAATAATTATAGGCCCTGAACCAACAACTAGAACTGTCTTATTACTCATTTGACACCTTTCTTTGAAATAATTTGATGAATAAATTCATCAAAAATATATTCTGAATCTTTTGGCCCTGGAGAAGCCTCAGAATGATATTGTATAGAAAACACAGGGAGGGTTCTATGACAAAGACCAGAAATAGTTCCATCATTCATATTTAAATGAGTAATTTCAAGGTCTATAGGCATATTATTTTTTGAAACAGCATATCCGTGGTTTTGAGCTGTTACATAAACCTTATTTGACTTAATATCTTTTACTGGCTGATTCCCTCCTCTATGTCCATAAGGAAGTTTGAAAGTTGAAGCACCTAAAGATTTTGCTATCAATTGATGCCCTAAACAAATGCCTAAAATAGGAATTTTAGAAAAAATCAAGCTTTTCACATTTTCTAAAATACTAAGTAAATTATTAGGGTCTCCAGGGCCTGGAGATAAAACAATTCCATCGGGATTAGCATCAATTATCTCAGAATATTTTGAATTATAAGGATAAACAGTAACTTTGCAACCTCTTGATTCAAGAAGTCTAATTATATTATTTTTTACTCCTAAATCAAGAAGAGCTATATTAAATTTATTATCTTCCATTTTTCTATCGATTTTCACAGTTGTCGAAACTTCTGAAACAAAATTTTGTTCATCATAAGAATCTATGGAATTTAGATTTTGAACTACTGAATCTAAATTTTTATCTGATGTTATTGCACCCATCATCACTCCAAAATTTCTAATTTTTTTTACAATCGATCTAGTGTCAAGTCCATGAATACCAGGAATTTTATTGGATAATAAATAATCGTTAATATTCATAATTGAATTATTATGAGATGGAATTTCGCAATATTGCCTAACTATGAAACCTGATACTTGAATTTCATTAGATTCAATATCTGAAAGGCTTACTCCATAGTTTCCAATCATTGGGTATGTAGGTATTAAAATTTGCCCTCTATAAGAAGGATCTGTCAACATTTCTTGATATCCGGTCATAGAAGTATTAAAAACAACTTCACCTATAACATTTTTTTGATAACCAAATGAAAATCCTTCATAAAAAGTTCCATCTTGTAAAACTAAATGTATTTTTTTCATTCTTTGTCCTCGTAGATTATTTTTCCATCAAAAATTGTCATATTAACTTTACCTTTCAAAAATGATCGTAATAATGGGGAATTAATACTTTTAGATACAAAAAAGTCTTCTGTAATTTCAACATCATATTTTTCATCTAAAATCGCTATGTCTGCTTTAAACCCTTTTTTTATTTTCCCAATTTTTAAGTTCAAAATATCATTTAAAATCGAACCAGGGTTATTACACATTGAAGTTATAATATTTTCTAAGTTTATTTCATTTTTATTGGCTAGATCTAACATTATAGACATGGCAGTTTCAGAACCATTAATGCCAGCTGGAGCAGCATCAAAAGTATTTAGTTTGTCTCCTTTACTATGAGGTGCATGATCTGTTGCAATTATATCTATTGTCCCATCCTGAATTCCTTTCAATAAACACAAGCGATCATCTTCAGATCTTAAAGGAGGATTAACTCTAGTGTTAGTATCGTATGAATCCAAATCAATCCAAGAAGGAATTTTCCCTTTTTTGCCATATGTCCAATTTTCATTCATA
>Ga0066850_10000910_pt1 | contig 15751 bp, 15 predicted proteins | sample ETNtaG_4_FD_67282 | JGI IMG/M metagenome (GOLD analysis project Ga0066850, IMG submission 67282) | Marine microbial and viral communities from oxygen minimum zone, Eastern Pacific Ocean - ETNP201406SV67 | ecosystem: Environmental > Aquatic > Marine > Oceanic | place: Pacific Ocean: Eastern... | reverse complement strand
AAAGTATTTATTCTTCTATTCTATTACAACATAATAATAAAAATATTAAATTAAGCTCAGATTATACAGATGGTATTATTCTTTCAATGCTTTCATTATGCCCGTTGTATCTTGATGAATTTTTTTTTAAAAATTCATATATACATAATGAGAATATAAATAATGAAAATGAGATATTAGAAAATAATAATTTATTAAAACTAGAAACAATTTTAAAAAATCTTATTAAAAAAGAAGAATATGAATCTGCAGCAAAAATTAGAGATAAAATTAATAAATTAATTAATTAGTATATTTTGAAATTAAAATTGATGCGTTGTGTCCTCCGAATCCAAAAGTATTTGATATAGCATGTTCAATATTTAAATTTTTACCTTTATTGACAGTGTAATTCAGATCACATTCAGGATCAGGATTAGAGTAATTTATTGTAGGTGGTATAAAAGAGTTTTTGATTGAAAGGATAGTTGAAATTGCTTCAACGGATCCAGCTGCACCTAGCAGATGTCCAATCATTGATTTATTAGAGCTAATTGATATATTGTATGCATGATTTTTAAAAAGTTTTTTAATTGCCTTAGTTTCATTCTTATCATTATGGAATGTAGATGTTCCATGAGCATTAATATAACTAATTTCATGATTTTCTAACTTCGCTTCATCTAATGCTATGTTCATTGCTCTCATTGCTCCTTCGCCACCTGGGATAGGAGTTGTTAAGTGATATGCATCAGCAGTTGCTCCATATCCTGTAATTTCTGCATAGATTTTAGCTTTTCTTGATTTTGCATGATTTAAACTTTCTAAAATTAGGATTCCAGAACCTTCGCCCATTACAAATCCATTCCGATTTAAATCAAATGGTCTACTAGCTTTATTAATATCGGCAGTAGTACTTAGAGCTTTCATATTCATAAAACCTGCAATTGAAAGTGGTGTTATTCCAGCTTCAGTTCCACCGGCAATAATTACATCAGCTTCATTGTACTTGATCATTTTGTATGCATTTCCAATAGCATGATTACTAGATGCACAAGCAGAAACTACAGAATAGTTAGGTCCTTTAAATCCATGTTTGATTGATATATGACCAGGAGAAATATCTGAAATCATACTTGGAATGAAATAAGGGCTAACCTTTCTTGGACTTATTAGTAATTTTTCATGTTGATTTTCTAAAGATTTTATTCCACCAATACCAGAACCTATAATTACGCCAACTTTTTCAGAATTGAAGTTATTTAATAGATTGGCATCTTTAATTGCTTCATCTGCTGCTATTATTGAAAATGCGCTAAATCTATCAAGTTTATTTAATTCTTTGCTATTAAAGTGTGCACTCAAATCAATATTACATTCACCAGCAATCTTGACTTTGAAATCTGACGTGTCAAATAATGTAATATTTTTAATTGAGTTTTTACCAATTTTGAAGTTTTCCCAAAAATGATTAACATTATTGCCTGATGGATTGACAGTGCCCAATCCTGTAATTACTACTCTTTGTTGCAAAGGTTTATGTATTGCTTTTTATGTAATCGTATGCTTGATTAACAGTAAGTATTTTCTCAGCATCTTCATCAGGAATTTCTAGATTAAAATCTTCCTCAAATTGCATGATTAATTCCACTGTATCTAATGAATCTGCACCTAAATCTTCTATGAAGTGTGATTCGTTGGTTATTTTTTTATCTTCAACTCCCAATTTATCAACTATTATTTCTTTAATCTTATCTAATACGTCTGACATATTGATTCCTTTCTTATTGCATTACTAATCCACCATCAATATTGATGGATTGACCTGTGATGTAGTTTGATTTTTCTGAACATAGAAATATTGCAAGATTTGAAACATCTTGAGTTTTACCAAATTTTTTCAATGGAATATTTGATAAAAATTGACTTCTTTTATCATTTTCTAAATTATTCGTCATATCTGTAGATATATATCCAGGATTAATTGCATTTACATTAATGTTTTTAGAGCCAAGTTCTTTTGCTAATGATTTTGTTAACCCAATAATCCCTGCTTTTGAGGCAGCGTAGTTAGTTTGTCCAATATTACCAATTTGGCCAACAACTGAGCTAATATTGATAATTTTACCACTTCTTTGCTTTAACATGTATTTTGAAACAATTTTGCAACAATTAAAGGTGCCATTCAAATTTGTATTAATTACACTATTCCAGTCTTCATTTTTCATTCTTAAAATAATATTATCTTTTGTTATTCCAGCGTTATTAATGAGCGCATGAATATTCTTATAAGTTTTATATATTTCTTCAAAGATAATAGATATATTTTCTTGTTTTGTAATATCTGCTTTATAACATTTTATTATCTGATTAGGTAATTTTTCTTTATCTAGTATATTTTTTATGTAATCAAGCTTATCTTTATTTCTACTTATAAGGAATAGATTTGATTGATGTTTGAAAAAAGTTGTAGTTAAATTTTCTCCAATACCTTTTGAAGCACCAGTAATTATAATGTTCTTATTGATTAGATCTTTCATAATAAGCTTTTAAAATTTAATGAATTAATATCACTATTAATATTTTTATTTAATTTGCTTAATATATTTCCTGGTCCAATCTCTATAAAGGTATTTGTATGATTTTCAGCCATTGATTTGATGGAGACAGACCAGTGAACTGGTGATGTTACTTGTTTGATTAAATTTTTCTTAATTTCTATACCTTTAAATATTTTTTCAGGTTTAACATTTTGATATATTGGTGTTGTAATATCATTAAATTTGGTTGATTTGATAATTTTATCCAATTTGACTTTAACATTTTCCATTAAAGGAGAATGAAAAGCACCTGAAACATTTATAGGAACACATCTTACATTATTTTTTCTTGATAGTAAAATAAATTCATTTATTGCATTAGTGTCACCAGAAATTATTGTTTGCTTTTTAGAGTTATAGTTAGCGATAACTATTTCACCATCAATCATTTTTTTTAGTTTTTCAAATTTAATTTTACTAAAATTTAAAAGAGCACACATGCTACCAGGGCGTATATTGCTTTGTTCTTCCATGGATTCAGCCCTTATTTTAACAATTTTAATTGCATCTTCAAAATTCAGACAATTAGAAGAAACTAAAGCAGTGTATTCACCTAAGCTATGTCCTGCAAATGCCAATGGTTTATAACCAGCATCTTTAATTAGATAATCTGCAATTATGCTATATATAAAAATGGCTGGTTGTGTATATTTTGTATGATTAATTCTATTGCTATCACTACAACAAACATTTTTAATATTATATTCTAATATTTCATTAGCTGTATTTATTATTTTTTTTGCATAATCAGATTTATTAAATAATATTTTACCTAATCCGCGATATTGCGAACCTTGTCCAGGAAATATGAAATTTGAATTCATGTTTAATTATTTAACTTTAATCTGTTTTTACTCATAGATTTATTCATGTCTTCAATTAGTTTATTTTCGTATGACTTTTGAGCGTTTAGTAAAGCATTTTCTATTGCTTTATCATTAGATGATCCATGACACTTCATTACTATGCCATTAACTCCTAGTAGAGGAGTCCCACCATGTTCTTCGTAGTCATAAGATTTTTTAATATCATTTAAAACAGGTCCTAATACAGGCTTGACCATTTTACTTAGAGAATGTGAGTTAATACTGCTCATTGTATTTTCTATCATACTTTTAACAGACCCTTCAATTAATTTTAATACAATATTACCTGTGAATCCATCACATACTACAATATCTACCTTGTTATCAAATAGTGTCCTTGATTCAATGTTTCCAACAAAGTGTTTAAAATTCTTTTCAAGTAATTTGTATGAATCTTTTACTAATTGATTACCTTTATTTTTTTCAATTCCAATATTTAATAATCCTATTTTAGGTCTGTGGATTTTATCTAAGTGTTTTATATAAGCAGACGCCATAAATGCAAATTGTAAAAGATGTTCAGGTTTATTGTTGCTATTTGCTCCAGCATCACATAGAATGAATCCTTTGTTTCCTATCGGGATGTATGGAGCTAGTGCTGGCCTTACAATACCTTCAATTTTACCTAAAATTAATAATGATGAAGTTAGTAATGCTCCAGTGTTACCAGAACTCACAGCTGCATTTACTAAACCTGATTTAATATCATCAATAATTCTTATCATTGAAGAATTTCTTTTATTTTTAAATGAAGTTGATGGAGTATCTTCCATAGTGATAACATCTGTTGTTACAGTAGAAGTTATTCTAGGAATTTTTTTTATTAATGAATGATTGTTTTTTAATATGTTTTCATTACCATATAGTACAACGGTATTATTGTTTGAGTTGGGATTATTAATATAGCTTAAAGCACCATTTATGTTTGATAACGGAGCGTTATCACCACTCATAATATCTAATCCAATTTTCATGTAGAAAATTAACTGTTTTTAGCTAAAATTTTCCCTTTATAATATAAAACTCCATCAACGGTATAAGCGTGGTGTCTTAAGTGCGTTGTATCAGTTTGAGGGCATGTAGATAAACAATTGTTATCTTTCATTTTCCATTGAGCTTTACGTTTTTTACTTCTTGATTTAGATTGTTTTCTTTTTGGTACAGCCATAATTATTTATTTAATTTTATATTATAATTTAAAAATCACTTAATATTATTAACAAGACTTATTGATAAAAACTAGTAAACCATGTATCATACCCAAGTTTTTCCAAACTCTTAACGACTTTTAAACCAGTTTCTTTATTTGTAAAATTACCAATTCTAACTCTCCAATATTCTACATTTTTATCTTTTATGAATATAGATTCTGTGTAGGCATCAAACCCTTTATTGTTTAATTCTAACTGCTTTTTTCTAGCAACTTCAATTGAAGGGTCAGACATAATTTGGATTGTCCAAACTTTACTTTTTTTATTTTCAATAATATTTTTTTCTTTTTTATTTGTAGAAACTTTTTCTACTATAACTTGACCATTAGAATCTACTAATATTACTGCTGGTGTATTGTTATCCCCAACAGCGTAGTAGGAAAAGGTTTCTTGATATAAGCTAGTATTGTTTAGATTCTCAATTGTAAGATCTATATCATAATTTCCAGAAGAAAATGGTGTAAATAACATTTTATCATTCTGGATTTTGAATTCTAAGTCTGTTTCTGAATTATTTGGACCGATAGGTTTTGACCATAAAAAATTATAATTTGTGCTTAAATTACCTGTTCCAAAATTAGATGGCATAATTTTTATTGTTTTACCAATTATTATTTCCTTCCTAATAGGCTCGGTGTTACAAGAAAAAATAAAAATGAACAATAGTAAGAATCTTAATAGATGCATTTTAACCCTCATAATTATTAGATAAGTTCCGAATCATTAAAGAAGAAAGCAATTTCTTTTTTTGCATTTTCATTTGAATCTGATCCATGTACAGCATTTTCACTTAAACTTATTGCATATAATTTACGTATGCTACCTTCTTTAGCATCATCTGGGTTTGTTGCTCCTATTGTTTCTCTCCACGCATCGACAGCATTGTTTTTTTCTAAAGCCAGTACCATACATTTATCAGAAGACATAAATTTAACTAGTTCATTATAAAATGGTTTTTCTTTATGTATTAAATAGAAATTTTCAGCTTGATTCCTTGACATTTTTATAAGCTTCGCACCGCATATATTGAAGCCTGATTCTAGGATATGATTATATATTTTTCCAGTATATTTATTTTTTACTGCATCTGGCTTTATTATTGCAAATGTTCTATTATTCATCATTTTCCTTTATATATTAATTATTTCATTCATTTTTTTCCCAATTTCCGAAGGGGATTCACAAACATGGATACCACAATTATCCATAATTTTCATTTTAGCATCAGCTGTTTCATCTCCTCCAGAAATTATAGCTCCTGCATGTCCCATTCTTCTTCCAGGTGGAGCAGTTTTTCCTGCTATGAAACCAACAATTGGTTTTGTTGAATGGTCCTTAACCCAATATGCAGCATCTATCTCCATAGTTCCACCAATCTCTCCAATTACAACTATGCCTTTTGTGTCATTATCATTTTCAAATAATTGGATAGCTTTTTTCATATCAGTACCAATTATAGGGTCACCACCAATACCGAGTGCTGTTGTTTGTCCTAATCCATTTTTAACAAGTTGATCTATAGCTTCATATGTCAAAGTTCCAGATTTTGATATTACGCCTATATTTCCTTTTTTAGCTATAAATCCTGGCATTATTCCTAGCTTACATTCATCTACTGTTATAACACCTGGACAATTTGGTCCAATTAAAGTAATATTTCTATCATCTGTAATTTTCTTTGCTTTAATCATGTCTCTGATTGGAATTCCTTCACTGATACATACAATAGTTTCTATATTAGCTTCAGCTGCCTCTATTATTGCATTACCTGCAAATCTAGGAGGTACAAATATTATAGATGCATTTGCATTTGTTGAATTTTTAGCTTCTTTCATATTATTAAAAACAGGAATTTTGTCATCTAGTACAACTTTTCCTCCTTTTCCTGGTGTTACACCTGCAACTATTTTAGTTCCATATTTAAGCATTTGCTCTGAATGAAAAGTTCCTTCACTACCGGTTATTCCTTGTACAATAACTTTTGTATCATTATTAATGATTATTGACATTATTTAATAGCCTCTGTAACAACTTTTATAGCAGCATCTTTTAAATCAGAAGCTGATATTATTTTAACATTTGAATTAGATAATATTTCTTTTGCTATGTCAGCATTTGTACCTTCAAGTCTAACAACCACAGGTACAACTAAGCCTAATTCATTTACAGCTTCAACAACACCATTTGCAACTCTGTCACATCTTACAATACCACCAAAAATATTAATTAATACAGCTTTTACATTTTTATCCTTCAAAATAATTTTGAAACCATTTTTTATTGTTTCAGCGCTAGCTGCACCACCTACATCCAGAAAATTTGCGGGCTCACCACCAGATAACTTTATTATATCCATTGTTGCCATCGCTAATCCGGCACCATTTACCATGCATCCAACATTTCCTTCTAGTTTGATATAGTTTAAATTGAATTTTTTAGCTTCAAGTTCAGTAGAATCTTCCTCGGTCAAGTCTTGCATTCCATGTATTTCTTTTTGCCTATATAAAGCACTATTGTCAAAATTCATTTTTGCATCTAATGCTATGATTTTAGAATCTGTTGATGTGATTAAAGGATTGATTTCTAAAATGCTACAATCTAATTCTTTGTAACATTTATACATATTTTTAAAAATTTGTATAGATTCTTGTAATAACTTGTCTTTAAAACCTAAGTTTACACCAATCTTATTTGCTTCATTATCTGTTAAGTCATCAACAGGATTAATCCATAATTTGAAGATTTTTTCAGGTGTTTTATTAGCTACTTCTTCAATATTAACACCACCTTCGGTAGAAACCATAAAAACATCCATATTTCTAGTTCGATCAAGTGTTATTGCAACATAATATTCTTTTTGTATATCAAAGGCTTCAGTAATAAATATTTTATTTACTATTTTACCTTGTTCTCCAGTTTGATGAGTTATAAGATTCATTCCAAGAATATTTTCAGAATTTTGTATTGCCGACTTAACATCTTCGGAATATTTTACGCCTCCACCTTTTCCTCTGCCTCCAGCATGTATTTGAGCTTTTACAACAAAATCCTTAGTTTGAAAATCATTAGAGACATTGTTTATCGTTTTTTCAATATCACATGAATTTTCAATAACATATCCATCTTGTATAGGTATATTATATTTTTTTAATAGTGATTTAGCTTGATATTCGTGAATTTTCATTTATCTTTTATGATATGTGTGCCTGCTTTATTATTAATTGCATCTTCAATTTTTTTTATTGATGTAATAACTACTTTTTTTCCATGATGTTTTAAAAAATATAAAGCCGATTTTATTTTAGGTTCCATGCTTCCAATTCCAAAATGTCCATCTTCTAACCATTGTTTGACTTCACTCTCAGTTGCTTGTTTTATTTTCTTTTGATTTTCAGCTTTGTAATTTAAAAATATATTATCAACATCTGTTATAATAAAATATTCTTCAGCTCTAATAATTCTTCCTAAAAGAGCTGCTGTTTTATCTTTATCAACAACTCCATCTAGCCCTCGCAAGCTTCCTTTGGAAGTATTGAAAGAAGGAATTCCACCACCGCCGCCAGCTATTACAATAGTTCCAAAATCTACAAGATGTTTAATTGATTTACCGTTGAAAATATAAAGTGGGTTTGGTGATGGGACAACTCTTCTCCATGAATCCTTTTCTTGTTCAGCAATATTCCACTTGTATCTGTTTGATAGATGTTCAGCTTTTTCTTTTGAAAAAGTTTTTCCTATATATTTTGTAGGCTTATTAATTGCTGGATCTTTTTCATCTACTTTCATTTGTGAAATAAATGATACAACTTCTCTTTCTGATTTTATATTATACAATGCATTTTGAAGAGATTGTTGTATCATATATCCAATTGCTCCTTGTGTATTTGCAACTAGTACATTTAAAGGAAGAGGGGGGATTTTATTCATACTAATCTCATTTCGAGACATTTCTGCGCCCACTTGCGGACCATTCCCATGGGTGATGCAAATATTGTAATTAGATTTCACAAAGTGCAAAACAGCATTTAAACTCTTACGAGTATGCTTGAATTGTTGTTGTATCGTTCCTGCTTCATCTTTTGGAGATAAAGCATTACCGCCTAATGCAAGAACAACTGTTTTTTTTGATTGTTTCATTAAATTCTAAAGATTGGTAGTGTTAAGCATCTTGGACCACCTCGACCTCTTAATAATTCAGATCCTTTTATTGTAATAATAAATTTATCATTACTTTCATTGTATTTTTTATAATTATTAACATATTCATTTGATGTGATTTCATGATAACCAGATTTTTTAAGTTCATTAATAGTATGTTTATTGCAATCGTATCCAATTATTTTACCTGGTGCTAATGCAAATGCATTTGCGCCATCGGTCCATTGTTCTCTTTTTTGCATAATATCAGAATCTGAACCACATTTTATATATTTTATTTTCAAACCTTCGTTATTTAATAAACTTATCAAGTCTGTATTGCTTTCATTGGGAATGTTACTATTATTTTCAAAAATATATGTTTTATTTAAATGTTCATTAAAGTTTTTATTAAGAATGGGAGGGAAGATAAGAACTTCATGTTCACTTATTCTTGTGAAAATTGTATCTAAATGCATTAAAGCTCTCTTTTTAGGTAAATCAACTGCAAAAATCTTTTTAAATCCTTCTTTATAAAACAATGAAGATAGTTTTTTTACAGATTCAAGCGGTGTTCTTTCACTTACACCAATACAAATAATATCTTTATTGAAAACTATAATATCTCCGCCTTCAACTGTTAGCTTATTATGATTTGAATGAAAATCATAAACATTGAGACTTTTAAATGCACTATGATTCTCAAAAATAAATTTTGCTAAAATATTTTCTCTTCTTCTTACACCTTTCTTGCTCCAAGTGATAAGTATTGTATTTCCTATGCAAACAGCAATATCACGTGTGAATATAAGATTTGGAACGGGGTGTGTAAACAATTTCTTAGAACCACTATATCCAGATAAAAGTGTATTAATAAGATTTTTTATATCAAGTTCAAGTAATGTCTCTTTTGTTATAGCATTTTTGTATAAATTGTTTTCTAAGTTGATACATTCATCTATAATATTTATGCGAACATTATCATCTTCTAGAACTACACCTAAAATATCTGTAAATTCATAGCAATTACCATCAGTAAAATAATGAAGAACATCATAAAGTGATTTATGTTCTTCAATAGCTTTTGGTACATATATAATATCATCAAATAGTAAATAATTAGGATCATCTTCTATGAGATTTTCTGGAGTAATATACTCATGTTCATTACCTGGTCTATGAGTTAATACTAGACGTAATGGATTTATCTCTGATCGTATGTTCAAATCCATTAAGTATTATTCCTCATCCATAAATGGATATTTGTAATCAGTAGGCGGTATAAATGTTTGTTTGACTGTTCTTTGGGATGTCCATCTAAGTAAATTTGCAGGTGCTCCAGCTTTATCATTTGTTCCAGAAGCTCTTGATCCACCAAAAGGTTGTTGCCCAACTACAGCCCCTGTTGGTTTATCATTTATATAAAAATTACCAGCTGAATGTGTTAAAAGATCTTTGCCAATTTTAAGTGCGTCCTCATCTTTAGAAAAAATTGCACCTGTAAGGGCATATGGTGATGTTGAATCAACTATCCTGCATATATCTTCCCATGATTCATCATATAAATATATTGTTAAGACTGGACCGAAAATTTCTTCTTCCATTGATTTGAAATGGGGGTCTGTAGTTAGAATTGTTGTAGGTTCAACAAAATAACCTGTAGATTTGTCATAGTTTCCACCTGTTATTATTTTAGCATCCTTAGAATTTTTTGCATATTCAATATACGATGCAATATTATCAAATGATGCTTCATCAATTACTGCATTCATAAAATTTGTAAAGTCATTGACGTCACCCATTTTAATCGAGTAAACATCTTTTAAATAATCTTGTTCTATATCATTCCATACATTATGCGGAATGTAACATCTTGATGCTGCTGAGCATTTTTGTCCTTGATATTCAAATGATCCTCTTACCATAGCTGTACGAAGTCCATCTCTACAGCTTGATTCATGCGCCAGTATAAAATCTTTTCCACCTGTTTCACCAACAATCCTTGGGTATGATTTATAGTTTTTAATATTATTGCCAACAGTTGACCACATTGTTTGAAAAACTGCTGTAGAACCTGTAAAGTGAATTCCAGCTAATTTTGGATGATTTAATACTTGTTTTCCTATTTGACTTCCAGATCCAGGAATAAAATTAATTACTCCATCAGGAAGACCTGCTTCTTTAAATAATTGCATTAAAAAATATCCAGAGTAGACACATGATGATGCTGGTTTAAATAAAGATACATTTCCAAGTAATGCTGGCGCGCAACATAAATTAGCAGCGATAGATGTAAAATTAAAAGGAGTCACTGCAAAAACAAAACCCTCTAATGCTCTATATTCAGTACTATTTTTCATTCCTTCTGGAGAATATTTTGGTTGTTGTTTTTCTATATTGTATAAGTATTCACAATTAAAATTAAAAAAATCAATAAGTTCACATGCCGCATCAATCTCAGCCTGGAAAACATTTTTACTTTGTCCAAGCATTGTTGAAGCATTTATTAAATCTCTATAGGGACCTTGAAGTAATTTTGCCATTTTATGAAAAATTGCAATACGGTCTTGTAAAGGTGTTTTAGACCATGTATTCCAACTATTAAGTAGGCTGTCGATAGCCATATTAACTTCTTTCTCTCCAGCTTTATGATATGTTGCAAGAACATGACTATGATTATGTGGCATAACACAATTTTCAGTATTCCCAGTTCTGATTTCTTGTCCATTAATGATGATTGGAATATCATAAGTAGTTGATGAGAGTTCTTTTAATTTAGCCTTAAGTGATACTTTTTCTTCACTACCAGGCATATAATCCTTAATAGGCTCATTAACGGCTTCTTTAATGGAAAAATCTAGTTCTTTCATATCAAATCCTTTTATCTAATTTGAAGTATAGGCTTAAATTTAATATTTATAATAACTTAAATGCTATGATAGTTTGTTTGATATAATAATTTTACACACTTAAATTATTTGCAATGATAAAATCAATTAATCCAACAACAAATAAAATTATTAAAGAATATAAGGAATATTCTTCTAGCACGATTGAATCTATAATTAATGAGGTGTCAGAAGAATATCTTATATGGAAAACAAAAAGTTTTAATGAAAGACAAGATATCTTAATTGATATTTCAGATGCCTTAAGTAATAATTTAGAGGAACATGCTCAAATGATAACACTTGAAATTGGCAAACCAATTGCTGAATCAAGAATGGAAATCAAGAAATGTGTTTGGGTTCTAAAATATTTTGCAGAAAATGCAGAAGAATTTTTAAAAGATACTAAAATAGATACTGATTATAAGGATAGCTATGTGCAATATGATCCCCTTGGAGTAATTCTTGGTATTATGCCCTGGAATTTTCCATATTGGCAGGTAATTCGGTTTATTGCCCCAGTATTAATGGCTGGTAATACCTGTATTGTTAAGCATGCTTCTAATGTTTCTGGGTGCGCTCTACTTATAGAACAATTAATCATTGATAATAGTCCCTTTAAAAATATATATAGAACTCTGCTTGTTCAATCTGATAAAGTTGAACAAATAATAAAACATAAACAGATAAAAGGAGTTTCGTTAACAGGAAGTGATGAAGCAGGCTCTGCTGTTGCAATGCAAGCGGGGAAAGAGATAAAAAAAACAGTCTTAGAATTAGGTGGCTCTGATCCCTTTATTGTTTTAGAAGATGCTGATATAGATAAAGCATCAAAAACAGCAATTTCAGCACGTTTTTTTAATACAGGGCAAAGCTGTATAGCTGCGAAAAGATTCTTAGTTCATAAGGATGTATATGATGAGTTTATTCATAAAGTACAAGAGCATATGAATAATTTAACTATAGGTGATCCTATGTTAGATGATACTAAAATAGGTCCACTTGCAAAACAAGAATTTGTAGATGATTTACATAAGATTGTTGATTCATCTATAAATGAAGGGGCAAAATGTCTGTTAGGAGGGGAAAGTGATGGATGTTTTTTTAACCCTACATTGCTTGTTGATGTAACAGAAAATATGAGCGTATTTAAACAAGAAACCTTCGGTCCTGTTTTATGTATTGCAAAAATTAAAAATGCTGATGAAGCAGTTAGAATAGCTAATAAAAGTGAGTATGGCTTAGGCGGTAGTTTGTGGACCAATAATATCGATTTAGCTAAAAAACTTATAAAAAGAATCAATACAGGTGCTATATTTATTAATGATATGACAAAATCTGATCCAAGACTTCCATTTGGGGGTATAAATAAATCTGGGTACGGTATTGAACTATCTAAATATGGTATTAGAGAATTTGTGAATACAAAAACAATTGTAATAAACTAAAATGAAAAATAGCCCTATAACTAAAATTATTATGTTTACAGATATCGTAGGATATAGCACACTTGTAAGTAATAATGAGACACTTGCAATGAGTCTTCTTGATGAACATAATAATGTTTTAATGCCGTTATTTGAAAAATATGATGGAAAAATCATTAAACATACTGGGGATGGATTTTTTGTTATCTTTGATGATTCTAATAAATCTGTAGAATGTTCACTTAAATTTCAAAATGAAATCAAAAAGCGAAATGAAATTGTATCAATTCAAAGAAAATTTGAAATTAGAGTAGGGATTCATAAAGGTAGTGTTATAGAGAAAAATGATGATGTTTTTGGTCACGATGTTAATATTGCAAGTAGAATAGAAGGTGTATCTGTTAATGGAGGAATTGCAATCTCTGATGAGGTGTTTAAATCTTTAAATAATATAAATATATGCTCTAAAGATATGGGATTTGTTAAAATGAAAAATATTAAAAATCCTATGCTACTTCATAATGTGTATTTGAGTAAAGATGCAATGGATTCTCAGTCAAAAGAAAGTCTTTTAAAATACCAGGAATCACGTGGAATCAATATTGTTGATATTGAAAAATATCGAATACAAAACACACATTCTCTTGGAATCTTATCATTTGAATATGAAGAAGATAAAGATGACAAGTATGCAACACTTTTAACAGAAAATATAATTGATGACTTTGAAAAAATAAATGATATAAGAACAGCTTCAAGAAAAAATGTCTTAAGTTTTAAAGGTACAAAGATACTTCCTGCTGATTTAGCTAGAAAATTAAAGGTTAATAATCTCTTATTTGGAACTCTAACCTACGATAAGAATAAAGTAAATGTAACAATTAAGTTCTATGATAGTATAGAAGATAAAATAAAGTTTGATGATTCCTGGGAGTTTAACAAAGAAGACATTAATTTTATTAGATTTAAGGTGCTATCATCTATTATGGGATATTTTAAAATGGATATTCCTGATAATATTAAGAAAAATTTATCACGCAAGATGACACATAATACTTTAGCCTTAGAAAAATTTTCCGAAGGCAATGTCTATCGATTGCAACCTAAAACACTTAATGATTTTAAAAAAGCAATTACATTATATAAAGAAGCATGTGATCTTGATAATCAGTTTGTTGAAGCTTGGGCGCAACTTGCAAATTCTTATATATCATTAAGTGAATTTGAAGAAGCAGAAGAGCGATTATTTACTGCCTTAGATTTAGCTCAAAATCTATATCACGATCAAGGGGTATCATATGTTTATAATATTTTTGGAATCTTATATTCAAGATGGGGAAAGAATAAGAAGTCTGCCGTATATTTTCAAAAAGCTTTAGATATTGAAATTAAATGTGATAATAGATTAATGCAGTCAAAATTGTTAAATAATATATCTGAACCATTAATATCTACCAATGACACAGATAAAGCACTCCTATGTTTAAATCAATCAAAAACATTGAAAACTGAGCTTGAAGAAGACATTATTATGTTTCGTACAACCTATGCCCAGCTTGGAAATGTACATAAGAAAAATGGAGATTTTTCAAAGGCGATAGAAAATTATCTTCGTGCGTTAAATATTGAAAAAATACATGATCTGAAAATTTACATTCTACAACGATATACAGATTTAGGTCAATGTTATACAGAAATTGGAGATTTTGATAATGCAAGTATATATCTTGACCAGGTTTTAGCTTCAGGTGAAGAATATAAAGCTCATTTTCTTTTAAATTTTGCTATCTCATCTTTATCTAAAGGTATAATTGAGTATGAGAGCGGGTCTTTAGATGGTGCTTCTGATTATCTAAAGCAATCTATTGATGAATTTCAAGTTTTAGATCATACAGCTTTTATGATAGTAGCTATGAATAAACTTGGTTTTATGTATTTTTATTCAAATAAATATGAAGAAGCTAAGAGAATTTTCATAAAATCATTACGATATGCAAAACGAAAAAAAGATATAGATATTGAAATACTAAGGTCTGAACTAGCACTTTTAATTATAGATGAAAAAGACTCTAAGGATCTTATTGATAAATTGAAAATTTATAAAGAGGATTCTGCATATTATGAACACTGGTACTTGGCGTATTTGATAGATGATAAAAATATTACATATCTTGATATATCTAAAAAACTTCTAAAAGAAAAAGCAGCACTAATTTCTGATAAAAATAATCAAAAATCATTTCTTGAAAATATAAAACTCCATTTAATTTTATCCTAAATGTGATGCCTGTCAACTTTTATTATTATTAATTGACTTTATGGTCTTATTATATTTAATATTATAATGATATAACCCTATTTAGGAGGAGCTATAAAAAACTTACTTTTAATATTACTTACCACTGCTTTTCTTTACCCAGATCCAATGGATAACAACGATGATGGACATGTAGATGTCCTTGATTTGGAAATGCTTGTGCATTGTATTTGGTATGCGATGGAAGGTGTCTGTCTAGAATATCCCCAATCAGATGTTAATGATTCTGGCAATGTAGATATAATGGATGTTATAGCTATACAAGATTATATTTTTGGCCAGGAAAATTGGCAGAATATGCCAATATTTGCAACAAACGAGGGTCA
>Ga0066850_10000907_pt1 | contig 15776 bp, 6 predicted proteins | sample ETNtaG_4_FD_67282 | JGI IMG/M metagenome (GOLD analysis project Ga0066850, IMG submission 67282) | Marine microbial and viral communities from oxygen minimum zone, Eastern Pacific Ocean - ETNP201406SV67 | ecosystem: Environmental > Aquatic > Marine > Oceanic | place: Pacific Ocean: Eastern... | reverse complement strand
TATAGTGGTTTGCGGGTTTCTGTCTCTGGCAATACCGTAAATTTATTTACCGGCATAGCAGACATTTTTCAGGGTACTGGCGTAACAAACAACTTCAATGACTCTACTGTTACCATGTCCGTAACGGGGGTAAGTGGAGACTTTGAACTTAACGTAAGTGGCGACATAGGGACTTTAATGTCAACGTCTGCGGTACAGTTGCACGAGTTCGCAACAGGCACAGTAAATATCGCTAATTCTTTAGCAGCCGTTATTAGCGGAGATGTAAATGGAATCATAAATGTTACTGATAGTAATATGGTGGCTCTGAATATAGAAAAAGCAGGTACCAAGGATGCTATAACGGTAACTGACACTGACATTTTCGTATTCAATAACTCTGGTCTTGGAGCAATAAAAAGTTTGACAGTTGGTGATAATGGAACGGTAGCGATAAACAATGGCACTTTAACTATTGATAACCCAACTATAGACGTAATAACAGAATCCGACGTAACAGTCACTGATGTTAATGGGACTTACAACGTAACTGGTGGAAACATATATAGCACTATGGTTGTGAGTGGGGATCTGAATATCACCGGGGGGATTAATACGGTTCATACAACCGGGGAAATTCATCTAACAGGAGAAAACGTCACATTTGTAAATTACGGAACTGGGTACATAACCGGACAGAATATAGTTGTAACTGGGGGAGTAAATTACATAACTGGATATCAGCCCGGAACATTTGCTCTGTTAAGTGGAAGTAATTACATAACGTTATCTTCCGAGAACCTTCATCTTACAGGCGGGGTAAATAACGTTACGGTAAATAGTGGCAATGTCAGCGTAACTGGCACTGGGATTACAGTAAATGGCGGAATTGTAAATTTCTCTGGAAACATTGATACGGCACAAAATTGCTCGATTATCACCAACACAACTGGAGAAAATATACACATAACAGGCGGGACGAATTATGTAGATGTAACTAATACGGCGACGATAACTGGCGGTGTTAATACGTTGACAGGCGTTACCGTAAATATAGATGGAACAGCAACAAATATTAGCGGTCAGAATATATATATAACTGGGACGGTAGCAAACTTAACTGGTGCTGGAAATATTTACATTACGGGAACAGCTAATCTAACGGGCGCTGATGTATATATATCCTCTGGTAACGATGTGTCTATTGCTGGGAGCACTGTAACTATAAGCGGATCGACGATAACCGATATAACTACCACTGGCTTTTCTTCAACAGACAGTACGAACTATATAACTTCGGTTTCGGATAACCTAGCTATTGATACTTCTATCCACAACCCTACTGGAAGAAACTACTTAGTTTCTGGGGGATCCCCGATAAACGAAAAGACCCTAATCGTTTCTGTGGGTGGTGTCTTAATGAGTCCGTTCAAGGACTACGTACTTAGCGGAAGCCATGTCCACCTTGCGGAGGCCCCGGCTGATGGGGAAGAAGTAGAAATAAGGAGCTTCGCTTCAGCAAATTCGACCATCCCAATTACCATAGTTAACGGCAATAGCAACATTACTGGAAACAATATAGACGTATCGATTACTGGAAGTAGCACCAATTTCATATATCCGACCTCTGGCAGTTTAACTATCCTCAGTGGCTACAACCAAATATATAATAGTAACACTACGCCAGTTAATATAACTGGAACTGGTATAACAATTAATGGCGGCACAGTCTCTCTTTCTGGAGATACTATGCCTAATGTTTATCATTCTAATTTTAATTTCTTAGGCGATAACACGACCAATTATATAACTGGTTCTCCGATGAATATTTCTGGGGGGAACAATTTCATAACTGGAGGCGTTGCTATAGCGGATGCTGGTGGGTACTACTCGAACGCATACGCTACGGGAATTTCAACTGCTCCAGTAAATATTTATCATGGGGTAAATTATATAACTGGCGGTATATCAACAGCCATTACCGAATATGGTACTGCCCTTGCCAATTCCCAACTCTTAATAAATTTAAGTGGCGGCACTAGCACAATTAATTCTCATAGCGGTAGCGCTACTATAAGTGGGACATCGCTTAACGTTACTCTTACAGCTTCAAATATAAGCGTAACTGGAAATTCAATAACCATTACCGGCGACCAATCTACAGCTTACGGGGAGACACTTAACGTATTTGGAGGCACTTCTACCCTTCACGCGTCTGGAGACAACGACGTAATAGTAAATACCGGAACAGCAAATGTTACGTTTAGCAATACTACTGGATATGTAAGCATAACAGGCGGATCAACTATAATAAGTGCAAATACTGGCTCTGAACTTTCGGTAAGTATAACTGGCTCGCCTATTGTTTCTGGCGGAACCAATTATTTAACTGGAGATAAAATAACAGTTAGCAACGGAACGAATTATTTCACAGGCCAATTACATACTGGCTTCGCCTTAAGTATAAGCGGTGGGAATACTTACTTCACGGGATCTAATAATGATATTGTTGTAACTAGTGGGAATTTTTACCTAACGGGTCAAAATAACTCTGGCGCAATTATTAACATAACCGGAGGAACGAGTACTTTTTATGGTCTTCGTCAGTTAGAAATATCCGGGGGAGCAAATACGTTTATGTATCCGAACGTAGAAGGGGACATAAATGTTACTGGTTCTGCTTCAATTCAAAGTGGAACGAATTACATTACAGGTAATAAGATATACATTACTGGTGGGGTTTCCGATATAGATGCCAGTGGCGGTTATTATTCCATTAATGATTCTGTTCTTTATATAACAGGAGGAGACTCAGACTTCGATATAACTGGGGGTATTAATAGCTTAACCTTCAATGAAATAGGCTTCGGGTTCATAAGAAATCCAAGCGCGGTAAGTATAAGTGGCGGAACTAATGAGATAGCTGCGGCAGTATCATCTACGGTCAATATACGAGATAGCGTTAACGATCTTTCCGGAAACGAACTTTCGGTTATATCTGGAACCTCTACTATTTCGACTACAGGTGCTGTTTCCATAACTGGTGGAGTAACCAATATAACAAACTCTGGGACGTTAACTTTAACTCCGGAGAGCGTTGTCTCTTATAGTGGAATTAACACTTTCTCTGGCACGATGGCCAATGTTTCCATAACTGGAGGCACAAATATATGGACGGGTGGATCTGCCATTATTTCGAATGGATCAAATTATATAACTGGAGATACGGTTATTATAACGGGTGAAAATATATCCATCAATCATTCTGATTTTGAGTCCATAACAGGGAACAATGTTACCATATCTATTACTGGTTCTGGTTCTGGAATAGTAAACTATGTAAATCTTACAGGCCAAACCATATCTAGCTTAGAAATAAATAATGGCGCTTCTGGAAATATTTCCGCTGTAAGCATCACTTCTTTGTCGATTACTGGTGGCTCTACCACATTCACTAACGATGGAACCGTTAACATAACAAGCGGAACAAATATAATTTCCAATCAGTCTGGGGCAAGTCTGACTTTTGATGTAAATGAATTATATACATCCGGTGGAGTTAATTCCATAACTGGAAATTCCATATCGTCAATTTCAATTACCGGAGGCGATAATTATATCACTGGGACTGTTTTAGTAACTGGAGAGAATGTAAATATACATAATTCGTCAGTTTCCGGTGCTTCTGGCCATGTATTTAATTTGTATAGCGGAAATGCAAATATATCTACAGAAACGGGTATAACCGTACAAAATTTCGGCGGATACATAAATGGAACGAATGTTACTATAGAGGGAGCGGAGGTATCAATAACTGGAGGGACAAACACAATTGCTACTGGAGAGAATATCACCATTACTGGTGGAACTAACTCTATTGATCAATCCCCGTTTGGCTCAATTGAAATTTTCAGCGGGTCCAATAATGTTTACGCAGTTGGTCTTCTCAACACGCTTCATATCACTGGTGCGCCATCAAACTTAGTTTTTTCTGGGGCCAGTCCTACTGTTTCGATTACTGGTAGTCATATTTCCGCTTTAAATATTACAGGCGGAATAAATTATTTCTCTGGAGAGGACATTCTTGTCGATGGTGGAGTCAATAGTATCCATTCGGGGGAAAATATATATGTTAACTATTCTGCCGCTACGGAAATAACAGGCGGAAATAATATATTTGTTCAAGGAGATAAAAATACCATATCAGGAGTTACCATTACCGATTTTACTGGTAACGATAATTCGATATACAACTCAACTCTTAATGCTGACGAAGTAAACATTGCCTCTGATACTATCAACACTATTCAAAGCGGCACGATATTAATTACTGGAGGCTTAAATTACATAAACAATCCTTCCGGCACTATTATAACCGGAAACGATGTATACATTACGGGTGGAACTGGAACCGTTATAAACTCTGACGGGGCCGTATCGATAAAAACTGGACATATTGAAACAGTAACTACCTCATCTTTCGAGGGGGAAGGCTTAACCATAAGTGCCGTCAATTTAAGTGCTGGCGCTTCGGCTGTGGTGACCTCTGGCACTAATACGATAACAAATGAAGGTAATCTTTACGCTACTGGGAATTCTTTCCCGATAACAAATGATGCAACTGTATATGCAACAGGCAACGAAATACAAATAACGAATGGGACCTCTGTAATTAGCGGCGATAACGCTATAATTACCGGAACGAACCTAACCCTAACAGGTGGTGCTCATTCAGTTGCTGGCAATATTGTAAATCTCATAAACGGTACGAACACCGTCACTGGTAACGAAGCTGTATATATAACGGGCGGCAATAATTACATAACTGGCTACTCATTTGCTATAAGTGGCGGTAGCTCAACAATCACTGGCGAAACGTTTAGTATAACAGGGGGCGCAACTACCATACAGCAGGGCCAGTTCATCTTTATCACTGGTGGACCAAATACCATAGATGCAAATACTTCAATTGTTAATGTAACGGGCGGGGCCAATTCTATATCGAATGGGACTAATTATGTTTCAGGTGAAACGATAGAAATATCTAACGGCACTAATTACGTATTAACAGGCCATGATGTCGTAGGGACAATCAATGTAACGGGCGGGACAAGCAACTTTACTGTTAGGAGCACTGGGATTTCTATAGTTGTAACCGGAACAACGACTATAAATGACGGCACTGGGCACAGAATTACTGGAGAAAAGATATACGTTAATAATGGCACAAATACATTAGACGCAAATAGCCTAATAGTCACTGGGGGCAGTAACTCTATCACTGGAGATACTCTAGTTATAAATAGTGGCAACAATAGCATTACGGGAACTACGGTTAATATAACTGGAGGAACTTCTAGTATAACAAATAACCCCGGAGCCGTCCTCACTATAGACACTCCACAAGGATACGTTGACGGCGGGACAAATAGGATAACTGGAAGTTACGTTACGGTTACTGGAGGTATCAATACAATCGATACCGCCGAAGATGTTTTCGTTACTAGCGGCAATTCATATATAACAGGCAGAGACGTATTCGCTACTGGCGGCAATATACATGTCACAGGGAATAAAGTTTATGCTACTGGTCTAAGCATAAATATTCATAGCAGCACAGCTTATGTCACTGGGGCAAATTCATATATAAACGATGGTACTAATTATCTAACAGGGTCTAATTTTGAAATTACGGGTGGAGCCAATTACATTACTGGATCCACGGTGAATATAACTGGTGACGCCCAGATCACTGGGGGGACTGTATATGCAACCGGAACAATTGGCTATATCTCCGAAGGCGTTAATTCAGTCTCTGGCGCTGATACAATTACTATAACGGGAGGGACTAACTATGTAACTGGGACCTCCGCTACGGTAAATAATGGGACCGTGTCGTCCTTAATAACTGAAGACGCTTATATTACAGGGGGGACAAATACCCTTCATACTCCCACTAATTCTTATATTACAGGCGTTGCTACTATTAATAACGGCACAAACCATGTAACGGGTGAAAAGCTGTACATCACAAATGGAACGAATGCTGCCACTGGATCAGTATTCTCAATTACAGGGGGAACTAATACCGTTCAAGGTACATATCATACAGTAAGCATAACTGGAAATAATACTAACGTTACTCATGGTATTAACTATGTGACGGGAGAGACAGTTAACTTTAATTACAGTACTGGATACATTACTGGTGGGACTTTCTATATTGATGACTCCGCAAATACTATATTTACAGGTCAGGAATTCAATATTACTGGAGGCACTAATACTGTATATGGACAGACAAGCAGGATATCCATAACTGGAAATAATACTAATGTCACTCATGGCATTAATTACGTAACGGGAGAAACCGTTAACTTTAACTATAGTACCGGATATATAACTGGAGGAACCTTCTATATTGATGATTCTGCGAATACTATATTTACGGGGCAAGAATTTAACATTACTGGGGGTATTAATACCATATATGGGCAGACAAGCACGATATCCATAACTGGAAATGGCACTTCTATAACTAATGGCTCCAATACGAAAGTTACTGGAGAAAATATATACCTAAATAATGGCACTAGTCATAATACTGGACAAGATTTTGTTATTACGGGCGGAACCAACACTATCACGGGTACGAATATAGCCCTGTATAGCGGCACGATAACCAATAGCACAATAACTCTCACTGGCTTTGCGGTAGATATTAGCGATAGCGTAAACTATATAACTGGAGATTTCCCGACTATTACCGGAGGCACAAATGCTGTAACTGGTAATGCTCTTTCTGTTACGGGTGGGATAAATTATGTAAATGCCACAAATGCTTTTGTTACCGGAGAAACAGTAAACATAACTGGCACGGGCGCGTTTATTGTTAACGCTACAGGCTCCAGCTTTAATATCATCTCTGGGACTAGCCAGATAACTGGGCAAAGCTTCTACATAACTGGTGGAACAATTGACGGTATAGTCTCAGAAGGGGACGTAGGGGTAACTGGAATAGACACCCTCCATCTCAGCGCTACGGGCGCGGTTGTATATTCCAATGCGGTAACAGCTAATATTGCTACGGGGAACGTAATTAACTCAACTGGCAACTTTGTTTACATACAGGGAGGAACAAACGCTGTAAGTGGAACTGGTCCATTCTCCATAACCGGAGGTACGAATGTAATAACGAATTCCCATGTGACTTACATAACCGGGTCGATAGTGAACGTAACCGGATCTCCAAACTATATCACTGGTATTTCTCATATTACTAGCAGTACAAACTATATTACCGATGGAATAGTTTCGATAACTGGAAGCGGAGAGCATTATGTAACTGGAGACACAATTAATATTGCCGCAAGTAATATAGGGCCTGTTTTAAATGGAACATATTCCAATTATAATAACTACGGCACTGTAAAAGCAGCCGACATATGGATAACTGGCGCGACAGTAAATGTAACCGGAGATGACGTTGATACTATAAATGCCAATACGGTAAACTTTACTGGCGGTTCAGCGTCTGTGACAATGGGTACTAACTTCATAACTGGATCTACGATTACTGTAGATCGCGGGACAAATACTATTTCGGGTAATAGCGTAGTTGTTGATGGGGATGACTCTACGATAAACGTCACAGAGGATACATTAACCCTAGGTATAACTGGAACTACAATAGGCCCGATACATTCAAGTGGAAACGATTACATCGATGCTCAAACAGCGTTATTCACAAATGGTTCTGGATTTATAATAACCGGAGATGTGAATTATTTCACTGGTGGATACCATAGTATCACCGGAAACAGCATTAACATAACTGGAGCTACTATACCTAACTATGGGGTAGTTAATCTAACTGGTACTTCCACAATACATGGCAGCACTGGGTACATAAACAACTCTGACGTAACCATAATTGAAGGGGTTAACCATATTTCGGGAGTATCGCCTAACAAATACGACTTAGTAAGCGGCAATACATTCGTAGAAACTATTACCGGAAGCAACATAGGCATTACCGGAGGGATTGTAAGCTTTACAGGATATGACTTTACGGTTTCAGGAAATGTAAATGTATCGAATGGTACTTTCTCGAACATCATCGCTATAAATGGAGATTTAAACCTAAATAATGGTTCCGATGGGACATTTGTTAATCCCGCAATTGGGCAAGGCGTTCAGAGCTTTGGGACCCTTCAAATAAATGGCGATGTATCATTTAACCAAAATAGTGGGGATACTCTCTTGCAGGGGATATTACAGTATAATTACACAGGGCTAACCCCAAGTAACTCTGCTGATTTATACGGAAAAACTGGGCAAATGGCCTATGATAAGGATTATCTCTACATCAAGATGTCAGGAATCGGCTGGAGAAGAACCGCTATGTCTAGCTGGTAGAGTTAGCTAGACTGTTTCTCTTTTAGCGCTCTCAATTTTGGGATGTATTCAAATATCTTTAAATTTGGAACGTCATCTAACGAACCGAATTCTTCAGATTCAACGCCTTCTGAGGCTAACCTCTTCTTGACTTCCTTAAAGTCAATTTTCGTTTCCCTCATCAAATTAGATAGGATTATCCTTGGGTCAGTTAAGTTTGCGTCTTGATTGTCGCTATTTGAGTCTACGAAAGCTGGGGGCTCAATTTTCATATCTCCTAGCTCGTCTTTCCCAAGTATGTTTATCCTTAAAAAGGACCTTACGCATCGAACAAAAGCTCTATTTTCGGCGGTGGCGGCTAGAAAATGCCTAGTTAGCTTATTCGTGTTGGAAATAGACGCGTCTCCTACGCCGGAGAAAACAACTTCTTTATCTTCTGTTTCGAAATTCGGAATCCAACTTATTCTGCATGTGGCTATTACGTAATCAGGATTCGGAGACACTATATCGTAATTAACGCTAGTATAGCCCCGAATTTGAGCAAGCTCTTTGTATCCATGAAGGAGAACTAGGAGTTGTTTATCGCTAAGATCATCAGGGTTTTTGCCTTTATCCTTTGGATTCATGGGCACTAGAAAATCGTGGTTAATCAACTTTCTCCAATCAACAAGGCCTTCATTGTTTAAGGTATAGCTTATACCTTTTATGAGGCCATTGTTGTCTCTCTCAATTTTTTTTACCTTCGGGGCGGCTTTTCTTGGCATGTCGTGTATTTAGTTGTTTTTTTGTAATAGCATGAAGTAATCTGATTCTATCCAGAAATCTTCATGGTCTGCGGCTTCTTGTATATCCTCATGGCCGTTGCATGGCATATCATTTTTCCAATGATATTTACTTAGATACATCTTCTTGCCGCTTAGAGTAAGTTTCGAAGACTTAAAATGCAAGCCTTTTAGTTTCTTAAAGTCAGAAAAGTCAGGAACAGTTCTTTGATGCACGATCCCGCTATCCATGTAGTCAATTTTTAATGGGTTAATCTCTTTTTCCTCCAAGTCTGTCATTAGCACAAACTTAACTCCATTATGCTGCAAGAATTCTACGAAAGAAGGGTCATTATCTTTTTCTATGAGATAAATTATCTCTTTTATCCGTTGTTTCTTTTCTAGAATTAAATCTCTGTCGATTGGTTTATTCGTGACTATAGAGCATACGCAATCATCAAGCTGATCTTTTAAATTCTCCTCGTTGAATTCGAAGTCCATTCTTACGATTAAGCTTTGTATCCCTAACGAAGCACTGTTGACAACTTGATTCGGGATGCAATCTACAATTTTATTAATGTAGTTCAATCCAGAGTCTAGGGTTGAGAATTCGTAATCAAATTTGATCTCTAAAAGATCGCATATAGCCTTTGCGATTTCTTCAGGCTTGATCAGATTTATTGTCTTAGGCATTTCTTGGGCGGCAAAAGATGGTTTTTTTCCATCTCTGTGGCTTTCGATTAGTATTTGATTTTTATTATCCCCCCAATAAGGTTTTATATCGTTTTTGTAATTGTTCGCGTATATGCAGACTAATTTTTTGTCATAGGATCCTGCAAGTTGCGAATAGTAGTTATCTATTCCAAAGTGCAACAATGAATTTTTTATGAGGTATGCATCTTGGTTTGGGTTTGTGGACCCAAGGGCAGAAAAAACATGGTTCGGTTTTCTCGATCCATTTTCTCCTAGTTGCAAAATTTCGATATCCTTATCTTTCAATTTGTTTTTTACTATGCAGATAACATCATCCCAAAAGTCGTAATCCTTTGCTTGGCAAGAGGAAGAGGAGAATGTTATATAATTTTCGAAGTCTAAGGGGAAAAATTTTTCGTAGATGTACGGCTTATGGATTTTGACACCGCAATTGGTTGCGTAAGATTCTATTAGATGCATTTTATCGTTAGTAGTTAAGGTCGCTGTAAACAACTTTGTCTTCTCCATTGCGCGAATATGTGGGCGCTTTTTGAGTTGTAATGTACGGTTGGAAAACTATATCGAAATACCCTTTATGGTCCCCGACCCCTTGTAGTCCCCTCAAATTTTCCATTTGATCACTGTAGGGTATTAATTTATGGACGTGAGGATTTCCGTGGAGTATCGGGAAGTATTCAGGCTTTGTGCAGAAGTATATATCGTAATCTTTATATTCTTCCGAGATGGACTTCAGCAAGCTCGTAGACATAAACACATCCTGTTGGCTTTCAGGCATAACATACAAAAGTCTTTTTTTGTCGGTGTTGTCTAATGTCGATTCGAGTGTCGTGTTTTTGTTTTTTATTTCTTGATTTTCCTTATTCGCGACTTTCCTGAAGTAGCTTTCGATGGTTTGTCTCGTAGCTCCCTTCGCTAATTCTTGCATCCAATATTTATGTCCATCATCTTGAGGGTCTACATGTTTCATTCTCAGTATGTTGTGATACATGCACACTAGCCAATCACTGTCGTTTTCTATATCGGGTATTTCGAAATTTGGATCTCTCTCGTCCTCTTTTAAATCAAATTTGTAATCTGTTAGCTCACAGGAATCTAGGAATTTTTCTATTTTCCCCCCAATGGCGGCTACGGAAAATCTTTCCATAGTCCATATTCTGGATTTTTTACCTAATTCTCTTCTTTTCTTTTCTGGCATTCGGAAGACTCTTTCAAGCTGTTTAGCAATAGATTCAGGCTTCGTCGATGCTTTTCTGAATTCTGTACCATGTTCTCGATACTCGTCCCAATCTAAAGCCAGTGTCCCAGACCCTTTTTCACAAAGATCTTCACCGCAAGAATAATTTGTGACTAAGGTAATTAGCTCTGCGAGTTTCGCTTCTTGGACTGGTATTTCTTGGCCGCCCGAAGTAAAAGGATGGGCGTAAACATCCATCAAGTTATATATTTCGTTTAATTGCTTTTCAGTAACCCCGAATCCGGTTCCTGTTGTTACCAACCCTTTTTCGCTCCCACAATAAGGGCATTTTTGTTCATGGCCAGTAAATGGCCTAACCACATAGTCTTTGCAGGACTTGCATACGTAAGTCGTCAGAATTCTGCTTTTATCAATCTTGTATTCATCGGCCATCCTGTGGATATTCCAGCCTTCAGCCCAGCTAGTATGCAAAAGAAGGTAAGCTTCTGAGTCTTTATGCTTTCTGTAAAATTTTTGGAAGCCCTCCAGTAAGTTAGGCACGGATTTCCTGAGTTGGTTTCTAAATACAAACCCAGCTATAAAGGCTTTTTCGTCTATTCTGAATTTTTTTCTAAGCCCTAGCTTTTTTTCGTCTTCTAGCCTATAAAAAAACTTATCTTCGATAGCCCCTCTGACCGTTTTAACTTTTTTGTGCCCCTGCTTGTGTATTTCTTTAGTGGCGAAATCAGCCCATACCCAGTAGTTATCTAGCCTTTTTGCTGCTTCGATTGCAGTTGGAAGGATGGGTAGAGAGTCTAAAGTCGTCCATATAACAGAAGTAATTTTATCAAACCATATTTTTTTTATTGCAAAATCAACCCCCCATATGTCTTGAACGGCGATGTACACATCAGGTTTCTCGTCTCTGATTACCTTGTCTAAGAAGTGAGCACCATATCCAGCTAATCTAGCTAGATTTGGATCTCTGTTGATTTGATCGACTTCTTGCTGGCTATCTGGGAGACACCCCATAGACTTCCAAGGGGTTCTTCTAAGCTCTGGATTAGAGTAATTTGTACCACAGCAATAATGCACTACGTCGTATTTACCCGTCTTATATAGATAAGAAAGAATGGCCTTGGCATTTCTGCCAAAGCCCGTTTTAGCTAAGGAAGAGTCGGTTTGTAGGAGTACTTTTAGTTTTTTAGACATTACCAAATATCAGAATCGTCATTTTTACTGGGCGGTTTTTCTTCGCTTTCCTTTTCAGGCTCGTTTGTCGTTGCTGCTACTGCTGTTTTCCCTTCTAGACTTTCAGCCTCCTTTTTCTTTTTGGTGGCGGCTTTAATTCTCGCTTTTCTTTCGTTCTCGAAGCTCAATTTAACAATGTACTCCAAGAATATTCTAAGCATTTCCATCTCAGCAAAATCAAATCCTATAGCGAAGAATTCTTTAACTGTAGAATCTTCTTTGGACTCTTTGTTCACGGCAAATGAAAATCCAAGTTGCTTCCCGTCTTTTTCGTAAGGCCCGAACTTAAATTTAACTATTTGATTACTCCCGTGATACCCAGAGAATTCGGAGTTTGTTTTCAAGGCATACAGAATATTGCAAATCTCTTTTCTGCTGAATTTGACATTAACTTTTTTGGTAACGTCTTCCGTGTGAAATGATGATCGCCTTTTTGCGGCGTCCCAAGACTTTTGTTTAATTATACTGCTAAAAAAGGAGTTGTCTTGTTCGTTTAGGTAGAAACGACAAGCAGAACCCTTTACATTTGGTTTCGGTTTGTAGAATTCAATCATTTTGGCTGTAATTATACGTTGGACTTTCCTTAAGTCAAGTTTAATCGGTCGATCTTCTATCTGACTTCAGTTTCGATAGGCTCGTATATATTTTCTGGTCTTGAACTGATACTTCATGGGCGAAAATAGCATCATCTTTCTTAATACCTTGTACTATAACTACATTTGACTCTTTGGGCAATTTGTTATTATTTTTACTCTTCATGGTGTCAATGCTGTCATTGAATACGAGGATAGTGGTTATCCCTGTCTCGTCTGAAATTGTGGCTCTATAGTATTTAGTGCCTTTTTTGGATTTACCTGTCCTGTGCTCATTTATGCTGGCGACCACAGTTAGGTTTTCATTCATGTCCATGTCTTGAATTTCGACTATGCTTGATAGATCGCCTCTTTTTTCGGAATATATTTCCCTGAGAGATTTTCTATAGCTAAAACCGAGCAAGCTTTTTTCGTAATACCAGTTTGCAAGGTCTTCCGATTTCCTGTTTATGTCATAAATTTCCTTACAGGGTTTATAGTTTTTGCGTATGGTATTTTTTCTAGTGTCTTTGATAATGGGTTTGTCATTACCTTTAGCGTCCTTCTGAGTTAATCCACTTACATACTTTAGCGTGTCATGTAAGTTTTCATTAAATTTAGAAGTATATTTCGAAATTATTCTTCTTTCTCTATCTGTAAGGATATTCCAAAGTTGAGCTTCAAGAACAGTTCGGCTTCTGGTTTGCCCATCTGACTCTAAAGCGCCAGCCTGAATCAATGCAGATAAGATTCCGATTCCTATTTTTGATTCTTGAGCACCTTGAAATACTTCGAATTTATTGGAGTATTTCTTTCTGAAATTTTGGAGTTTTTCTATAGACTTGTCAGATATTCCCTTTATGGAAAGCAGTCCGAATCTAATGTCGTCGCCTACGATTGAGAAATCCATTTCAGACTTTAGAATGTGTGGCGGCAAAAGCTCTATGTTAAAGTGGTTTAATTCTTTATGAATTTTCGATATTTCATCTATTGGGTCTTGTTCATTGCGTGTCATTTTCAACAATGATAGATAAAATTCCTTGGGATAATTAAATTTCAAATAGATTGTAATCGCGGCTAAAGCTGCATAACAAATAGAGTGGGACTTGTTGAATGAGTAATTAGCAGAATCTTCTAGGACTTTCCACAAAACGTTTCCAATTCCTTTATCAAGATTATTTTCTTTTACCTTCTCTCTGATTTTCTTTTTCCATTCTTTGACTTCTTTTACTTTTTTCTTACCTACAATGCGACGAAGTACTTCCGCTTCGTCAAGAGTGAACCCAATCTTATGAGCCATCTTCATCATCTGCTCTTGGTACAGGCACACTCCTCCCGTTGCCGACAAAATATCCTCGAAGAAAGGATGGATTACGTCATAAGTATCGTGATTTGTGAAATTCGCATATTGATCCACATAAGCCAAAGCCCCCGGTCTTGCCAACGCCAAAACACCGCTTAATTCTTCTAGGTTTTTTGGCTTCACCTTTTGGCAGACTTTGAAGTTTGTGTCTGCCTCTATCTGAAACAAGCCGTGAGGAGTTCTTAAGTCCTGCAAGTTGCGATATATGCTTGGGTCGTCTAGGTCTATGTCTCCTATTTTAATGCCTATCCTCTTACATGCGTCATCTACTACAGAGGCGCTTCTAAGGCCAAGTATATCAAGTTTCACATTAGATATAGACACGTAGTTCATGTCATAGCTAGTGACAGAGCTTTTATCTGAGGATAATTCTGTGGGGCAGCAATCCTCAAGCTTGTCATACGAAAGACAAATAGCAGAAGCATGGACGCTCTTGTTCTTTATGAGCCCTTGCAGCTTTAGAGATATGTCGTAAGCATCGCGATTATGGTCACACCATTCTTTGAACTTCGGCTCTTCTTCATATGCGTCATCTAAGCTGCTTACATTGCCAAAAACTTTAGGTATCAAGGCTGAGACCTCATTCATTTCCGATTCGTCTTTACTTGATACAATTTTACCGCATTCTTTTATGCATAGTTTGCCGCTAAGAGTATTAAATGTGATTACTTTGGAGGTCTTACCCGTGAAAAGCTCTTCCAAGAACTTAATAACCTTTTGTCGATTATAGTAGCAAACGTCTACGTCTATATCGCACATCAAAGATCCATCAAGATAGGTAACTCCATCTATTACCTCCTTTTTGGCTCTAGCCTTGGAGACGAATCTCTCAAAAAATAAATCATACTTAATTGGGTCTATTCCAGTTACGCCAATAAGGTTCAATATTAGGCTACCCGCAGCTGAACCACGTCCAAGTCCAACTGCAATGTTATTTTCCCTACAGAAGTTTAATACGGTCCAGACAAGTAGTATGTAATCAGTGAATCCAAGATCGTCTAAAATTTTTAATTCGTATTTAGCTCTATCAGTATATTTTTTATGTAGTTCGGACCCTTTTTCTACATCAACTTTCTTAAATCCTTCTCTGGCAATTGCTCTTAGGAAGTCATAGTTCGAGCAGTCTTCACTGACTTTATATTTTCGTTTTAAATTTAAATCAATTTGAAAGCTGGGGAGCCTGACCCCGTAAAGAGGCAGATTTACTTTCTTAAATTGCTTAGGGAATTTTCTTGTACTAGAACTCGAAGTCGTCATTTGGAAAGCCTGTATTGCTCGGCCCTGAATCGTCCCCTATATCCTGCTTAAGATCAAGTGTTATCTGTTCTAAAACGTGTATTATGGCTTTTTTTGAGGATTTTTCATTGACTTGCATGAAAACATCTACTTTGTCAGTTTTCTTACCTCCTCTCAGGGCTAAGATCAGGTACTCCATATTCTCCGCCTCTAGCTTTTCTGACAGATCGTAGATATAATCCAAGGACGGCATACCTGAAAATATTTGATTTTTTAGTGAAAGTCAATTATTTATAGTGGTGTAAAACTAGTATATGGCTCTTTCGAAA
>Ga0066850_10000903_pt1 | contig 15822 bp, 9 predicted proteins | sample ETNtaG_4_FD_67282 | JGI IMG/M metagenome (GOLD analysis project Ga0066850, IMG submission 67282) | Marine microbial and viral communities from oxygen minimum zone, Eastern Pacific Ocean - ETNP201406SV67 | ecosystem: Environmental > Aquatic > Marine > Oceanic | place: Pacific Ocean: Eastern... | reverse complement strand
GTTATTGGCTAAGAAATTTTGAAATCATTAACTCCTTGCGACGTTTGTGATTTCACACTTCAAGATGTTCCTGTTCATTCATGCGCCAAAAACGGCAGGGAATTCTATTCAGAATATTCTAAAAAAATATTCGGATGACGCCATACTGGAAAAGGATGATTCGAGGCGGCAAGGATCGGTCCTCAGTACCTTCGGCGTATAAAATTTCGCTGGCAATAAACACTCCCCGATAAGTAGTTACATTGGCAGATGGAAAAACGAGTTTGCGCCGTTTGAGTCTTTTTTCAAGTTTGGTGTGGTTCGTAATCCGTGGAGCAGAATGATCTCATTTTATTTCCATATCAACTCTCAACCTAACCACATCTTTGACCGTGATTTATTCATCAAGATAGTCGAAGGAAATGTTCGATCAAAGGTGCAGTTGAAGAGTTTTCGGCATCACTACTTCCACCGCGGTAAATTGATGATGGATATGGTGCTAAGATTCGAGAATCTTCAGAGTGATTTCAACAAGGCATGTAAATCGATTGGAATCCCCGTAGAAGAACTTCCGCACGTGAATAAATCCCCGCACAGGGATTTTCGGCGATACTACGACGATGAGTTGGTGACCAAGGTCGGGGAAAGATTCGCTTTTGACATTGAAAAATTTGAGTATAGCTTCGATTGACACGCGAATTGATAAATGAATTAAATTTACTCAATACAAGGATAATGGGAATCAAGACATGGGCTAAAGTTATCAATTTTCATAAGTTTCACATTGGTGTGTTCGGAAACCAAGGGCGCGTCGATATTACAAGTGGACAAGAAAAGGAGGTTATTAGCCTCCATGAAAGTAACGCCGTGTCAGTCCCTTCATGGCGTAGACATTTCCGGCATTGTTCAGAAAAATAGCGAATACATTACTCCTTCTTTCCCCTCAACGGCAAGTAAGGTATAGATGCTAAGATTGTATCGGCTTAACAATGATTTCGCACGAGTTGCAGTGTATCATGGTGCACATTCCTCGAACTGGGGGGACAAGTATCGAACATGCCTTGGTAGGTGAAAATTGGTGGAGAATCAGCAAGGAAACCAAACATCTCACATGGAAGCAGGCCAAAGAGATCTACTCCGATTACTGGGATGATTACTTCAAATTCTCAATAGTTCGGGATCCGTGGGAACGTTCCGTAAGTATGCTTAGGTATTCACCGTTCTTCTATGGTAAGGAGTCTACAACCATCACGAATAATATGCTGAGGTGGTATGGGTCTAAATTCAACCACCCGGACACGACCGAATACGACCACCGATTCTATTCGATCGACGATGTCGTGGATGGAAGCCTGGAAAGGCAATCCGTATATGTCAATCTCTTCGGGTACGAGATGGATTTCATTGCCAAAACCGAATCTCTACAAACAGACTTTGAATTCATCTGTTCGAATTTGGGAATGGGGCCCCCCAATCTGGGACATCGGGACAAATCAAATCGCAAAAGCGATACAGCCGAATATTTCAGTAAATCAACGATCGATCATGTCGGTAGGATTTACAAAAAGGACATCGAACTCTTCGGATATACGCCACCGAGGTTGAGTTGAACTTACCTAGCGAGGGAAGAAGGATGAAATGGAAAATCGACCCGGCGGGCTGCGTTGCCTCAGATTATGATGACTTCGATGAACGACTTGATAGGAGGAGGGTCGGTTTCATAATCAGGAGGAATCTTAGGCGTACTGTTGGCCAACGAAGACTAGGGGTGATATGGCTTATACTGGATCCGATTCTAATATCGGTCCTCTACCTCTTCGTGTTCACCGTGATTCGTGGTAATCCGAACGCGACCGTACTATTCATCGGCGTCAGTCTGTACCGTGTCTTCCGTGCTGCATTCAAATCGGGAATCAATATCTCCGAAGATTTCTCGATGGGGATCAAGGCCGAACGTATCACTGACGGAGTAGTCCTGCGTTCAGAGATTAGATATCGGCTCGTGGAAGCGACGCTGTCCTGCGTCGGGATTTGCGGAATTCTGGTGATTTTTGGCGTTGCTATATACGGACTAGTGGTGTTTGCAATTTCTGCAATGATACTCTCTGTTCTTTCGCAGGGAGTAGCGATGAACCTCACACTGATGATGAAGAAACTGCCAGATCTGCAAAGCCCGGTTAATCACTTTCTACTCTTGATGTTCTTTGCTTCACCAGCCTTCTACTCAATGACATACACAACTGGGATACATTACGAATTTAATCGCTACAACCCGTTTGCATATTTCGCTGAATTCTGCAGATACAGCGCTGAGGTGGAATCGGCGTTCCCGGCCTTGATTGACATTCGGACTGCGATTGTCTTGTCTGTTGTGATATTGTTTGCGATTCGTGGTTATGTAGGCATGGGAAGACGGCGGTGGGAGGCATCGGTTTGGAGTTGAGTGAGGTGACAATCTCAGTCAATGATCTTGACTTGGATTACATCGAATTCAAAAGGTCACGATTCAACCTCTTTGGGAGTCCGCACAGGATAAAAGCACTGAAGAATATCTCTTTTTCAACGTCCAGGGGAGACATCGTTGCAATCATTGGGAAAAACGGCGCGGGGAAATCGACCTTGCTGAGCACTCTTGCTGGAAGATTGAGGCCAGCCGGTGGTTCGGTCATCATTAATGGGCGAGTAGTGTTGATGTCGTCAGCAGACCCGGGATTCTTCCCCGATATGACGGGCAGGGCGAATGTCAGTGACCTCGCCATGGCTTATGGAATAGATCACGATAAAATTGAAGATTTCACTGCCTCAATAACTGAATTTTGTGAGCTTGGAGAAGCTTTGGATCGTAATTTTCGTGGATACTCGAGTGGAATGAGGGGCAAATTGGGATTCGGGTTCATGACCTCATTGGAGCCCGACATCTTGCTCATTGACGAAACACTTGGAGTTGGGGATGAGGAATTCAGGAGTAAAGCCAAACAACAGCTCAGAAAATTTGTCGATGAATCGGGGACGGTACTCATCTCAACACACTCCTTGGGACTTGCAAGGAAAATGTGCAGTCGAGGGATTGTTCTTGAAGATGGTAAAATTATCTGTGATGGGGGCATCGAAGAAGCCTTGCTCGCATACAGAGCCATACTCAAACAGGAAGTTTGATGTTTATGCTGAAGGTATTTCAATGGCTTCGCAGAGGGAAAAAATCAGATTCAAAAAATATTTCTGAAGACGAGTCGGTTCGGAAAACTGGGGCGTCCGGCAGCCAACTAAAGTCAGAATTCAAAACCCCCCGTTCACTTCCTAGCAAAGAACGGATACAAGATCTCATTGATGACGGCGATATTCAGGTGGCGAGAAAACTCATACTAGACGAGCTCATAATTGATCCATTCAATCTAGAAGCCGCCCATTTGTTGGCCGAACTGTCAGATGGCATTCACAGGCACATAATTCTGATGGAATGCTTGCGGATTAATCCTAGAAATGAGGCATTGTTTATTGGGATACTTGCTACCGAGATTGAGTATTTCAGGACCGGGGAGACGCCCAGCATAGGGGTTTTCACAGCAAGATTGGGGCGTTTTATCGAGGTTTTTCTTGAGGCAAATAATTACGCTATTCCCAAAGGATTACTAGTTGTACTGGAAGATGTTCACAACAATAATCCAATGCTGGCCAGGGAAGTTTCCCTGGCTATATTCGGGGTTCTCTCGAAAAAATCGAGAAAGATTGCAATGAGCTATTTTTCGTTAATTAAAGACAAAGAGATCTTTGTTCAGACTTCAAAGGAAAGAGTCGACTTGGTAGATGATAGGATTGGTCGGGCGGCATTCTATGCTTCGAAAAGAGAAAAGATGGTTCTTGACTCATTGGAACTCCTAGGGACGTTTGATTCGGAAGACGATAGAGACTTTGAGAAGTGGAAATTACTCGATTATCTCGAGAAGATTCTGATGGGGGGGACGGTCGGAGAGGTGGAGGCGTTAATAGGTCAGATTGGGTCAATTGAGAAATCCGATTTGGGTTCGATCGAATTTCTCAGGGCGATAGGCAAGTTGAAAGAATTTTCTGTGGCTATCTGCGAGTTTTTAGAACGAAACAAGGAAACTGAAGTTGCAAAGGCTACCCTCCAGGAAGTTCTGGTAAAATTCAGAAACTTTGTGATTGAGGAGTCTGGGTCCACCCTATTTGATAAAGAAGTTGTTAGATTTGGAGCCTTTGATGATGATGTCAGACATATACCACTCCATGCACTTGGACAAAGGGTTGCTATGGAACTGGGGGAGGTTGGTGCCGACGAGGTACTGAAGAAGTTGATGCTCCTGAATTCTGAAGGAAATATGAGAGAGAGCAGAAGACTACAAATTGTTCTCGCTACATCTAAGGAGCTAAAACAAGAAAATCCGGAAGCGGCTTTGGAATTGATGGGGGGCGATTTGAATGAAAAGAATCCTGATGAGAGGATTGTTAGAATTGCTGCGCAGTGTCATGGGAGGATGGGGGATTACCCAGCAGCAATTGAGCTTTTGCAAAATAGGGTGCAACCATCCTCATTGAATCTATTGGAGCAAATGAAGAAGTGGAAGAATTGGATCCAAGATGGTTATGATCTTGACTTCCTCGGCGATATGTCAGAATATCACTCACCAAAGATTGGGGTCGTGCTGTACAATGTTCATTCGTCCTTGCCATATGTGACTTCAGGGTACACAATTCGTACTCGGGGGATTGTCGGATCCATGAAGGATGCCGGCCTTGAAGTGATAGTCAATTCAAGATGGGGTTTCCCCAAAGATAGGAGGGACTACGATGGAGAAGGGGAAATCCCTCCCTCGTTAATACAAGAAGGCGTAGAATATCGGTTTTCTCCGGATTCTGAAGGGATGATCAAACATAAGATGGAAGATTTCGTTAGGATGGCCGCCTCCTCAATCCTTTCCAAAGCATTGGAACATAGACCTTCAGTAATCCATGCTGCATCTGATCACACAATTGGATTAGCCGCTGCTATGGTTGCTAAGGCATTATCAGTTCCGTTTGTGTATGAAATTAGAGGCTTATGGGCACACTCGAGGGCAGCAAATAATCCTGGATTCTTGACGAATCCAAAATTCACCTTGATGATGAGACTAGAGAAGCAATGTGCACTGTCGGCAGACAGAGTTTTCGTAATTTCAAAGGCTATTCGAGACGAAGTAAAGACGTGGGGGGTTGCACCCGGGAATATTTTCCTGCTGCCAAACGGTGTCAACAACGATCACACTGCAGAACTGGTGGAGGCGGTTGGAAAAGGAAGGGAAGTCAAAGAAGAAGAGGGGGGAAAACAGTTAATTTTGGGATACATTGGTTCAATTGTACCTTATGAAGGTCTTGAAACGCTTGTTCGAGCAATTGGCCTTTTACCCAAGAAGATCAGAGGCATGGTTCAGTGCAGGATTGCTGGTGCGGGAAGTTCACTTGACGGAGTTATAGCGCTTGTGGAAGAACTGGGGTTGGCAACGAATTTCCACTTCTTGGGCAAGATTCCACAGGGCAGGGTTGGAGAATTCTACCACGGAGTCGACGCGATTGTGTTGCCGAGAACAGGAGATTCAGTGTGCGAACTAGTTCCTCCGCTAAAGCCAATTGAGGCCATGGCATTCTCAAAACCACTACTGATGAGTGACGTTGCACCCGCGGTAGAACTGGTTGAAGAGAGTGGGTGTGGATTGTTGTTCAACAAAAGCGATCCCAAGAGTCTCTCTGAACTTATTAAGGACATTATTCAGAATCCAATGATTGTGGAGGGCATGGGGGAACGAGGTGAAAGATGGGTTGCTGATAGGAGAGATTGGGGTAAACTTGTCAAACCATTGATGGAACAATATACCATTCTAAATCTACTTTCCTCAAGTGAAGGAATCTATGCGGAGGTAGAGAAAACTAGGGAGATTATGGATTGCTTTGCTCCTGCACTGGGAATGAAAAAAGGAGATTTACTAGCAACGACTCTTGAAAATTGGAATCCGGAAAATCAGCGTGCTGGGAGAAACTTGTTTACTGCAGGAATTCGTGTCTTAGGTCTTGTCGAAAATAATGAGGCTTTATCCCTATTCAAACAATTTGACAGGCTATATGGTGACAGTAGGTCCCTGAGGACGGCAGTCACCCTTAACAATAGAGCTAGGAGGTACGAAAAGTCTCTGGAGCTGCTATCTCGAGTGGAAGAAGGAGATTGGAAGAACAAAATGTTAGCTGAACTAGAGAATAGGTCGGGTTTCAAAGATGCAGTTGCTAGTACCATGGATGGGGAGAGGAGTTCCAAATTGATAGCATTCCTAGAGGGAGCTGGGGTTGACTTAGAAATTACTGAAAAATTGAAAGAATTGGAGTTTGAACAATTAGGAAATCTCAGAGTTGCCTGCGTAATGGATGACTTTTCCCATTCATGCTTCAAGAATACTTGTCAACTGTATCAATTGTCACACGAAAACTGGGAAGATGAGATGGGAGATTACATGCCAGACATTCTCATCGTTGAATCTGCATGGAATGGAAAAGATGGGAGCTGGTCGGAGATAATTTCTCATAGAGGATTCGAACTAATAAAATTGCTCTATTGGTGCAAAATAAGGGGCATAGGTACTGTTTTCTGGAATAAAGAAGACCCTGTCCACTTCAACACATTCCTCAATTCGGCACGCCTTTTCGACTACGTATTTACTACAGATGTGGACTGCATCCCTCGTTACATTAATTCACTTGGACATAGCAGAGTGGGATTTCTCCCATTTGCGAGCCAGCCTTCAATTCACAATCCAATAGAGGAGTTTCAAAGAGATCCTGGAATCTGTTTTGCCGGTGCGCACTACGAGCGCTATAGTCGTCGTAGTAAGGACATGCAGTCAATAATTCCACATTTCGATAGCAAGGAAATGCCTGTAGTAATTTTTGATAGGAACTATGGGACGACCGATGAAAGATACCGATTTCCAGACAAATATAACGAATATATCCGTGGTACCTTGCCCTACCAGGAGATTGGAAAGGCATACAAGGGATTCAATTATGCGATGAATTTCAACTCGATAAAAGACTCACAAACGATGATGGCGAGAAGAATATTTGAGTTGATGGCTTCCAATACTCTGATTGTCTCAAATTATTCCAGATCCTGTAAAGTAATCTTTGGAGATCTGATGATTACAAGTGACAGTGGTTTGGAATCAAAGAAGATTTTCGACAATTGGCTATCAATTGACAGTGAAGGTCGGAGGCGGCGACTACTAGCCCTTAGGAAGGTTATGACGGAGCATACCTATTCTGATAGACTAGCCAGAATAATTGGCACCATTTCAGAAAAAGAATTGCAGTGGACTCGCCCAAGTATTACTGTGATTTCGAGGTGTTCTACGGAAAAGGAAATGGACAATCTAAGAACTTCTGTGGAAAGGCAATTATCGACCCCTTCGAAAATTCTGCTTATCTCGAATGTTGATTCTGAGAGTCTGATGTGGGGTGATTGTGAGGTAGAAATAGTTTCACAAAAAGTGGCGATGGAGGAATATATTGGTAATAAGATAGATCAATCTGGACTATTGTGCTTCATGTCACCGTTGGATTACTATGGCCCGAACTATCTTACAGATATTGGCCTTTCAACCAGGTACTCTGATGCGAATGCGATCACTAAGTCTTGCTACTGGGGGAAAAACAAACAGGGTAATGCAGAATTGTTCAATGAAGGTAGTAGATACAAACATACGAAAATCTGGAACTCGGGGTCGCTCTCTCTAAAAATCGAATGTTTGGATAAGGCCGAAACAATCGGAAGCTTATCGAGTCGTGTCGCGGATAAATCGATTGTCCTAGATTCATGTATCTCGATTGACGAGTTCAACTATTTTGAAAACTGGTACGAAGTGAACGGAATTGGCAACGAGCCGGAAGATGTGAACGATCTAATGGGGGTCAATCAAGGAATTGACTTGGTTGTGATAGATGAAATAGCTCACGGGAAACCAGAAGAATTTGAAGTAGGCCGCGGAAAGAAGAGTTTGGAGTTAGTAGAAATTTTCAGAGATTTGAGAAGTGAAGAAATACAAATTTCTCAGGATCATGAGGCACTTTTCATAGATTCAACCCTGTCGGATGGGGCGCACTACTACCATTATTCGAATGTTCAATTTTCCCCGAACGAACTAGGTTTTGTCAATGGGGTTGGTGAGTTTCACTTAGACGCCGAACCGGGATTAACTCTTTCACTTGCATTCATATTCTTTAATGGAGAAGGAGAAAGGATAGGATCGGAAATCATTGGTGGTAGTCTCAACAAGTCAGTTTCTCTCGAAGAAGGGACTGAGACAATCTTACTTGGCATCAGGATTTATTCCTCGGGAAAATCATTGATACGTTCAATTTTATTAGAATTCAAGGATCTCACGCCTAGAAACTTTATCGGTGGAAACAACAGTCACTTGGTATTGGCAAATAATTATCCGGAATATGATGACCTATACAGAAACGCGTTCATACACAGCAGGATTAAGCGTTACAATTCCCACAATGTGGGGGTCGATGTATTCCGACTCAAGCCGGGTTCTTCGCTGAAATTTCACGAATTCGAGGGGCAGGAAGTAATGACTGGTTCCGAGGTTGCTTTGGATTATCTGTTGTCATCGAATAACTACGATTCAGTATTAGTCCATTTCCTTGATGAAAATATGTGGAAGGTGCTTACAAACTATATCGATGATATTGATGTGTTTGTATGGCTACATGGCTCGGAGATTCAACCGTGGCACCGTCGAAAATTCAACTATGAAAGTCAAGAGGAATTGAACAAAGCGAAAGAATCTAGTCAGAAGAAGGAAGAGTTCTGGAGTTCAATTCTCAGGGATCACCATCCTAGGATGCACCTGATTTTCGTTTCAGAATATTTCTCTGAGGAAGTTATGGACGATTATGGGATAATGATCAGGGATAATGGCTTCTCCGTAATTCACAATCCGATTGATACAGACCGATTTACCTATAGGAAGAAATCCCCCAAGGATAGATTTCGGATATTATCCATCAGGACATTTGCATCGGCAAAATATGCTAACGACATCTCAGTTAACGCAATTATTGAGCTCTCTGAACGGAAAGACTTCGAAAGATTGGATTTCCTAATCATTGGGGACGGTGCGCTATTCGAAGATGTGACAACCCCCCTGGCAGATATGGACAATGTAACCTTGAATAGGGGCTTTCTATCGAATGATGAATATGAACGGATTTTCGACGAATATGGAATCTTTCTGACTCCCACGAGATGGGATTCGCAAGGAGTTGGGAGGGACGAAGCAATGGCTTGTGGAGTGGTTCCAGCTACAAACAGAATTTCTGCGATACCTGAGTTTGCTGATGATAGTTGCGCAATTTTGGCCGATCCTGAAGATTTCAAGGGGTTGGCGGCAGGAATCGGAGAGTTGATCGACGACTCTAAACTATTCATGAAAAAATCACTCGAGGCAGCGAAGAGAGTCAGATTACAGACCTCGCACGAAATTACAATTCCTAAGGAGATTGAATTGTTTACGAATCCAATAATGGATGATTATTATTGAAGAATGGGTAGAAAATATTGGCACTAATAATCAATATTTTCAATAATTTTGACAATACGAGAAGCAGAACGGCCGTCCCAGAGTTCGGGTTTACTCCATTCACTGTGGAAGTCAAGATTGCTAAATGAATTCAATATTGATTGCTTGCTAGTTCCCGCAATGATATTCGTCCCTTGAGTTACCGTAATTGGTCTTTCAGTGTTTTCTCTTAGAGTAATACAGGGGACCCCCAAGAAGGTGGTTTCCTCCTGTAGACCCCCAGAGTCAGTCATTACGAAAATTGAGTGGGAGACTAATTTCACAAAGTCAAGATACCCCAATGGTTGGGTAATTGAGATGTTGTCATTTGCATCAATAGTTTCCATAAATCCGAAACTATTGAGTGAATTAATCGTCCTAGGATGAGCTGGGAACACCAGTCTTTTTTCCAATGAAATTTGTTTAATAGCATCCAACATTCCAGATAGAGTTTCATAATCATCCACGTTGGACGGCCTGTGCAACGTAATTATTCCGTAGTCAATTCCCCCCAAACTCAGTTCACTTACAATTGTTGAATTTGCCATGTTATTGACTGCGTATGTTAAACTATCAATCATCACATTTCCGACGAAGTGAATCTTCCCAGAATCTATTCCTTCACGAACAAGATTTTCCGAGGCCCCTCTTGAAGTTGTAAACAAGAAATCGGATACTCTGTCCGTGAGCACCCTATTGACCTCCTCGGGCATCGTCATATCATTGGATCTAAGGCCGGCCTCTACATGAGCAACTGGGATGTGCAACTTAGCAGAAGTTATTGCGCAGGCTAGAGTGGAGTTTACATCGCCAACAACTACCACCAATCTTGGTTTGTGTTTCATGCAAAGTTCCTCGAATTGTACCATTATTTTTGCAGTCTGCCTCGAATGAGAGTCGCTGCCAACGCCCATGTAAAAATCTGGATTGGAAATACCCAAATCGTCAAAGAATACTTGGCTCATGTTGTGATCGTAATGCTGCCCAGTATGAACTAGCATGGACTCCAAACCCCTACGAACAAGTTCAGAATGAATGGGGCCGACCTTCATGAAGTTAGGTCTTGCCCCTGCCACTAGGATAATTGGGTGCGCCATTGGCTGTCCTAGGTAGAAGTCAATTTTAATTAATCCCGATGAGGCAAAGGTATTCCTTCGATATTATAAGTAATCTACGACGGAGTAGGTTTGGTGCTTACTTGAGGTCATCAGTCGACTACGATGGAAGCAGACTGATACTGAAGTTTGAGATGGACGAAAAAGATTCTAGCAATGAAGAACGTCTGGATTATAGTATGAGTGATGTTGAAATTTACGTCGATCTGGGAGGGGATATTGAGGCTAGTGATATTCATCCAGATCTAGTGGCCTTAGCGACTATATTGTTGTGCAACCCGTTCGTTGGCAAGGAACTCCAACTACCTTTATCCATAAGCAAGGGCTTCTACGAGAAGTCACAAACCGTAATTAGTCGCTACAGAATAGTCTCGGACTGGAGTGAGGAAATAGAGCAAATCAAAATACCTGAGAAGGGTATACCTGGACTTGCATTCAGCGGAGGAGCTGATTCCTCTGCTGCTCTGGCAGTAATGCCGGCCAGCACCATTCCAGTTTTCTTAAATCGTCCTATTGAGAAGGAATCGATGTATGACTCCGATGCTCCACTTGCAATTTGCGAACAACTTAGGGAGGTCGGATATAACGTCAAGGTTGTCGATACAAACCTTGAGTACATACGAGATCCAGTAGGATTTCCAACTGATCTCGCAAACGCTATTCCTGCCATCCTTCTTTCCCAACATCTGGGTTTGGATTCGATAGCATTCGGCACTATCATGGAGTCAGGCTATGGAATCGGACACGAACATTACATCGAATATGGGGAAGGTGCTCATTGGAGATTTTTTGGCACACTGTTTGATGCTGTGGGGCTGGAGCTTTCTCTACCCGTTCTGGGTGTTAGCGAAGTTGGGACCGCCATAATTGGTAACATCTCTCCAATGGGGTATTATAGTCAATCCTGCATTAGGGGCACTTGGCAAAACCCATGCATGAGATGCTGGAAGTGCTTCAGAAAGGAATTACTGGCCTATTCCCTAGGGCATAGGGAAGATTCTAATCTTGTTTCAATGCTAAGTTCTGGAGAGGTTCAAGTCAGACTGTCAGCTTTTCCAATCTCTCACGAAAATGTCATCGTCTACGCTTTGCAAAGAATAGATCTGGATAAACACCCATATCTAAAGCCGATTGCAGACAAGCTAGATATGTCAATTGAGCTTAATCTGTTAGGATCTTGGTTCCCCCCATCGATAGAATTCACACCGATGGCTCACCGGCACTCAATTAGGGAGAAGATTCTGTCGTATTTACCTGCAATGAAGCCATCTCAGGAGAGTATACTGCTTAATTGGAACATGGAACCTCACTTGTGCTCAATGAAAGCCAAGAGAGGGCAGGAGAAGCTGACCTCATTCTGGCAGGATCTCACGACAAGATTTGGTTGACGAACCAATCGGCTGCTTCTTCGGCCCCATTGGGACGCCTCATTTCTACGGCCTTGGTTCGCATGTTCTGACGGTTCTCTGCGTCCATCATTCTTTCAATAGCTAATCTAATCTTCTCGCGGGTCCTGGACTTAATCACTACCATGGCACCTATTTTCCCGGCCTGAGAGGCTCTTGCGAATTGGTCGTCCCTTCCTGTACTCAGATTTGGAAAGCAAATAGCGGGGAGGCCCGCCTCAATTATCTCGTGGTAGGAGTTGTAACCTCCTGCGATAACAGTGAAGTCAATTTCTTGGAAGTAACGTGAATTTGGATAGTCACGCAAGACTCTAACCCGCTCATGATCAAAAGAGAATCGAGAGCCAAGCATTGACTCCCCCACTACGGCATAGGCTCGGGGATGCTCGGAAAGGGCATCTAAGGTCATCATCAACTCTGAGTCGATTTCGTTAATCTGGCCCGCTCCCAGTTGTATGTAGCACAGAATCGCTTCATTAGGTACTCCCAGCCTCTTTCTAAGATTGTAGTTGGTTTGTTTTCCATTAGGATCTTCTAACAGGATTGGGTTTGTTTTTACGATTGGGACATTGTGTCTGGTCTCGTCCTCAAATTTATCAGAAACGGAGTCCCCAGGTCTGATGATTGTATGGAAGTGGCCAATGCTGTCCACCGGAAGGTTCCTGGAACCCTTCCTAATTGCCCCCCTCCGGACCCAAATATTGACCATACTCTGGGACTCTGACTTTATTGCATTCAACATCCCCCTGTACGGGTAGGAGCCATCAAACACAAAGGCCCTAGGCCTATGAAGCGAGAAGATAAGGCTCATCAATTCCTCACACATAGCATTCCAGTGGCTGGCGTCCATTTCCTTGTAACGATGGCGCCCCGGCATGTGGTAGCAGACAAAGTTCTCCTCGGCGAGAACATGAAGTGTAGGCATTGTTGTAAAGAAAACGATTTCTGTTGATGGTTTTCTAGAGCGGATATTTCGAGCAATGGCTAGCAATCGGGTAAAGTGTCCAAACCCCACTCCGTTTGTGGGGAACATAACAATACAATCTCGACGAGGTCCTACTGCTTCCGTGACATACCTAGGTTCATCTCTCTCGCTAATCCCTCCACGGCGCTGCCGTAGTATTTCGAGAAATAGGAGGGGTAGTGTGAGTGGTAAGCCCAGTATCCTAATGGGGTGCCTGACTGACTCGGTTAAGTGCTTAGATATCCTATATGCACCTGATGAACGAATCCTAGAGATCTCACGTTTGTACCGACCGGCGTTGATTGTTCCTTCTCCAAGGCTCGTGTACTCGTCTTCATCCTCCTCAAATTCAATCTGACTGGGCGACCACCCGGGCACAAGTTGAGCTATGTCATTCGGAAGCAGGGCAACCTCATCCATATCGTGAATGACTCGGCTACGCTCAGTGTGGGTGAGGCGGCGAAGGCGCTTGACTAACTCCGCCGTCCTGTCCTTCCTATCCGACTTTCCCTTTATCCTCTGCAGAACCTCGAAGGCCCTGAGATAATTTTCTGCCCCGAGCTCTGCCTTGAAGTGGTTAACTTCGTGATCAAGGAGAGCAAAACCCATCCTATCGGCCTTGTCGTAATACTTGCAGGCCTGGTTGAATTTCTTCATTCTGAGGTTACTCCTCGCGAGGATGTCCATGCTCTCTCTATCTCTAAAGAGGAATTGAGTGAGTCGCGCCCGACGAGCAGCCTTTTCGAAAAGCTTGGTGTTGTACGCTTGGCGTGAACGCCTCAGTAGTCTAGACCTCAGATGCGAGGTACCCAGCATGATGCCCCCAACTTCCCCCATCACATGAAGATTGACCAAAATCTACAACCATTCCCAAAACGTTGACGAACGATTCCACCCTAGTATCTTCCATTTTGATGAAATACTTAGTTAGTTTCGACTGGTCGTGAGACTCCTTTGGATAACGGGTAGAGTAATGGGAAAAGACCTTGCTGAGACAATGGAAATACGTCTAGCATCACATCTAGAATCGGACGGAATAAAGACCACGCTAATATCTCCGGGGGTAGCGAGTAGCGATGGACTCAATCATATCGAGATAAAAAAGACTGATTTTCCAGGATTGAAAACACTGTCAGCGGCTAGAAATGTTGGGAATTACCTGAAATCAAATGACGACATTGTTTCGGATGCCGACCTAGTTCTCGTAGATTGGAGGTATGTTCGCCCACTTAGTAAACAGTTGAAGAAACTGCCGACCAATTGGGCCATTATTGATCGGGGGCCCCCTGCTTCGTCGGGCACCCGTGGCGGTAGGATACAACGAGAACTCCTAAGAAATTTGCAGAAGCTATATTGGAAAGGCGCGTGGAGGATTGCCGCGAATTTTTCGTCTGGAGGATTTGTAGTTTCTTCGGAACATAAGAAATTAGTTAACAGTGTGACTGGGGGGGGTCTGGTACTATCCGTATTGCCATCAGGAGCTGAGCCCAATCAATTGCTGAGAGAGAAAACAAATCCGTCAATTCACCTAAATTTAGCCTACATCGGCAGGATCGACAAAAAGAGGGGTTTAGGCGACATCTTTAGTCTATCCGAGGTTCTCGGAGACAAGGGAGTCAGTCATTCCATAGTAATGGTGGGAGATGGGGATATGGCAAAGGAATTCAGCATTAGATCAGAAAAAGACCCGCATTTTTCATTTCTTGGAAAGTTGAAACAGAATGAGATTCAGCGCGTATTGGCAAATCAACACGTTGGGATAATGCCAATGCCAGATATTGCCGTTTGGAGAATATCTAGCCCCATAAAACTGGCCGAGTATGCTGCATCTGGACTCGCAATAATTGGGCCTTCCCATCCTGGAAATAAATTAGGAGTGGGTGGTGAATGGAATCTACTTTCAGAAGATGAAAACTGGGTGCAATCTTGCGCAGGAAAACTAGTTGATAAGATCGAAGTGGGAAATTGGTCGGAAAATATTGTCGAGGGGGCCGTGCAAGCCTCACGCGCGTACCACTGGGATGTGATTGCAAAGAGAATGATCGGAGAAATGGAAAAAATGGTGCAACAATCATGACTTGGTCATGGCCTGTATTAGGTAGAAATTCTCTCCATCTCTGAATATTTGGGGCGAGCCATGGGGTGCCCAACCTCCCTCCATCTTCATCGTTACCCAAATTCCTAGCTTGTTCGAAGCAGACGCTAGAGCAGTGGAGGAGCTCCTGACGATGATGTAACCTGCATCGACTTCCTCAACCCCCGAGTCGTCTGGCACAGGTTAACTATAGCGACACTCGTATATTTTCCTACCGGATAAGACTCGAGTACACCATATCCTAGTCTTGCCTGTCAGTGCTCCAAACATTTAGTTTCTGACCCAATAATAACCTAATGTGAGACTCCAATAGAATGGAAATTCCTACTAAAAGACCTCTGGCAGTGCTTGAAATAAACAACAGAAGGATTGCACCCAACATCACTATTCCATTCGGTGTCAGTTCCTGTGCTGGTGGGGAATATAGATACTCGATTGCAGACGCGCCAATTACAGAGGTGAGGGAGGCTAGGACAAGCCACGGCATCACGAGATGGAAGTAAAGGGAGTGAAGCACAATTGAGCTGTACTTACCTTGTTGACGTATCAGGGAGAAGTTGCTGACTAGAGCCCTGCTTAATCCTTGGGCTCTCCTTACCTTCCTTCCTCGGGAAGGGTTGGCATTCGAATCCTCAATGAACAATATTTTTGGGTCCAT
>Ga0066850_10000902_pt1 | contig 15828 bp, 11 predicted proteins | sample ETNtaG_4_FD_67282 | JGI IMG/M metagenome (GOLD analysis project Ga0066850, IMG submission 67282) | Marine microbial and viral communities from oxygen minimum zone, Eastern Pacific Ocean - ETNP201406SV67 | ecosystem: Environmental > Aquatic > Marine > Oceanic | place: Pacific Ocean: Eastern... | reverse complement strand
TTCAGGGAGCGATTCGTTCCAAAAAACTTCTAACCACATCCAATGAAGCATGGCGTCGAGCAGCGCGAGTTCAATGTGTTGCCCTCCACCTCCGTTGGAACGGGCAACTAAGGCTGCGAGCACAGCGTTCGCTCCAGCCATCGCTGTTGTCTTGTCGGCTACCACCGCTTTTACGTATGTCCCATTTTGGGCTTCAGCCATCCCCGAAATAGCCTGAATAATTGGGTCATATACAGGTCGCTCCGCGTACGGTCCGTCTGGCCCGAAACCGGAAACTGAGAGATACACCAATTCCGGGTTGACAGCGGACAGAGCCGAATAATCAATCTGTAAACGCTCCGCCACCCCCGGTCGAAAATTTTGTATGAACACGTCGGCTTCTACGACAAGCTGCAACAAAATCTCTCGGCCAGCTTCGGAACGAATATCGAGGTCCATGCCTCTCTTATTGCGGTGCATATGAACCCAACATCCAGACTGGTCTCCGGTGATTGCGCCGGTCATACGCATCACATCTGGAATGCCGACCTTCTCAACGAAAACCACTTCGGCCCCTAATTCGGCCAACCAAGAACTCACCCACGGCCCGGCCACAGCGCTTGATACGTCAACGACCTTTATGCCAGCTAAGGGGCCATGGCTCGCTTCCTTTACGTCCTTCACGGGATCAGACTCCAGGATTCGAGTGCTTCGTGATGAAATCTACTGCTGCTCGGTTCCACCCGTTTGGATCGTGAGCATTGACTGCGTGAGATGCCGGTAAGTCAACTATTTCAACCTGAGGGATGAGCTTTACCCGAGGCAAATGTTTTTGGAAACGTTGTTCTTCGATGCCGTTGGTGAACAGAACCGGGGCAGAAATCTCTTGTAACGATGTTCCCAATGGCAATGCGAAGTTCGTGATGCGAAACGAAGAAGAGATGCCTTTGGTCGAATGTTCACCAAATTCGTGATCTAACAGGCCGCGTGTTGTGTCTGCGATGCGTTTCGAACGGCCTGGGTTTATCCAACTATCTCGAAGACATTCAACACCTTCCTCGTCGACCTGGTCGGCAATTTTGCTTACCATTGTCCGATTGCGTTCCTGCCATTCGGTCGGGTCAGCAAAACCTGACGCCGAATTGGTAATAATCATGCCTGTAACGCGGTGAGGGCGGGCGACGGCGTAGTGCATGACGAGTGCGGCACCCATCGATTGGCCCACGAGCCAGACCTTCTCGACACCTAGTTCCTGTCGGATGCGATCGAATTCTTCAACGTACCCCGACGGTTCATATTGAGCGGGGTTATCTGGGCTGGGTGAACGTCCATGTCCCCACAATTCGATGACCACTGGCCTACAAACTTCTGTTAAAGCAGAAAGGTTGTCGTTCCAATAGGAGCGACTGCCCAATGCGCCATGAACCAAAAGGGCGACCGGGCCATCACCTTGGTGGACTACGGCGTGTAATTGTTTGTCGTTCACTGCCAGCCATCATGCATTACAAAGAAGGTAATTGTCCTATCGTCGATTGGGAATCAGCTGGTAGGCGAGCTTTCGCGGAGCCCGAGTGTGGCATGAACAAGCAATACTGCGAGCACTAAACAGCCACCTGTTATCGCTCTACCCGAAAGTGCTTCGCCGACGACCCAAGCGGCGAACAATGGGCTGAGTGCCGTTTCTCCCAAGATGAGAAGTGCAGTCTCTGGGCTTGGTAATAGGCGCCCGCCCAAAGTGATGAGTGCCATAGCGGTAGGCAAAATAATTAGACCAAGCAATAGTAATAGTGCGAAATCTTTGAAGGACAAAGCTGCGCTGGTTCCCGCAAATGCCAACACGAAACAACCCAAGAACCCGCCACAAGCTGCTGTTGGCAGCATGTCAAGGTGCTTGTTGATCCGGATAATCGTTAAGTTCGCTGAAAAGCCGAGAGAGCAACACAGAGCAAAAACGTTTCCATCATCGAAAAGTCCTCCCGACGTGCCGCCCACCGCGATGGCAACTCCTACCAACGCGAAGGGCATAGAAAACAGTGTCCTGCGAGCCACAGCTACTCCAGCTACGGTCCGAGTCCAGATAGCAGCCCAAAATGGTGACAGGGCCAGTATTAGAAGGACGTTTGATACCGGTGCGCGATCTACCGCCACCACGAAAAGAATGGTCCCCGATCCGGACAAGATGCTGCTGATGACTCCCCATGCCCCTAAAGACGTTAGAACGTTAGGAAGTTTTCGTTTATAGCGGCATATGAGGAAGGTGCTGAGCGAAAGACCCAGAAGTCCGGTCCGCCACATAGCGTTGGTCATGCTCGGGGCATCGACAAGCCGAACAAAAGTTGCATCAGGGATAATGGCGGCGACCCCAAGAGAAGTGAGTAGTAGGCCTCTTCGATGTTCCGAATCTGCCACCCTTAAGCGCGATCTAAATGAATTGGAAACATCTCGCGAATCAATTGATCAGCGGCAGGGTCTATGTGGGAAGGACCAGGCAATGACAAGATTTCGTTGACTCTTTCGTGGGCACGTTGTCGAACATCCAATGAACCGGCATCTGCCCAATCTTCGGGACTTGAGCGATCGCTAACTGAGGGATAAAGATATTCGGTTTGCATAAGGCGAAGAGTTTGGTCATGACCAAGAAAGTGTCCTGCGCCCTCGACAACATCTTGGATTACTTGGAGCGAGAGTGTTTGTGAGTCGACCTCTATGCCTCTGACTGTTCGAGCCACGGCTCCCAACAGGTCATTATCAATAACCAAAGTCTCTAATGAGCAAGCTAGAAGTGACGCCAACATCCCAGCTGATTCGAACACGACATTGGCCCCAGCCTGAGCAGCCAAAGTAATGGTGGTTCCCTTTTCATGTCCGGCCTGTTGGTCAGGAAGCTTGGAATCTGCCATGCCCGCGGCGACCCCAGAAGGTAAACCGATCCAGTTAAGCAACTGGGCGGCAGCAGCATTAAGCAAAGCTTCTTCGCCTGATCCGCCTGACATGGCACCAGTGCGAAGATCGGAGACGAATGGCCACATGCCGACCGTGCAGGGATGTCCTGAAGACAAAAGGTTCACGCAAGTCAGACCAGCGAGACATTCAGCCAAAGCTTGGCTCAGAGATCCAGCGAGAGCTGCGGGAGAGGTCGCGCCGGCTTGGCCAGCCGATAGCAAGTTGATTGGCATTCCGACGCGTACTTGTTCTGCCATGCAAAGCGCCGATTCTTCTGCGAATCGCAATGGCGGAACAACGAAGGTGTTGTTTGCAATACAGAACGGCCGTCTCCGAAACTCGTCAGCGTCGGCGTTGCCTGTAAGCGCGATATTGAACATTTGCGCAACTTCATGCACATGTTCAGGTTGAAAGAAAGAAGTACCGATTGGTTTAGTTGTGCTACTCAACACAGCGTATGCAGTGTTGAGGTCAAGCTCCCTGGAGGTTTCGAGGTCACGAGCCACCACAGTCCTGACATAAATGTCTATGTGTTCAAGCCTGTCAATGACACGTCCTATCTCATACAAATCTCGTAACGTGCTTGACCGAAAAGTTGAAGTGTCGTGGTCCAACATCAAGACAGCGGCACCTGCCGTTGAGAAATGAACGCGTTGTCCTCCGATGTTGACGTCGCGGTCGGAAGAGAATCCATGAAGGGTGAACTCTTTCGCTGCGCAGCCAATTGCAGAACGGACCAACTCCTTTGGAAAGCGAAGACGTTCGTCGTCGCCGAAGGAGCCACCTGCAGAGGTTACTAAGTCAATGAACTCTGGAGTGGCCTGACCCATACCGAGGTCTTCAAGGAGCGTTAAGGAAGTATCAAAGATTTGCGTCATTTGTTCGGTGCTGAGCGGTTGGTATGCGCCGCCATTCACCCCGGGCTGAACTGGTCGCTCTTGGGACGGGACTTCCGCTAACCGCTTAGCTACTCGGGCGTTCCTGCCGCCAGCACGACGAATGGAACCCTCATCGGACATTGTTCTAGGCCCTTAATTTCTCATTGAGTGGATCAACGACAGGTGCTTCGAGAACCTTGGCATGACGTCGTTCACCCATCACCTGAATTTCGACAACAGAACCGGGTTCTTCGAACTCTGGATCCACATAGGCGAAGGCCAGGCTTTTGTTTGTGGTGTGACTCCAAGTTCCGCTCGTAGTTATGCCGATCAAGGTGGCGCCTGAATAAACAGGTTCATTGCCCCGACACTCGGTGTCATCAATATCGACTTCGCAGTAGACGAGGACCATCTCCAATTCGGCATTGGAGCGAGCGACAAGCATCTCTTTCCCAAGGAAATCTTTTGATTCGTCAACGAATCTTTCGAGTCGGGCTTCAACGGGCGTAACTTCGGTAGTGAGTTCCGAACCCCAGGCTTTGTATCCCTTTTCGATGCGCATTTCATTCATCGCGTAGCTTCCGTAATGAACCATCTCGTGAGGTGCCCCGGATTTGACTAGAGCATCGTAGAGATGCAGCATCGAATCAATCGGATGATGCAGTTCCCACCCCAGTTCACCGACATAACTAACTCTTAACGCTATGCATGGCACGCCGGCCACCGTGATCTCTTGCCCGGTCAGCCAAGGGAAGCTTTCTGTAGACAGATCAGCATTAGTGAGGGGTTGAATAATCTCTCTTGATCGTGGCCCACTTACGGCCAAAATAGCGAGTTGATCGGTCACATCTTGAATCGTTACCTCTTCACCTTCGGCTATGTGGTGTGTCAGCCAGTCATGGTCGTGGAGTTGACCCATGATCGAGCTGTTCAAATAGAAACGTTCCGGTCCGAGGCGAGTAATTGTCATCTCACATTCGATGCCGCCGTGGGAAGTCAACATATGTGTGAGACGGATGCCACCATTCTTGGTCGGCAACTTGTTAGCAGCTAGTCGGTCCAGTAAAGATCCAGCGTTCACACCTGACACTTCAAATTTTGAGAACGCGGTCAGGTCGGCGATGCCTGCCCTTTCACGTGTCCCCGTCACTTCTTTACCCACGGCATCGAGAGCGTTTGATCGTCGAAAAGAGTGTTGTTCAGGTGGACCGAAATACTGAGGTCGTTCCCACCCAAAAATTTCCATCCATTGAGCGTTTAGTTCTGAGAAACGGCCGTATACCGGCGTCGGCTTTATTGGGCGGCCAGCGAATCTTTGCTCACCGGGAAGCCGGACCTGATACATCTCGTGAAATTCGTCGATCGCTTTCGCCTCGGCATAAGGCCCCTTGGGGTAGGTGTGAGGCCCAAAGCGACGTGGGTCCATCTCAGCCACATTTATCTCGGTCTGTCCGTGGACCATCCACTGGGCCAGATACTTTCCGGCACCTGGCCCTTGAGTCACGCCGATTGATGCACCGGCACAAACCCAATAATTCTTTAGCCCCGGTGCGGGACCCATGAGATAACCAGAATCGGGGGTATGAGTTATGGGTCCAGAGACCGTTGTACGGATTCCAGCATCGCCGAATACAGGTATACGTTGAGCGGCAAGTTCGAGCCATGGCATTAGGACGTCGTGATCAGGTGGGGTCAAATAAAAGTGCAGATCCCAGTCGATGCCGTCAACTCCGTAGGTCTTCGCCCCAGCGCGTTCATAAGGCCCAATGACTAATCCGTCGATCTCTCGCCGGTAGTAGCACGATGCGCGAGGATCGCGAATAACAGGTAAATCGAAATCCAATGCAGCGACTTCTGGAATTGCTTCGGTTACCAAATACTGATGAATAACGGAAACGATCGGAACGTCGTAACCGACCATCTCGCCTAATTGAGGGGCGTAGCAGCCAGCTGCGTTAACGACATGTTCTGCGACTAGCTGGCCCTTATCAGTTGTTATCTCCCAGCGACTATCGGGAAGTTGCCGCATCGCGGTGACCAAAGTGTGACGTCGAATCTGGGCACCCAACTGCCTGGCTCCCTTCGCCATAGCGTTGGTAGAGCTGCTGGGATCGCTCCAACCGTCGTTAGGAGTCCAAAACCCCAGCTTCACATCGTCAAGGTTCAATAACGGCTGGTGTTCAAGGATCTCGTTAGGAGCAATGAGATGACTTTCGACGCCAACTAAATCCAACAAGCCCTGCACATAACGAAACCAGTCAACTTCGTCGTCGGTTAATGCCAAGCGAATCGCACCAGTGGGATGCCACCCTGCGAATAAACCAGTTTCTTCTTCTAAGCGCTCGTACAGAGTGGGCGCCTCTGCATGCACCTTGGCCATATTCAGGCTGCCAATGAAATGAGGAACTAAGCCCGCGGCATGCCAAGTAGATCCTGAAGTTAATTCACCTTTTTCAAGCAGTGCTATGTCAGTCCATCCTTCGTGGGCTAGGTGATACAAGAGTCCTACCCCCATGGCGCCACCACCGATGATTGCTACCTGGACCTCGTCGTTCATCTCCCCATCTTCTTCTTTGCTTCGCCCAATATTTTCGTGTTCACGACCGAACTTTTCTGTTCATAGGATCGTAAAAACTCCTGATGCTTGGAGTTACGACACGCTTGCGAGTTCCAATTTCGATCTGCCAGTTCCCGGAATCCAGCCAAGCCTGATCGACGCCATCCGGGTTGTTGAGATAGGCCATTGACAGACAACGATTTTGAGTGTGGCTCCACATGCCGCCAGTGGTGCGACCGACATAAACACCATCGCGGAAGACGGGATCGTCGTGGTAGCTGATTAGCTCCGCGTCCTCGATTCGTAGCTGAATCAGACGCTTTGTTCGAGGCTGTTCTTTCTGTGTTAAGAGTGCCTCACGTCCGTTGAATCCGCCAGGTTTATCCCAGGCAACGGCGAAGCCAAGCCCCGCTTCGAGTGGCGTGTCCTCGTCAGAAATGTCGTGGCCCCAATGGCGGTACCCGGCTTCCAAACGGAGCGAGTTCATTGCATGAAACCCAGCGTGGCGCACCCCGAAAGGACCGCCGCAGGCGATTATTTCTTCGTAAACAGCTACAGACTGGTTTGCTGGGATGTACAGCTCCCATCCAAGTTCGCCCACATAGCTCATACGTAAGGCGTTACAAGACACACCAGCGATATCGACTGCACTTAGAGACCCAAAGGAACAGGATTCGTTTGAAAGATCGAGATGCGAGGCCATTTGCAGAAGTTCACGAGATCGCGGACCCATTACACCCAAGACACTCAAATCTTGAGTGATGTCAAAGATCTCGACTGAGCGGTCGCGACAGGCTCGACGCAGCCAAGCCCAGTCACGTGTTTGTGAGGCGGCACTGGTGATTACCCAGAACTCGTCTCTGGTTAAGCGAGTAACAGTTAGATCGGCTTCAATACCCCCTCTCTCATTGAGCCACTGTGTGTAAACGCCTATTCCGGGATCGACATCAATCAAATTTGCACTCAGCTGTTCAAGAACAGCGAGGGCTTCAGGTCCCTTCACAAGAAACTTTGCGAACGAACTTTGATCAAAGAGCCCAACTTCATTGCGCACCGCCTCACATTCGGCTTGCATGTTCGGGTGCCAGTTCTGCTTTCCGTATGAATACTCGTATTCACGAGCCTGACCTTCGTCAGCAAACCAATTCGGGCGCTCCCAACCGGCTGTTTCACCAAAGACGGCTCCAGCTGCATCGAACGACTCGTGGAGGGCACTTTTTCGGGCTCCTCTTGCTGACTCGTACTGCCTGAACGGCCAATGCATCGCATATAAGAGTCCCAAAGACTCCGAGATTCGTTCTTCTAGGTAGGAGCGGTCATTCTGGAAAGGAAAAGAGCGTCGTATGTCGGCGCCAGAAAGATCCATAGGCGGATATCGGTCGACAATCCAGTCCGCGAGAACCCACCCAGCGCCTCCAGCTGTTTGGATGCCAACTGAGTTGAAACCGGCTGCTACAAAGCACTGGTCAACTTCGGGTGATTCACCCAGATAGAACGTTCCGTCTGGTGTGAAAGCCTCAGGGCCGTTGAAGAACAACTGGAGCCCGGCTTCAGCGAGGGCCGGCATGCGACGACACGCAGCCTCAAAGATTGGTCCAATGTGATCCCAATCTTCGGGCAACGTACCGAAACAAAAATCTCGGGGAACGCCGTCGAGATTCCAGATCTTTGCTTTGGGTTCAAAGAACCCCGCCATGATCTTCCCTGTCTCTTCTTTGAAGTAGGTGTAATTACTGGGATCACGAACTATTGGCATGCCCCGTTCAACGCCTTCGAGAGGTTCAGTAACGATGTAAAAATGCTCACATGCTTGGAGTGGCACGTTCACGCCGATTGTTTCGGCAAGGTGACGTGTCCACATCCCAGTCGCCAGAACCACTGTCTCAGCTTCAACGGTATGTCCATCTTCGGTTTCTACGCCTATGCATAGGTCGCCGTCTTTTAAGAGTCGCTGAACAGCGACCCCTTCCACGATTGTTGCTCCTCCTATACGGGCGCCCTTAATCAGCGCCATGGTCGTGTCGACAGGCGATGTTTGACCATCTTTGGGAATGAACAGGGCACCAACCAGGTCGTCGGTGCGTAACAAGGGCACTTTCTCGCTCAACTCGTCCATACCGATTTCACGAATTTCGACGCCAACAGTTGATGCCATCGAAATGCCTCGACGCATCTCTTCCCAACGCTCGAAGTCCGAGGCCACCGAAATGGACCCCGGTGCCCTGTAACCAGTTGCTTGTCCCGTCTCATCTTCAAGTTCTTCGAACAAACGATTCGAGTATGTCGCCAGCTTGGTTAACGAGTGAGTCGGCTTGAGCTGTGAGACGAGACCGGCAGCGTGCCAAGTTGTCCCACCAGTCAACTGTCCTTGCTCTAAGACAAGGACGTCAGACACTCCGCGCTTAGTCAAGTGGTACGCGATGCTCGCACCGATGATGCCTCCACCTACGACTACGACTTGTGCCCGACTTGGCAGCTCAACAGACATGGTCCGGTAAATCTAGACGCATCTTTGACCCCCGGAGACACTTCTCGACGCATTGCTGTGCCCACGATGGGAAGATATGGGCAGCGGCGCAGGGAACAGGAAGTAGAAGATGCAACTTGACTTAGACGGAAGACGCGCAGTCGTTACAGGAGCGAGTTTAGGAATAGGGGCAGCCACTGTCCGACTTCTAGCGGACATGGGGGCAGAAGTTGAATTCTGTGCACGAAGCAAAGACGCCGTAGAAGACCTCTCAGGTTATCAGCCGGCTCGAGACGGATCGGTAATCGGTCATGTAGCAGACATGGGGGAGCGGCAATCGGTTGAAGAGTTCCTATCCCAAGTCACCAACCGAGGACCTGTGTCGATTTTGGTGAACAATGTTGGAGCCTCGCCATCTCGCAACTTCCAATACATGAGAGATGAAGAATGGGCGGAACTTCACGAACTTAACCTGATGTCTGCGGTGCGATGCACCAGACATTTCTTGCCCGATATGCGCGACCAAAAATGGGGTCGAGTGATCATGATTGCAAGTGGCGCGGCGAAGTATCCTGGCGCGGCTTTGGTTGACTATGCAGCTACAAAGGCAGCGATGGTCGCCACAGGTAAAGCATTAGCTGGCAAATACGGCCGAGATGGTGTGCTTGTAAACTCGGTGCTGCCAGGATTGATCCACACGGCAATGTGGGATCGAGCAGCTGGAGAAGTAGCCGACGCAGCTGGTACCTCAGCTGAAGAGATTCTTGCTAATAACTCTAAAAGCGTTCCCATCGGACGCTACGGAAGCGCCGAAGAAGTAGCTAATGTGATCGCTTTTTTGTGCTCTGATGCGGCGTCCTACGTTAATGGTGCCGCGATAGACGTCGACGGTGGCCAAGGTACTCACGTCTAATCGGGTCGCAACCCGACTGGCCTCGCTTCTAAAAACCTGCTGGCCTTTGGAAACCCCCAAGAGCTTCTTGAAGAAACCGTCCAGCTGCCAATGTTGTGCGATCCTCAAGAAAAGGACCCGCTATTTGAACGCCAACCGGCTTTGAGTCAATTTGACCGATTGGAACAACAGTAGCGGGAAGCCAGGAGACCCCGGTGAGTCCCATCCACTTGAGCTGGTCCGTGTAAGGACGTTGTTGTTCGTCTACTTGAATTGTCCGACCAGTAAAAGGGCTTGAGTGATCGTGTCGAATTGCCTCAGTCAAGGTAACCGGTAACAGAACCACATCGTATGAATCAAAAAATTCTCGCCAACGGTTCCTTTGCTGGAGCCGTCGCTCATGCCAACTCAACCATTCACGGTGACGCATTGACGCATACCAAATTCCGAGTTCTCCCTGAGGTTCTTCCTCGTTGGCTGCTTGTTCTTCGATCTCCGACAATGTCCAGCTGCCAGCTTCTGCTGCTGATAGCAGATGCCTAAAAGTGTCGACTGCTTTTTCAAATGTGAAACTTGGTCGAGCCTCGTAATCAACTTGAGCCCCCGCGTCTTCGAATACCGCTGCGGCTTGTAACAAGAGATTTCTATACGCCTCACTAACAGGCGCCGTTTCTTCGTCAATCCATACGGCCACACGAAAATCTTTGGCATTTACGTGTCGAGATGGTGGCAAGGTAAGGGAATATGCGAGCTGGTTCCAGTCGTCTGGCCCGGCCAAAATATCGAGTGCCACTTCCAAATCGTCAACATCGCGAGCCATTGGTCCAGCCACAGCGATGTCAGCTTGGCTTAAGGTTCCAGGCATACCCGGGATTTGGCCCAATGCTGAGACAACTCCATAACTCGGCTTGTGGCCACATACACCTGACCAGTGGCAAGGGATACGAATTGAGCCTCCGATATCGGAACCCAACTCCAAGGGGGTAAATCCCGCCGCTAACGATGCCCCAGACCCACCTGATGAACCACCAGGGGTGCATTCGATGTCATAAGGGTTCGCCGTTGTGCCGTAAACCTTGTTGTAAGACTGAAGGTCACCTGCCCAGATAGGGAGGTTGGTTTTTGCGTAAACAATTGCGCCAGCGCCTTTGTAGCGGGCGACAGGGTCAGCGTCTCGATCCGGCACGAAATCAGCTAGTTCAGGCGCGCCCGAAGTGGTGACAACACCTTCGGTTTGGAAGCTGTCTTTTATTGTTATTGGCACACCATGAAGTGGACCCAACGCGTCACCGCGAGCAACCGCCTGGTCTGCCTCGTCTGCAGCAATGAGCGCGCGCTCCGCATCCAAAGCAACTACTGCGTTAACTGGCCCATCAAGCTGGTCGACCCGTTTTAATGCTGCTTCTAACAATTCTCGACTTGACACCTCACCAGAGGCGACGGCGGCGGCAGTGTCAACTGCTGTGCTGTAGCTGTAGTCAGTCATCCGAACCCTCCAACCTAGATATAGAATTTCCTCTTTACGCTAACGGTTTAACTCACCGCGCGAGATAGAAAATTTCGAATCACGGTGCCCCGGAAGCCACCTTTGGGTTTTCATACACGAATGATGAATTATCTTGTCATTCGCGAGGGAAGGAACAAATTGATGTTGTCGTCATATCGAGTGTTGGATCTAACAGATGAACGTGGCCAACTAGCAGGGATGATGCTTGCCGACCTTGGTGCCGAGGTAATTCTGGTTGAGCCACCCAGTGGAACTCGGTCGCGCGGAATTGGACCGTTTGTAGAGGGCCGAGAGGACGACCCAGAAGCTTCCTTGTGGTTTTGGTCCTACAACCGCGGAAAGCGGAGTATCACTTTGGATCTAGATTCAGATGAAGGGCAATCGCGACTCAAGGACCTCATCCAAGGAGCTGATGTCGTCATCGAATCCTCTGATGTCGGTGTGATGAGTCGACGAGGCCTCGGTTACGAAGAACTCTCTGCACGCAATCCCCAAATAATATTCACGTCAATATCTGCGTACGGCCAGACCGGTCCAAAGGCAACGTGGGGTGCGACAGACCTTACGGTCGCAGCTGCAGGAATGCAGATGCACTTGCAAGGTGATGATGATCGGGCACCTCTTAGAATCCCGCTTGACCAATCTTTCCTTCATGCATCGGCTGAAGCTGGTGCCGCTACGTTGATTGCGCTTCATGAACGGAATCGTTCGGGATTAGGTCAACACGTCGATGTTTCGGCTCAGCAGGCGCTTACCTGTGCCACGCAATCAACATCTCTAGCCCATCTTTACAATGCGCAAGAGGCGGGGCGGATGAGCGGCGGGGCCAGGTTGGGCCCATTCAAAATTCGCCTTCGGTCGCCAGCCGCTGATGGATTCGTCTCGACGACCATCTTGTTCGGAGAGGCAATAGGCCCCTTTGGTCAGCGTCTTTTTGAATGGATCCATGAGGAAGGGGAGTGTGAGGACAGCGATCTGGAGATCGAATGGGTCGACTTTGTTGAAGGAGTCATGAGTGGACAAATCCCGATGGGAGAGTACGACCGGATCCAGGATGTGGCGGCGACGTTTACTTCTAAGAGGCAAAAAGCGGATCTCCTGAGAGAGGCGTTGATTCGACGACTGCTGATAGTCCCCATTGCAAACGTGGGTGATGTTGCTGAAGACGAACATTACGCGGAAAGAGATTTTTGGCGGGAAATCGACATACCCGGCCATGGAAAGGTTTCCTTTCCTGGTCCATCAGCGAAGATGTCGGCAACACCGATGGTCGTCGACAAACCTCCTCCCACCCTGGGAGAGGCCAATGCTGACTTCGCGGGTGAAAGTGCTCGTGAACTACCGACTAAAGCGGCTAAATCGACTTCAGATGGAGCCGCTCTGCCGTTGTCGGACCTAAATGTGTTGGACTTGCAGTGGGTGATGGCGGGACCAGCGTCGACAAGGGTGCTTGCCGACTGGGGCGCGACTGTTGTGCGAGTTGAGTCTTCACACAAAATTGAAACTGCGCGCACTATTCAACCGTTTCTCAATGACCAAGGCGGAGCGGACAATGGTGGTTTGTACCAAAACATGAATGCTGGAAAATTGGGACTCGCTCTTGATATGTCCAAACCAGAGTCAAAAGAGGTGATTGTCGACCTTGTTAAGTGGGCCGACGTTGTCTGCGAATCGTTTTCACCCAAAGCGATGCAGAATTGGGGACTTGGATATGAAGACCTCAGGAAAATCAACCCGTCAATCATCATGACGAGCAGTTGTCTGTTTGGTCAAGATGGGCCACTCTCGGCTCTGGCGGGTTTCGGCACCATGGGAGCTTCGATGTCGGGATTTTATGCGATGACCGGATGGCCTGACAGAGATCCTGCTGGAGTCATGGGTGCCTACACCGATTATGTGTCACCGCGGTTTTTGACTGCCGCAATTATGGCTGCGCTTGACCATCGTGACCGTACCGGCGAGGGTCAGTACATAGACCTCTCACAAGCGGAAGCAGCAATGCATTTTCTGACACCAGCAGTTCTGGACTACCGAATCAACAACCGTGAACCAGAACCGGTAGGGAACGATCACCCCTTGATGTTTCCCCACGGGAACTACCCGGCCTCGGGTGAAGACAACTGGATCGCCATAGCGTGCGAAGATGACGACCAGTGGACGGCGATCTGTCAACTGATGGGCATTCCGGTGCACCTCCAAAATCTTGCAACAGAACAGCGACGCGAATGTAGAGAGGAAATTGACGGCCACATCTCGGCATGGACCGACCAACTTTCCGGTCTCGAAGCCCAAGATTCGCTCCAAGCAGCTGGTGTGACTGCACACCAATTACAGATGTCTGGTGCTCTAGCTGAAGATGTACAACTCGCGCATCGGCGACATTTCCGTCACGTCGACCACATGACGAACGAGAAAATGTGGGTTGAAGGGACTCGGTTTCTCATGAGTAGATCCCGCGATGACATAACCGATGCAGGACCCAGTTACGGTCAGCACACTTTCGACGTCCTTGAAGGCATTCTTGGTTATGACGCCGACCGCGTCGCCGAATTAGCCGTTGCGGGTGTTCTTGAGTAACGAGTCTTTGCTGTCTACGGTGGTGTCTCTGAAGCTGTTTGACCAGTCATTCCCTGGTAATTGCGGTCAATGAACCAGCGCTGATAATCACCATAGGTAATGGGTTCGTATCGGCTGGGTGTTTCCGGGGACACTGTGGTGGGAACAGGATCAACCACAGCATCATCTCGTGCCCCGTAGAAGAAGGGCATAGCGTAGCGATCAACATTGGACAGATTGCTCGCTCTATGGGCGGTGGACAGGTAGTGCCCATTGGTCCACCTCTTCAACATGTCACCACTATTTACGACAAATGAACGAGGAACTACCGGTGGCTGGATCCAGTCGCGCCCGGCGGGGCGGAGCTCTAAGCCGGGGACGTCGTTTGCTGGTAAGAACGTGAAGATGGAGCTGTCCGTGTGGGGCGCTAAGCCCCATTCATTTTCGCTGTACTCCATGACCGGATAGTGCGACATTCGAAGAGTCACGCTTGGGATATCAAAATCGCTGGCAAAGAATTCAGGGTCTAGTTGAAGTGATGATGCAAGGAGCGGCAACAAGGATCCAGCTAGCGCCTCCATGGCTTTGATGTAGGTAGCAGTTACGTCTTTGAAACCTTTGAGATTCGGATACTGATTTCCGTCCCTATATCCGCCTTCATGAACGAAGAAGGCCTCGTTTTGGTTTGGTTTCCTCACCTCGCCTGCTATCTCGCTGGCATATGAAGTACCCGCACCCATTCCGAGATACCCGCCGTGGGTGCGATCCATAGTGATTGCGTCCTTTTGGGATTGAGGCAGTGCGTGGAGGGTTCGTGTCGCCTCATAAATTTCCTCCACTAAGGACCAGGACACTCCATGGTTAGTTATCGAGAAAAAGCCGGTGTCTTCGAGTGCTTTGCCTAACGCTGTTGCTAAAACCCTGATGCCTTGCTCGTCTCCATCAAGAAGTGGTTGAAGGTCTAGGACAGGGATTACTTTTGTCGAAGTCGTATCAACTGGCATCGATCCCCTCTCTTTCTCTTATAAATCTAGGACACAGAAGTACGAGCGACTTGAAATCAAGATCTCAGGCTGGGTCAATCGTTACTTCGCGTTCGACAAATTTCCAGCCGCTTTCGGTCCGAGAGAGCCGATCTCTGTACACACCTGTCGCTCTGAAGAGGGCCGAGTCACCTTGGCCGGCGCTATACGCGTTCAGGTAGCACTGCATCGTCGCAGCGTCACCGCTTCCTTCAATAACCAGATTCCAGTTCCAATGTCGAGCTCGGCCTTGATTGATTGCGAAATGCGATTCAGCGTAAGCGCGAAGCGCATCCTTGCCTTCATGTTTTCCGCCCAACGGAGCTCCATCAGGAAGTCCCACGCAACTGAACGTGCCGTCGGCTGTGAACGTATCTACCCACTCATCTACGTGACCGAAATCAACGGCAAAGTTGTATCGAGCTAATAGCTGCCGAATTTCTTCGTAATCATTTGGTTGGAGTGACATTCAGATACCTCCGTTTAGGCCTTACGTTAGGCGTCGTTGGCAGATTCTGTCATCCCGTCGCTAACTCGTGAAGGTCTGCTGAAATTTCACCAACCTCGACTCGGAGCCGTTTCAGCACACTTAGACCATCGATGCGTGTGCGCCATTGCCTTCGTTTCATGCACTCGAGGCGATGAGAAATCGATTCCAGGACCTTTTCAACGCCCCTCGGGTCGGACTCAAAATAAGCCTTCCCGTAATATGTTGGGAGCTCACCCAGATAGACCGCTAAATCGCGTAAACGTGACCGCAGCTGATCCAGAACGTGTTGGGTGGCCTCACCGGTTGATCGGGGAATTCGTGAGTGCAGAGTTCGAAAGAAGTATTCAATGTCTGGAGGAGTAAGGCGCTCAACCTCGAGACCAGCGATGTGTTCTGACCTATTCATAGGACGTTTCTCCGTGATCTAAGAGACACACTCAACGACTTTGTTGGCAGCATCTATACCGGAATTGAAGGCACCCTCAACTTTGGGTCCGTTAAATGCTTCGCCAGCCATCACCAGAGTCGGCTGTTCGT
>Ga0066850_10000901_pt1 | contig 15834 bp, 17 predicted proteins | sample ETNtaG_4_FD_67282 | JGI IMG/M metagenome (GOLD analysis project Ga0066850, IMG submission 67282) | Marine microbial and viral communities from oxygen minimum zone, Eastern Pacific Ocean - ETNP201406SV67 | ecosystem: Environmental > Aquatic > Marine > Oceanic | place: Pacific Ocean: Eastern... | reverse complement strand
ACAAGAAGCTAATGTTATAGCCGCTAAATTAGCAAATAAAATAGAAGAATGACCCTTAAGTTCAAAGGTTTTATTCGAACCTCGAGGTTGTGCTCTCAGTAATTTTTTAAGTTGATTGTTCAGTTTTTGTTCGATATTTAGATCTAGAATAAGATCTTGATTTTCATTTTGTATTTCACCCATTTTTTTTCTCCATGCACAGCTCAATTTCTTTGAGTGCTAGCTAATAAATATGACAGATTGACGATAATATTCAAGTATTATTTTGGGCTTATTTATTAAAGGGGAAAAATTTAAGTTAGAGACTCTTGATAATCAGTTTGAATCTTTTTAATTTCTTTTCTAAGCAATATTAAAGCCAATAAATTAGGTATCGTAGCTATAGGGCCAATAACAGTTGCAATATCCCAAACTATCTTGGTATCTATGATAGCTGCAGTAAAAAAAGCACCCACGTAAATTATTCGATAATATAGAATCCAACCTTCTCCAAAAAGGTGCGCAGTCGCTCTATCGCCGTAGTAAGACCAAGCTATTGCAGTTGAAAAAGCAAATAACAAGAGCCCGATAGCAACAATGTATTGACCGTACTCACCAAACACACTTCTAGTAAAAGCCTTGCCGGTTAAATCAGCTCCTATAAGTAAAGATTCTCCAACTATATAAACGTTTGGAGAATCAAGTTTTCCATTACGTATATTGATCTTGCCATTGAAAATTCCTGAATCTTCATCAAAAACAGTTACGTTCTCTGCAACCGATCTGTTGTGCAACAAAGTAAAATTAGTTTCTTGCGGTTTCCCTTCTTTAATAGTTAGGCTACCAGAATGCTTTAAGTCCCCTGTACAGCTATAAATATAGTCTTTTAATACGGCTATGTCTTTTTCTGATTTATCAGTTAGAGGTTGGTTTAAAAAACACATGGAACTTTCTTCAAATTTATTATCAAACTTTTCAGTCCAAACACCAGAAGATAGAATGACCAACCCAGTTATTGTGCAAATAACTATTGTGTCTATAAAAGGTTCAAGGATGGATACCATGCCTTCCTCAATAGGATTTTCTGTCTTTGAAGAAGCGTGTGCAATTGGGGCGGAACCTTGGCCTGCTTCATTTGAATACAAACCCCTATTAACACCCCTGGTTAGGGCAGCAGCTACTGAAGCTCCAAGAAAACCACCCACAGCAGCAGTTGGTGTAAAGACGTGTACGAATATAGATTGAAGAGAAGGGATAATATTTTCATAGTTAGTAAAGATAACCGCCAAAGACCCTGTTATATACCAAAACGCCATAAAAGGAACTAATTTAGAAGCAATTTGAGCTATTCTTTTTATACCGCCAATAATAACCATCCAAAGAAGGACAGCGAGGACACTTCCAGTTATAAATTTTGGAATATTAAAAGTATCATTCATAACAACAGCAATACTGCTAATTTGAGGCATATTGCCTGTCCCCAAACACATCAAAAGCAAGCAAATTGAAAAAAGAATAGCTAGCCATTTCATGTTGAGTCCATTTTCAATGTAATACATTGGACCCCCTGAGATAGAACCATCAGGAAGAGTTTCTCTGTATTTGTGAGCCAAAGTAACCTCGACGTACTTAGTGGTCATTCCGAAGAAAGCCGTTACCCACATCCAAAAAATAGCAGCCGGTCCACCCAAAAATATAGCTAGAGCTACTCCGCCAATATTGCCTGTTCCAACTGTACCTGATAAGGCGGTTGTTAATGCCTGAAAAGGCGTTGTTTCACCTTGAGTGTCTTCTTTTAAATATTGTCCGCTTAAAACTTTCCAACCATGTTTAAAAAATTTGATTTGAGGAAAACCAAGGTAAAAGGTAAAAAATATTCCTGAGCCAATTAGGAATGCCGGAAACCAATATTGGTCAACCAACCAATATGTTAAAAATTCTAGTATAGAGGTAAAAGTTTCCAATTAATTATTACGATAAGTGAGTGCTTAGTTCAGTGAAACCACCTATGTATTCTCCATCCATAGTTATTTGAGGAAAAGTTTTTGCATCAGGAAAACTCTCCAATAGATCTTCCATGCTGTAATCTTCGTTAAGCATAAGCTTTTCATATTCTAAATTCTTTAATTTACAAAGATTCACTGCTTTGTCACAAAATATACAATTTGGTTTAGACCAGATCTTAATCATAGTTTATTAAAAAATTTCTTTATTAGGAAAGCCTATATGATACTTTAAGTAAGATATAAGTTTACAAATAAATAATTTTATATGGAATTAAAAAAGAACACTCTAAATAATTATTATTATAGCCAAGGCGAAGGTAAGCCTATTGTCTTTATACATGGCTTTCCTGACTGCGCAAAAAACTTTAAACACCAGCTTAATTTTTTTGCAGACCAAGGGTATCAAGCTATTGCACCATACCTACCTGGTTACCATCCTAATGACCAGCAACTAGACACTTACCAGTCCGTCAGAATAGCAGAAGAATTTATTTTAAATATTGAGTGCATCACCAATCAAAAGATAACCTTATTTGGTCATGATTGGGGCTCGAGTATCGCCTACGGTATAGCTGGGATTAAGCCAGATCTGGTTGAGAGATTAATAACGGTTTCAGTGCCTCACGGAATTAGCGTAGGCACTTCTTTTCTAAGCGATGCAGAGCAACAAAGAAAATCTTGGTATATGTTTTTCTTTCAACTAGCAATTGCCGATATGGCCGTTCAATTTAATAATTTTAAGTTTATAGAGAGATTATGGACTGACTGGTCTCCTAATTGGCCTGAATATAAGGACTATGCTAAACATGCTATAGAAGTTTTATCTGAAGAAAATGTTCTAGATAGAGCACTATCCTATTATCGTTGTACTTTTCAACCTGAACTACAAACTCCAAGAATAAATGAACTTACTGACTTACTTGCAAGTGAAAAAATAAAACCACCTTCTCTGTATTTACACGGTGAGAACGATGGCTGCATCGGACCTTATTTATCTGACGGCATGGAAGAGTACTTCGATAATTTAGAGGTTAAAATTTTAGCAGATTGCGGTCATTTTTTACATCTTGAAAAACCTGATTTAACAAATAAAATTATCTTAGATTTCTTAAATAGCTGAAATTTGTAACTTTCTTTCCCAATCAACGAATAAAGACTGTAACTGATATTCTTTTCTTAGATTTGTTTCGCTTACAACCATGCTTAAAAGTTTATTTGTTTGATTTAATAATTCATGCAGATTGTGTATATCTGACTTCTCGCCCAAATAATTTGTCATTGTAGCCGTATCAGGCATAATCTCAGCATACTCTTTAGACGCTTTGTATTTTATTGAATCCATTAAAATGTGACTCATCCATTGAAGCTTTAAGGGAAGCGAGTCAGTTTGCTTTACCCACCTATCCGAGACATTAACCAGGTCTTTACCGCTTTTTATGATACCGCCTATATCTTCTATAAAATCTGATCTTAAGGCTGTTAGATTTAATTCAAGAAGATCTTTGGCAATATAAGGTCGCTTAGAGGAAAGAAAATAAGCAAGGTTCACATCTTCTGAATTAACCTTTCCCATCCATTTTGCAAACTCACTAAGAGTGGGTGAGTCTATAGCTATTTCTAAACTTCTACTTCTTATGGTGGCAGGAATTCTATAAACTAAACTTGAGGTAATAACGAAGAAGGTGTCTTTAGGCGGCTCTTCTAAGACCTTTAACATTGCATCAGAAGCATCTCTGGACATTTGCTCTATATTAGGAATATTTATGATTTTTCTTTTTCCTAGAAAGGCGGATTCATATATCTTTTCTCTTAATTGATTTATTTGTGAAATTGAGATATTTTTTTTGTCTTGCTCCTTTTCTATTAAGTAATAATCTGGATGATTGTCTTCTAAATAAAATTTACAGCTTTGACATTCTTTACAAATAGATATTTCATTATTAGTGCAGAAAAGATAACCACTTAAATGCTTAGACAGGGCACTCTTACCTAAACCTTCACACCCTGTTATTAAATAAGAGTGGTGTGGCCTGTCCTTAGAAAAGCCTTTTAAATACTTATTGAGCCATGGAGCTAAGGAGCCTTCAATCATTTAAAAACTCATTTAAAAAACTTATTACTTGCTGGGACACTTCAGTCATAGTTTTAGAGCTATCAACAATTCTAAATCTCTCTTTATTCTTATCCGCAAGAAAAAGATACGCATCTCTAATGCGCTGGTGAAAATGTAAAGGTTCTTTTTCAAACCTGTCTAATTCTGATCTTTCTTTAGCTCTTGATAAAGCTATGTCAACAGGAAGATCAAAGAGTAATGTTAAGTCTGGGGAAGGAAGGTCAAGTTGTTTAGATAAATTATCAATTATTTGCATATCCATTTTTCTCCCTCCTCCTTGATAAGCAAAAGTAGAATCTAAATACCTATCTGAAATAACCCACTTTCCTTGATTTAAATTAGGACTTATTAAACTATCTACATGATCTTTCCTGTCGGCCATCATTAATAACATCTCTACCGAAGGTGAAATTGATTTATCTTTATCAAGCAGTATGCTTCTTAGGTTGGGGCCTAAAGGACCTCCTCCGGGTTCACGAGTTAATTTACATTCAACTTTGTGTTGATTTAAGTACTCCATAATAACGTCTAGATTTGTGGACTTCCCTGAACCCTCGATCCCTTCTAAAGTTATAAATTTACCTTGCATTAATCTGATACTTTAATACAGCTTTGTTATGTTCTTCTAAATTATTAGAAAACTTGTGATAACCATTTCCCATTGAAACAAAATAAAGAAAATTTGTTTCGATCGGGTTTAGTGCGGCTTGCATCGAGTCTAAGCCTACTAATCCTATAGGTCCTGGAGGAAGTCCTTTATATCTATAAGTGTTGTAAGGATGTTTTATTGTTAGATCTTTTCTTCGAATGTTCCCATCAAATTTCTCTCCTAAAGCAAAGATTACAGTTGGATCTGATTGTAGTTTCATATTTTTACGTAATCTATTTATAAAGACACCTGCTATTTGTCTTTTCTCCAAACCTTCTTTTTCAATAATAGAGGCCAGGGTTAAAGCTTCTAGAAATGAATTGTAAGGAAGTCCTTTCTTTCTTTCTTTCCACATCAAATCATACAAGTTAGTCTGTTTTTCAAAGGCCCTGAGTAGAATGGATGAAAATTTATCTCCCTTTTTATAATAATAAGTATCCGGATAAAGCATACCTTCAAATTGACCTTTTCTATTGATTTTTTCGTTCAACAATTCTGTATCTCTTTTAATGTCATCAACAATACCCTTAGCTTCGTGAGCTAAATTAAGGACATCTTTAACTGTCATACCTTCTTTAAGTTGTAATTTACGATAATAGATATCACCTTTTATTAATTTTAACTGTGCTGTATTAATTGATTCTTTATTTAAAAAAAGATATTCACCCGCTTTAATTTCTTTATCTCTTCCTAGGGCTTTTGCATATAAAATAAATAATAAAGAACTAGAGATAATATTGTTTTCTTCAAGATTTATTGAGATTTCCTTTAAACTTGAACCAGGTTTAATATCAACGACAAGACCTTGATTAGTTGTTTTTAAATTAACTAAAATTACTAGGCTTGTTAAAACAGCAAAGATAAAAAATATAGTATTTTTAACATTGATCACTATGCTATTTTATATCAGAAAAGATTAAAGAAGCATTGGTCCCACCGAAGCCAAAAGAATTAGATAAACTGTAAACAACTTTATGAGGAGTTGCCTCGTGTGGAGAGTAATTCAAATCACAACCTTCACTTGGATTATCTAAATTAATGGTTGGAGGACAAACATCTTCTTTAATAGATAGTATTGAAAATATAGCCTCTATAGCTCCAGCTGCTCCTAACAAATGCCCTGTCATTGATTTTGTAGAGCTTACAATTAAATCTTTCGTTGAATCTCTAAAAACAGATTTTATAGCCATTGATTCAGCCAGATCTCCTGCAGGAGTTGAAGTCCCATGAGCGTTAATATAATCAATTTTGCTTGCGCTTAAGGAAGCATCTGATAAAGCATTTGTCATTGCCAGAGCTGCTCCGCTTCCTTCTTCAGGTGGTGCAGTTATATGAAATGCATCGGCGCTCATGCCAAAGCCTACAATTTCAGCGTAAATATTTGCCCCTCTTTTCTTGGCATGTTCAAATTCTTCTAGCATCAGACACCCTGCGCCTTCACCCATTACAAAACCGTCTCTATCCTTGTCCCAAGGTCTACTTGCCTTCTCAGGAGCTTCGTTCTTCGTCGATAAAGCTTTAGCTGCATTAAACCCCCCTACAGCTAATGGAGTTGTAGACATTTCGGCACCTCCAGTCAACATCAAGTCAGCATCTCCATAAAGAATTGATCTATAGGAATAACCTATTGAATGACTAGCACTAGAACATGCACTTGATATCGATAAATTTGGGCCTTTGAAACCAAACTTAAGCGAGGCATAACCAGAAACCATATTTGAAATAGCGCCTGGAACAAAAAATGGAGATATTTTTTTTGGACCACCATCATTTAATTTGTTTTTAAAATCTTCTATTGTGCTTAATCCGCCTATACCTGTTCCTATTGAAACGCCAATTCTATTGGCATCTATAAGGTTTAAATCTATTCCAGAATCATTAACGCATTCTTTAGAAGCTATTAATCCAAATTGGATAAATTCATCTGTTCTGCGAATTTCCTTTTTATCTAAATAATCTTCAGGACAATATTTAACTGTTGCAGCAAACTTGGTATCAAAACCTTCAGTATTAAATTTATCTATAAAAGATACTCCACTTTTCCCCTTTACTACATTTCTCCAAGAATCTAGTACGGAATTTCCTACAGGCGAAATCATGCCCAAACCGGTAATTACTACCCTTCTATTAGACATAATTAATTGCCTCGACTAGGCAAGAAGTTAGGAATTGTTATTTATATAATCTACGGCGTTCTTTACTGTTTGAATACCTTCGGCTTCTTCATCGGGAATTTCTATTTCAAATTCTTCTTCAAAAGCCATAACTAGTTCTACGGTATCTAATGAATCTGCACCAAGATCATCTATAAAAGAAGCTTCTAATTTCACTTCTTCAGCAGAAACACCCAATTGTTCACAAACAATTTTTTGTACTCTTTCCTCAATACTCATAATTTTCTCCAGTCTAAAACTATAAATTAGTTTGAATCAGTTTCAGGAATTCGCATTCTACTAGCTTTCAAAAAATTTTCATTATTTATATTGTCAAATAACTACATATAAAGGCCGCCATTAATATGTATAATTTGTCCTGTAATGTATGAAGCTTCTTCAGAACAAAGAAAGGAAGCTAAATGAGCAACTTCATCAGGCTTTCCAAATCTACCTAACGGTATCTCCTTTACTAATTCTTCTACATTTACTCCATCACTTTGTTCTGTCATATCCGTATTAATAAAACCAGGAGCTATAGAATTAATTGTGATATTTCTTTTGCCTACTTCTCTAGCAAGCGATTTCGTGAAGGCCTCAACTCCAGCCTTTGCTGCAGCATAGTTTGCTTGACCTCTATTGCCAATTGAAGCTGAAGTAGAAGTGATGTTTATAATTCTTCCCCATTTTGACTTAAGCATCATCTTTAGAGTCTTTTTAGATAGATAGAAGATGCTGTTTAGGTTAACGTTCATTATATCTTGCCACTCTTCTTCAGACATTCTTAAAACAATATTATCTTTTGTGATGCCGGCATTATTTACCAATACAGAAATGCTCACATCTTTATTTTCAATTTCTTCCCAGAACTGTTCTTTTGAGTCGCTAGAGTTTAAATCTAGTATTACCCCTTCTATACCTTGTTTTTCTAATTGCTTAGTTCCTGCTTCCGAGGTAGCTGTTCCAAGCACACGATATCCGTCTTTTTTCAAATGCAAAGCAATTGCATTTCCAATACCTCTGCTAGCTCCAGTTATCAATGCTGTTTTCATAAAAAATCCTCCTTATTTTGGAATGATTCATAATTGTCTAGTGAGATTACAGAAGCATCAATAATAGATCTTTTAATTAAACCTGATAAAACTTTTCCTGGACCGCATTCAATACAATTTCTTATACTTAGTTTGCTAAACGAATTCATTATTTCTTCCCATCTAACTGGACTGTAAATTTGGGATATTAAGTTTTCACTGATTATATCTATATTATTAGATGAAGAGGCATCAACATTTTGGATCACATTGCATTTGGGTTCCTGCATCTTTACGGAATTTAAGACTTCTTTAAATCTTTCTGAAGCAGGTTTCATTAATGCACAATGAGCTGGCACGCTCATAGGTAACAATAACGTTCTTTTAGCTCCTACTTCACTACATCTTTGTAAAGCTAAGTCAACAGCGCCCTTAGTTCCAGAAATAACTATTTGATTTAATGAATTTATATTGGCTAATTCTACTACTGAATTTTCATCACTAATTGACACACATATTGATTCTAATTCATTAAATGTTAAACCAATTATTGCAGCTATTGCGCCTTCGCCTTCAGGTACTGCCTCTTGCATAAATTTTGCTCTTGCAGAAACTAACTCTAACGCATCTTCAAAAGTAAAAGTTTTAGCTGCAACGTAGGCAGAAATTTCTCCTAATGAATGGCCAGCCATCACAGTCACATCTTGAACATCAAGCTCTAAAGACTCCCAAATAGCGTTATTAGCTGTCAACATTAATGGTTGAGTTGTTACCGTAGAAGATAAATCTTCTGGCGAGCCGTTAAGAATAAGATCCTTAAAGTCTGTACCTAAAACTTCTCTTGATACGTCAAAAACGTAATTGAATTGTTTTTCTTTAGAAAAATAATCTTCTAGCATACCGACGGATTGAGATCCTTGTCCAGGAAAGACAAAAGCAATTCCGCTTGTGGACATAGTATTATTCTTCTACTGGTTCTTCAGGTTGTTTAACTTCTACAATTTTTTTGCCTCTGTAGAAGCCATCTGCTGTCATTTGATGTCTTAAATGTCTCTCTCCCGTCACTGGATCTGTTGATAGCGTAGGGTTAGACAAAGACTGATGGGACCTCTTCTGAAGTTTCTTAGATTTAGATTTTTTACTTTTTTGTACTGCCATTACATTGCTCCGGCGCGGATTTTAGATGAACTAATCGATCAAGTCTCTAATTTTTTTAAAAGGAAGGTTTTTTCCTTCTAGTTTAGAGGGGTTAATTTCAAGACATTCACCTTCACATTTAACAGTATTAGGATAATTTAATGAAACTTCTTCTTCAATTAGTTGTTTAATATCAAAATACTCTAAATCTTGATAATGAGTTTGATCTTGATTTGAGCTATCTTCCATCATTATGTTTTCATCTTTTATGACTAAATTACATGTGAAGTCCAGGTTTACTTCAATATCTTTCAAGCAAGAATGGCATTTATCAACAAATACTGTTTTTATCAATCCTTCACAGTGAAAAAGGCCATTTGAAATTAAAGAAATTTCAATATTCGCGTTAATATCATCTTTAAGCTTACCAATATTTTGCAATTCTATATCTTCAATAGCTAAATCCATCTTTATTGGAAATGCTCCTTCTCTTAAATTAAAAGTTTTGTTATCTCTAGACATAGTCCTTAAACACTGCTGGCAAGGAAGCAGTTTGCTTTATACCCAAGTTGAAGAAATTTATAGATTCAGCATGTAACAACATTCTCTTTAGGCCTTTCGACTGAAGTATTTTGTTATAGCTAGGATCACCATATTTATTATCTCCTACAATTGGATGTCCTTTGTGACTTGAATGCACTCTAATTTGATGAGTTCTACCAGTAATAATCTTTGCTCTCACCAAGCTATTGGCTTCTCCATACGATATTAATTCAAACTCTGTCTCAGATAACTTCCCTTTCTCATTTACCTGAACAGACCTTTCGCCTGTTTTAGAGGTTTGCTTTTTTATAGACAACATTATTTTTTTTAGGTCTTTAGGCCACTTACCTTTTACTACGGCTACGTAAACTTTATGCACCTGCTTATCTCTTATCTCTTTATGAAATTCTCTTAAAATACTCTTTTTTAGGGCTACTACCAAGCACCCAGAAGTATCTTTATCAATTCTATGTACCAATTGAGCATCAGAATATGTTTTATCTAACTGTCTTATAATTTCTATTAAACCTAAAGATATTCCACTCCCTCCATGACATGCTAAGCCTACCGGCTTATTCAAGATTAAAAAATCTTTCTCTTTTCTTATAATAGAATTTTCAACCTTTTCTTTATTAAGATCTGAAGATTTCTTATTAACTTTAGGTTTCGCTGTATACGGGGGAATTCTAATAATATCCCCTACTTTTAATCTCTGACTAGGTTTGCAGCGAGATTTATTAACTCGCACTTCACCTTTTCTAATAATTGAATAGATTTTAGCTCTAGGTAGTCCTTTTAATCTAGAAATTAGACAATTATCTAACCTAGTTCCTTCATATTCAGAACTCACTTTGTAGCTTGATACTTGGTGAAAATTCTCTTTCATAGTTGCAAACCTTTAATATAGGGGGATTTTATGGTATTTTATATATGTAAATGCGCATTTTTAAAGAAAAAAGTAGGACGCATAAAGAATTTAATTAAAAAAAGCAGTATAGAGCAAGGCTCTAAAGAACATTAGCTACGTAGGTGTAGCAACAGAACATATATAATTCGCCTACCTTTCAAAAATATATTCAATATATTCAGCTCTTGCTATCTGCTTTCCTTAAATAGGGGAAAAAATGAAGAGAATGTTAATTAACGCTACTCAGCCTGAAGAGTTGAGAGTCGCTTTGGTTGATGGGCAAAGTATTTATGACTTTGATATAGAACAATCTGGTCAAGAGAGAAAGAAATCTAATATTTATAAGGCCAAGATATCAAGAATAGAACAAAGTCTTGGTGCTGCATTTGTAGATTTTGGATCTGAGAGACATGGATTTCTCCCAGTTAAAGAACTTGCACCAAGTTTCTTAAAATCAAAACAAAGAAAAAATGCTATAAATGACTGCCTTGCGCAAGGCCAAGAAATTATTGTTCAGGTAGAGAAAGAAGAAAGAGGCAACAAAGGTGCTGCTCTAAGCACATTTATATCACTACCAGGGCATTATTTAGTTCTTATGCCTAATAATCCTGAAGCAGGTGGAATTTCTAAAAGCATAGAAGGAAAATCAAGAGATGAAATGAGGGATAAATTGAGAACTCTCAATTCTCCTGATGGTATGGGGGTAATTCTTAGGACTGCTGGGGAAGGAGTATCAATTGAAGAATTACAATGGGATCTAGACTATTTATTAAATCTTTGGGACGCGATACAAGAAGCAAACCAACTTAGAAAAGCGCCTTTCTTAATTTTTAGAGAAAATGATCTTGTTTCCAGGTCCTTAAGAGATTTTCTTAGAGACGATATAACTGAAGTCTTAATAGATACTGATGATGCTTACGAAAAAGCTTATGACTTTACTTCAAAATTATTACCAGACTTTGAAGATAAAATTAAGAGGTACGATGAAGCAATACCCCTTTTTACTAGGTACCAGATAGAAAGCCAAATAGAAACAGCCTATCAAAGGGATGTTGGATTGCCCAGCGGAGGTTCTATAGTCATAGACCAAACGGAAGCTTTGGTTGCAATTGATATAAACTCAGCTAAGGCCACTGGTGGGAGTGATATTGAAGAAACTGCTCTTAATACAAACCTAGAGGCTGCATTAGAAATTGGAAAGCAATTAAGACTTAGAGATATCGGTGGACTAGTAGTAATAGATTTTATAGATATGCTCTCTTTAAAGAATAAAAGAGCTGTTGAAGATAAATTATGGGCTGCCTTATCAATAGATAGAGCCAAGGTCCAAGTTGGCAGGATTTCAAGGTTTGGATTAATGGAGATGTCTAGACAGCGACTAAGGCCTTCATTACAGGAAAGATGGACTCAGGATGTGGCCAGCCTGTCTACTGCTGTGTTAAGGCTAATAGAGGAAGAAGGAAGTAAAAAGAAAAGCGGTGAAGTGAGAGCAATTGTTTCGCCTGATATGTCAACCTTTCTATTGAATGAAAGAAGATCAAGAATTAATGAAATAGAAGAAAGAACTAATGTTAGGGTGGTGGTGGTATCTGACCCCACAAGATCCGATAATAGATTTGAAGTTACTAGGCTTAGAAGTGATGATAAAAATAGTCAAGATTCTGCTAGTTATGAAATACAGGATGAGATCAAAAATAAAGCAAATTCTGATTCAAATTATAAAAAAACTTCATTTGAGAAACCTGCGGTTAATTTGACCCCTCCAAAAAAACCAAAAAGGAAAGGAGACGGCTTTATTAAAAGAATTTTAAAATCTTTTACAGAGGCTGATGCAACAAATAAACCCAAACCAAAAAAGAAAAGTAATCAAAAAAGAAAAAAGAATACAGATCCGAAAAGACAAATTAATAAATCTTCTCAAGATAATAGAAAGAAGCAGGTTCAGAAAAGAGAATCTTCTAAATCAAGACATAAAAATGATTTAAGTAAGAAGGAAGTTCAAAATAATAAAGATAAAAATCGAAACGGTAATAAGAAAAAATTAAGCTCTCCAAAACCAAATATTAAGAAGCCACAAAATAAAAAGTTAAAAGAAGAAACTAAGCCATCTTCTATAAAAAAGGACCCAAATCTAAAAAAAGTAAATCTTAATATATCAACCTCTGATGAGGTCGTAAGGGACACAGAGTCTAAAGATGTAAGCAAATCTTCTGTAACTAAGAAAGAAGCCAAGCATACCAATAAGAATCTTAAGAAATCAAAGCCAGTTGATTCCTCTAATAATAATGAATCTAAAGGTAAGAATAAAGAGACCTTTAAATCAAAGACTGATATAGAAAATAAAGATAAGAAAGATAATAAAAAATTAAATGAAGTAGCTGTTCAAAGAGCTGCTAAAGATTGGGGACGTGCATCTAACGACCCTAGAAATAAAGGTTAATTCTTAAATTTACTTAAATAGCTTTCTATAAGCTGTCCCGAGATTGAAATATTACCGGTTGGTACTTGCGGTAGATCATTGTAATTAAACCATTCGGCGGAATCTATTTCCACTCCATCTGGATAGATTTCTCCTGATTCATATTCAGCATGATATCCGAGCATTAATTGACTAGGAAAGGGCCAAGATTGACTTCCATAATATTGAATATTTTTAACTCTAACTTGAACTTCTTCATAAACCTCTCTATGAATAGCTGATTCTGCTGATTCTCCTGCCTCTATAAAGCCAGCTAAAGTGCTGTAAAAGGTACCAGGGAAATTCTTATTATGAGCTAACAACAAATCTTCGCCATTAGTAACCAAAACAATTATACAAGGTGAAATTCTAGGATATACAAGTATATTATTGCATTTGCATAATTTAGCTCTTTCCGTTTCATGAGTGCTCATCTTTGAACCACAAGAGCCACAATATTGATTACTTTTATTCCAGTCACTTAATTGAAGTGACCTTGAGCAAACAGTAAACAAAGAATCAGGAATTCTTCCTAACAAATTTCTGAGCGGAGTAAAGAGTAAGCCGTCTTCAATTTTACTCTTGTGTTCAACTTCTAAAATATAACAAGGCCTCTCATTAAGGTAACCAAGAAATTGTTTATTATCAGTCTCCATTTCTGACCACTTCAGGTCATCTTCTTCAAATAATAAGATTTCTGAATTTACAGAAGTTAAAAACTCTTGATCTTTTATTAAAATTGAAATTCCAGATTTCTTAGAGTTATTGATATTTTCAGGAGTAAATAATAAATTATTATTAATAAAAATCATTTTATGAGTTTAAGCTATTACAAGTTAGTTTAAAATAGTCTGATTGTAGATAGAGGAGAGATATGGAAGCGTTAGTAATGGATCAAGGGATGTTGGTGTCCGGTATTGTTCTGGTAATTAGTTTCATTCTGATATTTACGGAAACTATTCACGGCTTTCATAGAAGTAAGATAGCCATGGCTGGAGCTGGCGTAATGATATTAGTTGGCCAATATTATGGTTTCTATGATCCTGATGATGCTTTTGAGGCTGTTGATTGGAATGTTATCTTTCTACTGGCAAGCATGATGGCAATAGTCTCAATAATGATCACTACTGGTGGATTTGAGAGAATGGCTGCTTCTATAGGAAAATTTGCAAAAGGTCGACAGTTCTTGCTCATGGCAATTATGGGTACAGCTGTAACGGGCTTATCGCTTTTGCTAGATAATGTTACAACTGTTGTCATTTTTGGACCTTTGATTGTATTAATTGCCCAAAAGATGAAAGTATCCCCTATTCCTTATCTAATGGCAGCTGCTTTGTTATCGGATACGGGTGGCGTTGCTACTCTCGTAGGAGACCCCCCTAATTTAATGATCGGTAGTGCCGTTGGCATAAGTTTTATGACTTTCTTACAACACATGGGAGGCATAGTGTTATTGGCCTGGTTAGGTACCTTATTTGCTCTTAAGTATCTTTGTAGAGAAGACCTAGAAAAGGAGCCTCAAGGAACTTTTGATGAAGAGGTTCCTTATAAAGATAAACCATTATGGATAAAATCCTGTGCCGTTTTAGGCATATTAGTAATTCTCTTTATCTCCCATGACACTATTCATTGGCAACCGTGGATGGTCGCAGGCGCTGGATTTATTATGATTGTTTTCTTAGCTAAGAACATTGAAATGGATGAGGTCATGAAAGAAGTGGAGATGACTCTTTTAATCTTCTTTATTTCTTTGTTTATTATCGTGGGCGGGGTTGAGCATAGTCATTTCCTTCAGTACCTCGGACAGTTTATAGTTGATTACGTTGAGCAAGACCTTCTTTTAGCTACTTTAGTTCTTATGTGGGTAGCTGCAATTATGTCAGCAGCTATCGATAATATACCTTTTACTGCAGCTATGATTCCTATTCTGTTATCTCTTGAAACTCAAGGAATTGATGTGACTCCCTTGTGGTGGGCATTAGCGTTAGGTGTAGGAATGGGCGGAAATGGAACTCATATTGGCTCTACTGCTAACGTCTATATTGTAACTGTTTCAGAAAGACTGGCTAAACGAGAATCTAATCCAGATTTAGCTATCACTCCTTTAAAATGGGCCAAGATAGGTTTACCTGTGATGATAATAACTCTTATTATATGTTCTGTGGTCATGTACTTTGGCTTCGATTTTTATAGCGAACCTTTTCCAAGAACCAAGTAAAAGTGCTTAAGAAGTTTTCCATTGCTCCGATGATGGATAGGACTGATCGTCATGAGCGCTATTTCTTAAGGTCTATAACTTCGGAAAGCTTACTTTATACTGAAATGATCCACGCAAATGCTGTTATACATGGGAATGCTTCTGATTTATTAAATTATCATACAAAAGAACATCCACTTGCAGTACAGCTTGGTGGCTCTGACCCTTTACTTCTTTCAGAGGCTTCAGAAATTTGTCAGCTTCATGGATTTAAAGAGATTAATTTAAATATTGGATGCCCTAGTAATAGAGTGCAACAAGGGAAATTTGGTGCAGTACTAATGAAAGAACCTAAGCTGGTAACTAAATGCGTTGCTCAGATTAATAAGATTATCACTATACCCGTTACCATCAAGTGCAGAATTGGTGTAGACGAGATGGATGAAAATAAAGGATTATATGATTTTGTAAATCAAGTAAAAGATGGTGGCTGTAATACTTTCATTATTCATGCCAGAAAAGCTTGGTTGAAAGGCCTTAGCCCAAAAGACAACAGATCTATCCCCCCTTTAAATTATTCAAGAGTCTACAAACTAAAGGAGCAATTTCCTGATCTTCGTATAGTTATTAATGGTGGCCTAAACTCCATACAAGAATGCTT
>Ga0066850_10000895_pt1 | contig 15885 bp, 14 predicted proteins | sample ETNtaG_4_FD_67282 | JGI IMG/M metagenome (GOLD analysis project Ga0066850, IMG submission 67282) | Marine microbial and viral communities from oxygen minimum zone, Eastern Pacific Ocean - ETNP201406SV67 | ecosystem: Environmental > Aquatic > Marine > Oceanic | place: Pacific Ocean: Eastern... | reverse complement strand
ATCTAGGATGCACCGGGTCCATCGTTGTTCACGTTCTGGGTGAGGAACATGGTTTACTGGCGACCACGTTCCCCCACGATCTATGCACGTATCTTGGTAACGAGCATCCCATACAGACCCGTCATCTTCGTAGCAATCATTCGTCCCACTCCAAGTTCCTCCCCGTTCTAGACAAACATCTTGAGAATAAGCGGTCTCTATAGTTCCTTCATCAAAACCGCACTCAAAGGTTGAGGTTGTGTTGCTAACTAGCACCCATACTCCTCCACCATCTATACACGCATCATGATCTTCGTCTAAAACCTCGCATCGCTGTAGCTCTTCACTCCAAACGTACCCAAATTGCTCACAGAGGTCTGAGTTAGAAGCGAGCAAAAGAAGACCAGGACTGCAGTACTCTCCCCATCCAGGCGGTCCATAGCCCCAGTACCCACCAAGCCAGGAGCAGGACTCTTCGTCCGTTGCATCAATAAATAGTTGTGGGTAAAGAGGACCTGTGTACGTTGGAACCGTCGTGGTTGTAGAAGACGTCGTGGTCGAAAGAACCGCCGTGGTTGACGCAATTGAAGAACTTGCTACTCCTTCATCTGAAACTTGAGAAGAAGACCTCTCACTGCTACAAGCGGTGAAAACAACAAAAGAAAAAATAAAGATCAGTAGCAGCTTTGTAAGTTTCATATTTACTCTAGATCCTGTTTTAACACAATAATGAACACGAATGGTGGCAAGAAAGATACTTAGAGTGAAAAAGCGAAGATTTAACTAATTATTCTCTAATCTAGATCCGTGCAAAAAATAATTGTTGATACTGATGTCGGTACGGATGTTGATGATTTGTGGACTCTTGCTGTAGCTGTCGGTCGTAGTGATGTTGATTTGGTTGCAGTAACGGTGGTGTATGGCGATGTTGGTTTGCGTGCTCGTCTCGCTTCGCTTGCGTTGACGGGGATGGGGGTTTCTGTTCCGGTTGCTCGCGGGGTTAGTGACCCAATGAGCGGTAAAGAGGTGATGTGGGCAGGTTTTGAGGGTGTGGGTGTTTCCGGACTTGATGCTGCTTCGGCTGGTGAAGACGATGCTGTTGATCTTTTGTGTTCTTTGACTGCTGCTGATCCAGGAAATATTGATGTTGTTGCTATTGGGCCGCTTACAAATATTGCGGCGGCTATTGAGCGGGATTCTTCTTTTGTGTCGAATGTGCGCCGGTTGACGATTATGGGTGGTGAGTTCGGTCGTGAATGGGCGGAACACAATGTTTCTTCGGATGTTGTGGCTTCCCGAATTGTTTTTGATTCGGGTATTCCGTTGACGATCATGCCGTTGGATCAGACGTTACGTGTGATGCTTACCGAAGAAGATTTACTGCCGGTAACGGAGAGTCATCTTATTGGCGGGCTTTTAGCGGATCAGGCGGATCGTTTCTGGTCGTGGCTTCAAGCGTGTATTCCGAAAGCTCCGCGGCAAAAAAGCCCGGCACATGATCCGTGCGCTTTACTGACCGTGATGGAACCGGAATTGTTTGAATTCACTCCCATGGCGGTGACGGTTGATGATCAGGGCCGGACATCAGGTAAATCCGATGCCCAATCCTGTATCAACGTTGTTACTGATCTTGATGTTGGTCGTGTGCATGAAGCGATTCTCGCCGCTTTACACACATAACCTCATTGTCAAGATGTAAGTAACTTTTTTAGTTGCCGTCCATCGCTGCGGAAGCGATTGGCATCCAGTCTTCAAGGGTCATGAAAGGCCCGGTTGAAATTATAAAAAGGGATGAAAAATTAAAGTGGAGTCGGACCTGAGGGGGTCCGACTCCACTTTGTGTTGGGAAATCTTGAATTAGCCGTAAGTTCCTACGTCAGCGGCCTCTATGCCAAGAGCGTCCCACGCTGGTTGGAGGGCGGCACGAATGTCGTCTCCTCCCCCTGAGCCTGCTTCGTTCTCGAGATGAAGAATGGCGTTGATCGCATCAGAATCAGCAACACCGCCTATGTAGGGCTCAATGACTCGCCAGAAGGCATAACCCTCTGATTGATGAGTGCGAGCTGCTGCAGCGTCGCCGTCAGCAATATCAGATAGAACTTTCGTTGCATATTTGATTGTTGCTTGCGAGTAAATAATTACTGCTTGCTTGGTGACCTCAGCTGCTGCTGCATCAACTCCTGCTGTATCTCCGGCGTAGAGAGCATCTCGTCCTTCAATCATTGCGGCAAGAATTGCTTCATTGGCAAGAGCGGTTTCTCCGTCGGCTCCTACAGTTCCAAAGTCAGCTCCTCTTTTATTTGCAGTAGCAAATGGTCCACAGCCTGGCTCTGCTCCATGGTAGAACGCCCATGCTTCGTCCCAGTTGTGTGGGGCTCCTGAAGCCGAGTCAAAGTTGCCATCAGCTGCTTTGCCTGAAGCTGAACCGAGTTCGTGTACTACCCATGCAACCATGATTTGATTCATGATTCCTTTTTGAGCGCCTTGTTTACGTACGGCATCGGATTCACTTTTGAAAGGTCCGGTGCCATTTAAGGCTGCGAGAACGAATTCGTCCATGGGTGCTGCTGTTCCGTAGTATGTGTCAACTCCGTGTTTCTTTCCTTCGGCTACTGCGAAACCGCCGATGGTTCGAACATCGCCGGATGATTTCACGGAGTTTTTACCATTTTGGTAAATTTCCATAGCTGCTTCCCAGTCGTATTCTCCAAGCAGTGTGTTGATTTCACAGATGTCGGCAACGACAAGACGATGGGAGTCGATGTTAGATGCGTAGTCGTATCCTCCGTCTCCTGCGGTGGCATCGTCAGTTGGCCCTCCTGCAACAGTCGGAGCTGAACCAGAAGCCGAAGCTGAACCGGAGCTAGAGCTAGAAGCTGGGGTTGAAGCCGAAGCTGAACCAGAAGCTGATCCAGAGCTAGCTGAACTTGATGAACTGTCTAAGTCCCGAACACTGCCTCCATCGTCACTTCCGCAACTCACAGCGACAAGGCTGAAAACAGCCAAAATGGGGATTAATAAAAGTGCGATCTTGGATCTCACAACGTCTCCTTTAATATTTAACGATTGATAAAATGTTAAGCATGCCTAATAAAAATAGTATGAAGGTAAATTCTTCATTTTTCAACCTCAAATGAAGAAAACTTAAGGAAACTTTTTATTTATTATTAACTATGCTTAATACCGGTTTTTTATCCGCTTCAGGCAATGCATTAATCTCCCGATAAACGGCAGGAACGACTTTCCGAAGATACGGAAAGAGTTTTACGAAACTCTCTCCTGTCGTCCGAAAACGATAACTAATTGGCACCTCGAGATAGATAAACCCTTTAGCTAGTAGATCCAAAGTTATTACTTGGGCGTAATTGAAGTCATGAATAATTTCTGCTGCCTTTGCCGCCCTCGGAGAGAACCCTCTATACCCACTCTGACCATCCGTAATTTTTCGGCGAGCTATGACTGACAGAATCCGAGTGAGGACAAGATTTCCAAATCTTCTATGTGGCCGCATTGATTGAATGTCACCAATGAACCTGCTTCCAATTACATAGTCTGCTGTGCCGTCAAGAAGCGGACGAACAAGATTCTCTAATTCTTCAGGAGGGTATTCTCCATCAGCATCAGCAAATACGACTGCGCTAGATTGCCTCTTAACCCCTTCCGATAATCCGACCCGTACCGCAGCTCCAAGCCCTTGATTCTTTTCGAGAGAAATAACTTCAGCGCCTGAACTTTTAGCAATCTCCGCTGTCTTGTCTGTTGAGCCATCATCAATTACGAGGCACTGAACGTTAAGTCCGCAAACTTGTTCTGGTACACGCTGCAAGCAATCAGCAATTGCGTCTTCTTCGTTATAAGCAGGCAAGAACAATAAGACTGGTTGAAATGGCTTAGGGATTTCTGGTGCTAGTTCTTCCGTTTCACGAAGACGCATATAACCAAAGAAGTTCGGCTTTGGTGCAAAGACGGCTATCGCTCCCGCAATCAAAGAATAGGAAGTCTTCAATGCGTGTGCCGTAAGGGCTGCTACCAGCGCAGCATCGGCCTCATATCCCAGAGTTACATATGCGGCTACTGCTGCGGCTTCATAGGTGCCGAAACCCCCTGGTGCTATAGCAGCTATTTGAGCAGCCACCGAAAGGGTGGAGACTAACAATGCTTCACTCCAGGAAGCATTCAAGCCGGCCCAATGAGCGCATTGCCAAACCAATACCGACTCAAGTAGCCACGCTGACGCAGTCAAAACAATAGCTACCGGTCCAGGAAGGTTTACTGATTGATTTACTTGAACAATCTTCTTCAGCCACCGGAAAGAACAAATACAAACAAAAACAACGATTCCCGTTAATGCCCAGCCAACCCATCCCAAAAGGTCAGAGAACGCCGCAGGTGCGACAACTATTCCGATCAGAATCATGCTTAGAACGTCAGCTGAACGCAAGGTCAACGTTGAAGCAGTTGCGGCATCAAGAGAGGTCTTTGTCCTTTTGATAACACTCACAATTCGTGCCGGTTCTCCTAACCGGAATGGAAGAACGTGATTCGCTCCGACAGAAAGATGAATACCAGCAAGGCTCTGCCCGAAAGAAACCTCCGGCAGAACTCTCTTCCAAGCAACAGCACGAAACAAAAAAGCCAGAGTAAATGCAGCCATAACTAGAAAAAGTTGCACCGGCTCGTCTGCTGCTTTCTGGACTGTGTCTTTAAACGCTGACACATCTAAAAGACGTATAACAATGACCGAAGCTATACCCAAACTCAAAATTGCTAATGAAAAAACAACTGCGGGATTCTTTAAATATTTACGCTGACGGGCAAGGTTCATAATAAACGTTAGGTTACCTTTACACTTTTGCAAAAATGCAGATAAAGTTCTTCTTCATGAGATTACGTATTTTACTTTCGACACTTGCAACAGCCCTAGTTCTTTCTGCCTGTGGGAGCGACCCGACTTCCCTTGACGGACGGGCAGCTGAAATTTATCCCGCTCCCTGCGTAGACGGAAACGGCCGCTCCGTAACCATCTACTCTGGTAGAACAGAGAACCTGATTCTTCCCGTGCTTGAAGCATTCGGATGCGAAACAGGAACTGACGTAAAGGTGAGATGGGGGGCTTCAACCGATCTCGCTCTTCTCATTAACGAAGAAGGCGACAAAACTCAAGCTGACGTATTCCTTTCTCGCTCCCCCGGACCAGTCGGTTATCTCGAGTCCAATGACCTATTAGGAACCATAGATCCTGACGTTCTCTCTTTAGTCGAAGAACAAAACCGTTCCGCTGCGGGAACGTGGATAGGTTTCTCCGGCAGAAAGAGGGTGATGGTCTACAACATTGACGAGTACAGTCCTGCAGATCTTCCTGACTCCGTCTTTGACTTAACCGGAGAAGAATTCCGCAACAAAGTTGCTTTACCAGGAACCAATGGGTCTTTCATTGACTGGTTTACCGTCTTTATGGATCAACATGGGAAAGACACAGCCATCCAATGGTTAGATGACATGGTTGATAACGGAGCTCGTTACTATCCAAACAACAGAGCGATCGTTGAAGCAGCTGGACGTGGCGAGATTTCAATGGGGCTAGTGAACCACTACTACAACTATCAAGAACAAGCCGCTAACGGCGATGAGCATCGCGCCGAAAACTATGATTTCAACAACGAAGACATCGGTTCTCTATTAATCATTACAGCCGCAACTGTTCTGGATTCCTCCACTAACACGGAAGCAGCAGCAGATCTTTTGGAATATTTATTGTCGGCTCCGGTCCAACAATATTTCACAGATCGAACATTTGAGTACCCGCTAGCAGCAGGAGTGATACCAAATGCAGCCCTTCCAGAGTTGACCGCTTTAGAAATTGGTTCAGTGAACTTCGATGAATTAGGCGGCGGTTTTGAAGAAGCGTCGCGAATCATTGAGGCAAGTGGCATCCTAAATAGGTGAACCAACCCGAAATCAAGCAAAGAAGTCCAGCCGGACTTCAAATAACTGTTCTTGGATTAGCGTTCCTTTTTAGTTTCCCTGCGCTCTATCTACTCTGGAGGAATTTCACTGAAGGCGGAGATCCGCTTGAGTTAATCGGAACACGACGTATTCTTGATCCGCTATGGAGATCCATTTCATTAGCGTTAGCAGTGTCAGCTACCACCGCTGTAATAGGAACATCTTTAGCTTGGTTCACTAATCGCACCAACCTTCCTGGTAGCCGAATCTGGCGGATTGTGCTCCCCATTCCTCTTGTTTTCCCCACTTTCATCGGGGCCGCAGCCTTCATAAGGACGATGAACCCAGGTGGTCTAGTTAATCGGATGCTTTCAGGACTCGGAATAGAGACCGTTATAGAGATGAGAGGATTTTTTGGCGCATGGTTGGTGTTAACTCTCTTTTGTTACCCCTATGTGTATTTGCCAGTAGCCGCAAGATTAAGGCAGCTCCCACGCTCTCTGGAAGAAAACGCTCGAGTGCTCGGACAACACCCTTCTCAAATAATGATCCGAGTTGTCTTACCTCAAATCGGATCTGTCGTCGCTGCCGGCACACTTTTGGTTTTCCTTTACACCATCAGCGATTTTGGCGCAGTGCAATTGATGCGTTATGACACTTTGGCTCGAAGCATCTTCACCTCGCAGCTCGCTAACCAATCAGTAGCTCTCGCTTTAAGCCTCATACTGCTTCTCTTAGCTGGCGTTATCGTTGCTTTCGAAAGAATCTTTTCTCGCATCAAGTTCACTACAGATGAAGCTCTCATAGGGGAACCGGTTCAATACTCTTTGGGTCGAGGGCGCCTCCCTGCTCTCGGATTTGTTTTTTTAACAGTCCTGCTCTCTATCGGTGCGCCCCTTCTCGCTCTCGGCGATTGGGCAACAGATGGTCTTTTACGCACTACACGAGGCGGCTACCCTCTCACGATCGATAAAGAACAGGTATGGGAATCCACTTGGAATACTTTTTCAATCAGTGTCTTAGCAGGGCTTGTTGCTGTCATCGCAATATTGCCCATTGCTTTTCTTATAGCGAGATACAAATCTCGGATTGGTAGTATCGCCCACTCAGTAATCATCGCCACTTTTGCTCTTCCAGGAATTCTGATCGCATTAGCGATGCGCTTTTGGACGTTACGTTCAGATTGGGCTTACGACCTAGTGAACAATACTGAAGTCCTTCTCATTTTCGCTTACGTTGTTCGATTCGGGTCTCTCGCGATGGGGGTTATTTTAATTGCGGTCGCTGCTGTGCCTAGAAGACTGCATGATGCAGGAAAAATATTGGGTGCGAAGAAAATTTCACGTTTTGCTCGTATTGATTTGCCCATCATGGCGCCTGGTTTAGGAGCGGCTGCAGGGTTAGTAATTCTTTCAACGATGAAAGAATTGCCGATCACTCTCCTCATTTCTCCACTCGGGTTTTCTACGCTTGCGACCAGAATTTTTAGTTCGTTTGAAGACGCGTTTGTTGCTGAAGCTGGAATTATGGCTCTCATACTTGTTGGTCTTTCATCCGTATTGACTTGGTTCTTAGTGATCAGAAGAGCTGACCATCTCTGATGCATTCCCTGGCTTCAAAAATTCTTCTTGTTGCTGTGGGAACTTTCCTTATAGCAATCTCCGCGATCAACGCGAGGGCCACTTACGGAGCAAAAATTAGTGTTGACGAACCGCAATACCTTCTCACTGCGTTAAGTATCGCCGAAGATAACGATCTTGATATCAGTGACGAGCTAGAGGAACAGCGCTATCTACCTTTTCATGAAATAACACTAAATCAGCAGACAATAGATCTCACTGACGATGGACAAAGACTCAGCCCACACGATCCTCTTCTTCCTCTTCTTCTCGCGATACCTATGGGTCTTTGGGGTTGGGTAGGAGCTAAAATAATGTTGGCTGTTATTGCTGCTATCACTGCTTCGTTAACACTTTGGGTCGCGGTAAGACGATTTCATATCTCTCAGAATATTGCCACCTGCGTAATAGGGGCTTGCTTCATGGCTCCTCCATTAGTGTCTTACGGGACACAAATTTATCCAGAGATGCCCGCCGCTTTATGTGTAATCATCGGAATCGGAATTATCACCTCTTCAGCTATAAGTCGTCTAGGTCTAATTGGACTTGTAATTGTCATTAACTCCTTACCCTGGTTATCCGTCAAGTACGTTCCAATAGCTGCAGCAGTAGCAATCTTTGCGTTAATAAAGATTTTCAAAAGTAACAGGCAAGAGTCAATATTTCTAGGATTCTTCCTTGCTGCTTCAGCTCTTATCTACTTAATTATTCATCAAAAGATTTATGGTGGTTGGACTGTTTACGCTAGCGGTGACCATTTCGTTGATGGTGAGTTCCGCGTAGTTGGCAATAACCCAAATATTCTCGGTAGGACCCGGCGACTTTCTGGTCTGCTACTTGATAAAGAATTTGGCCTGATCCCGTGGGCACCAGCTTATTTTGCCCTTATACCTGCTTGCATTTGGCTCTTGAAATCCAAAATCAAAGATTCAATCATCCTCTTGAGTATTGTGGCTGTTGGTTGGTCTGTTGCTACGTGGGTGGCTTTAACCATGCATGGCTGGTGGTGGCCGGGCAGACAAACTGTCGTTATTCTTCCTGCAGTCATTCTAGTTATGTGCTTATTTGCAGAAAAAAGTAAAAATTGGTTTCGGTTCATTGTCCTCGGAGGCATCGCAGGAATGGTGGGTTGGATCTGGCTTGCAATTGAATCCTCTACCAATAATCGCACGCTTGTTGTTGATTTTTACGAAACGACATATCCCATCTATAGAGTTCTTTCATTCGTGATGCCGGACTTTACCAACTTCAACAACTTTGCAATATTTCTACACTTAGCTTGGTTGATTCTTCTCACCGCTTTTTCATTCCCAGAAGCACTTCGAAAACAAAAAGACCGGTTACTGCGTTAATTGAAGGGCCTCCAACATAGAAACATGGTGGTTCTCTAATCCATCTTGAAGCTCCGTACTGGCCTGCCACCCCAATATTTTTTGTGCCGGTTCTGTATTGGCTACTGTGATCAACGGATCACCTTTTGCGGCTGGTTGCAGATCTACTCGAATGGAGGATCCAACAATTCGTTCAACTTTTTCGATTACCTCACTTAATGAAGCAGAAACCCCTCCCCCTATATCAAATGGTTCAGCTATCTGTTGGACATCAGGAGAACCGGCCTTCATTGTTGCATCAACGATGTCCTCAACAAAAGTGAACTCTCTTCGCTGGGCACCGGTGCCGCGAAGCGGGAAAACATAGTCCCCGGGAAGCGCTGCCCGAAACAACCTATTCATAGCCATATCTGGACGCTGGCGGGGTCCATAAACGGTGAAATACCTCATTGCTATTACATCTAGTCCTCGAAACCGATAGACCTGAGCGAGTTGTTCACACGCTGCCTTAGAAACCCCATAAGGGCTGATGGGGCCAACTTCACGACTTAAACTCGTTGCAGAACTTCCATACACAGAAGAACTAGAAGCAAAAACCACTCTTTGAACTTCTGATTCCAAAGCCGCTTCAAAAACTCTTTGAGTGGCAAGAATATTGTTTTCCACACTTGCCGAAAATCCTGAACCCCAGGAATCTTGAACCCCTGGGCGCCCAGCAAGATGATATACAACATCTCCTTTTTGAAGAACTGAACTCAGATCAAATGAAAGCAGGTCTTCCTGAACTAATGAAAATGATTCGTTCTTAAGTGATGAACTTAGATTTTGCTTTTTGATTCGTGGGGTGTACCACGGATCAAAATTATCTATACCTACAACTGTCTCACCTTTCGCAAGAAGTTTTTCTGTGAGATGCGAACCTATGAAGCCAGCAGCCCCAGTAATAATTGCTCGTTTCATTCTTTCCTTAGTAGTAAGTAACGTGAAATCAAATAGGATTCAGAGTTTACTTTTATAATTAGGTATACCTAACACATAAACCGTAAAAAATAAAAGAGTTGAGCCTTAATGACAGAAATCGCGATAATCGGTGCCGGACCAGCCGGGTTAATGGCTGCTTGGCGCGCGGCCAAAAAAGGGCACCAAGTTACTGTTTATGAGCGCAGTGCATCTACCGGTGGAATGTCTGGAAGCTTTGAACTAGCCGGACAAATGGTTGATTACGGATCTCACCGTCTTCATCCAGCCACTCCGCCCTATTTACTGGAAGAAATAAAAGGGCTACTTGGTGACGACCTTCAAGTTCGTGAAAGAAATGGGAGAATACGGCTCTACGACCGGTGGGTTTCATTTCCTCTTCGCTCAACAAACATGGTGCGTCATCTCCCTCTTAAATTTTCTTTTAATTCTGCATTGGACATCCTCTCTCAACCATTCACGAATAAAAGAAACGAATCATTTGACGATGAAGTAACGCGGCGTCTTGGCAAAACAGTGTCTTCAGAGTTCTATAGCCCCTACGCAAAAAAATTATGGGGAATACCAGCAAATGAGATTGACTCCGAGCTCGCTCGGCGACGAGTCTCCGCCACTTCTCCTCTTTCCATCTTTCAAAAACTATTGAAATCATCCACGCCGACTGGGAGAACTTTTCTTTACCCACGAAATGGGTACGGGCAAATCGTGGAAGGTTTAACCGAGGCTGCGATATCTGCAGGAGCGGAGATACGACTTGAACAAGAAGTAAAGAACATACATCTTCACAACGAAGGCTGTTCGATTGAACATGCGTCTGGCATAAGTGAAGCAGAACTTACTTGGTCAACAGCTCCTCTCACTTTATTGCCAAAGGTAGTCACGCCAACTCCGTCTCAACAAGTAATAGAAGCAGCAGAATCTCTACGCATACGTGCCATGGTTCTGGTCTATTTAGTTCTCAACCAACCACAATTCACCACATACGACGCCCATTATTTACCTGGGTTCGAGACACAAATGACTCGCCTCTCAGAACCCAAAAATTATCGAGACGGCCCAGACCCACAAGAAACAACCGTGCTTTGCGCTGAGATACCCTGTTGGCCACAAGATGAAATCTGGTCAATGTCAGATGAGAAGTTAGGAGAGATGGTTCTCGGCGATATCGAACATTTGGGATTACCTAAGCCGAAGCACATCCAAACTGAAGTCCGTCGACTTCCTTCGGTTTACCCAATTTTTGAGAAATCTACGAATGAAAACCGAGCCGAACTGCTTAACTGGGGAAACTCCCTCAACGGTTTATCAACTTTTGGGAGACAAGGTCTTGCTGTTCCAGACAATCTTCATCACACTCTAATTATGGGATGGGAAGCTGCTGAATCTCTTGACGATGTAGGACATCTCAACCAAGCAGCTTGGAGAAAATCTTTAAAAGAATTCGAATCCCATGTGGTGGAAGACTGACAGGAACTCAGACTGTTTACTAAGTGGTGACAAGGATTCGCTGTGATGCGAAGGCACCCACACCGATCTTTGTGCCTTTCACCTCAACAGTTGTGGTGCCGTCAGGAGACACCGCGGTAACTGTTCCATTTTCTCCAGGAATAAGATTTGATTCTTCAAGGAATTCCAAAAGTCCCGGTTCGAATTCAAGTTCTTCAGGGATGCGCTCAACAACGAAATTATTCCCTACATCGATATCTGAAAGCGCAGCAGTTCCTTCTGGAATTTGATAATTAGTTCCAGGAATCGGATTTCCATGCGGGCATGTGGTGGGATCGTCAAGGATTCGAAGAAATGCTGCTTCAACATTAGGTGAAATAACGTGTTCCCATCTTCCGGCTTCGTGATGGGCCTCTGCCCAACTAAGTCCGAGAATGTCTGTAAGGAATCTTTCAGCGAGACGGTGGCGTCTCACAACTTGATTAGCCAATAGTTTGCCATCATCAGTTAGATGTATTTGAGTTCCATGGAAATAAACAAGATTTGCTTCTCCCATTTTCTTTATCATCTCCGACACTGCAGGTCGTGAAACTTGAAGCCGTTCAACTATCCGTGCCTGAATTACGTCTATATCATCTTCTTCTAATTCGAAAATGGTTTCGCAATACTCTTCAAATGCTGGATGAAATTCGGGACTCTCATAGGTCATATTTAGATCTTACCTTTAACAAGCGCTGAGGTAAAACAGTCGCTACTCTCTGACTATTAAACAGATTTTCCCCACCCTTGACCTGTTTGCCAAACAGAAAATCCTGCTTCAATAAAGTTTTGTCTATCCAAAACACAGCGAGTATCCACAATACTCTTTCCTTTCATCAGTTCTAACAATTTTGAAGGGTCTAAATCTGCGAATCCTTCCCACTCAGTCAATACAACTAAAACGTCAGAGTTTTTTATGGCCTCTTCAACTGATTCAACAATTTCTAGGCCCTCAAGCGGTGCTGTTGTTACATGAGGGTCATATCCAACTATTTTCACTCCTGACTCCAAGAGAAGAGAAGCAATTTTTAAAGAAGGAGACTCTCGAAGATCATCTGTTCCTGCTTTGAATGTGAGCCCGAGCATCGCTACTTTTCTTTCTTGATCTCCGTTAAGAGATTGAGAAATAACTGCAGCTATTTGAGCAAACCGTGTTTCGTTAGATTCAAGAACTGCATTCAAGAGAGTGATATCAGAACCTGCCTCTGTAGCGACGGAAATTAGAGCCCGAGTGTCTTTAGGGAAACAAGAGCCTCCCCATCCTGGTCCAGGTTGAAGAAAGGCTTCTCCAATTCGTTTATCTAGCCCTAAGCCACGCAAAACGGTGGCTGCTTCTCCCCCTGTTCTTTCACATAACTCTGCAATGTTGTTAACGAAAGTAATACGAGATGCCAAATAAGCATTTGAAGCGTATTTGATCAATTCGGCTGAATGAGAATCAGTACAAACAATAGGAGCGGAAATTTTTGCATAAAGTTCTGCAACTTTTTCTCTCGCATCCAGAGTATTTGCTCCGATGATGATTCGGTCAGGATTCTTAAAAGCAGCGACGGCGCGCCCGGCTTGAAGAAACTCAGGATTCGACGCTATCTCTACATCAGCCCGGCCTATCCACTCTTCCACTTGAGCACAAGTCCCAACTGGAACCGTTGACTTGAGAATCACTATTGATCTCGATACAAGTGAACCACTCATCGCCTCAGATACAGAACGAACTACGCTCAGATCCGCTGATCCATCATCTTGTGAGGGAGTGGGTACGCAAACAAAAATAAATTGTGCTTGAGAAACTGCTGATTTTAGATCTGAGGTGAATACTAAATTATTTCTTTTAAGTCCTGAATTAACCAACTCTTCTAGATCCGGTTCAAAGAAAGGAACTTTGCCATGTCCTAACGACTCAAGCCTTTCAGGTGAAATTTCCACCCCAATAACAGAATGACCGAGGTCGGCAAGGCTGGCAGCCGTCGTAAGCCCGACATAACCACAGCCAATGACTGCTATATGAGTTTGGTTTTCATTCTCTTCCATGAAAGCAAAAGGATACAAGCAGAATTTATGAAGAGGGAAAACTAACGGTAACGGCGCCAGAGTGTTCAACATTTACTCGATCACCGACTTTGAAAGTCGGAACTCCCCCGGTTCGGCACCGCAACTCTCCTTCATACTCAGATGCGACTACATAAAGAGTGTCGTGTCCGAAGAAATCGACTCGCTTTACCACCGCTTGAGCTCCATCGACAAGAGTCACTTCTTCCGGCCGTATCAGCACGTCAACTGGCCCATGAGCTTGACGGCAAAGATTGATGCTTCCCAGTGTCGTATCAGCATGTTCTCCTAAAGCTAAACCACGAATAGTGTTTGCTTCTCCAACGAAACCTGCCACCCATGGGTCCGCAGGATGTCTATATACCTCAGATGGTGCGTCTTGTTGAACTACTCGTCCTTTGTTCATTACTGCGACCTGATCTCCCAAAGCGAAAGCTTCGTCTTGGTCGTGTGTAACAAACACACTTGTCACACTCAAGGAGCGAAGCAGTTCAGAAACTTCAGCTCTCACTTCAACTCTCAGACTTGTATCTAGGCTTGAAAATGGTTCATCTAACAAGAGTACCGATGGTCGAGGAGCCAGAGCTCGGGCAAGAGCAACTCGCTGTTGTTGTCCGCCGGAAAGAGAAGAAGGAAGACGGTCAGCTAGTTCAAGTATTCCTACCATTTCAAGTAACTCATGGATTTCGCTTCTTGGTTTTTTTCTGTCTGCTCTAGGCAAACCAAAAACTGTGTTTTCTAAAACAGTGAGATGAGGGAAAAGGGCCCAGTCTTGGAACACCATCCCAACGTCTCTTTGCTCAGGTGAAGTTTGGAATTGAGTTGTCGCTACGATCTCTCCGCAAAGACTTATTTCACCAGAATTTATTTTCTGCAACCCCGCCAACACTCTCAGGAGTGTCGTTTTTCCACATCCACTTGGTCCTAAAACAGCAAGACATGAACCTTTTGGAGCTGTTACATCAACATTTTCTAGAATACGGGCTGACCCGATATTCACCGAAAGGTCGCGGACACTTATTCCCTGCTCGAAACGCTCCTCTGCTTTGAGTTTGTTATCGCACATACGACCTTCTTATACCTGTACAAGATTGTATAGGTAACCAAACATTTATAGTACAGAGTACTGAACAAGAAGAAAAGTTTTGAGTCCGTGTTGAGTTCACGCTCTCTATTCGATTTGCGATATAAATGAGTAATGAGCAGTCATAACCGGTGGATAAGAACTTGGGCAAGAACCGTAGGTATGCCTGTAGGCATAACCGATGATGATAAACCAGAATTTTTACCAATAACTCAAACAAATGTGAAGCGAGCTTTAGCTTTTAGAACATTTTGGATAGTCATGCACGTTGTTACCTGTCTCTTTATTATCGCCGCCGCTGGAAGAACTCTAGAATTCTGGTAAACAGTTTGGCTGCCCGACAAAAAGGGGAAATGAGCATGAGCGAATCACACCTAAATGAGCATGGGATCGAAGTCTCTAATCGGCGTATATTTAGCTGGGATGAGTTTGACATGTTCCACTGGGACGATGACGGACTTAATGGCCAGATAATAAGTGGTGAGCATATGCATCTAATCCGGGCCACTTACGCTCCGGGTTCGACCTACCCGATGCACAGTCACCCTCATGAGCAGTTCAGCCTGCTGCTGTCTGGTCGGATGCGACTAACCGTAGGAGAGGAAACTCGGGAGATCGGACCGGGAGACGGCTGGTACGCCCCCGCGAATGTACCTCATGGAGGTGAGGTTTTAGGCGAAGAAGACGCGGTGTTTATCGATGTCTACTCTCCGGCAACACAATGGATCATGGAAGATCTTGCGAACGCTAGAGTAACCCCCTCCTCTAATGGGAATAGAGTCCCGTAGAACATCAGGCATAGATAGCAATTAAAAACTTGCTTCTTTCTATTCAGAATCAGTTTCTTCGGAGTCGGTTTTCCTTTTATTCTCGATGGCACCCACCAACCCTCCGGCAGTCACAGCAATCAAACCATAGAACAGTAATGGGGCATCACCATCGTAAGAAAAATTGACAACAATTAGGATTAAACCGATAAGTGAAATCATTTTTCCAATAGGGATTTTCTGCATAAAAACGGTTTACCACAAACATCTAGTTGGCGACAAATTAAACCTATTGTAGAGCACTCTCTAAAACCAGACACCCGAAAACTGATGGGGTGGCGTTCTATAAAACCATCAGGTATAGATACGATCTTAAGAACTTCAGACCGTAGCAGTACAGCACCATCTAAGAAGGCGATACATCAGTAGCCGAAAACAACCAAGCCTCTAACGTTTGTGTAGTTGGTTCCTTCTGGATCAAAAAATGACTCAAGGCGATTATTCACTTTTTTGTATTGATTTTCTGGTTTCATTTCTTCATTGTGGCTGAGCGCCATGGGGACAAAGATAAAAAGATAGTCCGCATGTTTGCAGATATGGCATTTCCAAAGATCTCTCAAATCAGCGTTATTTGTAGTTGTTTGACC
>Ga0066850_10000894_pt1 | contig 15893 bp, 7 predicted proteins | sample ETNtaG_4_FD_67282 | JGI IMG/M metagenome (GOLD analysis project Ga0066850, IMG submission 67282) | Marine microbial and viral communities from oxygen minimum zone, Eastern Pacific Ocean - ETNP201406SV67 | ecosystem: Environmental > Aquatic > Marine > Oceanic | place: Pacific Ocean: Eastern... | reverse complement strand
AAATAACATGGAGGGGACTCCCCAAATTAATGAGATTTCTTTTTCTCTTCTCGCCTCATTGACACCTACAGCAATTAGGGTGGTAAAATAAGCGATAATAGGCCACAAAAAGTTCGGAACAAATAATGATGTGCGCCCATCAATGGCAAATCCAAGGACTGTGGCAAGACCAATCCATGGCAAAAATTCGCCAATTCTCATTCGTGATTTTGCATCAATAATATGTTTCATTCGCCAAAAACCGTAACGAAAACCCATTCGCCACCACTGTTTGACAGTTGTACGCTTGGCCATTCGAACAAAGGTAGCATGCGTCCTCCACAATGGCCAACCATTGGAGATTAATCGAAGATTGATTTCACTATCCTGAGTTGTGATGAAATCCTCATTCCAACCACCAACCGACTCAACTGCCGCCCTACGATACAATGTGAATGGAGGGATTTTTGTAGGCCCTTCTTTGGTGAATCTAGCGAATTGTCCAGAGCCCCCAAGAGGACAAGGAAGAGTTGCTTCAATCCAAGTTCCGACTTTCCCCTTAGGCAAATCTGACTCTCTAACCCTAGAGCCGAGTCCACCAAGTTGGGTACCCAAGTTTGCTTCAATAGCATGAAATCGTGAAATGCGAACTTCAAGATGGTCGGGGGGTACCCAAGCGTGGCCAATCATTTCAAGAATGAATTCAACATCAGAATCTAAGATTTCAAGTGACATATTTCGAGCATGTGGGACGTATTTGAATGGATTATTGACGATGGATATTTGTGGACCACCGTTTCTTGCACTGTCATCAGCAAGTCGTTTGACAATGTCAATTGTCCCATCAGTTGAACCACCATCTAAAACTAAAATTTGGTGTAAATGAGACGGATATGTCTGTTCCATTAAACTTCGAATGCAACGCTCAATATGCGTAGATTCCTGCCAAGTGGGAATCACTGTGGCGACCACTGATGTGGGCTCCATGAAACTCCACAGCCAGTGGTAGGTGTCAAGGTTCCGTGCCCGAAAGCGAAAAAGAGTGCCTTTGGACAACAAGGAATTGTTCCCCATGACCTTATCGCCTCTTGTGACTGTTTCGACCATCGTTCAAACTCACGAGATCGGAGATAAATGTGTCCAAGCAGTGCAGTCAATTTTCCCTGATTTTATAGTGGAAAATGTACCATCTGTAGAGTCTTTTCCGGTTCAAAGAAGTTCAGTCGAACTGAGTTGTGACGGCCTATCCCCTGATCATTTTCTGGAACTGCTCAGCGAACAACGAATTCTGGACACTGCACTGGATGCAATGGCTCTGAACTTACAAGATAAATCTACATCATTCCTTCTCTCGCGACAAGCAGCACTATCTGGAAAAGTGGCTTTTGTTCTTGAAACAGAACGTACAATTGGAGGTGTCATCTTAGTGTCGTTGGTTTCCAACGATATTGTTGATTGGTTACAAGAAGCTACTTGGCATCCAGGTCGCCGTGATGTTCCTCGTTCGGTAGGTGATGAATTGAGTATGTACCCTGATGGTGGTGTCAGTGAATGGTTTGACAAGAATGGACGTGCAACAATCCAATCAGATGATTAAATGGATAAAAAGCCTGAATTTACTAAACTTTCAACAAATTCGACATCTGCAGGAAGCCAATTGAGTGATGTCGCTTCATCTTCTGTAACCCACCTAATTTCATCATGGACAGACATCGATAATTTCGGTTCATCTACATGACAAGAAAAGAATTCAAGGTTGACAATCATCGACCCGTAATCATGTTGAACAGAGTCAATATGTTCAAAATTTTCAATGTATAACCCAAGTTCCTCATTCAATTCTCTCTTCAGTGCTTGGATGTTGGTTTCACTACCATCCACTTTACCTCCGGGAAATTCCCAATATCCTGCCATGACTTGATCTGCTGCTCTTCGACAAGCAAGGATTTTCTTTTTTGAGTTTATGATTACACCGCCAACAACATTCACAATGGGCTTTTGCACTATCCTAGCACTTAATTCGAACAGAATGGCCAATTGCTTTTCCTCTGAGACGAAGGAAAAAGATGGGATGTGGACAAAAATTGCAGGTAAGGCACGCTCCCTCGTCTGAATACATTGCTTTTCGATTGCGTTTAGTGTTCTGTAATATGTCTCATTGCACACAAACCTACCACAATCTTCACTGATTTCCACGTAATCAATGTCTGAAAATGCATGGACGATTGAGGGCCTGTGAACTGTAGTGTGTAACAATGCTAGCCCCGATTCATCAACGAATTCTTCGGTGATTTGACGACCACTATTGTCTGGAATTCTGAAATTTAATTCATTAATCGCACACATTTCAAATCGAATTTTTTCAGCTGATTCGTTCAAACCCACGTGAACCACAGCATCAACATCACCAAATTTATCGATACTTCTACGGCTTCCGGATTTATCGACAGAAAGGATTTCCCCCGTGTATATCAATTCAATAGACTCTGATTCCAAACCAAAAGGTGGGGTGTGTTTTAGTTGTTGAATTTTAGTGGTACCAAGTATTTTCCCGACTAAAATTTTTGAGGGGTTTTCATTATGAACACCAAACGGTTCGAATCCGGTGATCCAAATTCGTGCCTTCATTAGGGGTGAACACCCGTTCGATGGACATAGCAATTATGGATGTGGACTCAGCCAACACATCCATGGACGTGGATGAATTAGAACTCAAAGCCCGTCAAGATAGCATGGAACGTTTCGAAGACCAATCGGGTAGAGAGGGGGCAGATGGAAGTCTCATTCTTGCTGATGCCCTCACATATGCAGCTGGAGCAACCGCAGTCATTACTGCTGTACTTGATGCCATGGAAATGGATGGTCTCACCTTGAGAACCGGAATTCTAATCGCTGCTGGTTTTGGGCTCTGGTTATGTTCTCAATCCCTCAATAATTTCCGACGATTGTTGCCTGTTTGGTTGCGCGCCGTCCTAGGAATGCGCATTTTACCAGAATCATTTGAAGAACAGAGTATTTCTTCCCGGAAACGAAGAATGTGGACCATTGTCATCGCATCTATTCTATCAGCAATTATTGCCATACAATTTACAGTTGATAGCGCGGAAATTATCACTCGTTCAGGTATTCCATTCCATTACGTATTGTGGGGCATTGTTGCCCTAGATATTCTGGTTGCTGTACAATGGTACAGGTTAATTGACCGTTCTGGCCAAATCGCCGAACGACCAGGTGGTTGGTGATGCTTGACACAGGAAAAGCATAGCATTGAACAGCAGGGACAAATAGGCAGGGGTGAGGCAGAGAGATGACTGACGACGATGAAGAGGATTTAGTTGTCTCATTATCGGTTGAAAGTGAACCCGAAATTAGAACAACTGAGGAAGAAATCGGGTCCAAGTCATCTGGGCGCCTACGTAACATTCTAGGCGCGATTCGAATTATCTGGACCGAATTGACTGCTGGCTTGGGGGCATGGGGTTCTATCAAACCCCTCATTGCAGGAGCATTGGCAGTAATCCCCTTTCTGTTCCTTGGTCAACACTTCAACCGACAACACATGAAGGCCTTTGACTGGATGCTTCTCCAATTCCCTTTGGTGCTGACACTTATCCTTTGGCCAGTTCTTTGGTTTTGGTCTATTTTTGACGCGTATCGGGTTGCAATGGTTCATGTATCTGAGGCTGAAAATCACCGACGGACACTTGAATTGATAAACTAATCACCATTCTTCTGGAATTTCCAAGGGAGAAAATAACTGTCCAGCACCACGAGATTCTGCCAATTGGTTGCGGGCCAGATGTTCCCATTGCCGCAATTGCATCAATGCATCGACCAATGGCATTTCAGTTGCAGTCATAGATGAACGAAGAATGGTATCAAGGATATCCATTCGATCATCATCGAGATTCTCAAGGACCGTGTCTAGCCGAGTTCTGGTTTCACCAGAGGGGGGTTCTCCTCCAATTATCGGCCATGGCTTGGCCAATATTTCGGGTAATGTTTCACCCTTCTCTTCAGTTTGGAGAATCAGAACTTCTGACAATTGTTGAGTATACTTTGAGAATACAAGTGATACCTCGATTAATGGCATTGAATACTGTCGCAAAAAATTGATGATTTGTTCCTGTAAAAAAACCATCTTTTCTGTGGGGTCCGAATCGGGCCCTGGGATTGGAATTCGAGGTAAATCCTCTTCCATCAATGATCCCCCTGGTCTATATTTGGCCACTCGCACGAGCAGAGTCAATCTGCTCTTGCGTCCATCCACCCGCGATTAATTGCTCATCGGAAAAATGGTTCGAAGTTAGTTGATGATTGTGACCACCGGCTGTATATTCAGTGGCGGCCCGTTCCAACTCACTTTGGCGTAGATAGCCGTTACCATCCGCATCATAATCGCTTGCAAAGGAAAGGAATGTAGGGGCGTCGTGTATTCCATTGGAATTAACGATTCGAGAAAATACGCTATCACTGAAATCAAGGGGGACATTGACTTCAGGGGGTGGCATTGATTCAAAACCAAACGGTGGTGCAACCGTGTTTGGTGCAGGTAGATTCTCAACTTGTGAAGGGGGGGCTACCTGGGGGTTTTGTTGAGGCATTTGGAATAGAGGAGGGGGTATTTCGAAGCCGGGTGGTGGTTCAACATGAGAAACGCCCTCTAAATCATCTGCTTGGTCCAAGGAATCGATTTCATCATCGAAAGTGGCTTGCTTCTCTCGGCGATAAAGGACAAGCATTGCGACGCCGAAACAAAGTGACGCAACGGCGATAATGTACAGGACGAACAGTCCCTTTGATTCGCCTATTTGTTGTGATAGTGCTTCTCCATCACGAGCGGTATGGGGTTTAATTTCTAAGGGTTCAATGGTCACCCAGTCGATATCGATATGGCGGTCTCTAGCAATGAGCTGGTACCTGTGAACCTCGTTTTCTTCCACTTCATCGGTAGACAAAACCAATATTGCTGACCAATTTGCCAAGGAATCTATCGTCACTACGGTTTCAACATCTGATACTTCCACCCATGTGTCGGTCGCAATTTCTTCAATCAAAATGAATGTTATGTCTCCTGTGTGTTCGTTATTATTGGTGCCGGAAACTGACAACTGGGCTACATCACCACCCACAGGAGATGGATTGTCCCACGAAATTGTGGTATGTTCACCACGAAGATCAATGTCTGGTCCGATTCTAATCAAACGCCACTGAACTAAGGGGGTATGTTCTGTATTGTTCTCTGAAAGATAGGGGTTTCCAGCTTCATCTGAACCTGTAATCCATACATCGACAACGTAACCCGGAAGTAACTCTATTGAACCAGAATCTGTCAAATCCATGATGCCTTCCCAACTCCAATCAGAACCAATTGGAGTCCCTTGTTGGAATGGCTGATTCCCCCTGGAAATTTCACTGGTCCCTGCTCGGATTTTCCAATGGATCTCGGCAGGTCGATTTGTGTCAAATCCATGTTCATCAGACACATGAAGGCTGACTGGCAATTGATTTGTGTCACTCAATCGAACATCACCATTGGGACCAATCGAACGAATTTCAGGTGGAGTGCCATCAACAATCAATTGAATTCTGGGTTGCTGTTCTGTCGTGTCATCAGCCAAACCAGGTAGATTCTCTAGTCCCGCGTACATATCAAGGGCGCCACTTCGAACATTAGGAACTAGAATATCTAATGTGAAATCCCCTCCTTCTCGAGGGACTGCTGACCAGGATCTTTCTAGGTCCCCAACGACAATGTCGAACGCACCCTCAGGAGCGGGTGTTGAATCTTCACTGAATAAAATTCTGCCACCAATTCTAACAACCTGTCCTGCCGCAATTAATTCAGGGTCTTCTCCAGGCCGATACAAATTGCGACCTGTTGCCAAATCTGTGGCTGTAAAGTGACCTGTGACCATGTCAAACCGCAGATCATTATCCAAACTCCATTCATCATATCCAAGGCCTCCAGAATCTTCGTGACAAGGAACATCAGAGTTGATATCACAGGGCCAATCAATCACTTTGACAATTGGGACAAAAGTACTCTCACCATTGGTATCGAATTCCTCTGGGAACCACCAAGTTAGTTGGAATCTGATATCAAGATAGAGAATACTGTCATTGGTCGGTTCCGTGGATGATGAACTGTACAAATTTGAAACGGCAACAGCAGTACTACCTGATTCGAGATGCATGACATGACCTTCGTCCGGACGAGTGAAATTAGCCCAAATAGAGGCTCTTTCGTCACTGAAATCCTCGATTAGAGAAAGGTGAACTGATTGGATGTCGCGCCAACTATTTCCATCCCCAATTAGCAACCGAGCAATGTATTCAGTACCTGGATGAAGTGGGGATTCATCATCGTGGCCTAAAATGGTTGAATTAATGGATTCAATTACAGGTGAGAATTCTTGACGGATTGAGTAGGTGACCAAATCAGCATCCCAATCCGGTGAAATTGCCGAACCGATGCTGCAGGGTGTAGGGACATCGGGGCACACAGGTCCACCACCCCTAGCAAGATCGTTGTTTTGCTGATCTTCACCACTAACATAGAATGATACTTTTTCCCCATGTTCATTAGAACTATCATCAATTATCCCATTGAAAACATTCAATCCTCCAGGGAGATGTTCAGGAGACCGCAATAGAGCAGTTCGATATTCATTCGCATCCGGCAGTAGATTGTAATTCAAGTCATCTTGAGCTTCGACCCAGTAGTGTAGTGTTATTTCGGTCGGAGGGTCGACAGAATCTTCGATTGTAACACTGATTGATTGTGTTCCAGAATGTACCTCAATTCCATCATCAGGAGTGGCACCAATAACGAGTGGACTGTTTCCATCCAGTACGATTCTCATCGTATTGAAATTTGGATTGACATAGTGGGAACCATTTGGTAATGAATGTGCTGACAATTGGAATAACATTCCCCCTTGACTAGATTGAATAGGTGTTTCGAATGTCATGTAATACTCGCCGTGTGCGGGGTTGGCCTCAACCATGAAAATTTCAGTCCCATCACCATTTGGTTGTCCATCCTGCGTGAGGTTTTGCCCGGATAATTCAAGGTTGAATTGACCAGCTTGTGGGGACAATGTAGTTCCTTCAAAAGCAATGGTTCCACTGAACGTGAGATTGGTTCCACCACGCATCCAATCATAAGGTAAGAGTTCCCGGCCAGATTCGTCTACTGCCTTCAAATCAAGGAGTTGGATGTCATTTTCGACTCGAAGATTCAAATTTTCGGTTTGGTAACCACTAACTGCCAATCCAATATCATCCTGAACACTGATATTCACCTCTGTTGATGATTCATCATCCCATTCCCATTCTACTTGAAGGGGCATTCGAATACTAACAATATCTGGCCCACTACTCACCGAAGTACAATTTCCAGAGTCAAATATGACATAATTATCAACATCTGACTGTTCAGTACATGAATCCCCAGCCTGCCATCGTAATATCGGATCAGAGCCGTGACTTGATTGGAGTGTTAAATCAACTTGCTGTAATAATGTTGCATCATCCCCAATTGCTATCCGAGTGACTAGAACTCGGTTTGTACCATCTGGAACAAGCATTCCCCCGTCAATGGATGTATCTAAGACACGTGTCTGATAGCGATAGGTGATGTCCAAATCGGATAGGCGAACTCGCCCAGGACTACCTGCTCGAATTGTGAATGTGATATTGACTGAGCCCTCACCATTTTGGGGAATTTCATTGTTGAGGGCACTCACAAGAGATGGGCCACTCACTACAATAGGGTCCTGTAAACCACCAGTCCCTGTGTATTCGTCGGTACCGTCATCACCCACATCAATCCTAACGGAACTAGGATAACCTTCCTCATAATGTAATGTCAATTCTTCTAGAGAGGGAGTAAAACTAGAATTGCTGGTATTCAGGGCAATTTTGTAAATCAATTTGTTTCCTACGCTAGTGCCCCAATCAATTTCGACGTTGTTCTCCGCGAAAACCCAATTTTGTCCCTCATCATTGGAAACCATCACAGCTGCTGCGGTCCCTGAAGGTTCGTTTGCAGTCCATGTAGCCCTCATTTTTCCAACTTGAGTTCCTGTTGACAGGGTGGGAGATTCCCATTCACCTGCAGATTCATATTCGGATGCATAATCAATTGAAACCCACCATGATACTGCAGTTGTCCCAACCAACTGGACTTTCCATTTTAGTTCGGTCCCTGGGTAGTTGAAGTGTACGGTCTCATTATTTGTGACAGATTCCCAATGTGTACCACCATCAGAACTAATCCAGTACTCAACACGGTCACCTGCTGCACTTGTTGTCCAAGATACTTCCATGTTTGCTGCAACAATTTCATCATCAACTTCCATTGATTCACTGACCCAAGTAGACGTTCCAGGTTGTGCTGTAATTAGGTAGGGAATCCCACTACCATACTCCCTAAAGCGCTGACCCTGTGTCCATGAATAATGATCCAATGTATTCAATCTCTTACCATCGTAATGCATACCGTAACCATTTGCAGAAATCGAGGTTGTTCCAGTTTGTTTGGTCAAAACACTCCCTGGAGTCCCCGTGATTGCAAAACATTCCAAATTATCTGAACTCCATGATTGATAGGTTCTGAACCAGAACAAATCACCATGAACTGACATTCCTCTAACCTGGCCACTGGACATGAAATAAGTATAGTAATCTGTACTATTCCTTTCAAAGCCCCCATTGCCGTCAAATTCGTACTGTATTATGGATTTACGAACACCATGGTTGACCCAGATACTATCTCTTGTTCGGTCATAAGAAATCCCAGTATAATCACCATATCCTCCAGTACTTACGTCATATGAAGAAATGCACTTCCAAGCAAGAGGATGGTGGATGTCCCATTCGATAATTCGATGATATTGAACTGTGTTTTGACCACGATAAGATGACAAAATCCCGAATGCTCTTTCGTCATCTGTAATGGCCCAATCTCTCCAACCATAGGCTTGCCATGAGCCGGGGACGGAGGGGACTGTGCAACTGCCTATGTCCAAATCGGGACGTAAAACTTGGTTGTTTGGACCGGTTGTCATTTGTGTACCGTTGTTTGGATACAAAACCTTGATTGAATTCGCGAGTGTGTTTGAATCCCATGTAGATGCGAAAATCATGTCACGATAGACAAATGCTGCTGCATTGTACGTTGCTGTAGTCCCAGACGGCAAGGAAAGTTGGGATGTGAAACGGGTCTCGCTAACATTTGTTGTATGCGGTTGACGAATAGAATATGTTGTGTTATCGTACCATGCGTTTGAACTTGCAGGATTCGTATCCAAATCATGCGGCTCAAACCAATTTTGACTGTCCATAAGTGACAGTGTAACTGATTCACCCCGAGTATCAGTAGAGGTGGGGGTTCCTTCGGTCCAATCACTTCTAGTTGTATCCGAAATACTATTCCAGCCAGTCGCCGATGCACCCGAAATTGTCACTTCAGCACCCGTGACTTCAGCACCCCGTGGAATTGAAACTTTGATGTTCCGGGCAGGTGTTCCAGATTGATACAGTGCAATAGCCTCCGATGAACCATCAGCAAAGGTGTACAAATGCCGAGCACCACCACTGGTCGATTCGATCTTTTTGAAATTTAAATCCGAATCTGTGGGTGGTTGAATTGCGATTGCGAAAAGTGACAAGAGGAATAAACTGAGTAATAATACACTCTTCAAAGTGGTCTGCTTTCCAGTCAGTACAACACTCCCCCAACAATTCCTGACCAAGTCTAACCTATCAAACCCTTGTACACGGGTCAGGCCCCGTAGGGGCCGTGACCCGATGAACTTCAGCTGGTTGTTCTATCGTCATATCGAATTGGAGACCCGCCATTTCCTCGGACGCCATCGACCATGTCATCATCAATCTCAAACCAATCATTTAACCAATCTCCATCGGTATCATAGTTTGTCGGATCTGTACCATCTGCGATGTTATCTCCATCGATGTCAAGATGCCACCATCCCCACACAAATTCACCTAAGCCGGTATTTGGGAAGTGATTAAACGAGCCCCACACCCTATCCCATTCATCTGTCCAGTCACCACGACAAATTGTAACATCATCAATGGGGTCAAGAATCATGTAATCTACGTCATTATCGTAGACTATATGTGCATATAAATCATCAGTCATGTTGATTCTATACATTCGGAAATAATTGGCATAGATGTCGTTTGAGGTTCCTATTTGCAATAAATAACCACGGAGTTGCCACCATTCTGTAATTTGTTCACCTTGATACAATAAGGGAGAACTTCGAACTTGATTGGCGCTGGCCAATGTTGTATTACCAAAGAATTCTTGGAAATTATTGTACGGGATATAGATACAGGTTGGGCCAGAACAATCCCAGCCACCATCATTATCTGGGTCCTCGGTCGCATCTGAAAAGTCACGAGGGTCGAACGTGGCCCAAGTCCAATCCATGTTTGGTCGTGCAAGGTCCATCCCAGAAACATTCAGGGGTTTCTTGGTTGAACCGAAATCTTCCCACACGACCTTGATGTGTAGGAAGGAAGACCAATTGTCGTTGGATTCATTCCACCCTCGGTCGTGTTCCCACCAATCAGGCAACATATCCCCATCGGTATCATCATCGATGGGGTTCGTTCCAAACTTGTAGATTTCACGACCATCGCTGAGAGCCCAAGAATAATCGTAGGTGGTCGTGACACCATTAGATTCTGTACGTACCTTCTGAATAGAATCACCATCTGTATCATTTGAAATGGGGAGTGTCCCCAAATTCCATTCTTGTAGATTGGTGAAGAACAAAGGACTGTTTCCAGGTGAAATTTGCTGACTAGAGTCGTAGGGTGAAAACATCCTCGATTCCCATGAACCTTGAATTGCAGGGAGATCGCCCGCTGTTCGGTCATACCATCCATCCTCATCGGGGTCATAATCGACATCAAGAGGATTCACTGGATTCAAACTCCAGCGCCAACTGTTAACAGGAAGGGTCTCTGTATATCTTGAATAACAGAATTCCCAACCATCGGGCATAGAATCACCATCAGAATCAGCATGTGTTGGGTCTGAAATCCCTAATAGACTCAAGTTCCAATTATCAGAATACGCCTCATTAATTCGAAGCATGCGGTCGCTGCTCATGACATCCTTGGCTACGAATAGGTCGTATAGTACCGCCCTAGATTCAAATTCAGACATTCCAAGTTCTTCTTGATGAGCAGTCATCATATCTTTACCATAACTAACCAATCCAAATTCGGATGGGACGGTGAATCGCTGGTCAAATCGACCATAAATTCGAGCCTGATATTCAGCAAGATTGTCATATGATTCATTTTCATCGATTTCCCCATCACCGTTGCAATCCCATGAATCGTTATCAGAATCAAAGTCAACGTCTGCAGAAGTTAGGGGGTTCATCTCCCATTGGTTGCCATCCAAATCCCATTCTGTAAACCAATACTCATATCCATCAATCATCTGGTCATTATCAGTATCATTGTTCGTTGGATCTGTGATTCCAATGATGGTCGTGAGGAGAGGAGGGGTTGGCAAATTTGGGTTGCTTCTCCAATCAAGGTATTGTTGAGCTGCAATCATCGCACGATTACCTTTAGCGAAAAGCATTGAATTGATTCGCTGTAAAAATGCGTTCTCATTTTGAGACATGGCCTCTTCCCACATTCGAGGAGCATCTGGGGGGGAAAGTCCACCATTGATTGGATTTTGTTCAGTCAAATTTAGTTCTTGTAAATCGGTGAGAGCGTCGTGATCCGCATCATAATGTCCGTCTCCAGCAAACATTGGATTTAGTGTCCAAACCATGTCGCTTTGGTTCCATTGTGTGAAGAGCAATTCAATTCCATCATACATCCCATCACCATCGGTATCGGGATTGTTTGGATCGCATGTGCGCCCACTAAGCGCTATTTGTTCAGGAGTAACAAAGGCGCCAAATGGAATCATCGAACCGGCTTCATTCCAAACCTGAATTGATGCAATGTCCCCTACGCCAAATACATAGTATTGGGGACTAGATTGATCCGGATTTGTTTCAGTGAAATTAGAATCGATTGAATTGTATTCTTCCCAGTTTGTCATACCGTCTCCATCTGGGTCACCAAGGGAATCTAATTCCATTACTGGATTGAGTGTCCAACCATCATTGTAAACATCCCAACGTGAGAAGAATACCTCCCAACCATCAGGCATACCATCTTGATCGGTGTCACGACTCAGGGGGTCACTGGTACCATGATCAGACTGTGGTGCAAGGGGTTGATCATTGGTTACTTCTTCGGTGACATAAAATCCGAATGCTTCAGTTGCAGAACCGTTCCATGAATGGTTGAACAAAGAAGTAGACATAGGCAATGGGTTCCCATCTTGGTCTACATCACCTAGCATGATTAGAGACGAGATGTAGTACTCCATCCAATTGGTGTACATTTCATCCGATTGAAGTATTCCATCATGATTGACATCATATCCGTCACCATCCGGATTGTTTCCAGCATCTGACCCGTTGAGTGGATTGAGTCCTTCTTGGGCCGAAGACCATGAACAGGTGTATCTAGCCTCCCAACCATCTGGAAGACCGTCGCCATCAGAATCCATTAGATTAGGGTCAGTATCGACCCAATCAGCAGCTCCTTCAGCGGTTTCATTGTGGGTGTACAACCCCTCATTTTGAACAAAAATACGTATTTGTTGCCATTGATATTCGCACAGATTGGATAGTCCATCACCATCTGCATCATCGTGTGCATCTGTGGGGTCTGTGGGGTCTAATGACCATTCATTCCCCCCATCGAATGTTTGACCAATCCAGCGACGATATTGGATTTCCCAGCCATCCGGCATTCCATCCCCATCGGAATCGATATTTGTTGGATCTACTGTGCGGTCAGTCCCACCACCAGCTCCATTGTTTTCAAATCCTGTGATGTAAGTTGAACGCGCTGCTTGGCCAACAGTATCATCACACAAGTAGGCTCCATTGAGATAATGGCAGGTGAAATTGGTCCGTTCAAGGAAAAATCCCCAATATTCTTCGCCATCGAATAGGCCATCACCATCAGTATCGGCCAATTGAGGATTTGTGCCATTCCAACCCTGTTCAGTAGATGCAATGTAACGGAATTCGTCTAAATTGGACCAACTACGATCGAAATAGTCATCTTCATCAGGATCGAAATTAACTCCGTCAGCATCAGGGTCTTCATCACGATCATAAGGATTGGTTGGATCCAACCCGTAGATGAACTCCCAACCATCGGGCATACCATCTGAATCAGAATCGTTAGACAAAGGATCAATCAGTACCATATTGGCGTAATTTCCAGGGTCCAATGCTGCGAATAGCAATGACTGGTTACCAACATCGAGAATAGTCATATCTACAATTCGCCCAGGAATCCGTGTATGATCAGGTTCGACCCCAGATGAACGTGTATGGTCTGCATCAAGTGCCCACGAACCCCATTGTGAACCAATAATCACCTCATCACCCAATGGTAATATTGAGAGCACATCGTTTGACGTCAATTCCTCTTCGTTATACATTCTATCATAGGTAAATGCAGATTCTGGGTTTGATGGTCCAACAATCAAATCGAATTGGTGTACACCGCCGCGGGTTCCAACCCACAGTGTCTGAGGGCTGGTCATATCTCCATTTGAATCTCGAGGACCATCGACGAAGAGAGCTTGGACTCGGGCAGACAATGCATAGTCGATCGCGTGCGCGGGCAATACGTAATTCTGGGCGTTGGTGGTATCAAAAATCCAACTTGAATCAAAATTACCGGTGAAATCAGAACTATTTGCCATTATCAGCCCGCGATTAGTGCCGACAAAGAGGCGGGGACCTTCACTGGGCAGCACAATATGTACTGCAGTTTCTACTGTAGAATTATCCTGTTCTTGAAGAACTTCTGTTAATGGTTCAACATCAGTTGGTGTACTTAGAATTCCTTGTGAATCAATACTGAAGCGCCATACCATTTGCTCAGAACCAAAACCAAGGAAAAGATGCTGGGCTGTACTTCCAGTTTGAATCGGTACCAAAAGTTCAATCATATCAGTTTCAATATCATCAATCATTGTGGATATTTGTCCTGTTTCATCAAGTGCGAGGGTCATGAGACCTGATGTTGTGGAAAGGATGAGTATACCATCAGTACCTCCTTCTGACCACATTTGCATATCTAACAAATCTACACCAGAAGGTAACTCATGGTGATAAGAAGAATTTGTTAAAGGTTCAATGATGGTAACTCCACGAAGAGTTCCAACATAAACTAATCCGTGGATATTATCGGAAAATATTGAATGTGCATTATGGTGTAGCAAACTAGGATTCGTACCTTGGTCAAAGGAGGTCACGGTTTGACCAGGCAGGCCAATCGGGACATGTTTGACTCCGGCAGTGACCCAATTCCCATCATCTCGATAAACTGAGTATTCCTCTAGATTGCTGAATACCTCACCGTAGGAAATAGTGGTAGGAGAAGTATCTGGGGAAATTGCACCATCCCGATTGAAATCCCAACCATCAAAATCACTGTCAATGAGTGAATCGCTACTGTTGAGTGGGTCTAGTTGGAAAAATATTTCCCAACCATCAATGATGCCGTCTCCCTTCTGTGATTGACCTAATGCACCACCAATATTTTCCACCCAGCGATAATAATCTGTATCGTTGTCAAGTGGATCTGTGCCAAGCCAACCATTGTCATTCGTCGGGCGAGTTTCTTCGGTTCTACATGGGTCGACGAGATGATTGATTACTCCTGAACAGCGGAGGCCATCAAACTCTGTGACCCAATTTTCAGGTGCACCGTACAAATATTCCTCTGCATTTGTGTAGTATTCATGGGTTTCAATCAACCCATCACGATCAACATCAAAACCATCCCCACATCCCAGTGATAAATCGGGACAGCGGTCACTGTCACTTTGACCATCACTGCTGTTTAATGGGTCAAATGCATCGCAATTCCAAACATGTGAACTATTCATGGATCCCGTATGAGACATACACATGGCCACCTCAAATCCATCTGGCAATCCATCGCCATCAGTATCACCCAATCGAGGGTCAAGATACCAGCGGACGCCGGTTTCAGAGATTTCTGATGATTTGCCAGGCAATCCTGTACGATTGTTGGTGAAACAAGAATCCAAGTCATAAGGCCAGCAATACTCCATCAACGCAGTGAGGCCGTCATAATCGTGGTCACTTTGGTTGTCTGTTCCATTGTCAGCATCCAAACCAGGAACCGTTCGAGATCTATCGCCTTGGTCCAAAAATATAGGTTCACTGAATGCTTCCTCATGTAAATCCGGCATTCCGTCCTTATCTCGGTCCGTAATTGGTGGACCTTCGCCCGTAGTATCTCCTGGATGAACGGACTGAACCGGGCTACTGGGGCGTATTTGGCTGACGAAAACCATCGAACCAAGTATGAGGAGTGTTATCAATAGCGCAGTTTGCTTTCGACGCATGGTCTCACCTGTGGGTTACACCCACAGACACATCCCTGCTCTCACGCTTATGATGCTGATGGAGCGTCGTTCGGACAGAATTTACTGAAAACACGGTCATAATGTCCAAAAAAATCACAATAACTGGTAACTATTTTACTCAATAAAATTACATGTCGGCTATTTCTAATAGGTCGGAAAATACCACTTTGAATCAGTCATGAAGCGCTTCATTCAAGGGGTGTGGGTCCGGCCGCCCATAGGGTAGCAATGGGGTTAGAGATTACACACCTTGGTTCGGGCAGCCGCGGCAATGCCACACTGCTACAATCTGAGGAAACAAAAGTCCTCATCGATTGTGGATTCAGTGGGCGGCAAATTGAACGTCGTTTGGGCCAAATAAATGTCGATCCGA
>Ga0066850_10000884_pt1 | contig 15961 bp, 15 predicted proteins | sample ETNtaG_4_FD_67282 | JGI IMG/M metagenome (GOLD analysis project Ga0066850, IMG submission 67282) | Marine microbial and viral communities from oxygen minimum zone, Eastern Pacific Ocean - ETNP201406SV67 | ecosystem: Environmental > Aquatic > Marine > Oceanic | place: Pacific Ocean: Eastern... | reverse complement strand
GTAGGCATAACACAATCAAACATATCAATTCCCTTGCAAACTGCCTCAACAATGTTCTCTGGTGTGCCCACGCCCATTAGATAACGTGGTTTTTTTTCTGGCATTGTTGAGGTGATATGGTCAAGAATCTCTAGCATCATCGCAATAGGCTCTCCAACAGAAAGGCCGCCAATTGCATAACCATCAAAACCAATCTCGCAAAGACCATCCAAAGAAATTCTACGTAATTCCGGATATATGCCCCCCTGAATAATGCCAAATAAAGCACTGGTATTTTTAGCATGCGCTTGTTTTGATCTTTTTGCCCAACGTAATGATAGTTCCATTGATTCTAATGCTTCCTTTTCAGAGCATGGATAAGGAGTGCATTCATCAAATACCATAACAATTTCTGCTCCTAATATATGCTGCATCTGAATCGCTTCTTCCGGCCCTAAAAATATTTCTTTTCCATCGATTGGGGAACGAAAATGAACTCCTTCTTCTGTAATCTTTCTTGATTTCGCTAAACTAAAAACTTGATATCCGCCAGAATCTGTTAGTATAGGTTTATCCCAGTGCATAAATTTATGCAGCCCGCCAAACTTTCTAATCACATCTGCGCCTGGCCTTAACATAAGATGAAAAGTATTTGCTAGAATAATTTCTGTTTCAATATCGATTAACTCTTCTGGTGTCATTGCCTTTACAGTGCCATAGGTTCCTACCGGCATAAAAACAGGTGTTTCTATTGTGCCGTTAAGGAACTCAAGTCTGCCACGTCTAGCACTATCAGTTTCTTTTATTAAATCAAAATTCATTATTAAGATTTATTATTATTGTTCATTATTAACATTGCATCACCATAACTATAAAATTTATATTTTTCCTTAATAGCATGATGATAAGCCTTCATCGCATTCTCTTTGCCGGCAAAAGCACAAACTAACATTAATAATGTAGATTCAGATAAATGAAAGTTTGTAAGTAACATATCAATTACATTAAATTTATACCCCGGATATATAAAGATATTTGTTTCTCCTTCGTGGGCAGTCAATACCCCGTTTTTTACAGCTGACTCCAAACCCCTTACTACAGTAGTCCCAACTGCAAGTATTCTACCTCCTTGATTTTTAGTCTCCATAATCTTGTTTATTGTGTGTTGATTTATAGACATATATTCACTATGCATTTTATGTTTAGAAACATATCTTTCACGAACAGGTTGGAATGTTCCTGCGCCAATATGCAATGTTAATTTAACATTATTAATATCACGGTTACCTAATTCATCTAACATCTGTCTTGTGAAATGTAATCCTGCGGTTGGGGCGGCTACTGCGCCAGGCTTATTGGAGAAAACAGTTTGATAGCGCTCCACATCAATAGAATCATCAATTCTTTTTATATATGGTGGTAACGGTATATGGCCCGATACATTAAATAAATCTATAACCTCCCCTTCTCCTGTATAACGAAGCAAAAACATGCCATCTATTTTTCCTTCGACTTGAAATATTTTCTCATTATTAAGAAATAAAAATACGCCTGGTTTTGTAATTTTATTTGTACGAAGCTGAACCATCAGCTTTTCTCTATTTAAAATACGCTCAAGAATAAGTTCGACTTTTCCCCCAGATTCTTTTTCCAAAAATAATCTTGCAGGAATTACAAAAGTATCATTTAGAACAATAAGGTCCCCAGGTTTCAGGTATTCAGAAAGTTTATAGAATTTAGTATCTGATATCTTGCATTCCTCTTCCAATACCAGCATTCGGCTAGCTCCGCGCTTACTAACTGGATGTTGGGCAATAAGATCTTCAGGAAGATTATATGAAAATTCTTTTGTTAGCATGGTGCGCGATATTATCAGAAAATGGATATTAAATATTGCAATGAAGTTTGATCCTAGCGTGAGTTTCCCTATACTTGCGACCTATCACTTTACTCGGCCGGGGTGGCGGAATTGGTAGACGCGCCGGATTCAAAATCCGGTTTCTTCGGAAGTGCGAGTTCGATTCTCGCCCTCGGCACCAACTTTTTCACAATTAAATAAAATAATTAATTGCAAAATGCTCAATCTTTATGTTTCGTCTGACAAATGAGTTTCTAAAATTTTTCCTTTTAGATTATTAACTAATTCTTCTATCAATTTATGTTGATTTAAGAGTAAGTCTTTATCAGTTGAACGCAAAACAATATTAACACCTAGGTTGCCCTGCTTAAAAAAAGGATAACTACCGATACTTACAGCTTGGCATTCTTCTTGAATTTTACTCATACCATTTGCAAGTTTACTTTCGGTTAAATTGGTGCAAACACTGGAAGTTAAAATTGCTGGTCCTGATACTAGATGTTCAATTAATGAATCGAACATAGATCTCATGATCTCTGGTACACCCGCTAAAACAAATACATTGTTTATTTGAAAAGCTGGTGCCCCGCTAACATGATTATTTATGAGTATTGCGCCTTCTGGAATATCGGCCATCTTCAAACGTGCCTCAGATAAATTACTATGCTGATAATGCTTTTCCATACGATTAGCAGCATCTTTGTTTCTTACAACATTAACATTAAACGCCTTGGCAATTGATACGGTTGTTATATCGTCATGTGTTGGGCCTATACCACCAGTTGTAAAAACATAATCATATCTTTCTGAATATACTTTAACTTTATTTATTATGTCATTTTCAATATCGGGGATTATTGTAACTTCCGATAATATAATTCCTAATCCTTCAAGTCTTTTACCAATATATGAAATATTAAGGTCCTGTGTGCGTCCAGACAAAATCTCATTACCGATTACTATAACACCCGCATTTTTAGGATTTTTATTCATATAAAAGATTTTATTGCTTAATAATTTCTATTATCTTCCAAATTAATCTTGAATAGAAATTACAGTTACTTGAACAGTTGCTTGATATGATAATTGATTAAGCTGCTTGAACAGGAATATGATCTTTTATCCTAAGAATGTGATTCTCTTGATCTAAATACACAAGCTTGGGTTTGAATCGATCGATTTCATTTTCATTAATTCTGCCATACGCGCAAATGATAACTCGATCACCGGGATTTGCCTTATGTGAAGCAGCCCCATTAACAGAAATAATACGTGAATGATCTTCGGCCCGAATAGCATAAGTCCTAAAACGCTCACCATTAGTTATATTGTAAATTTCTATCTGTTCATACTCATGAATGCCTGCCTTATCTAGTAAGACACCATCGATTGCGCATGAGCCGTCATATTCAATTTCAGAATGCGTGACTGTTGCTTGATGAAATTTTGCTTTTAAGACAGTAATTTGCATTGATATCTAGTAAGTTTCTAAATTTAGGTACAATATTATCCCACACTTATCTGTTGTCAATCATAGGTATGCGCTGTTGCATTGTCAATTAGTCGCGTTTTCCCAAGCCATACAGCAGCCAATACCACAAGAATTTTGCCCTGTACTGGCCCCAATGTTTCGCTATCACAAATATTATAATATTCTATTTTAAATTCAGCTTCTTCCAAAAATAGTTTTGCCTCTCTTTCTAATTTCTCATAATCTTTGGCGCCATTTATGATTAAATTAACAGTTGTTTTTATGCACTCATACAACATTGGTGCTTTTTTCCTCTCAGACTCAGTTAAATAATTATTTCTTGAGCTCATCGCTAATCCGCTTGCTTCCCTTACAGTGGGCAAACTAATAATTTCTATTGGTAAAAAGTGATTCTTAACTAAACTACGTATGATTAATAGCTGTTGATAATCTTTTTCGCCAAAAATAGCAATATCAGGTTGTACTATATTAAATAATTTAGAAACAATCGTTGCGACGCCCCTAAAGTGACCGGGGCGATGTTTCCCACAATAAATTGATTCTAATTCGGGAATAGAAACTTCAGTAGAGATTTTATTATTCATTGGATAAAGCTCGATAACATCTGGGATGAAAACTAAATTTACATTTAATTTAGAAATTAATTCAATATCAGAATCTAAAGTACGCGGATATTCATTAAAGTCTTCGCCTGCAACAAACTGAGTAGGGTTAACAAAAATACTAACAACAACGTAATCACTCTGCTTCTGTGCATTTTTGATTAAAGATAAATGTCCTTCATGTATATTCCCCATGGTTGGTACAAGGGAAATTCTTTTTTTCAATTTACGCGTCTCTGTTAATTCGTCACGCAAATCGACAATCGTTTTAATTTTTTTAGTCACTCGTAGGAATTAGATGGTGTAGGAAAAGAATTATTTTTTACTTGGTTTACATACTCTTCAATTGCATCAAAAATGGAATCATTGCCAGAAAGAAAATTTTTCGAAAATTTATGTTGTTTAGGTGTAAGTCCGAGCATGTCATGCAAAACTAAAACTTGCCCATCACAATAAATGCCAGCGCCAATCCCAATAACAGGTATATCTAAAAGTTTAGTAACGCTTGCTGCTGTTGATGATGGTACGCATTCGAGAACCAAGCAAGAAGCACCAGCCTCTTGCAGTGATAAGGCGTCTTTTTCTAGTTCTTTAGCAGCTTTGTTACTTACTGCCTGAACTCCAAACCCTCCAATCTGATGAATAGACTGAGGTGTTAAACCCAAATGGCCGCATACAGGTATGCCATGTTGCGTAATTAATCTGACTGTTTGCGATAATTCATCGCCGCCTTCAATTTTCACAACATGCGCCCCGCCTTCACTAACCAGTCTCGCAGCATTACCAAGCGCTTGTGCCGGAGTGGAATAACTCATGAACGGCATATCACTAACAATAATCGCACGTTGTGTTACACCGCTAACAAGTCGTGAATGGTAAATCATATCTGATATAGTAACCTTTAAAGTGTTATCGTCCCCCTGTAAAACCATACCCAATGAATCACCAACCAAAAGTAAATCAACTCCTGCTTTATCTTGTAATTTAGCAAAACATGCATCATAAGAAGTTAAGCAAGCAATTTTTATGCCTTCTTCTTTCATTTCTTTCAGAGTATTAATTGTTATTTTCTGATTCATAGCTCGACTGGATTAAAATAATGCCTCCCTGATGATAGGCTACCAATATGATCTAGTAACAATTTATAATTTTTTTCATCTTTAGAAAGATCAAAATCATCTGTATTAACAATTAATAAAGGCGACCTTGTATAACTATAAAAGAAATCTATATACGCATCTGATATTTTCTTAAGATAACTATAATTTATTGCTCGCTCATAATCATAACCTCGTTCCATTATTCTTTGCATCAATGTTTCTGTTGGTGCTTGTAAATAAATAACAAGATCTGGTGCTTGAGCATCAATAGTTAATCGATCATATACTTGTTGATACAAGGTTAATTCATCGTTATCTAAATTTACGGATGCGAATAACTTATCTTTTTCAATTAGAAAATCTGATACCTGAATTGATCTAAACATGTCCTTTTGACGTAATGTTTCAATCTGCCTAGCACGTTGGAATAAAAAAAATAATTGTGTGGGTAGTGCAACTGTTTTTGGATCAGAATAAAATCTCGGTAAAAATGGATTCTCTGTCGCAAGTTCTAGCATTAATTCCGTATCAAATGACTTTGCTAATCGTTTAGCCAAAGTTGTTTTTCCAACGCCAATTGGGCCTTCAACAACAATATAATCTGGATGACGTTTACTCATATAACAATTCTAAATCTTTTTGATTGTTAACTGCTAATAAATCACTTACCAAGCCTATCCCAGGTATTGAGCAATTAGAATCGATCTCTGCTAAAGGAACAAGTACAAATGGACGTTTTTCAATCTCTGGGTGTGGAATCGTTAACTTTTTATCTTGTATTATTTTTTTGCCAAAAATTAAAATATCTAAATCAAGTATTCTCGGGCCCCAATGTTCTTTGCGAATTCGCCCATGTTGATTTTCAATGTCCTGCATACAATCTAATAATTCAAGAGGCATAAATTCTGTTTCTATTTTAATCACTGCATTTATATAGTCATTCTGGCCTTGGGGCCCTACAGGCTTACTCTTATATAAAGAAGATACCTTTAAAACCTGTATTTCTGGTATTTCTGAAATTGATTTAATAGCAGATTTGATTTGTTGCTTGGGTGACTGCATATTACTCCCCAAACCAATGTATGCAATGGTCATAAATCTTTCTTTCTAGGATTACGCGAGCGTTGATATTTATTATTTCTATGTTGTCTTGATTTCTGTGCAAGAGGTTCATTTAATTGCTCTTTCGCCCAGTAATCAATTAAATTATCTAAACATTCTCCAGACTTAGCACGTAACAATAAAAAATCATAGGCAGCTCTAAATCTTGGATGCATTAAGACGCGGAATGTTCTTTTTTTAGTTTGTTTTAATCTTATTTGTAAGGTCCAAATATCACGAGCCATATGCGTAAATCGTCTAGGTATTGAAGTGCTTGAAATTTGCTTTGAAATAATTGCATCGCCTGCTAATTTTACAGCTTCCATTTCAGAAAGACTGTTCGACATATATTCGTTGGTCATTATTCTCATAGGACCCCATAACATAACTGCAAATAAAAAACCTGGAGTTATGTGATCTCCTTCGTTTATTCTCTGATCTGTATTTTTTAAAGCATCTGTTATGAATTGATGTGAGTAATCTTGCTCAATTTGAACTAATAATTGATCCATTTGAGGAAATAAATATTTAAATAAATTATATTTTCGTAAAGATATGAATGTTTCTAATGCATGTCCGCTCATAAATAATTTTAGTATTTCTTCGTACAAGCGAGCTGAAGGTATATTTTCTAATAAATTTGAACAATCCCCTATAGAACTTTCTGTTGTAGAATGAATACTTAAACCAAGCTTTGATGCAAACCTAATGGCTCTAAGCATGCGCACAGGATCTTCTACATATCGTGTTTTTGGTTCTCCAATTAATCTTAATTGACCGGTCTCAAGATCCTTAATACCCCCAACATAATCAACAACAGAAAAATCTTCAATGTTGTAAAACAAAGCATTGATTGTAAAATCTCGACGCCAAACATCATCATCTATATCGCCATACACATTATCACGAATTATTCTGCCGTCCTTTGCATGGCTTTCGCTTTTATCAGATATATGATGTGTCGCACGAAAGGTTGATACTTCTATTATTTCTTTCCCAAACTGAATGTGTGCCAATCTAAAACGCCTGCCAATTAAACGACAGTTACGAAATAATTCTCTAATCTGTTCTGGTTTAGCGTCGGTAACAACATCAAAATCTTTAGGCTTTCTTCCTAGTAAAATATCTCGTACAGCGCCACCAACAAGATAAGCTTTATACTTTGCATTCTTTAGGCGATACAGAACTTTCAAAGCACTATCGCTTATCTGCATGCGTGATATTATGTGCTGACTACGAGGTATAACTGTTGGAGTTATTTTTAACCTACTGATCTTTTTAGATTTTTCTGTGTCTATCATTAATAAAGTAATATTTTATCTATAAACAAGAGAATCCTATTATAACAAAATTGATAAATCCAAATAAATCGGGCAGGGATATTCAAAACTCCTGCTCATTTTTACGTCGTTTGGGAGCAATAATTTATGACACTATACTCCTAGGCTCAGTTTTTTTCTTTGCTACATTCTGCCTAATACCATTTCTTGGTGGTCAAGCAATTGAAAGCAATAATCTTGCTTATAAGATATATCTATTAATTCTTGCTTACTTATATTTTGTTTGGCAATGGAATTTTGGTGGGAAAACTCTTGGTATGCGTAGCTGGCATATAAAAATAGTAAATGAATCTGGAATAAAACCTAATTTGCGACAAGCTACAAAAAGATATCTGGCATCAATTCTATCGATCATTTTATTGGGTACCGGTTTCTTATGGGCAATATTTGATCATAAGAGAAATACACTGCATGATCATCTTTCTAAAACAAAACTAATCGTGGAAAAATAATAAGTGTGACTAATAATCTCTGCTGAGACTATAGTTAATATATAAAAAAACTAATATGCTCGGGAAAGCAACACTAATGAATATAGGAATGTTATAAACAATACCAAGATGTCTTGTCACTTGATTTGCTAAATGAAAAGTAATGCCAAGCAAAACCCCCATAAAAACACGCTGCCCCAATCCAGTGGGTTTGGCATCACATTTCACAATACAAATAGCCAAAAGCATCATTATCAGGATCATCAGTGGGTTTAATAATTTCAACCATAATGCTTGCATATAAATTCTATTATCCTGATTATTTAATTTGAGATGCTTAATATAATTAACCAAGCCATACAAGGATAAATAACGAGGTTTAATAGTAACTAAATTAATTACTTCTGGATTTAATAAAGCTTCCCATTCGGCATTTTCATAACTATGGTTTATTATCTCGTCTCTTGAAATTTCAGTTTTTAAAATATTATGTAATAACCATTTGCCATTATCATATTTGGCGCTTTCTGCATGAATAGTGACTCTTAACTGACGATTTTTATCAAACTCATAAATATGTATTTCTTCAAGTTTTTCATTTGACAGAATCTTCCTGATATTAATATAACTATCGCCATCACGTGACCAAAAACCATGTTTACTTTTCATTGTTATCTGTTCTGTTAAAGCGACTGAACGTTTTTGTTGAGCAGCTTGCTCAGTTATTGGCGCTATAACTTCGCCAATTAAAATACTTATTATGATAAATATTAAACCCGTTTTAATTAGAGAATAAGCGAGTTGCATCTTTGATAGGCCGGATATTCTAAATATCATTAATTCATTGCTATTAGCTAATATACCAAGACCTGCCATACAACCAATAACCGTGGCAATAGGGAATAACTCGTACATCAATCTGGGAATTGTTAATAAAACATACTCTATAGCTTGGAAAACACCATAATTACCACGTCCCGTATCATCAAGCTGATCGACTAAAGAGAAGAAAGAGAAAATTGCAGTCAAAACAATTAACGCCAATAAACTCGACGCTATTATGTTTTTACCTATATACCGATCGTGTATCATCTGTTCAATAAAAAAATTATCGTTTATTTTTCTCGAATTGAATCTGCGGCATGTAATATAAAAGAAATAATATCAATATAAATATTATATGTACCCACCACAAACCTATAAATTCTGAAATAATTTCTCTTCTTAATAATGTTTGTGCAATACCAAGCAAATTACTATAAATAAGGTAAACTGAAATACCAATAATAAATGGTGTATATCGTTTTTCAGTAGAGCTTGATTGTACAAGTAGTACAGAAAATAGTGATAGACATAGACATATAATAATTAATGAAATCCGCCATTGAAATTCTGCTTCATATGTCATGTTATCTGAACCGATTATCTCAGCAGTTGTTAACGCAGCTGTTTTTACGCCTTCGTCTTTCCTTTCCCCATTTTCAATTAAGATCGCATATTTTTCATATTCGGTGATCTCATAATCCAATAGACCTGGCTCGCCCACATATCTTCGGCCATCACTGAATATAATATATCTATTACCAGAATTTCGATCGAACTGAAAATGCGCATGATTAGAGGCTAGTACGCCTAAGTTTTCTTCTTGTCTAACTTGTAAGAAGACATCTTCCATTACAGATTTTTCTGGAAAAAAGTTTTGTACGTATACAACACGATCGCCTTGACTAAATTCTTTAAACTGACCGGGTCTAATACCAGAAATATCAGACTCTTCTTTTGCTCTTTCTTTTAGGCTGTGAATATTTCTTTCTGCCCAAGGAGCAGCATACAAAGTTATTAATGCAACAAATAAACAAAAAACAACTGTGAATTGAGTAACAATTTTCATCTGGAAAACTTTGCTTGCGCCAACTCCTTCTAAAATTATAAGTTCTCGGTCATTTGCCATACGAGTGAAGACCAATAAAGTTGCCATAAGAATTGAAACGGGAAAGATGTTCGGTAATGACGCTAATATTTTATACCCAAGTATCACGAATACCATGTCGGCTGGAAGATTTCCCTCCGCAGCATCTGATAGGAAGCCGACAAACTTATTACTTGCGAAAATCAAGATAAGCAAACCTATTGTCCATACTAATTTTTGTAGTATTTCTTTATGTATATAATGCTTAATAATCAAATTTATAACCTGTTTTTGTAAATGTTGCTTTGCTTAGTCACAGATAAATGAATAAACTTAGTAAAATAAATGTTTTCGTTGATTTTTATTCTATTTTTAACAAAATAGAACTGAATTATGACATTAATAGTGTTCAAATACAGAATAAATGATTGCAATAGCTATATATAATTCTTCATAACTAACAATAACTTAGTTAATATAATTTAATTTTTGGAGCCTTTATGGATTTTAATATAAAAAGTGGAAGTCCAGAAAAACAACGTTCTGCTTGTGTTATTGTTGGTATATTCTCATCAAGACTTCTTTCTCACCCCGCAAAAGCCATTGATAAAGCCAGTAAACAATATCTTTCAACTGTAATTAGGCGTGGTGATATGGATGGGGATAAAGGACAGTATTTGCTGTTACATAATGTTCCTGGCGTCATAGCCGATCGCGTTCTATTGATTGGTTGCGGGAAAGAAAGAGAGGTGAATGATAGAAATTACCGTGAAATTATAGGAAATAGTATTTCTGCTTTAAATAAAACTGGGGCGCTTGAAGGAATAAATTATTTAAGTGAATTAAATATAAAAGGCAGAGACCTCAATTGGAGAATAAAACAAGCTGTTGAGATTGTTGAGCATACCTTATACCAGTTTAATGAATTAAAAAGTAAAAATAAAAAACCTAGACGCCCATTACGTAAAATTACATTTACAGTGCCAACAAGACGAGAACTATCCAAATGTGAAACTGCAATAAAATATGCGTGTGCTATAGCAAATGGTGTAAAACTTGCCCGTGATCTTGCAAATTATCCCTCAAACATATGCACGCCAAGTTACTTGGCAAAACAAGCTATTAAATTGGGTAAAAATCAAAATTCGCTTAACATTAATGTTTTAGAAGAAACAGATATGGAAAAACTTGGAATGGGTTCTTTATTATCTGTATCACAAGGTTCTTCTACGCCAGCTAAATTAATAACACTGGAATATAAAGCTTCAAAAAAATCACAAAAACCAATTGTCATTATTGGGAAAGGTGTAACATTCGATACTGGGGGTATATCAATTAAACCTTCACAGGCAATGGATGAAATGAAATATGATATGTGTGGTGCAGCCTCAGTTATGGGAACTATTTCTGCTGTCGCTGAACTAGGTCTTCCAGTAAATATTGTAGGAATAATACCTGCAACGGAAAATATGCCAAGTGGGGAAGCAACCAAACCAGGGGATATTTTTACAAGCATGTCTGGACAAACAGTCGAAGTTCTAAATACTGATGCTGAAGGTCGTCTAATTCTCTGTGATGCCATTACATACAGCAAAAAATATAATCCCGAAGTCGTTATTGATATCGCAACACTTACGGGAGCATGTGTTGTTGCTCTTGGCAAACACGCAACAGGTTTATTAAGTAACCACAATCCTCTGGCAAGAGAATTGATAAACGCTGGTGAAGAATCTGGTGATCGCGCTTGGCAATTACCTTTATGGGATGAGTACCAACAACAATTAAATAGCCCATTTGCTGATATAGCAAACATTGGTGGGAGAGATGCGGGGACTATAACCGCCGCCTGTTTCCTTTCGCGGTTTGCTGAAAAACTTCAATGGGCGCACCTAGATATTGCTGGGACAGCGTGGCTATCTGGAAATAAAAAAGGCGCGACAGGGCGCCCTGTTTCCTTGTTAATGCAATATATTCTTAACAAAATAAAATAATCCTTGGTTTCTTAAAAAATGCCGCGAGTTGATTTTTACCTATTATCGGACGAATCGGGTATGCATAAATTTGCATGCATCATGGCTTCAAAAGCTTGGTCTGCCGGTAATCATGTTTATATGCACGCCGAAACAGAAGATGCCGCCAAAAAATTGGATGATCTATTATGGACGTTTCGTGATATTAGTTTTGTCCCCCATGAAATATATAATGAAACAGAAAATAACGAAGCACCTATTACAATAGGATTCGGCAATCATTTTCCAAACCATTCCCAAGTTATGATCAACCTTGATTACAAAATACCTAAATTTTCAGATAAATTTAGTCGCATTATTGAAATTGTTGAAAATAATGAAAAGAAGAAAGAAATTGCAAGACAACGATATCGACAATATAAAGAAAGTGAATATGAATTACATAATCATAATATTGCTAATCTAAAAGAAATTTATCAAACCAAATGAGTTATATCTCCCAATAAATATATTATTATTTCATCATGGATAAAGCTTACGATCCCGAGTCAATCGAAACCAATTGGTATAACCATTGGGAGAAAAATAATTATTTTTCTCCCAAAAATAAAGGAACACCCTATTGCATTATGTTACCACCGCCAAATGTAACTGGCAGTTTACATATGGGACATGCTTTCCAACAAACATTAATGGATATATTAATTCGTTATCATCGAATGAATAATAGTGACGCTTTGTGGCAATGCGGTACTGACCATGCAGGTATCGCAACTCAAATGGTTGTTGAACGCCAACTTCAACAAAAGAATATTTCTCGTCATACGCTTGGCAGAGAAAAATTTATAGACGAAATATGGAAATGGAAAGAAAACTCCGGCAATACCATTAGCAACCAGTCTCGCCGACTCGGCACTTCGATGGATTGGATAAATGAACGTTTTACGATGGATGAAGGCTTGTCAGACGCAGTAAGGGAGGTTTTTGTAAAATTATATGATCGGGGTCTTATCTACCGAGGCAAAAGATTGGTTAATTGGGATCCTGTACTTCATACCGCAATTTCTGATCTTGAAGTAATTTCCGAAGAAGAAAATGGTCATCTTTGGCATATGCGCTACCCACTAAAAAAATCTGTAGATGGTTTTGATCACGTTGTTGTTGCAACCACCAGACCAGAAACAATGCTTGGTGATGCTGCTGTTGCTGTTCATCCTGATGATGAACGCTATCAAAATCTAATAGGCAAAGAAATATTATTACCACTTGCCGATAGAATAATTCCTATTGTTGCTGATAATTATGTTGACCCAGAGTTTGGAAGCGGTTGTGTCAAGATAACGCCTGCGCATGATTTTAATGACTATGAAGTTGGTGAACGACACAATCTTGAAAAAATAAATATCTTTACAATTGATGCTGTTATTAATGAACAAGCGCCAAAAAAATATCAAGGATTAGATCGATTTGATGCACGTAAACAAATCCTTGCTGATCTTAAAGAAAAAGATCTGCTAGAAAAAACGGAAGATCATAAATTAATGATCCCCCGGGGGGATCGCTCTAATGCAATCGTTGAGCCTTATTTAACTGATCAATGGTATGTAAAAGTAAAGCCGCTTGCTGGGCCTGCGATAAAAGCTGTTGAAGACGGATCAATAAAATTTGTACCAAAAAATTGGGAAAAAACATATTTCGAATGGATGCGAAACATAGAAGACTGGTGTATTAGTCGACAATTATGGTGGGGGCATCGCATCCCTGCATGGTATGACGATAAGGGTAATATTTTTGTGGGACATAGTGAAAAGGAAGTTAGAGAAAAAAATAAATTAGGTGATATTAATTTAAAACAAGATGAGGATGTATTAGATACCTGGTTCTCATCATCACTGTGGCCTTTTTCCACTCTAGGTTGGCCTGAAAAAACAAAACGACTCGAAAAATTTTATCCCACCAATGTGTTAGTTACCGGTTTTGATATTATCTTTTTCTGGGTAGCCCGCATGATCATGATGGGATTAAATTTTACTGGGGAACCTCCTTTCAAAGAAGTCTATATACATGGTCTTATTCGTGACGCAGACGGGAAAAAAATGTCTAAATCAAAAGGGAACGTACTTGACCCGTTAGATTTAATTGATGGTATTGGGCTTGAGGATTTAGTTTCAAAACGGACAACGGGGCTTATGCAAACCCATTTAACTGAGAAAATTGAGAAATCAACTCGTAAACATTTTCCTAAAGGGATTGCTCCTTACGGTACTGATTCATTACGATTTGCATTTGCATCTCTAGCGACTCAGGGTAGAGACATACGATTTGAAATTGGACGCATTGAAGGCTATCGGAATTTTTGTAATAAAATCTGGAATGCAGCTCGTTTTGTAATGATGAATATTGAGTCTCAGAATATTGATATAAATGGTAATAAAAAAATATTTGGTTTAACTGAACGCTGGATTATAAGTCGACTGTCAAATACGTTGACGGCAACGCATGAGGGCATTAAAACATATCGATTTGATCTGGCCTCACAAGCTTTATATGAATTCGTTTGGAATGAATATTGTGATTGGTACCTTGAATTCTCAAAAACAACTTTAAATGATGAAATAACAAGCGAAGAAGAAAAACGGGGTACCCTGCATACATTAACATATGTACTCGAAACGTTGCTTCGTGGATTACATCCCTTCATGCCTTTTATTACAGAAGAACTATGGCAGCGCATTTCTCCCATTTTAAATAAAAATGGTGAAACTATTATGCTGGAAACCTATCCTAGTGAAGACGAATTTGAAAAAAATAAAGATATCGATGAGCAAATTGACTGGGTCAAATCATTTATTATGGGTATTCGACGTATTCGTTCCGAAAGAGACATCTCTCCTGGTAAAAAATTAACTGTATTAGTAAAGGATGGTACAAAAAATGAATCCGAATGGTTAAATAGTAATAAAGCTTTCATTCAGACACTAAGTAAACTTGAAGAAATCCAAATCGCCGAAAATGAGATAAGTGGTGCCGCGGTGGCTTTAGCTGGAGAGATGACGCTGCTTGTGCCATTAGCAGATCTGATTAATCCAGAGGAAGAATATAACCGAATAAATACTATAATGGGGAATCTGGAAAAAGAAAAAATGCAATTAACAACCAAATTGGAAAACAAAGATTTTGTAGATCGTGCGCCGAAACATGTTGTCGAAGGGATAAAAACGCGTCTTACTGATACACTAAGCGATATTGAAACTTATCAGGAACAACTTAAATCAATCTCAAAACTATTAACTAAATGATGTTTGATACAATAAAAGAAGAAATAAATGTTGTGTTTGAGCGTGACCCTGCGGCACGCTCTGTGGCAGAAACCATTTTTACCTGCCCGGGTTTCCAGGCCATCGTTTTTCACCGCTTTAATCACTGGCTCTGGGATAAAAAACTTTTTCTAATTGCTCGACTGATGGCGCATATTGCCCGCTTTATGACGGGAATTGAAATTCATCCTGGTGCAGCAATCGGTCGACGTTTCTTTATTGACCACGGCATGGGAATTGTAATTGGTGAAACATCAGAAATTAGCGATGACGTATCAATGTATCACGGTGTGACACTCGGTGGGACTACATGGGATAAAGGGAAACGTCATCCCACCATAAAAAATAATGTCGTCATTGGTGCCGGCGCTAAAATACTAGGCCCTATTGTTATCTCTGATGGTGCACGTATTGGCTGTAATGCAGTTGTTGTTAAAGATATTCCGCCTAATGCAACGGTTGTTGGTGTTCCGGGGCATGTTGTTATGCAAAGAGGAGCTCCTGAGAAATCAGAACAACGAGAAGCAATGGCTAAGAAAATTGGCTTTGATGCTTATGCAGAAAGTAAAGATATGCCTGATCCGATTCAAAATGCATTAAATTTGATACTTGATCATATGCATAAAGTTGAGAGTGAATTAGAAGAAATTAAGAAAAAAAATAAAGACTAATTATTTTTTAGAATTTTGCCTGTAATGCCTCACCTACAATTTGAAATTAACAGAAAAGTTGACCCAGAAGTAAAAGAAAAATTTATTAAATCTGTTTTGAAAATCTTTGGTGATGTCATGCAAACGGACACCAGTCATGTTGCAGTTAGTCTAAGAGAACATGATGACGGTAATTTATCGCTCGGCAGAAC
>Ga0066850_10000879_pt1 | contig 16014 bp, 11 predicted proteins | sample ETNtaG_4_FD_67282 | JGI IMG/M metagenome (GOLD analysis project Ga0066850, IMG submission 67282) | Marine microbial and viral communities from oxygen minimum zone, Eastern Pacific Ocean - ETNP201406SV67 | ecosystem: Environmental > Aquatic > Marine > Oceanic | place: Pacific Ocean: Eastern... | reverse complement strand
TAATAACGTACTCTAATTCAATTTTTGCTTTTGAATATTTTTCTTCTTTAATATAATTTTTTATTAAATCAATTTTTTTAGATGAGCTTTCACTTTCCACAATATAACTTGAACAGCTATACAAAATAAGAAATAATAAAATAATAATTCTTTTTACCATAAAATTGAGATATTAATACCGTTTAATTTAACTGTGGAATCATATATGGGGCTTGAATAATAATTAAAATTATGATGATTATTTTTAATTATATTTGAAATAAATGCATCAAACATACTAACAGCATGATTTACAAATATTAAAGTCAAAGCATTCTCAGCAATATCAGATTTATCGTTTGCTTTAGATCTTAATTGATATTGATAATACTTCTTATTGAATGTAAATGCATTTTCCGTATTACCACTACTAAGTATAAAACTACAATTCTCATCATCCCCCAACTCTTCACAGTTATGAGTATCATCCCAACCAGAGAAAAAAAACTCATATTTACCTATTCCTTCATAAAGGTGATGGTCTTTTACAATTTGCACTGCAGGAAAATCATTGCATTGAACAATATTGTCAGATGATGAATCACAATTTATTTTAAACTCATTTTCAAACCAATCACTACCATCTGTATTATTTGTTATTTGCAATTGATCTTGATAATAAAAACCTATATGATGAGAATCTTCCCAAGGATCCAAGATAGTATTTGTTTCATAGTTTATCATCGTATTAAAAACAGGATGATTCAAATCAGCAAAAAGATAATAGTCTCTAACCCATTTTTCAAAACTCCAATGTTCATCTGCAAATTCTTTATACATTTTTTCATACTTTTCACTTTTATCAATATAGTTTTTTCTATGCACCCAACTTAAAATCTCTAATGACATATACATATACCCTCTTTTGTAATCTTTATTATATATTTGACCTATGCCAGGCATAACAATAGATAAAAAGGGAGCTATAAAAATATTTTCATTGTTTGATTCTTTTAAATCCAAATTTTTATTTGAATTTTTCATAAAAATTTCAAAATCATCCTTAATTGATGTTTCATAAATAACTTTATTATTAAATGACAATAAAATTGAAAAAAAAATTAGAAGAGTATATACTTTAATAATATTCATATAAAAATTTAATTGAAATCAAACAATATTCTAAGATACTGTTTTCCAAGTGTATTCCAAGGATCAGATACAGGGAAATAATACTCATAAGTTAATGCTGTTGGATACGAATAAAAAGAGAATCCTAACAATTTCATTTCTATTCCTATTGAATATTTTAATGCATTATATCTTTGTTTAAGATTCTTGATACTTCTATTTTCTTTTTTAAAATCATTATCATCAAATTCAGCATAAATATCTGGATACAAATAAGGTTCCAACTCTTCAATAATAACATTATTTTTATCAAGTCCATCAATTGAAGTATTCAAATCCAAATAATCTTGAACACTACTGTAATCAGTACCTGAAATCGGGGTTTCTTGAAAAGCAAGCAGTAAGCCATTTTCCTCTATCTCATCAATATCATAACCCATATTATTAACCATTATTTTTCCATTAAAGGATTTTCCTACTTGATACGTTAAACCGAGACTAAAACTATTTAAATAAAAATGTCCAATTTTAATAGATTTCTCAGTAAATACAGGTGCTGTTAAAGTATGAGATAAAATAAACTGTCTTGGTCCTTGTAGAACCGGCTCATAGAAAGTATAACCTTTCATACCAGGCAATCCTCCTCCAAAAAAATATAAAAAATCATCTGCATCATTATTTGATAAATGAAAATATTTAAAGTTGCTTGCTAAAACAACTTGATTTCTCTTAAATAATTTTATTTCCCAATAATTTGAAATATCTAATTTATATCTCCATGTATTATGAGCAGTTAGATCTTCTATGAATCCGCCATAATCTTCATTGACTTTAAATTTCTCAAATAAAGAATTATTTTCATATGCAATAGAAGTATTTATTTTAAAACCACTTTTAGGTATCATTCTATATAAATAATGAGGCTTTCTTCCTTCATATTCATATTCTAAAGAAATAACATGTCCTCTGAAATAGTCATATGCACCTTTACCATATATTACATTAGAATTTTGACCATTGAATTCATATTCTTGAATCTCTTTCACATCATAAAACTGCCTATATTTTGAATAAGTATATTTAACCCAAAATTTATGATCCTTAATAATAAATCTATTGCCAATATCGGTTGAAAATAATTGATATGAATAGTCAACATTATAATTGATACTAGGTATAACTTGTCCAGTAGCATCTATATACGGATGTGTTTTATTTAAATGTCTAGATATCCAATAAAAATTAAAAAAATAACTACTTTTATATTGATTATTATCAAATAGTAAAAAGAAATCTAAATCCTTATCTGAGTTATAACTTACTCCTCCAAGAACAGAAAGTTTATTAATATAATCACCATCAAAAAAATAAAACCCATATTTAACTGTATTATAATCATAAGTTATTCTAGGTAAAATGAATGGTCCTGACATTTCAGGATTGTACTGGCTATATGATATAGTGTCAGTCTTTATGTACGTAATTTGATCTGAGCTAGGTCTATAATAATAATTTATATTTTCACTATCATATTTCTTAAAATCAGATCTGGAATTTATGTTATTATTATATCCAACTACTGATTCATTTACAATAGAATCAATATCTAGAACAGAAATTTTATAACAACCATTTTCATATAAACTGAATGCAATTTTTCCTTCAACTGATACATCTGGCATAAATACACCTCCTTTAACATTAGTTAAATAATTAGTGTTCATACCATCATCAACTGATAAATTAAAAATTCCATGTTTATCATTTACAAAATACAACTTATCATTATAAAAAACAGGGTCTCTGTTATCCCAGTTATCATTTTCAATATACCCTGTTGATTTATCGAGAATATTAAAATAATGAATTTTTCTATCATGGTTAACTACAGCATCAAAAATAATTCTTGAGTCATTTATTGATAATGAAAATATTTGTGTTCCATCATTAAAATCAGTCAATTGTTTATAATTTTTAAATTCTAAATCACTTTCAAATATATTTGAAGTTCCATCATAAGTATTAATAGCATATATTTTATTATTTTCAAGACTATATATTGGAGAGTATAAACGAAACCCAGTTGTTAATCTTTCTTCTTCTTTTTCATTTAAATCATAAGAATATAAATCAAAATATTTTGATCCATTTTCATTTGGTTTACTAATTTTTGAGTATACTATTAATGAGTCATTTATCCAAGTTGGTGCTGTTTTTATCCCAGCTTTAATTTTTTTATTAGTTGAATCTATAATATCATAAATAAACAAATCAGTTTGAGTAAAATAATCATTTTCATTGTTTGATAAATATGCTATTTTTTTACCATTAATTGACCATACTGGATGTATATTTGTTGTACCTCCATCAGCAATAATGGTATAATTTTTTGGATCCGCAATTGCTTCTAACTGATCTATATATATTTTATTTAGATTTTTTTTCCAATCATTGTAAAGACTATATCCGCTTATTCCTATTGTATTATATATAGCTTTATTAATTGAATATATTAGAGGTTTTGATAAATTTTCAGATATTAACTTTAAAGACTCTTCTCCATAATTTTTAACAATAAATTTTGTTAGTGAATATCCTTGATTATATGCTGATTCATTTCCAATACCTTTTTTACCAAAAGTATTCATTTCATCAAAAGTCAACAGATTATCATTTAATAATCTATCTCTTAAAATCATATCTCTTATTGAATCCCAATAATCATAGTTAGCATCTTCATACATATATTGAGCTGTCCCTTCAGCAAACCATGGAGGAACAGAAGTCCCTGGAATAGGATAACTTACAATTTCATTTGGAAAACCATATAAAACATCTTCTCTTTTTTCTTCTTCATATGATAATATTTGTAAATACATACCTGGGACATTTCGAGAATACTTCATGGATGCCCCTAATTGAACTATATGTGTAAATTCATGAGTTATAACATCTTGAATCCATCGATGAGAACCACGTAAATCATAATCTAAGGGTTTCGCCCAAATTATGATTTTATTATCATAAAAATAAGCTGAGCCATTAGAATAATCATCTACATCTTTTATAATTATTCTTGTTTTAGAATCTGGAGTAAAATCATACAAACTTGTTATTTCATGATAGACTTTTTCAGCTACTATGGCAGTTTCTTGAGCACTTCTTTCTGTTTCATCATGAAAACAAATAATAAAATGTTCTGTCTCAATTATACTCCAGTTTAATTCTGAATGATTGTACCAGTCTAATTGGGGAAATAAATAAGTAGTAGTAATTATTAAAAATAAAAATAATCTCATTATAAAATAACCACTTTAATTAACTTGGATTGACCAATCTCTGATTTAATTTCAGCAAAATACAAACCAGAATCAAATCGTGATGCATTCCAATTTATCTCATTATATTCATTGTTTACTAATTCTTCTAACTTCAACTTATCAACAAGCACACCAGATGCATCGTAAATATTAATACTTACTTTTAATGCTTCATAAACAAAAAATCTAAACTTTGTATAGCCGTCATTAATCGGATTTGGATAATTATATGTTCTTAATAAATCAATACCTATATCTAAATCCTCGGTGTTTTCTATATGGCTTCCAGTAACTATTGGATAGTTGTATGTTGTCGAAAATGGATTTTCCCAGTAAGAATAAAGTGCATTATACTCATTAAAGATAAATAGCATATTTCCATTTATAATAGCAGCCTTGTTTTCTTCCCAACCTGACATAACATAGATATTTTGATTATTACTAAAATTTGGAATATTTTCTAAAATATCATCACCTTTATTTGACATTATAGATATAACATTATCATTCTGACAGATTATTTCTGGATTATTTCCATTATCAATAATATCAACAATTAAAGGAGTACCTTTGAAATTTCCAAAAACAGGGAAACCCTCACAAATAGTATTATTAGAATTATAGCAATATAAATTTCCATTATCAATTATTAATCTTTCGTCTAGACCATCTCCATCAACATCTCCTAATGACAAGGCATCTTCCACGAAGGATATTACTCCCAAGTCATTATAATATCCCATTAATGATAAGTTATCTTCAATATCAGATATTTGACTATTTTCATTAAGATAAAAGTTTTGATTTTCTACTAAATATAAATTATAATCTACATCAACTAAAATTCTCGACTCTTCAGTTAAACTATTTATATCACCATAAATAAAATCATCCTGAAATAATTGACTTTGATCTTGATTAATACATTTCTCATAAATATCATTATTAAAAATATAAAAAACACATCCTTCCTTGCTATTTCCAATCACATTAGTACCTTCCCCCAGGCATACTACATCATAGTCACTATTAATGTATGATATAGATATATTCATATTATTACTAATATTATCATTTATTTCTACTGATATACTCGAGGATGTATTATTTTTCAATCTACTATTAGGGATAGATTCATTATTAAAAAAGATATCTTCACCTAAATAAGCTTGATTATCATAACCTTGATAATTGATATACTGGTAGAACTCATTACCTGAATACCAAAAATCAGATTCATTTCCTTTAGAAAGATCATTAAACAAATAATAATTAGGATTACCTATGTGTTCAATACCATCACCTTCTTCAATAGATACAGATTTATTATTTAAATCATTATTAATACCTGAATTATATTCATCTAATGATGGTTCATCAATATGCCAAATTAATATTCCAGATCCAGGTAAACCATAATCATAATTTTTTACTTTAGTTATAACATGATAATCTGGATCAATTTCAAAAAAATCATAATTATTCAAATTACTATAATGTTCCACTACATCAAACAAGTTAATAAAATCATCTTCATCAGCATTATAGTCATCATCATAGGGACTATAATAATTAATCATATCATTAATTGACATATTAGAGTATTGATTATCTGCATCTATTCTATTTGATCTATTTTCTAACAAAAAATATTCATCTTCTGAAATGGAAAGCTGAAGAATTTCATCGTTTTCGTCATTTACTACATTAATATCTATATCTAATTCTCCTGATATATACATTTCCTCAGTTTGATTATTTTTAGTAACCCATCCTAAAACATTCTGACTATTGTTAGATCTTGTCCATGGATTAGGCCTTGGTGGAATTATACCTGATTGATTAGACCAACCAACATCCATTAAACCAAATTTACCAATCCTTGTATTTCCAGTTTGCACATCAGACATTACTGGAAATCCAAAGTGATATCCTAGTAAATGTGCAAATAATCCTGTCATACCAATTTGAATACCACAATATAAATTTTCTAATTCATCAACATTAATAAATGTATTTGGAAATATATCCTCAATAACATCATAAGAAATCCAATTAAGAGTTTCTGGCATCACTAGTCCATTAGTAACATTATTATCATTTATCCAATACTCATTTTGTTGCACATCACTAAGCATATTTTCATCAATATAAGCACTTCTTATATCATAAATTGTTGGATCAAAATCTTGAGAGGCTTCTTGACCTAGACCTGCATGAAAAACTACAAATAGAACATCATCAATAGAATTAACACTAGTATTTTGATTAATGTAATTTTCTATATCTAATGAAGCTAGCTCAATTGCTTCAGCAAACAAAGTTCCAATTTTCTGATCAGAGGTTGAATAGTAAGACATAGTATTAGATAATTCATAAGGTATCTTATTTAATACAATATTATCAAAATTGATATTATTATTTGAAACACTCTTATAGTAATTTTTCACTGATTCCATTTGTAACAAAAAATAATCAGAATTATGTGGAGGTAAATCTATAACTAATTTAGAATTTTGATTACAACGATTAATATTAGGGTGATTAATGTAAGTCAAATCTAAGGATTCATCATTAATAAACTTACCATTTCCTGATGTTTCTGGATTATTATCAACTTGAAATTCTACAATGATTCCAAACAAATGTGTAAAAGTATTATTTCTAGGATTTTGATTTAAATTATATTTATCAATAGACAAACTATAATCTTCAGAAAAGGTTACATTTATTAAAATTAATATAAAATAAAAAAAATTACTGTTCAATTATAAGCCTAATGATAAAGAGAAAAACATTGTATTCTCTCTTGGATGATTTTTATCTCCTGCTGTATAACCAAAATCAAAACCATAACTATCAAAATTAATACCTGCTCCAAAAGTAGGACTTTTGATATCACCTTCTTGATCATAAATAAAACCAAGTCTCATAACGAAATTTTCAGTATACTGCCATTCCATACCAAAATTATATATCATTTCTTCTAATTCATCTTTGAATTTTCTTTTATCCCCAGTTCCTTTTTCAAAATTACCATGAGCATTATATATACCATATTCAGAATCTTTGAAATTATATTCACCTTGATTTTCAACTAAAACATCATAATGTGCTTCACCATGAGTTGGAGTTTCAACTTCGCCATTTAATTCTTGATTATCACAAATAAAATTTTGATCATAATCACATGCAGGGTCAAAAACATCAAAATTTGCTAAACCATCATGTGGAAGATCAATATAAGTCAATGTCCCATATGCGTCATTTGGAATTAGCATCCAATTTGGGCTATATTCATCTGCTATATTAACTGCTTCATAATACGAATCTCCATCTTCATCATAACACATAGAGTACTCATGCCAATCAACACTCCCCCCATGATAGTAATGAGAACCCTGGTAATGTGAGTACTTTTCTTCGCAAAATCCACTATAATTTGGGACATGAACTATTTTGTCATCTATTTTTTCTATTACACTAAATGATTCGAGACTATTATTAATAAGCCAATCAATAGATGTTAAATATTCAGTTCCTGATGCAAATTGAGACCCATCAACATTATACAATTCATCATTATTCCAATATTCAGCATAATCACCATAGCCATTATCAAGATTGTAAAGGATAGTATATAAACTATCATTTTGGATATAATCAAAGTTTGCCAAATCATAATATCCACCTATTCTATTATCAGCTACTGTACCATATGAATTTTTTATATCATAATCGATACTACTTTGACCACATGGGTCCTCACATAAATCATAGTCACCACCAAAATACCAATCATCAAGCCAAGCAGTAAAAACACCCTTATACCAATCATCTGTATGTTGCTGTTCATCACTTCCACTAATAATTCCATCACCATTCCAATCCATTGTTGGATAAGATGCAACTAAAAGTTTATTAGCATCAAATAATAAATTGATTTTATTTGTACCATCATTAAAAACTTCAGCATATAAGCCTAATTTCATATTTGTTGGAGCAGGATCAGCCTGCTGACTATCAATGAAGTCAATAGGAGGTCCTATATTTTGAATAGAGAATCCAAAACTATGTCTCTCATTTTTACCAAATTTTTGTAGATATCCAATATCAAATGCAAAATCAGTAGAAAATGGATCCCCAGTTTCACCTTCAACAGAATGATCTGCCAACTTCTGATGATATATTTTGAAATTCATTCCAACTGATTTCTTTTGAGATATTTGAGTCCCATAACTAATATTAAATGCCATCATATAGCTTGTAAACTTACCTTGCTCATTTCCTTGAGCATCCATTTCTATTTGTTCACCCAAATTTAAATAGATCAAATGTCCACCAAATGTACCAAGACCTTCGACAAACTGTCTATAAGCTAAAAAATCATAAAAAATATCATCAGCTAAATTTGGTAACCAATTAACATGCTGTAGGACAACCTCTTTACCTCTTAAAAAACCTAAACCAGCTGGATTGTAGTAAGATGCATAAGCATCATCTGCTTTGGCAACTTGAGCTTCACCGGCACCTGCAGCAGGAGATCCTGGATTAATTAATAAAAATACAGCTCCTGCTTCACCTACGGTAAAAGCTCTAGACATAAATAAAAATATAACTGTAAATTTTGATATATTTTTCATTTCAATACTCCTTATAATATTTAAAAAAAAACCGGGCAAAACTATCAACCCGGTTAACGTTATAGAATTGCCAATATAGTAACTATATAAAAAAACATTATTTTAATACAGACCTATTATTAACAATTAACTATAAAAATACTCCTTTTTAAATACTTTTTAAATTTATACAATTATAAATTTAATTACAAACTCTAATATTTTTATTCACTAAACATAGTAAATGTTCCCTATTTCTTCTTTGCTTCAAACCAAGCTCTTAAATATTTTGCTGGATTTTGTTTTACATCACCTAAAAGAGAGCGTGCATCTAATACTAAACCATTTACATTTTCATATAAATCTTTTTCATTAATTAATTTTGATATTGAACCATCTCCTGTATTAATATTTTCAATAATATCACTAAGATCAATTAATGCCTGGTCTAAATTTCCTGAAATACCTGGAACTTTATCCATAAAAACATTGAATTTCTGAATTGATTCTTTAATATTTCCAGATTCTTCATTAATCAATTTATCTAAATTAAAGGATATTGAGTTAATATTTAATAATAGCGCATGGAGATTATCTCTATCATTACTTGTAATTAAATCTTTATTTTGGGCTATAAATTGTTCTAATTGACTAGCCGTTGATTCTATATTAATCAAAGTATTTTTCATTTGTTGCTTTTGTTCATCGCCAAAAGTTTCACTTAACCTTTTAGCTAAATCACCAATATCTTTAGTTATAGAAACGACTTCCCCATTTTTACCCGCAATAGTTTCATTATCCAAAATAAATTTGCTATTATCTTTTCCGGGATATATTGAAATAGATTTACTCCCCATAATATCACTTTGCGTAATCTCTATTTCTGAATCAATTGGAATCTTAAAGGCGAATGTGTTGTCAATTGTTAATTCAACAGCTATCTTTTGACCTATTATTCTTGTGCCAGATACTCTACCTATTCTTTTACCTAACATTCTAACATCATCACTTACATCTAAACCTTGCAAATCATTGAAAACAACATTAAATGTGAAATTTGATTTTTGAAAAGCCTCATCTTGCAAAAACCTTACTCCATAAAAAAAAGAAAGTATTGCAATAAATACTGTTATACCAATCCATGTTAATCTATTTATGTTCATATCACCTATTAATTAATATCTTTACCTAATATAAAATATTTTATATATTTATTTTTAGTAGTATTTAACTCATTTGGAGTTCCATCAAAAATCACTTGGCCATCTTTCAGCATAATGACTTGATCAGCAAACTCATTAACTATTTTCATTTCATGCGTTACGACAACCGATGTTAATTTATTATCTTTTTTTACCTTTTTCATCAAATTAATTATTTTATCTGTAGTAATTGGATCTAAACCTGTTGTTGGTTCATCATATAAGATATATTTTGGTTTTATAGCAATAGCTCTTGCAATACCTACTCTTTTTTTCATACCACCTGAAATATCACTTGGATATAAATTTTCTATATTATTTAAGTTAACTGAAGATAATGAAATTGAAATTCTTTCTTTTTTTTCATCATCAGATAGCTTTGTAAGGTGATCTAAGGCTATCAAAATATTATCTTTAATTGTGAGTGAATCAAACAATGCTCCAAATTGAAAAACCATTGACATCTTTTTTCTTATATTTTGCAACTTATTAAATGATAACTCATTGATAATTTTTTTATCAATTATAACTTTCCCAAGATCAGGTATAATCAATCCATTTAAATGTTTCAATAAAACACTTTTCCCAACACCACTTTGCCCAATAATAGCTACAGATACTCCTTTTTTAATTTTAAATGAAATATTATTAAGAATATTTTTTCCTGAAAAACTTTTTCTTATGTTATTTATTTCTATCATAATAATATTGAAGCTAAAACATAATCTAATATCATTATAGCAATACATGAATTAACTACACTTGCCGTTGTTGCTTTACCCACACCTTCAGCGCCACCTTTAGCATAAAATCCACAGTAACATGAAATACTTGTAATAGCCAATCCAAATGAAAGACCTTTTATAATTCCATACCAAGCATCCCAAGGTTTAAACCATGTTTTTAATCCTTTCATAAATTGATATGAATCTATATCCAATGTTGAAACCGCAGCAACAATTCCTCCAGAAATACCAAAAATATCAGCAATAACTGTTAAAACAGGAAACATAATCAATGCAGCTAAAATTCGAGGGAAAACAAGATAAGCTATTGGATCTAAAGATAATGATTCAAGAGCATCAATTTGTTCAGTTACTCTCATAGTACCAATTTCTGCTGCAATTGTTGCCCCAATTCTTCCAGCTAGAACTAAGCAAGTAATTACTGGAGCAAGTTCTAACAACATCGTTTCTCCAACTAAACTACCAACAACCCACTTCGGAGTAATTGAAGACTCCATTTGATATCCGGCTTGGACAGAAGATACCATACCAGTAAAAAAACTTGTCAAAACAACAATAGGAATAGATTTATTTCCAATCATAATCATCTGATCTATTGCATGAGAAATATATAAACTCCATGAGTTATATGACCTGAAAATATTACTTATTAAAAAAGTAAATTTTCCAAAATTTTCAAACGTTAATAAAATTTTATTTAATAAATTTTTTGATATTTTATACATATTGAGATTTTACTAATTATTCAATAATAAAAACAATATAAGATAATATTATAGATGTGGGTATAATTTAAAAGAATTACATAATTCAATTACAGAAGACCTAACCTTGGATATAACTAAATCATCTTCAATATTGTTTATAACCAAATTAATTAATTTAGCAATTTCTTTCATTTCTTCTTCACCCATTCCTCTAGTTGTTAAGGCAGGTGTTCCAATTCTAATTCCACTTGTTATCATAGGTGATTTCGAATCGAATGGGACCATGTTCTTATTGGTAGTTATTCCAGCTTCCTCTAATCGATTCTCAGCCATTTTTCCTGAAATATTTTTACTTGATAAATCAATTAAAACTAAATGAGTATCTGTCCCTCCAGAAACTAAATCATAATCCATTTCTTGGAGTGTTTTAGCTAATATTTTTGCATTATCAACAATTTTTCTACAATATTCCTTAAAAGAAGGCTTTAAAGCCTCACCAAAAGCTAAAGCTTTCCCAGCTATAGCATGCATTAAAGGGCCCCCTTGAATACCTGGCATCACAGCACTATCTATCAATTCTGAAAATTGTTTTACTCTCCCTGATTTAGGAGCAACTACTCCCCAAGTATTTTCAAAATCTTCACCTGCCATAATAACTCCTCCTCTAGGTCCTCTTAAAGTTTTATGTGTTGTAGAAGTAACAACATGACAAAAAGGCCATGGTGAAGGATGAACATCTGCTGCAATCAATCCTGATGGATGAGCAATATCTGCCATCAAATATGCACCAACAGAATCTGCAATCTCCCTAAATTTTTCAAATTCTATAAATCTTGGATATGCACTTCCACCACAAATAATTAATTTAGGCTTATTTTTTTTTGCAATATCTAAAACATTATTAAAATTAACTTTTCCCGTGTTTTTTTCAAGCCCATATGAAATAAATTTATACAGTTTACCTGAAAAATTAACCTTACTTCCATGGGTAAGATGTCCACCATGAGCTAAATCTAGACCCATAACAACATCTCCTGGATTTAACATTGTTAAGTACACTGACATATTTGCCTGGGATCCTGAATGGGGCTGAACATTTGCATATTTTGCATTAAATAATTTTTTCAATCTATCTTTTGCAATATTTTCTACCTCATCAACAGCTTCACAACCACCATAATATCTCTTCCCTGGATATCCTTCAGCATATTTATTAGTTAATACACTCCCTACTATTTCTAAAACATATTCACTTGTAAAATTCTCTGAAGCAATTAGTTCTAAAGTATTTCTTTCTCTATCAAGTTCCTTTTGAACTGCTTCATATAACTCAGGGTCGTATTTCTTTATTTTCTCCATTATAATTCTATCATATTTATTCTTGTTAAATGTCTACCACCCTCAAAATCTGTACTAATAAATACATCAATAATTTCTTTCATTAAATCATAATCAGTCATTCTTGCTCCCAATGCTAAAATATTTGCATCATTATGTTTTCTACACATTTCAGCATGTTTAGAGGTTGTACACAAAGCAGCTCTTGCTCCTTTAACTTTATTAGCAGCAATAGAAATCCCTATACCACTACCACAAATAACAATTCCTTTATCTACAACATCATTAACAACCATATTAGCAACTTCATGACCATATCTAGGATAATCAACAGACTTAGATGAGTCTGTACCAACATCATAAATTTCAAGTCCCAATTCGATTAAATATTTTTTTAAATTCTCTTTTTCTTCAAAAGCAGCATGATCACAACCAATTGCCATTTTATTCATAATTTACCTCTTTGAGTTTACTTTTCTTTCTAACCATTGATAACAATCAGTTTTTTTTAATTTTGTACAATCATTACTTGAAGGAGAAATTTGTTTAAAATTTTCTCCATTTAAAAACCAATCACCCTTAGTTGTAACAAAATCATCTAATTGATCTCTATAAACTTTAGCATTTAAATAACCATTTTCATATGATGTATTATAATCACTCCATGCTAAATCGTAAACAAGCCTATCACAAAAGTCCACCTCATCTCCAATATTAGTTTCTACTAAAGCAACTAACACTTCACCTCTTTCAAAATAACATTTTCCTAATGATTTCTCTAAAGCTATTGCTTTATTAACCCAATTATAAGCTTTTTTAAATTCTCCAGCATTTACACACACATCAGCTATATCTAGCAATGTAGTAATATTTTTATTATCAATTTCTCCTAATTTTTCTAAATATTGGACAGCTTTTGCATCTTCAAAAGCATTTATATAAGCATCAGAAATAACTTTCAATAATCTCTTATCATTAGAATCAAAGGCTAGCAATTCATTACAAACTTTAATAGCTAAATCAATATCACCTTTTTCTATAAGTCCTTCTGCATAATCTAATCCATATTGCAGATTAGATTTATCAGAATTCCATCTTTCTCTATTAATATCATTTTCATCTTTCCCTAGTTTACTATATACATTTTTTTTCTCAGAAATAGCTTTTTTATTATCTGGTTCAATATTTAACCAAAGACCTAAAATGATCAATTGTTCTTCATACATTTCATTTTTCTTATATGTATCATTCATCCTTTCAATAGCTCTTACATTATCAGGATTAATCTCTAATAATCTTTCTATATAATACATTTGATCTTGGATAACATTCATTTTCCCAGCATTCCAAGCAGCATATTCAAGTAAATTTTCATCATCCGAATTATACTTCAAACCTTGATTAAAAGACCAATTAGCACTATCCAATTTACCTACTTCCATAAACGATCTTCCTAAATACTTGAAAATATAATACTCATCGCTTGATACGCATCCGCAATAAATTGCTGTTTTATACTGTTCGATACAACCAACATAATCTTTATCATGCCAATTAGTTGAAGCAAAACTTAAAAATTTATCACAATCAGTCTCATCATCATAATCTAAATCACATTGAGGCTCATATATATCTTCATAATCGTCCTCATATGAATAATTAAAACCAATTAGAATTATTAATAAGAATACTTTCATCATCTCATTTTTCCCTTTCATTAACAAACCATTTTTCACCACTTATTATTGATAAAACTAATTTATAATATTTTTCATTTTCAAATGATGAATATTCTGTAGATCTTCTTCCTATTTTAAATGCGGCATCTATAAAATTTTTATTTTCAAAATAATTATAACCAATACCAAATGTTAATCCAGAATCATATGTGGAATGTTCTTCGAAATCATATGTTTTATTAAATAAACCTACTTTTAAAACAGTGCTAGATTGCAAACCATCACCAATTTTAAAGTATGCTCCTATATGACTAGATTGAATACTAGGAGAGTCTTCATTGTAAATATTTAAAAAATCATACGAATTATAAGAATTAAGAATATGATATTCAAATATAATACCAGTACCTTCATTAAATAAATAATTTAATCCGATCCCCTTATCAAATAATTTATCATTAACATAATATGATTCAGTTTCTAAATATCCTAATGAATCATAATAAGGTGTTATTTCTATATTTAATGGATTAGTTTTCGAATAAGAGAACACAGTTTCTAAATTTAACCAAGAGTAACGAATTTCAAGTAAATACTTGTTAGATGAATACCTGTTATTATCTATAAATGATTCAATGTTATTTAAAGAATACTGAATGTTTTCATCTTGATCAAAAGACACATTATATAAATTTAAATAATATTTATGTTTACTACTTCCAAATATTTTGCTCCATTTAAGTCCAAAGGAAATATTCTTTGAGATTTTAGATGAATATAAAATAAAAAATTCTGACATTCCTCCAGAAAAATCATAATCACTATTATATGCTAGAACATTACCATTGGGAGACTGATCGCTTCCAATAAAAGAAAAATCGTTTTCTTCTACCCTTATATCTGATCTCAATAATGGATTCATACCTAATGCAACTATATTATTTTCTTTAATTGGGAAAGAAAAAGATATTATCTTGAAATTATTTTCAATCAAATTCTGATTTGCAAAAGTTGTATTATTATAATAAATAGACATCATTAGATTAGAAAAAGAATTCTTCCAATATGATGAAGGCGATGAAAAAGACATCCTGTTTGAGAAACCACTGAAATATTTAGAATCACCCATTGAAATTGATGATGCATCATACGTATTCATATATTCTCCATACCCATACATTGACAAAGAAGATGTTTGAGAAAAAATACAAGTGAACATACATATTATATAAACAATTATTTTTTTCATTTTGAATAAAACAATTCTAATCTAGGATTATACACATCATC
>Ga0066850_10000873_pt1 | contig 16063 bp, 29 predicted proteins | sample ETNtaG_4_FD_67282 | JGI IMG/M metagenome (GOLD analysis project Ga0066850, IMG submission 67282) | Marine microbial and viral communities from oxygen minimum zone, Eastern Pacific Ocean - ETNP201406SV67 | ecosystem: Environmental > Aquatic > Marine > Oceanic | place: Pacific Ocean: Eastern... | reverse complement strand
TGATAATGCGAGTGATTGGACTGATATAACAAGTTCGTTTAATTTTGCTGGTGGTGCTGGAGAAACCATATTCACAACTTTAAGTGCGAACACAACTGGTTATAGATATTATCAGTTATTAGGTGTAAGTGGGTCTACTGGGTCATCATATTGGCGTGAAATGATATTTAAAAGTGCGGCTCTGACAACCACAGCCAACGCAACTGGCACACTTGTAAGTAACGTACAAACCGCACCAGCGGCTACTACAGAAGTATCAGGGGTAATACTTTATACTGATGACGAAGGAACGAATACATTAGGTACTGACTTAAAGATTTACATGACGGCTAACCTACAGGGTTCTACTCCTAACTGGACAGGCACTACTTGGGCTGAAGCCTCAAGTTACGGAACAGCTCAAACCTTTAGTGGTACTACCAAACAAGTTAAGTTGGGAAAAACAACAGTTACTTCAGGTACTGCTGTAGCGATGAAAGCTATTTGGGCTAATCAGGTGGCTGGGGTTACTGGTGGGTATGATTCTGGAGATAGAACATCTTCTATTACTGTAACGACTGACCAGAGTGTGAGTGGCGGTGCTATTACTAATTTAGTGGATGGGTCAACAGGCAATGGTTGTTATTTTACGCCTAATAACTTTGCTGTAACAGGAAAATATATACGATTTCAATTTTCTAGTGCTAAAGTAATAATTGAAACAAGCTTGTGGAATCAAAATAATGGAGCTGAACATTTAGGAACTTGGAAGTGGCAGGGTTCTAATAATGGGTCAAGTTGGACTGACATAAGTGATGATTACATTCTTTCAAATAATACGACTCCAGAAATTACTGCGATGTCTTTATCTAGTGTAACGAATAGCACTGCTTACACTTATTATCAACTTCTTGGGGTTAGTGGTACTGGTCATTCAGAGTGGATAAATGAAATGACTTTTAAAGAAGCCAGTGTAACAGGTAAAGTCGCACAGTTGAACGGCTGGGCTGTCAATTATTAGTGGGGGATAGATGGATATATTTTACTGGATTTGCGAAGTTTACGATTTCGAGAAACGTAAATGTAAAAAAAGAGTGTGGAAATAACATTAATTTATAAGGAGCTATGTTGGTAAAAACTATTGGTTTGGTTTTGTTTGTGGCACATTTGGTTGGATGTAACTCGGCAATGATAGGTTATCTGGTAGGAACAGCCAGTCATGTAACTGGCGATATTGTAATTAGGCAACTTCAACCATATATTGAAAGTGACGAGAGTAAAAAGGAAAAATAAATGGAAGCATTTTTAAATTTAGCTTGGACTCCGTTTCTGGCGATATTTGCTTGGTTAACAAACAGAATTATAAGTCGATTAGATGCGTTGGAAGCTGGTAAAGCTGATAGTGGAGCTATTTCAAGACTTTCGGCAGAGTTGCATGATATTGAAAAACGTCAAGACAAGCTGTTGCACACAACAGTCCCAAGAGTTGAGTTTAAGGGTGATGTTGGCTTGCTTCACCAAAGATGTAATGAGCTTGCCAATATAAAAGAAGATAAAATCAAAGATATACGATTAGTCAACGGCAAAGAAAAACACAAGAAAGAATAAAATGGATAAAATTCAAGAGATTTTTACTGCTATAACTGTATCTGTTGTTGGTATTTTTGGCTTTATGGCGAAGCGACTGTTCACAACTGTTGACAACTGTAACAGTCGGATCGACAATCTGGAAAAAAATCTAGTTGATCGTAGATTTTTAGAATCACAGATAGACCCCATCCGATCAGACCTCAATATAATTTTAAAACATCTGCTAGAAAAGAAATAACCCCCCCCCTCACTTTTTTTACTTTTTTTCATTTTTTTATTTGACAGCAGTTATCACATGTGATAATTCTGTTAATGTTTTGTAACTTAAAAATGGGGAAGTATGAATTTAGTCATAGTCCAAAAATTAATGGGGTCACGAGCCGAAGGTTTTTCCCCATTCCTGAATCGTGACTTATCGCCCCCTTCGGTTGGTTTAACCAATCGTGGGGGGTTTTTATTTTCAATTACATAGGAGAAGCAGACATGAGCAATCCAGAAAAAAGAAACCCAAGTTTTGAAGAAGCGAAAAAAATGATAGACACGCCAAGAGGTCATTACATTTTAAGTCAAGCGCTTTTTCTTGCGATTGACTCAATGAACCGCCGACCAATAGAGGGAACAGGGGACGGTCAACTGGAAAGAGAGCCTTCAAATCTAGCCCACATGAAACTTCTATACACACAGCTACTTAATAAGTACAAACCAATGCCAGCGATACCAGTAGTTAACGCAAGTTTAGATGACATAAAAGACGCTTACGAATTGTCAGTAAGACAACTAAGCGACACACTAGAAGGGACATACCAAAAACCGCATTACTTGATTGACCAAATGTTAAAGGAAGCAATCGACAAAAACATCTTAAGCAACGACATTAACGACACAAATTTCTGGAAAAATTATATTTATCTGGAAACTGACAAAAATGGACACGATTATTTTCGTCATAAAAATGGATCAATTGTAACCAGTTCAACGATCAGGCAAGCCGATTATGAAGATAAATCTAACAAGATTATCAATCTCGATAATGCTAGAAGAAAAAAACATGACTAACGTATTGATGGCGATAACGGCGTTAATGTTAATTTATATCGTTGTCGTTACCGCCATCGACTTAATTGAAAAAATAAATAATCTGGAGAAATGACATGGAAAACAACGACCAAGAAACAAACGATTATATAAAAAGTATGCAAGTCGAAATAAACAAAAGATACGATTTTGACTTTGGGCTAAACGTAGAAATGAAATCTTACAACGAATCAATGAGTAAAGTTCAAGCCCATATAGAGGGGGCTTTTAAGGATAGCAAAAATCCATTTTTTAAATCTTCTTATGCCGATCTTGAATCGGTTTGGGGAGTGGCTAGAAAACCTCTGGCAGACAACGGATTTTCGGTCATGCAAACACCGTGTAAAACAGGCGAGCATTTAATAACCACAATTAGTCATACAAGTGGTGCTTGGGTAAGAGGAAGTTGGCCGTTGAATACAGTTAAGAAAGACCCACAGGGATATATGGCGAGTGTTACTTATGCACGAAGGGGATCATTGGCAAGTATGCTTGGTATCTACCAAACGGATGACGATGGCAATGAAGCAAGCAACTTAGAAACAAGCCCAAAGGCAAGTAAAAAAGTAGCCCATCTTAAAACTGTAAAATCTCCGCAACCTAAAAAGAAAACAGACGAAGAAAGAGTTTCTGATATGGCGAGAGAAGTATTTAACGAAGGAACTGAAACTTTATCCGAAAGTAGAGCAAAACAGTTAAGCACTAGATTGGGAAAATTAACAGATGAACAACGCAAAGAGTTTTTTTCGGAAATGGTTTGCACAACAGTCGAACAGATCAGAAAAGATGAATATGTAAAGGCAACAAAGACGTTGCAAAAAGTAGTTAACCAATAAAAGGAGAAATAGACATGTATGAAATTCACTGGGAAGGAAGTGGCGGTGTGTATACGGTAGGAAGCCCTACGATAGACAAAGAAGGCAATCATAGATGGGTAGCAATATCAGACCACAATACCAACGAAGAAGCAATTAATCAAATCCATTATTTGAATGGAGGTATTTCCCAAGAAGAAGTTAGAAAAATTATTGCAGAAAAATGCAATGAAATGGAAATTAGGTTAAAAAATACTATTCAATTGGCTCTCCATGATTAATTTTGATGAAGCTTCACACACTTATACAACTGAGATCGAAGGGGCAGAGATGGTTGTCCCTTCTGTCTCAACCATCATTTCTAATATTCTTGATCTGGATTATTCTGGCATTGATCCTTTTTATGCAGATCGTGGTACTGCCGTCCACAAAGCCATAGAACTGTTGATTGCGGATAATCTTGATGAAGGATCATTGGATGAGGAAATCATTCCATTCTTAAATGCTTATAAGAAGTTTGTAAAAGAAACAAAATTTAAACCACAGGAATCTGAAGTAAGAGTTTTTAATAAAAATTTATGGGTAGCTGGAACACTTGATTTAATAGGCTCAATTGGGGGTAAGAAAGTTTTGATGGACATTAAAACTGGGCAAAAACACAAATGGCATCATCTTCAAACTGCTGGTTATGCTCTGCTCTCAGACAACGAAAATATTAAAAGATATTGTTTATACCTTACTAAAAAAGAAACTTATAAATTAGAACCACACGAAAATAATAGTGATTACTCTTTGTTTAAATCTATGGCTGAAGTTTATAACAAGAAAGGAAAATTCAAATGACAACTATGGCTGAAACAGACAAGTTTAGCATACCCAACGGAATGGTTGAAGCTAGTCAAAAGGCAGAGGGTATAGAAATTTTAGCAGAATCTTTAATTGTTGATAGCCCTATGAAATTTTCATCTGGGGGGTGTCTGCTATCAGAAATCAAAACAGTCAGAAACGGAATCAAAGATGTTTTAAAGGATAAAAAGGCAGAGGCTCAAAAAAAACATAAAGCTTTTTGTGCGTTGGAGCAAAAATACACAGACCCATTGGATCATGCCGAAGAACTGTTGAAAAGCAAAATGTCCGAATGGGTCACAGTTCAACAAATGGAAGAACAAGAAGCAAAGGACAAAGGATCAAACGCACCAAGCGTCATTCCATCTAACAACGGTATTTCCGTCAGGGAAACGTGGAGGTGCGAAATAATAGATAAAAGTTTAGTCCCAAGAGAATTTTTATCAGTCGATACAAAGATGTTAAACGGTCTTGCAAAATCTACCAAAGGCGCAATTGAAGTCGAAGGTGTGAGATTTTTCAAAACCAATACTATTGTGAACGGTTAAAAAGGAGAAACAGATGTCAGATCACCGAGTAATACATGGAAGGTTGACCAACGATCCAGAGCTTAGAGATGTTGGGGATTCAAGCGTAACGGAATTTTCTGTTGCGATCAATCGCAAGTTTAAAAAGAAAGATGGATCTGAAGTTGAAGAAGTGCATTTTGCCAATTGCAGTTGTTGGGGAAAGCGTGGCGAAGTAATTGCCAATCACTTTGAAAAAGGGCAAGAGATCGTTTGCTCTGGATACATGAAAACCGACACTTGGGAGAAAGATGGCGAAAAGAAATATAAAGATAAAATGATTGTTGACAGTTTTGACTTTTGTGGAAAAAAGTCTGACTAATTCGCCCCATTGAATGCCGTAGGGTTCACGGTGGAGTCGGGGGCTAATGCGACTCCTCATTTCTGCGTTTTGATGGAAAGCGAGAACCTATCCATCAGGTCTGTTGATTCAGACCATTGTGTCCTCCCCCCATAAAACTACCAGAGATTCGGTAGCCAGTCAGGGGAAAATGACTGGGATAAAAATCGTTGTGCCGACAGCGTGAATCTCATCGGCAAAAATTTTTAAACAGGAGAAATATATGTGGACTCAAGAAGAATGGGGAAAAGAATCAAATTATAGAAAGTTCCATCGGTGGTATTACAATTCAAAATTGTTTCGTTACTGCGTTTATCCTTTGTTTCTCAAATTTTATTATAGGTTTTTAGGCAAATTAAATTATTTTTTTAATAAAAAGGAACATGACGCTGGGTTGAAAGACATTATGAACGAATGCGAGAAAGATGCAAAAGACCAGTATGATCGGGAAATGCTTTTAGCTTGGAAGGAGAACAACCCAGAGGAATTTAAAAAATGGGAAGAAAGCGGTAAGCCAGATATGTTTATTTACTAAATGGGGAAACAGGCAATGTTAATACATTACGCTTATTATAACAAAGGTTCAATTCTTCAGTGTTGCACCAGAAAATATTTAAAATCCACTTTAAGCATCAAGAGAACTCGCAGAAAATTGAAATATGTAACATGCCCAAACTGCTTAAGGATTAGGAACGTTATAAATAATAATATTTAAAAAAGGAATAAAGACATTTCTATTCATTCTATAAAAATATTCAATAAAAAAGGCAAGCTTAAAAAAAATATCAGTGCAAAAAAAGCCTTAGAATTATTTGAAATTGACAAGAGGACTGGTAAAAACGTTTATAAGGTTTCAGACTTAGAACGCAAACAGTTTTGGGGAAAAATCCCAACAGAAGAAGAAATGGAAATAGGAAGCATCCCTCATAATAACTACAAAAAAAAGAATCTTGAGGAAAACAAATTTGGGAGAATGGACAAAAAGCCTTACAAAGATAGAGCGTACAAATTTAAAATAGTTTGTGGCCATTGTGGGAAAACTGCCATGAAACAGTCAGAGAAAGCAAAATATTGTGGTAAAGAATGCTTGTCAATTGTTATGAGGTCTAAGCAATACGCTAATTTCAAAAAAAGAAAACAAGTAAAAACCGCAATTAAATTTTATTTAAAATTAAACCCATGTATAATTTCCATTGCGACTTTGCCACAAACAGAAAGGAGTAATTATGTATAAACGTGGCAGAATTTATTGGGATCGTTTTATCTTGCCAGACGGAAAGGAGAAAAGAATGTCACTGGGAACAACAGACATGATCTTAGGGAAACAAATTGGCGATAAGATACGGACTGATATTTTAAAAGACAAACATTTTGGGACTAAACTATCCCGAAAAAAAATAACCGTCCGTAAGCTGTTCAATGATTATTTTGATTTTGTGAACAGATCGTTTGCTGATGCGACTAAAATGGTCTACCAGTCGCACCTAAGTTACTGGGTTAGACAGATCGGAGATCGTTATGTTGATGAAATCACCAAGCAAACCATTAAACAACTGTTAATCGAAGATAGTAAAAAAAATGGTATCTCGGCAACCCACAATAAATTCACCTATGGTAAGAAGGTGTTTAAGGTGGCAGTCGAAGATGAAATCATTGACGAAACTCCATTCAGAGGAATAACAATCCCCAGTGAAACAAAAGAACGTGTTCGGTACTTATCTAAAGAAGAAGAAGTAAAACTGTTTAAAGCATTGAGCGAGAAACAGAATTTATGGTTAAAGGATTATTGTATTGTGGCTTTGCAGACTGGATTGCGAAGAAAAAACATGTGCGAGATGACTTGGAATCACGTTAACTTTGAAAACGAAACTGTTGAGTTTGAGGCGCATGAGATGAAAAATCGCAAGCCGTTTTGTCAGCCGTTAACTCCTATGGTGGTCGAAGTCCTTAAAAGGCTTTACAAAAACAAAGAGCATGACTTTGTATTTTCTAATAATACAGGAAAGCCGATTAATGGACAGTGGTTATCCAACCGCTTTACCCGATTCATTCGCAATAATGGGATCAAGAATTTCAGATTACATGATATGCGCCATGATTTTTGTTCTAAACTTGTGCAAGCGGATACGAATTTATATCTGGTGAGCAAGATGGCTTCTCATTCATCCATTAAACAGACAGAAAAATATTCACATTTAGCACCAAAACAGAAACGTAATGCGCTGTTGGTATTTAACGATACACTTGGAATTAATAACACATGAAAAAACAAGAGATTAACAAAATTATCAAAAAGCTCAACGTTTGCGACCCGATTGTTATCACTTGGGTGGATGCTGGAGATGATGAGCCTCCTGTAACTGGATTAGTCTGGAAAAGCATGAATGATTCCACAAAATCCCTCAAAGAGATTGAGATCAATACTGTTGGGTTTTTTCATTGCGTGAAGGCCAAGACCCTCTTTCTGTTTAATAACGTTGATACGGATGCTGACGACCCTCAAATCGCAAATCAAGCGCAAATCCCAATGGGATGTATTAAGTCAATCTACGAACTAAAAAATGACTGGGATTATCGCAAAAAACACGACAAAAAGTGCGATGAATGACAACAACATTTTGGGTTGAATTATGCCTAACAATTTGGGGAGCTTTTTCAGTGCGAATGATAAACAGACAACAAAAATATGGACTGTTTTCTGGGATCACATGCAACTGCTGTTTTTTAGCTTATTGGGGTATTCACGGAATGTTCGGATTTATGTTGGGAGATTTTATCTACACAACCGTTTATGCCAGAGAAATCTATCTTAAATTCTACAAATGAAAATGGGGAAACAGACAAAATGAAGTATTTCAAAGTCAAAAATTTCGAGAAATACCAGCCAAAAAGAAGAACAAAACATCAGCCGTGGGTGTGTTTGTACGTCAACTGGACACAAGACTGGGCAGTAACGCAACTGCATGACAGTTACAAAGCACACTGGGCGTGTCTGGTCTGCACAGCACACACAACGGACAACCACATACCCTATGACCCAATCTGGATCAAACGACAACACAATCTCAACACAAACGTAGATTTGGAAGTCTTTGAAAAATTAGGACTTATAGAGTTGTGGGATGCAAAAACAGAAATCCAACAAAACAAAAAAAGCACGGAGAATAAAGTAAAAGAAAAGAAAATAAAAGAAAGTAAAGCAATTTTGTACGACACAAAACTTGTTGCGTTGTTTAATCAAGATTGGAATGACCTACCAAGAAAAGATGGGAACAGAAAAAAGGCTCAAGAAGATTGGATGAAAACTGTTGGAAGGGATATTGCAAAACTCCATCCCGTGTTTCGCCAAAAATTAAAACAATTCAAAAAATCGGTAGAGGGTCGGGATAAAAAATATATCAAGACAGGACAAACTTTTATCCATAACTGGCAAGATTTAGAATTTGACAATGTGCCAACGGATAAAAGCGATAAGACAGGGGGTGCTGTCTTATGAAACTTGAACTGGTGGAAGTTAAGAGGCAAGCGGAGGGCAATTGGGCGAACATTTTAGTAAAACATGCGCCAATACTTAAAGAGATCATAGATCGTGGATATAAGAAGCATGGGGCATGTCCGTTATGTGGGGGAAAAGACAGGGCGAGATGCCATACAGATTTTGACCAAACAGGGGGAATATTTTGTAATAAATGTAATGGGGGTGCAGATGGAATAGCTGTTTTAGAGTGGGCAAATGGCTGGACTTTTATGGAGGCTTTACAAGCGGTGTCTGGTAAGCCTTCTAAACCAGTTAAGAAGCAAGCTCCCTCTATCACACCAGTTTCTACCCCAGAAATGCAACCAGATAAATTACACTGGTTAACTGTTGAAAGAAAAATCAAAAAAGATGTGGTTAAAAAAAATAATATCGGTTATCAGAACGGTCTTTATTCCTTCCCTTACTATCAAAACGCAAAACTCATAAACATTCAATCAAGATCAGCAGATAAATCAACGTTTAAATTGGTTACTGGGTGTGAATTACCGATTTACGGATACGATTTTATTGATAACGAAGAAACAATCTGGACAGAAGGACAAATTGACATGCTTTCCGTTCAAACTGCTGGCTTTGAAAATGTTATTTCAAGCCCTAATGGAGCTAACAGTTATACATTTTTTGAACCGATGATTGAACGCTTTGAAGAAGTAAAAAAGTTCACTCTTTGGATGGACAACGATGAACTTGGTAAGGCTCACGAATTAGAAATCGCAAGACGTTTAGGATTTGAGCGATGCAAAAGAGTTATCCCGATTGAAGGATGTAAAGATGCTAATGACGTTTTAGTAAAACATGGAATAGAAGCTGTCCAAGACGCAATTTTAAACGCTGTAGATTTTCCAGTTGAAGGTTGTATTCAAGCTAGCGAGCTTGATTTGTTTGGACACTATGAATTTGGGAGTCACGAAGGTGTATCAACTGGATTCCAGACTTTAGATAAACTGTTGAAACTTGATTCTGGGATGGGTGAATTGATTATTTGTCATGGGATTCCTTCATCTGGTAAGTCGGAAGTTGCAGATGCCATCATGGTCAATACAAATCTTGGCGTAAAAGAATGGAAGTGGGGAGTATTTTCACCCGAAAATTATCCAGTTGAATATCACGCCGAAAAACTAGCAGAAAAATATATAGGGAAATCGTTTCGGGGCAAAGATCGCATGTCAATTGAAGATGTTGCTTTTGCCCAAAGTTGGATGGACGACAATATATTTTTTGTTATGCCCGAAGAAGAAGAAACAACAATTGATGGAACTTTGAAAGTATTACGTTCTTTAGTCGCAAGAAAATCTATTCGTGGCGCAATTATTGATCCCATTAATGAATATGCTTTTCCTTCTGGTGGGGGCTTAACAGAAACGCAATGGATCAATAACCAACTCACAAAGTTAAGACGTTTTGCCAGAAACCATTGCTTAACAATTCTTCTGGTTTGTCATCCAACCAAACTCACAAAACAAGAAACAGGAAAATATCAGGGTGGCTTTGCACCGCCATCAGCCTATCAAATAGCTGGGTCGGCAAGTTTTAGGTCTAAAGCCGATGCGATATTTTGTGTTCACAGACCTAAATATGGGCAGTTGGACGAAAATGGGGCTGTTGAAATTCATGTCCAGAAAGTTAAGAAAAAATTTCTTGGGAAAGTCGGCATGGGTGAAATTTATTACCAGTTTTATACAGGGCAATACGGTAATAAACCAGACCCAAAATATCCCTTTAACACGAAGGGATTTGTCGCATGAAAACAAAACAATGCTTAGTAGAACTTGACGACCTCACAAAAACTGTTGTTAAAAACTTTGATTATGATTTTGACGGTAAAACCATTTTTGAGTGCATCGAAAAACCGAAGAATCCAAAGAATTACAACATTGGCGTGATTCATGGGGCAAGCGGTTCTGGAAAATCTACTTTATTGGCTGAATATGGCGAAGAAAAAAGAATTTCTTGGGATCGCAATAAAAGTATTATTTCGCATTTTAAAAACGAAGATGATGCCGTTGAAAAATTCACGGCTGTTGGGCTTGGCTCTGTTCCTACATGGTGCAAGCCTTATCACGTTTTATCAACAGGCGAAAAGTTTAGAGCCAATCTTGCAATGAACTTGGTTGATGGGAGCGTTGTTGATGAATATACCAGCGTAGTGAATAGAACTGTTGCCATGTCAGCGTCTATTGCGTTGGCGAAATACGCCAGAAAGAAAAATATAAAAATCACGATTGCGACTTGCCACGAAGATGTTTTGGAATGGCTAGAACCAGATTGGAGCTTTGACACAAAAGACAACAGTTTAGTTGTCGGGAGGTCACTTCAGCGACAACCTATTCGATTTGGAATTATGGAGGGGAACACTAGATTATGGTGCATGTTTAAAAACCATCATTATTTGACAGGCGATATTCAACATGGGGCTAAAACCTATTTATGCTGTCTGGATAAAGAAGTTATTGGATTTTCGGCTTCTATACCATTGCCGGGTCGGATACCACTCTATTTTGAAGATGAAAAAACAACAGGGCTGTTACGCCGTAGGTGGCGAGAGCATCGGTTGGTTGTTTTGCCAGATTATCAGGGAATCGGGATCGGTGTTCGGTTTTCCGATGCGGTGGGGCAACTGTTTTTTGAACAAAAAATCAGGTATTTCAGTAAAACAGCGCATCCGAGAATGGGTGAGTACAGACAAAAATCTAAAAAATGGCGAGCAACAGCCACGAACTTGGCTGACAGATCAAAGTCGAGAAGAAGATCACCAAAAACAGACTGGCATCATTACCCATTAGACACGAAACGCATTTGTTATTCACATGAATATATAGGGCTATGATTAGAAAAGAAACCGAAGCGGATTTAAAAAACGAACAAGAGTGCAAAGAACTGTTGGAAAAAGTTTGGGGGTATAAAGTTCGCAAGTTAGGTGGTAACAACGAATTTAAGTATCTCATGGATTTTATATTAACAGACGAAAACGACAAAGCTGTTCGATTTGTTGAATTTAAAGCAAGAAGGAGCATCAAGCATGACACTTTTAAGGATGGTGTATTACTTGGCTTACAGAAGTTTAATAAAGGGGCTGAATATTATCATAGAAATCATTTGGATTTTTTCTTTGTGGCTTGGTTTGAGAACGGTTTCTATGCGTACCGTTATGATCCATCTCACGATTTGCAAATTAATTGGGCGAGTCGATGTCAAAATCAAGAGCCTGTTGTTTTAATAAAACCAGAATATTGGGAGGAAATATGTCAGCCGTCAGATATATCAAAGATAAACTCACAAAAAAAGGAAATATAGTTTCTAAATGGATATTCCAACCTGATCCGAACAAAGATTATTCAGATTTTGAACTGTTGGAAAAATCTTTAAACGTGATGATAGAGGAAAATTGGAAGATAAAAAGAAAAAAACAAGAAATAACTGTTGAAGAATTTATTAATGCTATTTGGGAGGAGAGATTTAGATGAGAAATCCAGAAATTGATGCTGTTTTTAACGAATGCTCAAGATTATGCGACAAAAAAAACAATGATTATGCAAGTCCAGATGATTTTTATAAAAACTTTAGACTGGTTGAAGCTATCGGGTTGCCGATGTGGGTTGGTATAGTTATTCGTTTTTTAGATAAATTTTCACGACTGACTGGCTTTGTAAAAAGATGGATTACAACAGGCAAATTACATGTTGAGCATGAGTGCATTGAAGATACTTTCTTAGATGCGATAAATTATTTAGCTTTGGGGCTGATTACATATCGAAAATGGAAAGACGAAACGCAATTTACAGTCAAATGCGAAACAGACAATAATGACGTTAATAGAGAAGCAGTTTATTCAACGTGTAGGAATGATTAATGAGTAATTCTAAGCTGGAAGCAGATTTTCTATGGCAGTTGAGAGCGGAGGGCTTGCCAAGACCCGATAAAACAGAACTTTCTTTTGCCAAAGATATAGGGCGGAAGTGGCGAGCGGATTTTGCTTACAGTTCTATAAAACTGTTGGTGGAAATAGAGGGCGGAGAGTTTATAAACGGCAGACATAACCGCAATCTAGCAAAAGACGCAAGTAAGTATAATAATGCTTGTCTGTTGGGCTGGCGTGTTCTTAGGTTTACGGGGTCAATGTTGAAATCTGGTGAGGCAATGGAAACTATGCGAAAGGTGCTAGCGTGAACTTAAACGATATGGTTAGGCCAAAACTTAGAAAGCTTGTAACTGTTGAAGATTTTAAAGAGGATAGTTTGTTGCGGATGGTTGCGGAAACAGACTTAAAACTGGCTATAAAATTAGTCGATGAGTTCAACGGTTTATATGAATATATCCCAGTTCACACATGGATTTACCGCAATGCAATAAAGCGGTATCTCCATGCGGAAAGAGATAAAATCAAATCAGTCAAAACACTTGCCAAAGAGCTTGGGACATCAACTGATTATGTTAGACGACTGGTGCGTTCTTCAAAACATCTGAAGGAAGCCTTATCCGAGCCTCTCTCATAAAACAAACTCTAAGCGTATCGGATAAGTTTCTATCCTCAACGACTGACAACTGTTGCAACAGTTCATATTCATTTTTTGAGAGCCTGACTTGTAGCTGATGATCTTTTGCATCTCTCCTATTTTTTAAGGTCATGCTATTTTCTCCTATTAAAGTTGTAAATTATTGTAAAGCAAAACTTAACTAAATGCCAGTTTTACCTACATGCCATGACATGCGTTACCGTCTAAAGTCTTAATATACGGCAACTGGTAAAGCCGATTTTGGGGGAAAAGTAAAAAATCTTACATTTCCCCCTGTTTTCGGTTATATTCATAACAACTGTTGGGGTTTCATGTCTGTTTCTCCAAACAGTTTGAACGGGGCGGTTCTCTACTAGTGAGAGCCGTCCTTTTCTTTTGCTATAAACTTTATAATTCTTATCTTGTTATTTCCTCTCCGTTCATTTCGTCTGTTGTATAATTGCCTTCTTGCTTACACCATTCCTCCTCTGTTTCCTCCTCTGTTTCCTTTTTAGGTAATTCTTTATGGTTTAGAGGGCGAGAGCGTGGGACGCTAAAAACATCTATTAACGCATATGCTCCCTCAAATATATCTTTAATATTTTTTTCGATTCCCCCTTTTTTGCGACTAGCCCTATTCCAAATTTCTTTGGTGATCGGGTAGTATTTACCCTTTGTTTGAGCAACAATAAACCGCTTGTCTTTACTTGATCGTTTGCAGTCCAACCCGATTGCCTTTAATTCTTTTACTTGGTATTTCATGTCTATTTCTCCTAAGTTAAGTGGGGGGATTGCTCCCCCCAACAGTTTTACGACAGTTTTAGTTAAGTGATATGTTTGTATAATTATTTTCTTGAAAGTATTTCTTCTTTTCTTTTGCCCAGTCATCTTTATTTTTATGGGCTAAGAATTTTTCTAAAGTTTGAATAACGTAATTACCAGCTTCCGTTGTGAGTAAAGTATTCAACAGTTGGTTGACTTCACTTGTGAGTTCTTCCGAAGCCCCTTCTATAACGGCTTGTATTTGCGGAGTTCCGTTTTTATCGGTTGCTGTTTTCATTTTGCTTAACTCATGCTTGACTGTTTCAAAGTCCATGCTTTTAAAATCATTCCAATATGTTTGTCGCACGCCATCGGGCATGGTTCTTCCAACTTTTTTTTCTAACATTTTTACTATTTCTTGAAATTCATTTTTAGTCATTGTCTGTTTCTCCTATTTTAAGATGGTAAAGTTTTTCAATAGCGTCACGGTTTAGATTTTCTTTCGTGTGCATAAATTGTCTTAATTTATCCATGTTAATTTGATGGTTTGCCGAGTCGGTGCAGTTCCAAGCAATTTCGTCTGTTCCGCAAACTGTTAAGGCGTAATTCAATAATTTATTATTTGTTAAAGTTAATAATTTGAAATCAGTTATTTCTGGAATATTATTTTTTCTTGAAATATTTGCCAACCCATGAATACCTTTAATTTTTTCTTGATATTCTTTTTTTGTTAATGCCATTGTCTGTTTCTCCTATTTATAAAGTTTAAAAAAGTATCCCCCCAAGCCATAATCAAAGGTCTTATTGCCACTGCCTCAATCTGTAAGGTGTCCCTAACGTATCAATAGCCAGAGTTTCCTATTAGTAAATTAGCCGATAAGCTAAAGTTGGGAGCTTGGGGGGAACTTAGTTTGTATGCGTCACAAGACGCAGAGGTTAATAAAAAGTTAATATTCACTTGATAGCATGATAGTTAAAACTCTAACAGTTTTGGATTCATCTGTTGGGTCATCACTTCCATGTTCCATATCGGGGGCGTAATAATCTATTTTCCAATAGATTGAGTTTCCCTTATGTTCAAACGCCCCAAAATCCCTTTCTTTATAGGGGTCATTGTCCTCTGTAAAATCATCAAAGGTTGATACCTTTTCTAAAATTTCTGTTCGTGTTTCTGGTTCGAGTGACGATATTCCACTGGTCATCATAGCTTTAGATTTTATGCCTATATGTTTTCTGGCTAGATCATTTAAGTCTGATATTTTTAGAGATTTTTGAAATTTATCTAGTTTGGTTTTTGTTATATTTTCCATTGTCTGTTTCTCCTATTCTTTGTTAGGGAATTGATCTGATAAAACACCTCTTACAATCAATTCAAGATTGTCCATCAAAAATTTATCTTTTTTCATTTCTGCAATTATTTTTTTTTCTTCGTCTGTTAATTCGGGAAATTCAAAAGATGGTTCCATTGTCTGTTTCTCCTATTAATAATTTTCAATGATTAGTCTTTCACTGTCTGGAATTTCAATAACTGTTGTTTTATCTTTTAAGTCATTAAGTGTTTCTATACCGTTATAAAGTTCTTTTATTTTTGTTAGGTTTTCATACTCGGTATAGTCGCAGTTAAATGAAGCAGGGTCATAGTCTATTTCTTGATCGCATGAATTTTCCAGTTCTTCTAAATAATCAAACAAAGCTCTACAGCCGTCCAAACTAAAATCACTTTTCATATCATCTATAAATTGACTTTCATGTACTGTTTGTTTCATGTCTGTTTCTCCATTTGGTAGTTAAGGGCTGGCTTTATTACCAGCCCTGTTTGTTAACTGTTAAGGTTTAATAATCTAGTATCAGTTTAGTGGCCTCAATGCCTAAGTCTGTTTTATATGGGTTGTTTTGTTTCCATATGTAAAGCTTAGGTTTTGTTTCATGCTTAACAGTCCAAGCCATACCCTCTAAATTTCCCTTAGAAAAGATTAGAAACTCTTTTTCAATTTTTTCATGGGCTGGTATGCCTGTATATTTGTCAGCCCATTTTGGAAATAAGGCGTTTCTCAATTGCT
>Ga0066850_10000870_pt1 | contig 16100 bp, 10 predicted proteins | sample ETNtaG_4_FD_67282 | JGI IMG/M metagenome (GOLD analysis project Ga0066850, IMG submission 67282) | Marine microbial and viral communities from oxygen minimum zone, Eastern Pacific Ocean - ETNP201406SV67 | ecosystem: Environmental > Aquatic > Marine > Oceanic | place: Pacific Ocean: Eastern... | reverse complement strand
GCTTGATGTTTGGATGCAATGCATTGAAAGACTTGTTTCTTTTCTTCAATTAAAAATATGTTTGCTGCTTGTGCATTAATTCTTTTGATTATTACTTCTAAAGCATTTTGAAGCGTTTCATTCAAATCAAGAGTTGTTGCTAAATCTTGATTCATTTGTGTAATAATTTTTAAATCTTGAATTCTTGAGTCTTCTTTTGCTGGTTCGGGGGGTTTTGATTTAAAAAACATTTTTTATATTTTGCATTTTATCTCTTTTTTGATATTTTGAACAAGGATGGAAATTATAATATATTCGCCAAATTTTTATTTGCATCTGCAAGATGCAGCTATTTTTGTCCAATTCTGTATTGATGGTATATTACACATAGCTTCCCACATAAAAATATAATCAGTGTTTTATTTTGCGACATTTATTTTTGGTAGTATCTGGGGAAGTTTTTGTAATGTTTGCATATATAGACTTCCTAATAATGAAAGTGTGATTAAAGGAAGATCTTTTTGTCCTTCATGTAAAAATCAAATAAAATGGTACGACAACATTCCTTTTCTGTCATTTATATTTCTTAGAGGCAAATGTAGAAATTGTAGCAACAAAATAAGTTTTCAATATTTTTTAGTCGAACTACTTTCGGGAATTAGTTTTCTAGCTATCTTCTTTCTATATGGAATATCTATAACAACATTACTATTAATTATATTAAGTATATTTTTTATCATAATTTTTTTTATTGATCTAAAGCATTATATAATTCCAAACGAATTAACTTTTCCTTTAATGGTAATTGGTTTTATAAAATCTTTTGACCCTAATTTAAATCAAACAATATTTCCCAATTACATTAATTCTCTGCTTGGAGGAATTTTTGGTTACTCAATAATTTGGTTGATAATTTTTTTCTATAAGAAAGTTAGAAATAAAGAAGGAATGGGTCTTGGCGATGCAAAATTAATGGCTGTAGTTGGATTTTGGTTTGGATGGATTAGTATTCCATTTACAATATTTATTTCTTCAGTTGTTGCATTGGTTCTGGTAATTCCATCTTTATTAAAAAAAACTAAAGATATGTCAGCTCAAATTCCTTTTGGACCTTATATCATTATTGGCTGTATACTTTATGTATCTTTTGCAAATCAAATTAAATATTTATTATTTTAATGGAAAAGTTTTTATTCTTTAATATTATTGTATCAGCACTTAATGTTTTCGTAATTGTTTATGCTTATTCATTAGATTTTTTTCCTAAAAAATGGAGAAAGAAAGTTAATCAAGATACTTTGGTTGGACTTGCATTAATTTTTTTAACCATGCTTACGATGTTTTCTTGGATTATATATTTTTTTTTAATAATTTTTAATTAATTAAAATCCTAATTGTCTCCAGGATTGTTTATTGGATCTATTTACATCGTCTTTGTCTGCTAAAATAGTAATTAATGTATCTTCATTCTCGCTAGGTCCTGCCACATTGCCATACAATGTGCCTCCAAACACAACTAGTTCAGATAATATTCCAGGTCCCACAGCAAAGCATGGATCTTCTTCGCCATCCATTGTTGCTCCTTCCATTTCAGCTAATTCAGGAGATTTATTTGTTCCACATTCATCATCATCTGAACAAATGTATGCTTTGCCTAAACTACATCTATTTCCACCATCTGGTGGCTTGTAAATTGGAAAATAAACTCTTCCACTATATACCGTAGGTACTCCCGTTAATTTTCTATATTTATTATTTGCTAAATCATCTAAATGAACAACCCAACCGGAATCAGTGGTTTCAACAGGGCATGCTACACCATCCTCTGTTATTGTAGTGTCTTTGCAAATATTATTATCATCTATATTGGGAGCTAAGTTAATATTTTGAGCTGCAGAAGCTTCCCATCCATCATTATTTTGTATGGGAACTTTGAGGTTACTTTTGAAATAAGGATAATCGAAATCTTTAATTCCAAATAAAATATTATCCATGGAATCTTCTACGTCATTAACTCTTTGAAAATCTCCAGTTCCTCCGTAAAGCCAAAATACATTTGAGTCTGTGCCCATAGTTGCATCCATGGAAAAATAACTATATCTGCCATTATCAATTGACGAATTTAATTTAAATAATGTTGTTTGTTCATATAGTTCTGCAGAATTTTTTGTTGAGTTAGATAAATTTATTTTAGTAATTTTTCCTTCAAGATCGTTCACATAAACCATCGCGCCCCTCCAAGGTATCGTCGAGGAAACCTCAGGAGTAATTACAATCGGTGTATTAACTATTGCGTTTGTTATATTGCTATCATCACTATCAAGGATTGAAATTGCTCCATTGTTTTCTAGGCTTCCGGCAATTGTTCCCCAGGCTAATTCGGATCCGGTTGATCCTGAAAAATTTTCACCTTCAAGATTAATTATAAAAAGTTGTGATGATCCATAACCTCCACCCATAACTGCTACATATTTATCTTGATCACTATCACTTGCTGACACCGTACTCAAAGGCATTCTAAATATCCTTGGTGTAGACCAAGTTTCTCCTAGTTTGCTATAATCATATTTATAGTCATGATCTTGCACTCCAGTTAAACTGTCATCAAGTTCAATGGTAATATAAGAAGTTTTTTCTAAACTACCTGCACTATCACTTGCGTTATACACTTCAGGAGCGCCAAGTGTAATTCTAGTTAATCCTCCGGCCAATGGTGTAATTGAAACAAGATCTAATATTGTTTTACTTCCATCCGCTAAATTTGTTTTAAAAATATTATATTTATTTACATTAGTACTTGGTGCTGTAAATTTAAATGTAAATGTATTTCCTTTATAGCAAGTATTGTCACTAAGTTGATAAAAATCAGCATCAGATTCGCAAGCAAAAGTACTAGGATTGTCTTCGGTACCAGCTGTTTCAGCAGCAGATTGATTTTTTTCTGCTTTTCCTGCTTCCTTTGATTGCGCCAGTTTATATTGAGCTGCTACATAAGAATAACTACTAATAGTCCCGTCCTTGTCAGCAATTAAAACTCTTGAGTTCACTGCATCATTAAGAACTGAAACTATATGCAATGGTCCTTTGGTTCCTGGAAGTAATGTATGCGTAACATCTAAAATAGAAAAACCAGCTCCTCCTCTTCCGTAAGGTATCATTAAAATAGTGTGCCAATTTTTTGTTGTTTCTAAATTTCCTTCTTTATCATAACCTTTGATAAACACATCATGAATTGCTGGGCTACCATCTACGCCGAAAAAAGCATTGCTACCACCATTGCCGCCGTCTATTTTTCCATCTAAACTAGGATTCATTATGGTTGGTAATTCTGAAACTATAAAAGGAGGTAAAAATGCCCACTCTTCTTTTCCTGTTTCAGAATCTATTGCATGCAGCATTCCATCGTTTGCACCTGCATAAATAATATTTTTTCTACTTGCATGATTGCTAACAAATGCTTGATAATTATTAGTAACTCTCCAATAAGCTTCGTCATTAGGACTTGTAAAATCTAAATTAGCACTAGGAGGTCCAACTTCAACTAGCTGAGAATGATAGATGTCGCCCAATACATGGTCTCTTTGATTGTTTATGTTGTCACAACCATTATAAGCAAAATAATCTTGGCCACGAACAAAGTTAATAAGTCCATCAATATCATCATCAATATGATCATCTCCTCCACAAGTTGATGACGAATTGTGGTAATTTAAAACTCTATTTCCAGTATAATTAAAAAGTGTATTAATATAAGTACTATTTTCTGTTTTAAAATTATTCCAATCTCCTATGTAGCTAACATCAGGTAAAACTGTCCAAATATTTCTTGACGGTTGCGCTTTAATCTCTTTTGCTGCATCCCAATTTCCAGGAGCATCTGGATCATGATTTACAGTTCCGTCAGGATTGAGAGTTTTTCTAAGAATAGTACCTTCCCATTCTCCATGCTGCACGTAATTAAACTGTGCTTGATATAATGATCCTCCTTCTTGAATAGTTGCTGTAATGGAAGGAGCTGTAAAAGATAATTTGTCTGCAATAATTTGTTGGACTTTACTTGCTAGTTGTGTTTTTAAATCCTCTGGTGTCGCTGCCTCAATATATGATTCGCATTCTTCTGCTGTGCCAGAAGCATCGTCACATGAGCCTGCTATAGCCATTTCTTCCATTTTTTCTACAGCTGATAGTCCATCACGTCCTATAGATGTAGTGCTAAAATCAGTTCCATAAGCAACAACCAGTGTTTTTACATTGTTGTTATTCCTTAATTCTTCTATTTTTGGTTTGGCTCTAAGGTGATTCAACCACTCTCCATCAGTTATTACAATTACATAATTTAATTGGCAGTCTAGAGCTGTTGGATCTATTACATCCACATTAGGATCGGAAAAATAATCAAGAGCTAGATCTGAGAAGGCATTAGCATCTGTTCCAAACGCTAAATTAGCTTCATAGAGAGCTTCCACTATTTTATTGTGGCCATCTCTTTGTACTCCAACTTTCAAGCATGAATTTACATTGCAAAGAGTAGATGTGCCAACTGGGTGACTTCCGGTCCATCCATGAAAATAATCACAATTTGGATTGCAATGCGGACACTTAGGTGCACCCTGTTTAAGAAGATCATATGCATGACAATAATAACCTGATTTTAGAAATTCAGAATCAGTTATATCAGTTTCTCTACCGGGATTATCTCCCACACCAGAATTCCAATATCCATATCCAAAATTAGCTCCTGAAGCAAAAGAACTATCAGTAACTACTGCTTTAATTGCATTAATTGCTCCATCAATTCTTCTTATCGTTGGTGCAAAATTACCTGCCCAAGTTAAACTTTCTAAACTGCCATCTTTTTCAAAATATTGAATAGATGGTTTAGTATCCATTATCCAAACATGTGTAGATGTGACATGTATTCCATATGTTTTTTTAAAATGTACTGTTTCGTCGCTGACTGTTGGAATATTACTAAATTTATCACCTTTCCACCGACCTGCATTACTAATTTCCATTGGTTTTAATTCAGTAGATTTAATTTCTAATTTTTGAACTACACCATACCTGCCAGTAGTCACATACATGATTGATGGATTGTCTGGATCAATGTCAATACGTTCTGGTGAACAGTGTTTATCAACGGCTATGCAATCTGAAAGAGGAAAACCCGCTGCAACATGACTATGATGATTTGTAATGGCTACTTTGTAGCCATAATCACTGGCATCTTTATCAGCACAATAATTTCCATCTGCATCTTTGGTTAATGGATACCTATGAATAATTCCATTCTCGGTAGTATTATTATGAGCTTGAACTAAATAAATGTTCTTTCCATCATCTACAGCAATATCTCTAACCCTTTTCATTTTGGTACTAATTGTATTGGAGACCCCAATACTATTTGCAGAATTATAATTTTGAAAACACTCTTTAAATTTTCCAGTCGTTAAATTTTTTGTATACAGATAACTTCTACTAGCAGGTCTGTTAGTTCCGCCATTTCCTCTTCCCACAACAAATAAATGATCTTCGTCGTCAATTGTTTTTATCTCCATAGCTCGAATGTGAGGATCACGAGAATGTAAATCAGATGAATACATAACATCAAGACAAACTCCGGAAGAGTTAATCATTACAATTTTTTTATTTTCCTCAAGTGCAAAAATAACATCTCCCGTATAGCCCTTTACCTTGTTTGAAATTTCTAAAAACTCAATATTTCTAAGCTTAGAATTTTTGAAACAGTTTGTATCGGAATTATAACCTTTAAAATTACCCCCACCAATACCTCCTGCAAAAGAAGTATCCTTAATTGCATCATCTAAAAACATTTTTATAAGTTTACTACCTTCTGCAATAATTAGATTACCATCGGAAAGTTGAACTAAATCAGTTGCATTTTGAACTGAATTTGTACTATTAGTTAAATCTAAATTCATACTATCAGAAGTATCTAAAAGAAATAAAATATTTGCTGGAACATCACCTGCTCCTGATCCTGGTGGGATTGGTTTTGAATAACTACTTTGTCCAGAAATGATAATTATAAAAAAGATTATTAAATTTAATATTTTTTTCATAGTTTTAAAAAAATTTGGATTTATTTAAAATCCGCTTTCTCTCCAACTGCCTCTGCTTGATTTTACCTCTCCAGCAGCAGCCGTAACCGTATATAATGTATCAGCATCTTCTTTTGGACCGGCAACGTTAGCATAAAGGTTGTCCCCAAATATTACTAACTCTGATAAAATACCTTCTCTTACAAATTTACAATCTGATCCATTTGCTGCACCTCCTTTGGTTAATAGGTGAGAATTATTTGTTCCACATTCATCATCAGCTACACAAATATACGCATTTCCAATATTGCATTTATTTGTACCCGGAGGCGGTTCATAAATTGGAAAATAAACATATCCTTTAAATATAGTTGGAGATGCAGAAAGCTTTCTAAAAGTGTTTTGAGTTGCTGGGTCATTTGGTTGTAATCCATCCACAGTATCTAAATGTATCACCCATGCTAAATCTTCTCGTCCAGGACCATCTGCACATACAAGTTTTCCAGTTGTATTAACACACACTTCTGCATCATCAATGCTACGAGCGGCATTTGCACCTTGATGAGCCAATTCTACGAATTGTCCCTCTGTTTCGCTTGGGACTGTAATATCATTAAGATGCTTGAAGTGCGGATAATCTGGGTCTTTTATTCCATATAATATATTATCCATCCCTGGCGCTCCTCCACCGATATTATTAAAGTTTCCTGTTCCACCGAATAACCAAAACTGATTTGTTGATACTCCAATTCCAGCATCCATTGCAAAATAACTGTACCTTTTATTTGTAGTATTAGCATTCAATCTAAATAATGTTGTTTGATCAAATAGTGAAGCATCGTGCTTAGTTGAGTCTGTTAAGTTAATTTTTGTAATTTTGCCTTCCATGTCATTGAAGTATACCATTGCTCCTCTCCAAGGAATATTATATGCGGTGTCAGGCGTTATTACGACTGGCGATGAAGGTAATGAATTTCCTATGTTGCTTCCATTTGGTGTTGCTATAGCTCCACTACTTCCTGCTACTCCACTTGGACTTGTATCAACTATAGTGATTGGACCTCCGTTATTTTCTGCACCAAAAATTGATCCTGGGTTGTCAGGATCGTCTAAGTTAACAATAAATACTGCAGATCCAGCACATAAATTAGTATTGCCCATTCCAGCACCCATAACAGCTACATAGGTATCTTTATCGCTATTACCTCTATCAGACAATTCTGCAGAAGGAATTCTAAATATTCTTGGTGCTGACCACGTTTCACCTAATTGGCTATAATCATACATAGGTTCAATACCACTACTAGACGTACAAGAAGTAGCGATGTTAAAATTATTAGTTTGTCTTGTTTCACTTGCACTACCTCCTCTATTAAAAATTTTTGTATCATTAAATGTAACAACTAACTGACCACTAACGTATTGTGCTCTATCAAAATCTATAACTTCCAGGGTGCCACTTACTCTTTCTGTAATTCTTAAATTAGTTTTAGGAACATTTGTACCGTCCGGGGCATCAGGAAGTAATCCCTCAAAAGTAAATGTGGTTCCCATGTAACATGAGGCCGTTCCATCTGCGTGAAAAGAACCACCTGCATCAGTGTTAGTCTGACAGGCAGCAATTGCATCTTGTGCAGTCGAAACATCGCTATCTACTCCTCCATCAGTTTCTAGAGCAGTTTCTAAATTTCCTGATGCTATCTGACCCTCTAAAGATTCTTCAACACTTTGGGATCCTGCAGAATAAGTGTGTTCTGTTATAGTGCCATTATTATCGGACACAAGAACCTTATTAGCTATTGCATCATTATAAATTGAAAACATGTGTATTGGACCTTTCCCATCTTTTAGTATTGGTTCGGTTACGTCTAATACCGAAAATCCAGCGCCACCTCTTCCGTAAGGTATCATTAAAATAGTGTGCCAATTTTTTTGATCTTCTAAATTTCCATCTTGATCATAACCATAGATAAATACATCATGAACTACCGGTGATCCATCTACGCCAAAAATTGAATTTGTTCCTCCTTTAAAGGTATCAACTTCTCCATCTAGCTCTGGATTTACAATTGATGGTAATATGCCTGCTATAAAAGGTGGAATGAAAGCCCACTCCTCTGTTCCTGTTTCGGCATTTATTGCATGTAACATTCCAGAGTTTGAACCGGCATAAATTACTTTTCTTCTAGATGCATGTTTTGCAATAAAACTTTGATAATTATTTACAGATCTAAAGTAAGTTTCTTCATTAGAGCTTGTAAAATCTAAACTTCCATCGGGTGGTCCTATTTCTACTAGCTGAGAATGATATATATCTCCTAAAACATGACCTCTTCTTTCAGTAATATTGCAATCTCCATCGTAGTCAAAATAGTCAGATCCTTTCATAAAATTAATTAATCCAAGAATATCATCAGCATTTTCATCTTCGACGCCAGTTGCACTAGAACAGTTTGAGGTTGTGTTGTGGTAATCTTGGACCGTGTATCCTAAAATTCCAAAAAGCTCTTCAATAGCGGGTGCATTATCAATATTAAAGTTATCCCAATTTCCAATATAATCTACTCTGGGAATTGCGCTCCAGATATTTCTTGTGTCAACTGTTCCTACCGCTGTTGCTTGATTTGTAATTTTTTTTCCGGCATCCCAATTTCCTGGTGCATTTGGATCATGATCAACAGTACCATCTATTTTAAGAGTTTTTCTTAAAATTGTACCTTGCCATTCTCCATATTGTTCATAGGCAAACTGAGCTTGATACAATGATCCACCCTCTTGAACCGTTGCAGTAATTGATGGTGCTGTAAATGATAATTTTTCAGCAAGAATTTGCCTGATTTTACTTGTAAGCTGTGTCTTTAATTCTTCTGGGTTATCTGCAACTATGGTAGGTTCACAATCTGGATGACTAGAATCGCCTCCTGGACAAGAACCTGCAACAGCCATTTGGTCAAATCTCGCCATTCCCACTGCGTTAATACCACCTCCATATGCTACGAATAATGTTCTAACTGGATTTGGTAAATCTCGCAGCTGGGCAATTCTTACTGCCGCTGGGTTATTGTTTCTCATCATCCCATCACCAATAACAATTACATAATTTATCTGGCAATCAGAATCTTCGTCATATCCAGGAAAGTCATTTGTAAAATAGTCTAATGCCATTATAGAATATGCATTAGCATCTGTTCCCCATGCAAGTCCTTGGGGCATTAAATTGTCGAGAATTTGAGTATATCCTTCAGCACTAATACCAACATTTAAGCATGAGTCTCTATTACATTGTAACGAATGACCTTCTGGGTGAGTTCCTCCTGTCCATCCTCTATAATAATTGCATCCATTATTAAAATGACACCACCTTCCTCCTCTCCAACTTCTTGTTGGTCCACCCGTTTCACCCGCATTCCAGTGACCATATCCAAAATGGGCACCGCTGGTTAAAGTAGTATCACTTACAATTGCAGCCATTGCTTGTTTTACTCCAGTCCATCTTGATACAGCTCCGCCACCCATTTGTTGAAGCCATGCTGTGTCTACATTTGCTGCAGTAAAAAGATCTTCATCAAATTCATCAATTGTTCCGCTTCCGGTTGTAACTAAAATTCTAGTAGATGTTACGTGTATACCTTTAGGTCTATACAATCTTACACTGTTCGCTGCGAGTGTTCCGGGATCTTCAGTATTGGCAGCCCTCTGTGGACGTCCTGCCCTTGCAAGAACTGTATAAGTGGTATTGGTGTCTAACTGTATTTTTTGTATAATATTATAATATAAGGAAGTAACATATAAAATATTATCATCGTCAGGAGATACATCTATGCCCGCTACTGGCGCTAGTTGAGTATCGTAGTCGCCTCTTAATATTGCAGTATAACTTTTTGCAGCAGATGAAGCTAAATTATAATTATTTCCTACTTTCGTTAGTGCAATTCCAGATATACCACTGTTCCACCTAGCAACATATAACCATGAGGCATCACTATTTGCTGCAATCCGCCAAGAGTATCTTAATCGTATTCCAAGATTGCTGTTGCGTGAAAATCGTTGAATACTTCTTTCTCCTCTAGTTACATTAAAAGAAGTAAAGCAACTGTCTCTATTACGCCATCCGCATCTTCCAGTAATAAATAAATAAGTTTCACCTCCGATTGTGATTAGATCCATACCTAATACGTCCGAAAATCCAGCTCTTATATAGAACTTACAGTCTTGTCCGTCTTCTGAAACGCCAAAAATAACTCCTGCTCTCCCCCACCATCCATCGTCTGCAGAAAAGAAAACAATATTTTCATTAGTAACTGTTCCATCATTTGTGCTAAGATTTTCTGCCAATCTAACTTTTGATGTCGCTCTTGTTGTTGTATTTCTTGTTATAGGATTATAATTTGCAGTAGTAGCAAGACCAGAAAATCCCGAACAAGCGTGTGCCCTCTCTCCTGTAAATCTTGCTCTATTATTATTATAATCTGTATTTCTTGTCCCATCAGCATTAAATTTTACTACTCCAAGATTTCTTTCCTGACTTACAAGAATATCTCCGTTTGAATCATAAATTGCATTCGGTACACCCCAAATTGCATCTCTATTTAACAATCTTCTGCTCATACTTGCTGAGCTGTCTATCAAAAATAATATATTTGCGGGAACATCGCCTTCTCCTGATCCTGGAGGAACAGGTTTAGCTTGAACTTGAAGATTAAAGTCCAATAGAAAAATAACAAACAAAAAATATTTTAAAATCTTTATCATAATTTATCCACCCATCCTAATTACAGACTCTCCAACGGTATAATCAATTAATTCTTCAGTGGAAATATCTAGGCTTTCATAAGTTCCATCTATTTCCTTAATTTTTTGATACAATATTATTCTACCACCACTACTTATCATTTTATAACCTGTCCAATTTTTTTTTTTAACCTCATCGTCTATAGCGCCATAGACACTGTTAGCATATTCATAAATTTTATTTTCTTCAATATCAGGATTCTCTGTCTCTAATCTAATACCTGCTATTTTTGATTGATAAATAAAAACTTTTATTATTGTATTATCAAGTCCTGAATCAGGACAGTATATTGCTGTATGGCCTTCGTATTCTACGGTTGTACCTTCTTCATAATTTTCTTCCTCATAACCGTCAATAAAATCTAAAATATCTGTTACTTTTGAAAAATTTTCACCTATTGTTACATTTAGTGAGTCACAAGAAAATGCATGCTTGTTAAATGAAACTAATGTCACAATTAATACAATTAATTTTAAAAAGTTTTTCATTTTAATAATTATAAAATTTATTTTTTTGTTTTAAAAGTTTCCCTTTATATATTGTGTCTATTCTGGGCATATTAATTAGATAATACCACAACAGTTTCTAGAGGAACTAATATATCTGGATTGTCAAACTCATCGTCATCAGTAGGCATCATATAGCCACAACCATAAATTCTATATGCTGTTCCAGACGCTTGTGCAGTGGTGGTTGTTTTTTTCAAACTTGACCCACTTCCTTTATAAGCAGCTGATCCTATGTTTACTGTAAAATATTCATATCTAAATCTTTCCATGTGTTTTTTTTCATTTTCAATTTGTTTATTGGTTGCTAGGTTATCCAATTCAGTTGCACTATCAAATATAGGAGCAATTAAATCTCCAAAATTTTTATTTACAACATGTTCAGTTACTTCAAAATTAGTTTTATCAATATTTCTAAAACTATTATAACAAGGTGTATCCTGAGCAGGTTTCGTATTTCTTGGAAGCTCCCTATTCTCAGTATGTCTTGCATGTCCTCCTACGGCTGTTGCTTGAAGATTAACTACATACGCACCCCATGCTGCAGTTTCTTCTGCTGTTGCGCCTGGTGGTGTCGATAGATCATATGAACCTACATCGATCCAGGGTCCCATCATTTTATTGATTATGCTTTTTTCTGCTTCTAGTAAGGCTGTTTCTGCTACATAAAATGTTTGTTGATACTCATCGCTTGAATTATTACTTTGATGATCGCCTGAAGAAATTACAATTAAAGCACCTCCCATCAACGACATTACAAGAAGTAAAACCAGAGAAAGAATTAAAGCAAAGCCTTTTTCATTTTTACGTTTCATAAATTTATATTCCTTCACCAATGTTTCTTGTATGAATTGTAACTACAACCGAATCTCTTAAATATTTATCCAAAAATTCTATAGTTCTATCGCTAAGTCCTTTTACTAATCTTGGTTTACTGGCAGATGGGGCAAATCTAAAAAATTCATTTTTTGATCTAAATGTCAATCTTACATCTACTGCCCTTGTATCATAAATTTTTGCTCTTCTGTCTGCATCAGCGTTGTCTGGCCTTGCATCGTTTGGGTTAATTATTCTTCCTTCATGATTGAAGGCAATGAATTCCATATCAACTACATGGTCACGAATTTTTTGTGCCTTATAGCACTCGGTGCAATCATCAATCCAACTTCCTGTTTCATTTGGTACTCCATCAGAGCCTATAACTTGCTTCCAACTTTCTAAAGTTTTGTAAACTGCATATCTTGGATCTTCAAAATCTATTTCACCATCGGGATAATAATCTGCTGGTGCAGCAAAGTAGGTAATTTTGTACCTTTTGTAAGGTTGTTCTTCATCATTTTGGTTAAAGTCATCATAAACAATATGTATTTTATCACAGCATAAATCGGCTGCATTATGTTTAGGAGGTGGTGTAGGATCCGTTCCCAAATCTGCTCTTGTATAACCTAATTCACTTTTGACAATTATTATTGGATCGTGGCTTTCGGATAACGAAGTATGTCCACCTTTAAATTCTAAATAACTTCTTGTTGAAAAACCAAGGTTATTCGTTCCAAGCATATATTTAAATCCTGCCATTCTTATGTCTCTCATCAGCATTTCAACTATATCTCTTCCTGAACGACTTATTTTTGCTCGATCAGTAACTTGTCCATAACTATTATTTACAACTGAGTAGGTTGTGTACATCGCTGCCATCATAATCGATGAGATTACAACACCTATAAGAATTTCTATTAAAGTTAATCCAGCAATATTTTTAAGAGTATTTTTTTTCATTATTTTCTAATTTTATAATCTGCTTGGAAATACAGATATTTTCTTTTTCTGCCATTGTTTAAGTTAATTTGAATTCTACCAATGTACATTCCATCATCAGTAACATCGTTATTTATATGAGAACATACTCCGGCCCATTTGCATATTTTATAAACTTTCATTTTTTTGATGTCTTTGTCTCCCCTGCATTTTAAATATCGATTATCATTAAATATTGCTTTCCACTTAGATTCTTTATTTCTTGGTGCATCAACTTCTTGGGTTTCGTAAATATTTGACTCTGAAGATATTGTGCCTGATGTAGTGCCATCACCGCATGCTCCTGCACCTTCATTAGCAATAAAATCTTGACCCACTAAATGGTCAACAAATTTGTCTACTTCTGTCATACTTCCATCAGTATTTACAAGTTTAATTGTGCCATCAACACCCATGGTAATTCCTTCTGCCTGAGAGCTTGCTCCATAAATAGTATTTCTGTGTCCAATAACATCTTCTGCCAACATGCTTACTAAATAATTTGCTTTTGTTCTCTCTCCGGAACTATCAATTGATTGAACTGAAAAATTAGTCATTTGTAGGATTGCAATAAACCCTATTCCCACTATTGCAGTAGAAACAAGAGACTCAAGTATAGTTAAACCTAAAATATTTTTAATTTTTTTTATCATTTGTTATTGTAGTATCCATTCGTCTTCTCTAATGCTCCATTTTTCCATTGTCACTTCTCCAAATCTTGTCCATTCAACTAAAAATAAATTATCATGATCTCTATTAGGTTCACCATTAGCGTTGTTAATATCACAAGTTGCAAAATCTGAGTTTCTTGTGCAAAGAAATAATATACTATCAACGCTCGTCTCTCCTCCGCTGGTAGTAACAAAGTTGCCTCCACCACTATACCATCTTACATTTTTTGAAAAACAAACAGCACCAATTCCACTGGCAAAAGTGGTTGTAACTTCATCTAATTCAATTTGAATAACTTCTAACTTATCATCTATAGATCCATCATCATCCCAGTAAGTATCTGAATCGATATCGCATCTTGATTCATAATGTTTGTACCAATCACTTTCTCCATCATTTATTTTTGGAGTAAGTGTAGCCATTTTCATTCCCTTTGAAATTATAGTTAAATTATCAGCTTGAGCTTCTACATGAACCTGAACAAATGCGTATAGACCTCTTTGAACTTGTGCATTAATCCCTTGAATTAAATTTTTTACTTTAAGTGTTGCAGCTCTAGCTTCTCTTTCTTTTCTCCAGTCAGAAAAATTAGGATATGCAACAGCAGATACAATTCCTATAATTGCAACTACTACCAATAGTTCTAATATATTAAAACCTTTAATGTTCTTTTCCAGCTGCTGCATCTATTTTGCCTGCTTTAACAAGTTCTTCTAATGTCTTTGTCATGGTTATCATACCATCTTTGACTGAAGTTTGCATGATGCTTGGAATTTGATGAATTTTAGATTCTCTAATTAAGTTTTGAATAGGGGCAGTACATTTCATCACTTCAAAAGCACCAACACGACCTTGGCCGTCTTTTGTTTTTAACAATCTTTGTGTCACAACCATTTTTAAAGATGTTGAGATCTGTGCACGTATCTGTGCTTGTTGCTCAGGTGGAAATACGTCTATAATTCTATTTATTGTACTTGGGGCACCACTTGTATGCAGTGTTCCAAAAACTAGGTGTCCTGTCTCAGCTGCCGTTAATGCAAGTCCAACTGTTTCTAAATCTCGCATCTCTCCAACAAGTATGACATCTGGATCTTCTCTTAATGCTGCTTTTAAAGCACTTGCAAAGGTTTGTGTTTGTTTTCCAACTTCTCTATGAGATACAATACTTTTAATATCTTTATGAATAAATTCTACTGGATCTTCAACTGTAATTATGTTCGAAGTTCTTGTTTTATTTATCTCATTAACAATTGCAGCGAGTGTTGTCGATTTTCCAGAGCCAGTTGGTCCGGTTACTAAAACTAATCCTTTGTGCATATCAACGATGTCATAAAGCACTTGTGGCAAATCAAATTGAGCCATTTCGGGCATTACAGTTTCCACTCTTCTAAGAACGGCAGCAGGTCCATTAATTGTTTTGTAAAAGTTTGCTCTAAATCTTAATCCACTTAATGTAACAGAAGAGTCTAATTCGTGAGTTTCTTGAAACCTTTTTGTTTCTACCTCATTGCAGTTGGTAGACATAAGATCCATAAGATCTTGTGATTTAACCACAACTTCTTTTACTTTATAAATTTCACCAGTTTGCCTATATGCTAATGGCGAGCCAGATCTAATATGAAAATCTGAAATTTTTTTATTATTCTTTGCTAATTCTTCTAATTTTTCAAACATAAAATTTTTTTATAATAGTCGATAATAAACATTAATTTAAAAAATAAAATGCCACTTATAGAGTAAAATAGTCGATAATAAACATTAATTTAAAAAATAAAATGCCACTTATAGAGTAAAATAGTCAATAATTTCATCAATTTTAGAAGATAAACTGAGTGGAATTATATAAAATCACGAAATTTGTTCCATGTTATAAATTTTACTGCTCATAACGATACCAAATCCAATCATAGTAGCTAGCATAGATGAACCACCATAAGACATTATAGGTAAAGGAGAACCAACTATGGGTAGTAAGCCTAAAACCATTGCCATATTTACGGTAATATAAATAAATATCGCTGAACCAAAACCATAGCAAAAGAATTTTCCAAAAAAACTTCTTGATAAAGCGCCAATTCTTAAAATTCTAAATATTAAAACTGCATAAACTAAAAGTAAAAAAATTGATCCTAAAAACCCAAATTCTTCAGAGAACAATGTAAAAATAAAATCTGTATGTTTTTCAGGTAAAAATTCTAAATAGCCTTGTGTTCCTTTCAAAAAACCTTTGCCAGTAAGACCACCAGATCCAACAGCAATTTTAGATTGTATAATTTGATATCCAGCACCTAA
>Ga0066850_10000862_pt1 | contig 16145 bp, 21 predicted proteins | sample ETNtaG_4_FD_67282 | JGI IMG/M metagenome (GOLD analysis project Ga0066850, IMG submission 67282) | Marine microbial and viral communities from oxygen minimum zone, Eastern Pacific Ocean - ETNP201406SV67 | ecosystem: Environmental > Aquatic > Marine > Oceanic | place: Pacific Ocean: Eastern... | reverse complement strand
TATATGCACCACGATAAAAGATTTAATGAAAATTATTGTAAAGAAATGGTAAAACAAGCAAAGAAATGGAGATGGTTTCCTGATTGTATTTTTGACTACTCTGATACTATGGCACATACTCTTTTTATAGACTTACTTACTACTTCTGAGCAGAATATTCTTGCAACCGATCAAACCTGTGGATTATTTGGTATGGAGTCTAGAATTCCATTACTTACACAAAGGTATGTGCATTATAATATGACTATACCTACAACAACAAGATTTAAACAACTAGATAAATACGCGTTAGGTACAACAAAATACTTAATGAGAGAAGTAATGAAAGATTACTTGCCTGATCATGTAGTAAATAGAAAACAAAAGCTTGGGTGGAGTAGCCCGTGGGATAATAACCACCCAAAACAAAGTAGACGTTGGAGAGATGAAGATTTAGAATTATTGAAAAGGCTAGGTGCATGAAGGCGGTAATAAGTAACAGAATACAGTTGCAAGGCGATGCTACTTTCCTTGAAAATCTCGAAAGAGAGCTAACTTATACTTTGCCTCCTCGTATGCCGCAAGACCCACCTATGATAATAAAAACAATACGCCCATTGCGAGAAGGTTTGGTTTCCATACCTATCGGAAGATTGGACTTGGTACCAGAGGAGTATGAAATTATCGACAAACGCGTACAAGCGCCGATGGTCTTCCCTGAATTTAAGTTCGAATTACGTGCGTCCCAGCAAGAGGTTTATGACGCAGTAGAAGACAACAGTATAATTAACGCTTGGGTAAGTTGGGGAAAGACTTTTACAGGTTTAGCCATAGCTGCTAAGCTTGGACAGAAAACATTAGTAGTAACACATACAACCAATTTGAGGAATCAATGGGAAAAGGAAGTAAAGAAGTGCTTTGGAATCAATCCAGGCAGAATAGGGAGCGGAGACTTCAACACTTCGTCCCCGATAGTCGTTGGGAACATTCAGAGTTTATACCGCAAGATAGACGAGATAAAACTTTTGTTCGGGACAGTCGTTTTGGACGAAATGCATCACGTTTCGAGCCCTACATTTACCCGAATAATAGACGAAATGCCCTCAAGATTTAAGATAGGGTTAACAGGAACACTAGAAAGAAAAGATGGACGCCATGTAGTCTTTAGAGATTACTTTGGAAACCATGTTTTAAAACCACCCAAAGAGAATTATATGACACCTGAGATAGATGTCATCAAATCAGAAGTACGATTTCTAGATGGATCGTTTACTCCATGGGCGGAAAGAATAAATCATCTAGCTACGAATGAAGAATATATACATAGTGTGGCAATGATTGCAGCAAAGTATGCAGCCGATGGTCATAAAGTATTAGTAGTATCAGATAGAGTTGCATTTCTAAAAGTATGCCAACGATTAGTTGGAGAAAATTCAGTATGTATTACAGGAGAAATGGACTTTAAAGATAGAGAAGATACTATGAAAAGAATAGGCGGAGATAAGAATATTTTATTTGGTACACAGGCTATTTTCTCAGAAGGAATCTCTTTAGATGCTCTGAGTTGTTTAGTACTAGGTACACCAGTAAATAATGAACCATTGCTTACACAGTTAATTGGTAGAGTTATAAGGAAAAAAGAAGGAAAGATCCAACCAAAAATAGTAGATATCCATTTAAAAGGTAAGACGGCGGCTAGACAAGCAAACGCACGAATGGGATATTATGTTAAACAAGATTATAAGATAAACATTAAGTAACAGAAACTTTATTTGAATTAAATACATGAAAAAAATAATACTTGACACGAGTTTCAAAAATTGGTATAATATATGATATATTTTGACTGGAAGAAGATTTTAAAAGCGACTAATGGCAACGTTGCTGATATCATTACCATAATGAGAATCATAACATTTAAAATTCAACCTAAAAATTATTACGATAAGACTTTTAAGTTTTACGAAAAGAACTTTCACGGTAGTTCCTTCTTAGTTAACGCTAAGGATTTACTAGAGAAAGGGCGTGCCTTTAGTGATAAAGAGGTTGCGGAGTATGTAGGTGTTGCATCATTCCGTAATTCTTACGAGTACGCACAGACAAAAGACACCACTTTAGACCTCATTTTCTGCCAAGTTAGTGAGGACACGATTAACCAAAACAGACTGCTCGAGATTAGAGATGGAAAAGTTCATTTCAAATACGAGGAGACACAATAAGGAGAAAATTATGGCTATAGGCTTTAATACAACTAAGGGCTCAGCCCAGAAGTCCAAAATTGAAACTTACAATTTTGGCAACAAAGAAGATCATCACATCAGATTGGTTGGTGACCTTTTACCAAGATATGTTTACTGGATAAAAGGCGAAAACAATAAAAACATTCCTATGGAGTGTTTGTCTTTCGATAGAAATTCAGAAACATTTAACAATGTCGAGCATGACCATGTTCGAGATTTTTATCCTGACTTAAAATGCGGTTGGGCTTATGCAGTCCAAGGCATCGACTACTCTGATAAAAGTATCAAAGTGGTTAACCTAAAAAGGAAACTTTTTGACCAAATTTTAGTGGCAATGGAAGAGATAGGAAATCCTACTGATCCTGAAACGGGTTGGGATATATTCTTCAAGAGATTGAAGACTGGCCCACAAGTATTTAATGTTGAGTATCAACTGCAAATGCTTAAGTGTAAGCCAAGAGCATTAGAAGATTGGGAACAAGAACTCATAGCAGAACTTAAGTCTATGGACGACGTGCTTCCTAGACCTACACCTGATGCTCAACTTGAACTTCTTAAAAGAGTTCAAGGTGCGGAATCAAATGAATCAGTAGATGAGGAGTTTGACGTATCATGATTGGAGTAGGACAAGAGTTTCCCGAATTCGATATGCATGGCGTAGATGAAAATAATGAGATGTGCAGCGTTCATAGCTGGGATATGTCAGGGTGGAGTGTAATTTACTTTTACCCTAAAGATTTTACATTTATTTGTCCAACAGAAATTGCAGGATTTGATACACTAGTAAGTGATGATGTAACAGTTATCGGTATTAGTGGGGATAATGAGTTCTGTAAACAAGCATGGAGAACAGCGAATGGTGGGATTAGAAATATAAACCATACGCTAGCCGCTGACTCTGGGCTTCATTTAGGAAATGAACTAGGAATAGTTGATGGAAATAATGGAGTTCATTTTAGAGCAACTTACATTGTTGATGAAGGCAATACTATTCAGCATGTATCAGTGAATGCACTTGATACAGGAAGGAATCATGAAGAGATTGCAAGAACACTTGCTTCTCTACAAGAAGACGGTCTTACAGGTTGTAATTGGCAACCAGGAGACGACTACGTCGCATGATTTTATTTACAGCAGACTGGCACATAAAATTAGGTCAAAAGAATGTTCCTACTGATTGGGCAATCAATCGGTATAATATGTTCTTTGAGCAAGTGCAAGAAGCTATAGATGAACACGGCGTAACTTTACATATCATTGGCGGGGATTTGTTTGATCGAGTCCCCTCAATGGATGAACTTACTCTATATTTTGATTTTATTAGAAGAGTTACAATTCCTACTATTATTTATGACGGAAATCATGAAGCAACTAGGAAAAACAAGACTTTCTTTACTAATCTAAAGAAAGCAACTTCAGATGTGAATGGATTGGTCAGAGTCATTGATACAACTTATGTAGAAGATGATTGGGCAATCCTTCCATACGCTGATCTACACAGAAAAGGTAGTATAGAATCGATTGACGTACCGTATTTATTTACTCACGTTAGGGGAGAGATACCACCTCATGTAGTTCCTGAAGTAGAATTAGAAAGGTTTGATAAATTTGACACCGTTTTTGCTGGAGATTTACATGCTCACGAGAATACTCAACGAAATATTGTATACCCAGGAAGCCCAATGACTACAAGTTTTCATAGAAATAGAGTGAAGACAGGTACTTTACTTATTGAAGATGATTGGTCTTGGACATGGCATGAATTTGATTTACCACAATTGATTAGAAAAACTGTATCAGATCCAGACGATATGATACAAACTGATTTTGACCATACAATCTATGAACTAGAAGGAGATGTTCAAGATTTAGCAAAGATTAAGAACTCAGAACTATTAGATAAAAAAGTTGTAAAACGACAAGTAGAAGCTACTTTAAACCTTACTTCTGAAATGTCTATTAGTGATGAACTGGTAGTATATTTACAAGATATATTAAATTTAGATGAAGATAAGATAAAAGCAATTATAGGAGTGTATAATGATTATTCTACAGAAGTTAACTTGGGATAACTGTTTCTCTTATGGTGCAAATAATGAAGTTGACTTAGCAGAGTCAACTTTAACACAGCTTGTTGGAACTAATGGAGTAGGTAAATCTTCTATACCTTTAATTTTAGAAGAAGTATTATTTAATAAAAATAGTAAGAATGTTAAAAAAGCTGATATCGCTAATAGATATGTTAATAATGGATATGATATTACCCTTGAGTTTAGTGTGGACACTGATCTTTATATTATTTCTGTATCTAGAAGGGCAACTTTAAAGTGTAAACTAACTAAGAATGGCGAAGATATAAGTAGTCATACTGCTAGTAATACCTATAAGACATTGGGAGAGGTGCTTGGTATAGACTTTAAAACGTTTACCCAGCTTGTATATCAGAATACGAATACGAGTTTACAATTTTTAACTGCAACAGATACCAATAGGAAAAAGTTTCTAATTGATCTGTTAAAACTTGATGATTACGTCGCTTACTTTGAAACTTTCAAAGAGGCAACACGAGCTGCAACACAGAATGTTACAGCCCTAAATGCGCAGACTGACACAATCGTTAAATGGTTAACAGACAACAAATTAGACACTACTGAGATATTATTGAAAATGGATTTACCAAAAATCTCAGAAAAAGACGAGAATACTTTACGTCAGTTACAATTAGACTTTGAAAATATCTCGGATAAAAATAAAAAAATAGAAGTAAATAATAATCTGTTGGAACAGTTAAAGTCAATTGATATCAATAATTTTAGAGATGACTTACAAAAGTATCCCGAGGAACTAGATATCAAAAGATACGTTGGTGCTATTAGTGCTTGGCAACAAGAACTTTCTCATGAAACGAATATGAGAAGTAAGTACGAACAACTAAGAAACTCAGAGACACAAGAATGTCCTACTTGTGAACAACCAATAGATATGGACTTCGTAGATGCACATTATCAAGAACATAATGATAGAGCTATGAAGTGTAGTGAATTTATTAAGAAAGAAAAGGACAGGCTAGAGAAACTAGAAGATGAAAATGAAATACATAGGACAGCAACCAGGAAAGTCAAAGAGTGGGAACAACTCTACAATTCTATTGACTCTGGACTCCCAACGACAACAAGCGATCCAGAAAGAATCCAAGAAGCTATCAACGCGCTTCAAGAAAAGGTTCAGTTGGCTCGTGCCGGGTTGGAAGAAGTAGCTGCAGAAAATGAGAGTAGAGAACGACACAATACAAGAATTGAGATTATTACAGAGCAGACTGAACAGTTTGAAAGCGAATTATCTGAAATTACAGATAAGCTCAGCAGTATTGAAGATAAACTTTCGATTCTCGAAATACTTAAAAAAGCATTTAGTACAAACGGGCTACTTGCCTATAAAATAGAGTCCCTCGTAAAAGAACTGGAGAGTTTAACAAATGAATATTTGGCAGAATTTAGCGATGGACGATTCTCTATCAATTTTGTGGTCGAGAACGATAAGCTTAATGTAGAAGTTACCGACACAGGTAAACAGATTGATATACTAGCTTTATCTAGCGGAGAACTCGCAAGAGTTAATATTGCGACATTAGTTGCAATACGAAAACTAATGACTTCGATTAGTAGAAGTCAAATCAATGTGCTATTCCTTGATGAAGTGAATCAAGCACTTGATGAACAGGGGAAGGAGAAAATCGTAGAGATTCTCCTTAAAGAAGAAAACTTAAATACTTATCTAGTTTCTCATGGTTGGACACACCCACTATTAGAGAAAATAGAGATTATTAAAGAAGATAATATATCTCATTTGGAATAAAAATGAAAGATGGAGATACTTTTTGGTTACACATATGCCCTCACCAAACTGAATTTAGACAGTATATACCAGTTGGTCAAACCTGTAAAATTTGTGATTGGGCAGAGTTACCAGAAATTGAAAAAACAAAGATTAGACAACAAGAACACATAGAAAGAATGGAGCAAGATTATGACTACTAATGTAGATATGGCAATCAGATCAATAGAAAGCCACCTAAACCTAGAACCTGGGACAATTAAACCTGGAGGAGATTTAATAAAAGACTATGGTGCTGATTCTCTTGATATAGTTGAGATAGTAATGAATTTAGAGGAACAACTAGATATAGAAGTTCCTGATGATGCAGTCACAGATCTCAAACTTAATGATGTAGATAATTTAATTAAATATATCGAATCAATCTAATGGTAAATAGTAGGCAGAAAGGTCATAAGGCCGAGCTACTTGTCGCCAATATGTTAACCCGCCACCTACAGCTGCCGTTTGAGCAAACCCCTGGCTCTGGAAGTGGAAAAATAAAAGGGGATTTATGGTTGAAACACCATATAAATAAGTTTCTAATCGAGGTAAAATTTTATAAAGATGACGCAATATCTACTAAAGTATTTACCAACAAAAGTAATAATTTTGTGCAATGGTGGGCTAAGACATGCCAACAAGCTGAAGATAATAAATTAGAACCCTTGTTGTTCTTCAAAGCCAACCATGCACAATTTTTTGTATCAACCAAAATCAAGCCAAAGAAGTTAGATTATATGTATATATCTTTTCTAGATGCATATATTTGTCTTGCTGAAAGATGGTTAGAGAAAGAAAAACAGGAATGGACAGATGGCGAAAGACTTTACGAGCCTTGGGCAAAAGCCGACTCCTAATGGGAATCTGCTTATAGTTGATGGTCTCAACTTAGCCTTTAGGTGGAAGCACCAAAAGAAAGAATTTTTCAAAGTAGAGTATGTCAGGACAATAGAAAGTCTTGCAAAATCATATGACTGCGGAGAGATAGTAGTACTTGGAGATGGGGGAAGTGATTATAGAAAATCAATAGACCCAGAGTACAAAGCAAACCGTAAAGAGCGGTATGCAGACCAAACAGAAGAAGAAAAACAAGAGTTTTTGAATTTTCTTGGAGAATTTCAAAAATGTATAGACTTATGTAATGAAAAAGGCTACCTTACTATAAAGTATAAGGGTGTAGAAGCTGATGACATTGCAGCAGTAATTAGTCTCGCAAGAGAAGAAATCGGATTAGAGGATATTTGGTTAGTAAGTTCAGATAAAGACTGGGATTTACTAGTTAATGAGAACATATCACGGTTCTCTACCGTAACGAGAAAAGAGACAACAATGGATAATTGGGACGAGCATTACGACTTTCACCCAGATATGTACTTAACTTTTAAGTGCTTAACTGGAGATAAAGGAGATAACGTTCCAGGAGTAAACGGAATTGGCCCTAAACGTGCTAGTAGTCTTATTGCATCACATGGTGATGTATTTGATTTAATGAATCAGTTGCCAATTGATAGTAAGTATAAATTCATGCAAAACTTAAACGAGTTTGGAAGTGATAATCTTGCTAAAAATATTGAACTGATGGATTTATCATATGACCCCGACGCACAAGTACTTGGGAAAAGAAAAGAAATTATAGGATTAGTAAAAGATTATGTCAGTTAAAATAGATTATAGCAAAGATGATCTTTTAGATGAGTTTGCAATAACTACTCTAAGAGATAGGTACATGATACCAGGAGAGGAATCTCCACAAGAAGCATTTGCAAGAGCTGCTATGGCTTTTGCTGATAACGATGATCATGCACAAAGGTTGTATGATTACGTTAGTAACTTATGGTTTATGTTTGCGACGCCAGTTCTATCTAACGGTGGAACTACTCGTGGATTACCCATTAGTTGTTTTTTAAATTATGTAGAAGATAGCCGAGAAGGTATAACAGATCATTATGTAGAGAACGCATTTCTATCATCGTTTGGTGGTGGAATTGGAGGACATTGGTCTGATGTCAGAGCGCAAGGTACAAGGACTTCTAAAGGAAGTGAGAGTACTGGAGTGATACCTTTTGTTAAGGTTGTTGATGCGGAAATGTTAGCATTTTCACAAGGCGTAACAAGAAGGGGGAGCTACGCTGCATACTTACATATGTCTCACCCCGAAATAGAGGAATTTTTAGATGTTAGGAAACCCACTGGTGGTGATACTAATCGTAAGTCTATTAACCTACATCATGGGGTGGTGGTTCCTGACAGCTTTATGGAACTCATACACGCCGCTACAAAGTATCCTGATTTTGACGATAGCTGGGATTTGTTTGACCCTCACACAAGACAAGTCAAACGAACCGTAAGTGCACGAGCACTTTGGGTAAAGTTATTGCAAAATAGAATGGAAACAGGTGAGCCTTACTTAATGTTTGAAGATGCAGTTAATGCAGAATTACCCGCCTTTCAGAAAAAGAAAGGACTAGAAGTTCACCACTCAAATTTATGTAGTGAAATCACATTAGCAACGGACGAGGAGAGAACTGCAGTATGTTGTTTATCTTCAGTCAATTTAGAATACTATGATGAATGGAGTAATCACCCTGCGTTCATTCCAGACTTAATAAGAATGTTAGATAATGTTTTAACTGACTTTATTAAAAGAGCACCTGACCAATTGCATAGAGCAAAGTTTAGTGCAGAAAGAGAAAGAAGTCTTGGTCTTGGCGCAATGGGATTTCACGCATACCTACAAAAGAAAGGAATTCCTTTTGAGTCTTTAGGGGCTCAAGCTGCTAATGTTAATATGTTTCATAACATAAAATCAGATGCAGATATGACTACACGCAAATTAGCACAAGAAAAGGGCGCTTGCCCTGATGATGATACTTGTAAAGTACGTAATGCCCACTTATTAGCTATAGCTCCAAATGCGAGTTCTAGTATTATATGTGGCAACACAAGTCCTAGTATTGAACCTTTTAGAGCAAACGCTTTTACACAGAAAACTAAATCTGGAAGTAATCTTATGAAGAATAAGTACTTAATTGAAGTATTAAATAAATATAAAATGAATACAGATGATGTGTGGAAAAGTATAGTTGCACAACGAGGAAGTGTTCAACATCTTGAATTCTTATCAGAAGATGAGAAACAGGTGTTTAAGACTGCGGTAGAAATAAATCAAGCATGGATTATAGAACATGCGGCTGAAAGACAACAGTATATCTGTCAGTCTCAGTCATTAAATCTATTCTTCCCACCTGATGTTAATAAAGCAGATTTACACAGCGCACATATGTTAGCGTGGGCAAAGAATCTAAAAACACTTTACTATCTACGTAGTGAAGCGATCAGTAGAGCAGACAATGTATCTTCCCAAGCAAAGAGAGAAATTATCTTTGAACAAGAAGATTGTCTAAGTTGTGAGGGTTAAATGAGTTTATTAAAAGAAAGAGAATATTATAAACCTTTTCAATACCCTTGGGCTTTTGAAAATTATAAAAAGCAACAACAGATGCATTGGCTACCTGATGAAGTACCGTTACAAGACGATATAAAGGATTATAGAGAAAAATTAGGTGAAGGCGAAAGAAAATTACTAGATAATATATTTAAGTTCTTCACACAAGCAGATGTAGATGTGTGTGGTGGTTATGCCCAGCATTACTTACCTACATTTAAACAACCAGAAGTAAGAATGATGCTAGTTGCATTTGCAGCGATGGAAGCAGTTCATCAAGAAGCATATTCCCTTCTATTAGAAACTTTAGGTAAAGAAGATAGTATGTACCGAGAGTTTTTTGATATACAAGCTATGTATGAGAAACATGAGTATCTAAGTGATTTTAATATGGAGACTCCTTTTGACATGGCAAAAACAATGGCGGTGTATAGTGCATTTACTGAAGGAGTACAGCTATTTAGTAGTTTTGCTATCCTTCTTAACTATCCTAGACATAATCTAATGAAAGGAATGGGACAAATTGTTACATGGAGTATTCGTGATGAATCATTACATGTAGAAGGATTATCTCAACTTTTTAGAAGTTTTATGGCAGAAAATCCAAATTTATGGACTGATAAGTTAAAATACGAAATTTACTGTGCCGCAGAAAAAACTGTGGAACTAGAAGATAAGTTTATTGACGTTTGTTTTGATAAAGCTACAGTTCCAGATCTAACTGCTGTAGAAGTAAAAGAATATATTAGATATATTGCAGATAGAAGGTTACTAGGATTAGGTATGAAAAAGATATTTCATAGTACCGAAAATCCATTGCCTTGGATTGATATGCAGTTGAACGCAGTTGAGCATACCAACTTTTTTGAAAACCGTGCTACCGAGTATGCTAAGGCTAGTACACAAGGAAATTGGCAGGACATATTTAAATGAGTAATGAGATAAATGAGATACCAACAATTACTATTGACGGAAATGATTACGCCGTCGACCAGTTAAGTGAAGAGCATCAAAATGTAGTTATGCATATGCAAGTAGCAGATCAAGAGATTGCTAGACTAAATACTATGATTGCGATTCTAAGTACTGGAAGACAGGCATATATAAATCAACTTGGGGAAGAACTTACTAAAAAGGAACCCGAGTTTACACCTGAAATAGTACAGTGAATATATACATAGGGTATGAAGAAGCACACCCTGAAATGTATGCTGTATGTAAAGCTTCAATAGAACGCTTTAGCAAACTTCATATAATTAGACCGCTGAGAAAGTCGGCACTAGAGGGTGTGTATTCACGACCTTATCAAGGCGAAGCAACAGATTTTGCCTTTACTAGATTCTTAGTACCATACTTACAAAATTATACAGGTTGGGCATTATTTGTAGATGGAGATTTTCTCTTTCGAGCAGACCCAGCTGATATTTTACAATGTATAGATGAGGAGAGTCATGATATTTATGTGGTTAAACACCCCGAACTAATTACTACTCAAGGTATAAAAATGAACGGAAAAATAAATAGACCGTATCCTATGAAATATTGGTCATCACTAATGTATATAAATTGTGATGAACAAAGTATAGATCCTCATTATGTAAACACAGCCCCAGCGGGTGATTTGCACGAGTTTAAGTGGGCAAATAGTATAGGAAGCTTACCCGCAACTTGGAACAATATGGTAGGGTATTATGACATCTACCAGCCAAATGCCGTTCACTTTACAGATGGAGGGCCGTGGTTGAAAGGGTTTGAAGACCAGCCCTATGCAGATGAATGGAGAGCAGTACAGAATGAAATACAACGACCAATTTAGCTTTCTACAACATAGAAGGGAACAAGAGGCAGCTCATCACAAGAGACTCTCGAACGAAAGATTTAACCCACTCAATTCGATTCTTACAGTCGAAGTAAATACTACCGAACTTTGTAATCGAAATTGTGTGTTTTGTCCGAGATATGACCCACAAGTTTTCCCTAATAGGAATTTGCATATGACTCCGAAAGGAGCAGAAAGCATTTCCAAAGAACTTTCACGTAATTATTATCGTGGGAAAATCTCTCTTAGCGGGTTTGGAGAAAATTTACTCAACCCAGAGTTTCCAGAAATAATAAAAAGTTTTAGAACACATCTCGATTCCAACATTCTCGAGTGTAATACCAATGGGGATAGATTGACCCCAGAGCTTGCAAAATCTCTGTTTGACAATGGTCTAACCCTACTATATATTAACTTATATGATGGAGCGCATCAAATGGAACATTTCGATGAAGTTATGCGTGACATACCTAAGTTCCAGTATAAGTATCGTATGCACTGGAGTCAGAAGGATCATGGACTTATTTTAAATAATAGAAGCGGCACTATCGATTGGCTCGGTATAGAGGAAAGCGATATAAAATCTTTGCAAGGGAAACCGTGTCATTATCCATTCTACAAAATGTTTGTGGATTGGAATGGAGATGTTTTGTTCTGTAGTAATGACTGGAGAAGAGAGCATGTAGTAGGAAATCTATTACAAGATACTCTAATGAATGTCTGGTTTAGTAAACCAATGAAGAAAATCAGACGTAGACTAGCAAGAGGGGATAGAAGTCAATCTCCGTGTAACGGGTGTTCCGTAGATGGAACACTATTTGGAAAAGAATCATTTGACATGGTACAGGAATATGAAAACAAAAGAAGAAAAATTATTGCAAGTTGTTAATCTTGCTCCCTCTGAATCGGTAATAGAAAAACTAACTGAAATACATCCTATGAGAATGGTCGTTTGGGCTAGTATAGTTCAAATTTGTATGTTAGCATTTATGGGATTATCAATGTTAACAATAGGATATTTCGTATGAAAATAATAATAACAGGAACAACGGGTCTAGCTAAAGCCATAGCGGGTGCATTAGCACTTGAACATAAAGTAAAAACAACACGAATAGAAGATATTACCATGAATGGTATAAATTTTTGGGGGTTTGATTACGATAACCCAAACCATGCAGACATACTAATTAACCATGCACACAAAGATTTTGACCAAACTAATATACTTGATATAGCTTATCAGACTTGGAGAAAAGATAGTAAAAAGTATATAATCAATATATCTTCACGAGCACATCAACCAAACATTTCAAAAGGATATTTATATGCGGCACAAAAAGCTAGCCTCAATCATCTTACTAATAATCTTACTTATAATAGCGACAAGCAATGCCGTATAAGTACAATCAATCTAGGCTTACTAAATCATGAGGACTTGCCTAGTCTTAAACACGAAGAAGTAGCACATATAGTTAAGTATCTAATTGATTTACCCACGCATATAGAAGTACCCGAGATAACAGTACAAAACTCGGCAAACTATTCAGAAGTCCAGTCCGATAAAGAAATATTAAATGACATATCATGGCTAGTGTAGACGAAGTTTTAAATAAATTAAAAAATAAAAATGTTATACTTGTTGGCAATTCTGTAGAAATATTAAACTATGAAAAGGGAGAGTTTATAGATTCTCATGATGTAGTTATTCGTATGGGTAGAGGTATACCAAGATCATCAGATGACCGCGCTCTTGGAAAGAGAACAGATATTTGGGCTACAGGATTTCTTAGAGCTGAGCAAGTCGGCCCTCGTATTAGTCCTAAAGTTATTAAATTATTAAATCGTACTCGTATAAACTTACATAGTGCTAAGAATAAGCATTTGGCATTAGACTATGAATTTCATACTATGTTTTCAGATGATGAACTCTTTGAAATTTATGAGGAGTTTGGATATGAGAATGATGTCTTATTAGGACGACCGTCCAATGGGTTTATAACATTACTATGGTTAATTAAAAAAGCATGGGTTTGGAAAAGTCTTACAATTATTGGATTTGACTTCTTTGCTAAATTTGCCCCATTCAAAGTAGGAGAAATGCACCCTTGCAGTTGGCATTTACCTAGAAATACCGTTAGTGAGATTCCTCATAACGTCCCCGCAGAAAGAGAATACGCATTAGAAATGGCTCGTAATGGAATTATTAAATGGGAAATTCTTTCTGATCTTAAAGAAGAAATCTTAGACGAATAAGTTTTTGCACGACTGATATAGTCGTAAAATGGGTGTTGAAATTTTAGAATTTTTTATTGTATAGCGAACGCTAAATAGCCAGTAGTTGAATATGAATTTTTCATCGGGAGTTACCATTTGATTTTTTCCTTATTATATCTTACCTAACAAGTACCCTGCTTCCACTACTTTACGAAGGTATTTTTTCTGTTTATCAGCTTTCACAAGTATACGCTCATTTATCCCTTCCTTTCTCAAGTTTAAGGGAATATCATCAATACACTTAGTCCACATATCCCAAGGAACTGCCATATACTGTAAAGTAGGCATATCATAATAATCTACATATAGCACTATCTGTTCTACATTAACTGAGAAGGCTTTTCGCATCATAGTATGATGGTTTAAAGTATCTTTTGGTCCGATTGCTTCTCTTTTAATTAGTTCATCAACTCGCATATCAAAATATAAGGGCATATATCCATGATTCATTCCTTTCATTGCTTGAAAAATATTTTGATTTCTAGCAGATAGAATAAGGGAGTCTATGTCTACCAATCTTTTTCTCGGCATGCCACTTTTATCAGCTTGTTGCTGTGTGTGGTTAAACATTCTTGTAGCTTTTCCGTCAGGGAAGAACCAAGCATTTGGCTTTTCTTTAAAGTATTTCCAATTAACTAAGATGAAGTCTTCATTTACTACGTCTTTCTTTGCTTCTCTAGGCGGTTTAGTCATGTCTAAAATTTGGTAGTAATTACCATAAAACTTATGGTCAAAATACTGGTATTTCCTTGAGAAGAATACTACATTTTCTCCCATTTGTTTAACTGTTGGTATATTACCTGCAAACTTACCGTTGAATAACCTAGGGCCAGCTGTGTGGAATAAAACTCTTTCAATAGGGAAGCCTTTTGGTTGTTTATCTTTCCAATGTTCTTTAAACTGTAGCATAACTCTTGCCATTCTATGCGAATTAGTACCTCTAAGAGCAAATGGAGTTTCATAACTATAAACTTCTCTGAAATTACGCATTGCCCAATCTACTGTTGGTTTCATTGTTTCCGCGAGTAAGCCCCTCCTATTAAATAGGTGGATTCTGAAGTTCTCTGAATTATTTACCAATGAACTAAGTGTCATTTCAGTATTAAATTCTTCTGTTAGTATTACTATATCTATCATTTTACTGTATATTCCCAAAACTGTTCGAGGTATCTCTCGATTCTTTCTTCTGCATCGTTGTCAAAATGGAACACAATGCCCGATCTTTTACTAGACAATATCTTTAATAGTGCCGTTTTTGAACCACAGGCCTTACCTGCTATTCCCTGATATATTGCTTCATAGGTTAAATGGTTCTTTTCTCTAGCCACTCTTGGAGTTGCTACTGAATGTATCTTTTTTCCTAAAAGTAACCCTTCTATTCCCATTTGACTATTTGGACAGAATCCTAACTCTTGACATCTTTCAAGTATTTCATGTCCACCAATCTTTTTATCAATTATCTTATCTGCTCCGTAACGCATTTTATATTTTGCTATCCATACATGAGCAGTTATAGGATGTGGTTTAATCACATATCCTCTATTATTTACATAGTCATCTAATTTATTCCAATCTAAAACATTCTTTCCGCCTTGTATTAGATTACTTCCTGGTGGAAAGACAACCTTATCATAAGTTGCTGGATTAAATTTTAATGTATATTTATTTTCTAAACTATCGACTATTTTTTGTATTCTTTCTTCGTCAATTTTTATGTCTGAATCAGCAATACTATGCATAACTCGATCGTTTATTTTTATTGTATTTACACGAATGTAAATACCACCGCCTAAAAAATCAGTATACAACCAATTCCTAATAGTGCGGAGTTCATTTGTATTAAACCAGAGGTCAAACTCAAACGTTGCTCCCCTATGTTCTTTAGGGATAACTCTTTTTTGAAATTCATGTAGTGTTTCCAACCTATCTTTAGGTGGCATACAACTGCCTGATTTCATAAAATGAGTAGGTACATCTCCTAACTCTTCATTTATGGATAATTGTTCAAGTGCCACTAGACAACTTCCATACTTGCTTTTCTAAGTCTTTTAGTCTTTCTTCTTGTTCGCCTATTGTATCAAAGAGGGCCGCCATTAGGTTTTCCATCTTTTTATTTACGTATGCGGCGTCTACCTCATTGTCTCTATATTTTTTAGTCCAATGCTTCTTCTGTTCTTTTGCCATTTTAGCTCCATGATGAGCCGTCCCAATAGGAAGCTCCGATATCAGAAGCGCTTGATACTTCAGTATCGAATATAGTTCCAGCTTGAGAGGCTGTTATTCTTTCAAAGATATTTGTTGCTGTTGCTGTCGCAATAGTTGTCAAATGATCCGTTGTAATTGTTGTGTCTGTTGTCCTTGTAGTATCATACACCGATGATGTAGTCTTACTTGTTTCAAACACAGACCCTGTTGTACTACTTGTTTCAAAAGTAGTGGTTGTAGACTTATCAGTCTCAAAAGTACAAGTTGTAGATTTACTTGTTGAAGTAGCTCTTGAACTTGCAGTAGT